>Ga0116170_10005107_pt1 | contig 11839 bp, 11 predicted proteins | sample AD_JPNHW1_MetaG_FD_89797 | JGI IMG/M metagenome (GOLD analysis project Ga0116170, IMG submission 89797) | Active sludge microbial communities of municipal wastewater-treating anaerobic digesters from Japan - AD_JPNHW1_MetaG | ecosystem: Engineered > Bioreactor > Anaerobic > Digestate | place... | reverse complement strand
TGCACCCGATGCAGCTCACCGCCGTCTTCAAGAAGGTGCCCGAAGGCTATATCGCCTTCGTCGAGGAGTTGCCTGGAGCCAACACCCAAGGTGAAACCCTGGAAGAAGCCCGCTCGAATCTGACTGAAGCCGTAACGCTCGTGCTGGAGGCCAACCGTCAACTGGCGGAGGAAGCTTTGGTTGGCGATGATGTCATCCGGGAGCGCATCATCATCCCTGCGGCATGAAGCGCGTCGACCTGATCCGCCATGTCGAGCGCCAGGGTTGCCAGTTTCTCCGTGAAGGCGACAACCACACTATCTACGTCAACCGGGCGCACCGTTGTTCATCCGCGATTCCCCGGCATCGGGAGGTGAATGAGTTCCTCGCGCGCAAGATCTGCGATGACCTCAGGATCCCCCGCCCGCGCAGTTTGTCATAGCCGCAGACTGGGATCGCCACCTAATCGCGCAAGGCCACGACGAGTTCCTCGAAGGTCATCCTGCCGGGGTGGTACAACTTCACCACGCCGCCTTCGTCGATCAACACCAGCGTCGGCGTCGTGCTCGATCCCCAGGCCTTGAAGTTCTCCTCCGACACCGGCACGGTCACTCCATCGATCCGCAAATAGTACTTCTCGAAGACGCCTTTGATGTAGGCGATCTCGTCGGCCAGTGGCGCCTCGTTTCCGCCTTCGACGTACCCGTAGGGCTGCGTCGGAGCAATGATGGCAAGCTTCGATTCCGGAACTTCCTTGCGAATTCTCGCCAGGATCGGAGCCTGCGCCTTGCAGTCCCCGCACCAATGCGCCCAGAAGAACAGAAGCACCTTTCGGCCCTTCAATGACGCGATTGCCGGCGGGGCAGCGCCCAAATATTCCTTCGTGATCAAAGCCGGCGCAGGCTTGCCAACCAGCGAGATCAGATGCAGGTTCTTCTGAATGCGAGTCCGGATCGAAGTGTCGTGCCAGCGCTTCAACTCCCGGGCCAGGAAAGCCACAGCCTCCGACCGCTGCCCACGCTCGTTCATCACCAAAGCCTGGACTTCAATCGACGCTCCCAGAGCCACTGGCAGCGAGTTGTCCGCATCCAGGGTACGCGTCTTCAGCAGGGTGAGCACCTGAGCCTGGGTCTTCGCCGCGTACGCCTCGGCTTCAGTGAGACGCTTCGCCGCCAGGTGGCCGCGAGCCATCCACGACATCGCCTCCAGATACCCGGAGTCCTTGGTGGTGTGCGCATCAAGCGCCTTCTGGGCCCTGCCGAAATCGCCCGCTGCGATGGACGACCGGACTTCCCTGACAATCGCCGGACGCTGGGCAGACACCTTGGGCGTCAGGGTGATGATCAAGACGAGAAGGAGTAGCCTGTACATGGTTCACCCTCTCTTTGATTCAGCAAGGGCCTATTCAGACCCCGAAGAACTTCCGCATCCACACGTTCGACGCCTCGAAATCCTCGCGCTCCCTCGTCTGCGCCTGGTCCTTCGGCACGGCCGTATACTCCTGCGGTTTGCCTGCCGCCGCCAGCGCCGCAAATCGGGCGAACGACCACGCCGGCACGTTCTCATACCCCTTCCAGAAATCCGCCTGCCGCCAGTTGAACGCACGCGGCCCGGTGACGATGATTTCGAGCGACATCGTCTTGCCGGGGCAGAGTTCGACAAACCGCCGCAGCAGATTCTCCATGCCCACATTGCCCTCGCCCATGCGCGTCCACCGGACCGCCGTACCCTGGTCGGTGGCCCAGAGATACGAGTCGCGGATGTGGGCAGTGAGGACATACGGCGCAAGTGTCTCGAGCGTCAGCAGCGGGTCTTCCAGCGTCCACAGCGGATTGCCGGTGTCGTAGCAGGAACCGACGAAATCGGGTCCGGCCGCTTCGATGAGTGTCTTCAACTCGCGGCCCTGCATGTCGCCGGAGTGGTTCTCGATCGCGATCTTCACCCCGGCATCCTGGGCGCGCGATCGGGCGGTCTTGAGCACTTTCACAGCGTCCTCGATCCGCGCTTCGATCCCGCCAGGCGTCCTGCGATCCGCCATCGTCCCCAGGAATGCCCGCACCACTTTAGACCCAGCCAGTTGCCCGGCCCGGATCAGCCGCGCCAATTGCTCCTCGGCCGTTCCCTGCTTTGGGTCAAATGCCGTCGATGTCGGGCAGATCGACCGCATGCCGATCTCCAGTTCGATGCCCAACTGCCGGGCATGCGCCGCCACCTTCTTCACATGCTCGTCTTCCAGCGAACCCAGAAAACGGATCTCCGAAAAGTGAACAACCTTTGCCCCATGCTTGGCGCAATAGTCCAGATGCTCGAAGGCCGTCCACCCCTGGCTCCTCAGGCTGAACAGGTCCACGCCGATCCGCGGCGCGACAGGCGCGGCGGTGGAAACAGCGAGCCCGGCGGGCAGCGATGCGATAAAGTCGCGACGGAACATGCCCCCATTATCCCTGCGCCGCCAAGGCCGGGAAACCGCAGGTCAAGAAAATTGGAGAGACGTGAAAATATTTACACCAGTTGGCCCAAACCTGTGATTGAATATGGAGACGGGCCGCTTCCCCTGACATCCGGCCCAAACAACACTTGGAGGACGAAAGACATGCATTTTATAGCGATCCCCGAACAGTTGAAAGTGACCAAGGAGTTCTTTGACCGGTCCACGCGTGCGCTGACCGAAGAGGATTCCAACTTCAAGGCCTACCCTGACGCCTTCACCGTGGCCCAGCAGGTGGCCCACACCGCGCAGACAATTGACTGGTTCTTCGAAGGGGCCTTCCGCCCTGAGTGCTTCGACATGGACTTCGAGAAAGCCACTCAGGAAATCCTGGCAATCACTTCCCTGACCAAAGCCCGCGAGATGCTGGACGCCTCCTTCGCCAAGGCGATCGAGACGGCCAAATCGAAGACCGACGCGGAGTGGGCCGCCTGCCTGCCGCCAAACCCGATCATGGGCGAACTGCCCAGGTTCGTCATCGTCGGATCACTGGTGGACCACACCGCCCACCACCGCGGCGCCCTCACCGTCTACACCCGCCTGCTGGGCAAGATCCCGCCCATGCCCTATGCGGATATGTAAAGGATAGTCTCTTACGATAGGGCTTGAGTTCGTTTGGTTAGACCCAAGCCCTTACAAAGAAACGGTTTTCAGGTATTGGCGGAACGCGTCGCCCAAGTCGCGCCGGCGCAGAGCGAACTCGACCGTAGCCGTCAGGAATCCGAGTTTGTCGCCGGCGTCGTAGCGCTTGCCTTCGAACTTGTAGCCGTAGACCGGACGTGTCCGCAGCAGATGCTTCAGCGCGTCGGTTAACTGGATTTCGCCGCCGCGGCCGGGCTCGATGGATTCGATCGACTCAAAGATCTCCGGCGTCAGGATATACCGGCCGATGATCGCCAGATTCGACGGGGCGTCTTCCGGCTTCGGCTTTTCCACCATATTCCTGATCCGGTACAGCCGGCCCGTTCCACCATGGTGCGCCACCGGTTCGGCATCGACTACGCCATATGCCGAAATCGCGTCTCTGGGCACCTCCATCAAGGCCAGCACCGAAGCGCTGTAGAAATCGTAGATGTCCAGCAATTGGCGCAGACAAGGGACTTCGGCGTCGATCACGTCGTCTGACAGAACGACGGCGAACGGCTCGTTAGCCACCAGGTCCTTCGCCCGCAGGACAGCATGACCCAATCCGAGCGCCTCTTTCTGCCGGATGTAGGCTACATCGATCATGTCGGAGACTGACCGGACGACGTTCAGCAGGTCTCTCTTCTTCCCTCGTTCGAGTAACTGCTCAAGCTCGAACGACACGTCGAAGTGGTCTTCGATGGCCGACTTGCCGCGCCCGGTGACGATGATGATGTTCGGCATGCCCGAATGCAGTGCTTCCTCGACGCCGTATTGAATCAACGGTTTATCCACCAGCGGCAGCATCTCCTTCGGCATCGCCTTTGTGGCCGGCAGAAAACGCGTCCCCAGGCCAGCGGCGGGGAAAACGGCTTTGCGCACCTTCTGTGTCATCTCCCCCATATTGTAGGCCAATGCCTTGCCCCATCCGGCGGTCTTCGGATATACCTTGTCTCATGGACAAGGAGCGCCGCGCGCTGGCCGTTGAGATCTTCCACAAGGCCTATGGTCTGCAAAAGCAGGGCGAACTCGAACTGGCCGCCGCTCTCTACTTGCGCTCTATTGAGATCCACCCCACCGCCGAGGCGTACACGAATCTGGGTTGGGTTTACAGTCTTCAGAACCGGTGGGAAGACGCGATCGCCCAATGCCGCGCCGCCATCGGAATCGATCCCGGCTATGGCAACCCCTATAACGACATCGGCGCCTACCTGATCGAACTCGGCAAACCTGCCGACGCCATCGAATGGTTGGAGAAGGCCGCTGCCAGCCGCCGCTACCGCACTTACCACTTCCCCTGGTACAACCTCGGCCGCGCCTATGCCGCCATCGAGCTTTACTCGCGGGCAGTCGAGTGCTTCCAGCATGCCCTCGACATCGAACCCTCCTACCTCCCGGCCGAGGATGCTCTGGAAAAGGTGAAGCGGATCATTCAATAGCCGGACACTTGCTGAAATCGACCATTCGCCTCCCCTGGGCTACCACTCAGCTCTAACGGCGTTGTTGCTCGTGGACGCCCATGCTATAGTCATCTAACGATATATCTGGGATTCATGCCCGGTCCAATCAGAGGAGGAGGAGGGGGGAATTAGATGGCCTACGTCATTGCTGAACCTTGCATCGGGACCAAGGACACCGCTTGTGTGGATGCGTGTCCGGTCGATTGTATCCATCCGAAGAAGGACGAGCCGGACTACGAGCCGGCTGAGTTGCTCTACATCGACCCGGTCGAATGCATTGACTGCGGCGCCTGCGTCCCGGTCTGCCCCGTCTCGGCCATTTTCGCCCTGGACGATCTGCCGGAGAAGTGGACCGAGTTCGCGCAGAAGAACGCCGACTACTACAAAAAGTGAGTTTCTACAGTCTCTCTGAACAGGAGAGGAGCGAAGAGACCCGCTCGGGCCGCACCCGGCTTGGCGGGTCTTCTTTAGTTCAGAAGAGCTAGCTGATCAGCCTTGCGCCCCGGTGGAAGGTCAGATAGCTCACTGCCCAGCGGATGAACACCACCACCCGGTTTTGGAAGTCAACAAGATGCATCAGGTGGATGAAGAGCCAAGCCAGCCACGCCGGGTAGCCCCGCAGCTTCACTCCAAAGATGTCAGCAACCGCGGCGTTCCGCCCGATGGTGGCCATGCTGCCCAGATCAAGATATCGGAACGGCCCCGGCGAAGGCCGGTCTTCCACCTTCGCACGAATCGCCTTACCCACGTAGCGCCCGGCCTGCAGCGCTGGTTGCGCCACGCCCGGCAGCGTCTTGCCATCCTGTTCAAAATGCGCCAGATCGCCCAGCACGAAAATCTCCGCACGGCCCGGCAGCGTCAAGTCCGGCCCGACAGGTACCCGGCCCTGCCGGTCCAAGTCGGCCCCCAGTTGCCTGGCCAGCGGCGATCCGGTCACGCCCGCCGCCCACAGGACCGTCCTGGCCGGAATGTGCCGGGTCGTCCCGTCTGACTCCGCCGTCACCCCTGTTTCGTCGATCGCCAGCACGCGGTGGCTCAACAGCGATCGCACGCCCATGCGGATCAGCCGCCGCAGCGCATAGTCCGACAGGCTCTCATCAAAGGCCGTGAGCAGGCGCGGCGCGAAGTCCAGCAGAAGAATCTGGGACTCCTCTGGCCGAATGTGGCGGAAGTCGCGCTTCAGTGTGTCTCGTGAGATCTCAGCCAGCGACCCGGCCAGTTCGACCCCTGTCGGTCCGCCGCCAACAACGACAAAGGACAACCAACTCTTCCTCGCATCGGGGTCCACTTCCGTTTCGGCCCTCTCAAACGCCATCAGGATTCGCTTGCGCATCTCCGTGGCGTCCGAGATCGTCTTCAACCCCGGCGCATCGGCCTCCCAGGCCTCGTTTCCGAAGTACTGCGTATCCATGCCCGTAGCGAGCACCAGCGTGTCATAGGCGATCTCATCCTCGCCACAGGCAACGACACGCCTGGCCGGATCGATCCGCGTTACCTCGCCCAGACGAACCTCAACATTTGGAAATGGCGCCAGGACCGAACGGATCGGCGCGCAGATGTCGGCCGCCGACAGCCCGCCAGTGGCCACCTGGTAAAGCAATGGTTGAAAGACGTGGTGGTTCTGACGGTCGATCACCACCACCCGGCAACCGGATCCCCCTAAGCCCCTGGCCACAGCCAACCCGCCAAAGCCGGCCCCTACAATTACGACAGTATGATCATGCATCTATGACTCTATTGTCTCAAGCCGCATGGGCAGGGTGCATTTTGCCGCAGACTCCAAGAGAAACTCGGCGCTCTGGCGCTACTATGTCCAAGAAGGCTTACACGCGGGCCTAGACCTGTGGTAGTATAAATGCTTTCACGTTCCACCAAGAGGAGCCATCATGGACGACAAGGAAAAGCAACGCTCGCTCGCCGCCGCGCTCGGCCAACTCGAGAAGACTTACGGCAAGGGCTCCATCATGCGCCTCGGCGCCCAGGAGGTGGTGGCGATCAACGCCATCTCCACCGGCTCGGTGTCGCTTGATCATGCGCTGGGTTGCGGTGGCTTCCCACGGGGACGCGTCGTCGAAGTCTTCGGTCCCGAATCCTCGGGTAAAACGACTATCGCCCTTCAAGTTGTCGCCAGCGCACAAAAGACCGGCGGCATGGCGGCATTCGTCGACGTGGAACATGCCCTCGACCCCTCCTACGCCCGCAGACTCGGCGTGGATGTGGATAACCTGCTGGTTTCGCAGCCCGATTACGCCGAACAGGCCCTGGAAATCACTGCCGCGCTGATCGCGTCGAACGCCATCGACGTGCTGGTGGTCGACTCCGTCGCCGCACTGGTACCCAAGGCCGAACTCGAAGGCGAGATGGGCGACAGCTTCGTGGGCGTCCATGCCCGTCTGATGTCGCAGGCCATGCGGAAACTGACAGGCGTCGTTTCGAAGTCGAACACCTGTCTGATCTTCATCAACCAGATCCGCGAAAAGATCGGCGTCATGTTCGGCAACCCTGAAACAACTACCGGCGGCCGCGCGCTGAAGTTCTATTCGACGGTTCGCGTCGATATCCGCCGCATCGCGGCCATCAAGGATGGCGACGTTGTGGTTGGTAACCGGACCAAGGTCAAGGTAGTCAAGAACAAGTTGGCGCCGCCGTTCCGGGAAGCCGAGTTCGACATCATGTACGGCGAGGGCATCTCGCTGGTTGGTGACCTAATAGACGTGGGCGTGGAACGCAACATCGTCGAAAAGAGCGGGTCGTGGTACAGCTACGCGGGCGAACGGATCGGCCAGGGCCGCGAGAACGCCAAACTGTTCCTGCGTGACCATCCGGAAACCATGGCAAAGCTCGATACCCAGGTCCGCGTCGCCCTCGGCATGGCGCCGCAGACCGCCGCCGCCCCAGTCCCGGCCGCGGAACCCGTCAAAACGGCCGCGGCCAAGGGGTCGAAGTAGCAAATCCGCGCTTTGCAGGCTCCACCGGGAGTTTGCCGCCTGAAAGCCAGCGTCCGCTCAAGGAGGCAGGTGCTCCCTGCTGAGCCACAGCGAATCCTGATAGTTTGGATCACTGTGAAGATCAAGCGCATATTGACGGCAGTCCTTGAAGCGAACTTCGATTGGACGATCGTGAAGGTGGAGACCGATGAAGGCATCACCGGCTACGGGGAGGCCTTTATCGGACCCGGCGTGACCGCGGTCATCCGCCAGTTCAACGAGATCCTGGCCGGCGAGGATCCCACGTCGATCGACCGGCTGATCCGGCGTATGAAGGCGTCCACCATCTACTGCTCACCGGGCCTGGTCTATCACGCCATTGGCGGCATCGAGACGGCGCTGCTGGATCTGCTCGGCAAGCGCCACAAGATGCCCGTGTGGCAGATTCTGGGCGGCAAGTACCGCGACCGTGTGACTGTCTATGCCGACTGCCATGCCGGCGAGGCGCTGGAATCCATCAGCCCCATGCTGAAGCCGCGGCGGCCGGGTTGGATGGGTGGGGGCGGCGATGAGGGCGGGGCCATCATCAGCATCAAGCACCACGGCTGGGATGCATCAAAGAAGGAGTCACTTGGGCCGGAGAGCTATGCAGCACGGGCTCGCCAGATGGCCGAGCACGGGTTTCGCATCTTGAAGTTCGACGTCGATGTGCCGTCGCCGCATGAGACCGACGAATACAACCATGACCTGAGTCCCTTGGAGATCGACTTCGCGGCCGCTCTGGTGCGGGCGGTGCGGGACGCCGTTGGAATCGAGACGGGCCTGGCCGTAGATTGCCATTGGAACTACGGCGTGGCTGCCGCAATCGAACTTGCCCGCGCCATCGAGCCGTACCGCCTGTTATGGCTGGAAGATCCGGTTCCGCCCGAAAACATCGCAGCCATCGGCCAGGTGCAGCGCGCGACGCACGCCCAGATCGCAACCGGCGAGAACCATTATTTCCGAGCCGATTTCCAGCGGTTGATCGTCGAAGGCGGACTGCGTGTGCTGGCGCCCGACGTACAGAAGGTCGGGCCCTGGGAAGGCAAGAAATTGGCAGATTTGGCCGACATGCACTACGTCAATCTGACCTGGCACAACATTAGCGACCCACTGGGAACGATGGCGGGCGTGCATCTGTGTGCGGCGACGCCCAACTTGCTCGCGCTCGAATGGCACGCCGCGTCGGTGCCGTTCTTCGACGAACTGGTGAAGAATGCCGAGGGTCCGATGATTCGTGACGGACGGATCGCGGTGCCCGACGCGCTTGGTCTAGGTGTCGAATTCGATGAGGATGTGGCCTGGAAGTACAGGAAGGCGGGCGAGACGTTCTTCGAGTGAGTGAACTGAAGCGGATGTGAACCAAATCGGGCACCGCGCAGGCGAGGGGGGGCTGATTTGCGGGGACGCACCTGGACGATGGAGCTTTGCCATCTGGTCAGTTGAGCGGCGCGGCCGGGTGTTCGGCACCCCGCAGATTCCAGCCTTACTCGGGTCCGCGTTGGGTTCTTCCCGGTTCCACTGCGCCGGACTGGATGCGCCATTGGTTGAGCCGTTCCACAATGGTTGCCGCGGACAACTTCAGTTCGGCGGGTATACGCGGCTTGAGGATGGGTCTCCTTTTCGTGCGAGGCCGGCCGAGGATCCAGCCGGTCACGCCGGTGCGAACAGGGGTGCTTGCCTGTGAGGATGCTGGTCCTGGTCAGCGAGCAGACAGGGCCGGCGGCGTAAGCGCCGGTGAAGCGGGAGTCCTGGGAAGCCGGCCTGTCGATGTTGGGAGTCTGGAAGTGGCGGCCGCCGAGTTCGTCGGCAAGGATGAAGTCGATATTGACGGGCGACTGAGCGGCTCTATGGGCGGGTGCCACGCCAGCCAACGCGGTAGGGAAAGATCCCTGCCCATAACTGCCGCTCATTGTGTGTCCGCCGAATGGCGTGATGCCGCCCGTTTCCCACGGGGCTACAATGGGGCGGATCAATCCTACGCAGCAAGGAGCATGCAGTTGAGCCGATTCATTTTCCTAGTGACGCTTCTGATTGCTTTAGTGGCTGGATCCCTGAAGGGCGCTGAGCCACCGTCAGTTCTCATCCTCTATGACAACACCACAGCGCACCCCGATCTCCAGCCCAATTGGGGATTCGCAGCCCAAGTCCTTTACCGCGGACATACCATATTGTTCGACTCGGGCACGAAGCCTGACGTACTGGCGGCCAACATGAGGACGCTGGGTGTCGATCCCGCAGCGTTCGAAGCCGGAATCTTCACCCACCCGCATCAGGACCACCTTGGAGGGCTAGCTGCCGTCACCCAGTCCCGTCCCAATCTGACTGTCTACTTCCTCGATACGTTCCCTGCCACTACCTTCACGGCCGCCGAGAGCCTTGGCGCGAAACCTGTCCGGGTCACTGCTTCCCGTCAGATCGCGCCGGGATTGCATAGCACCGGCATTGTGGCGGGCGATCCGTCGGAACAGGCGCTTGTCATCGATACCCCACAGGGGCTCGTCGTCCTTGTGGGATGCAGCCATCCCGGCATAGCCAAGATGGTCGAAGCGGCCCAGCGCGTCAAGCCCGGGGCGCCCATCAGGCTGGTCGCCGGGGGCTTTCACATGTTGAAGGACTCCCAGGAACAGATCCGGTCGGTCGTCGCCCGGCTGCGCGAGCTTGGAGTGCAGTCGGTGATGGCCACACACTGCACGGGTGAGGCTGCTATCGCGCACTTTCGTGAAGTATACGGCGACCGGTTTCTCAATGGCGGCGCGGCCACTCGCATTCCACTGGACTAACGGCCACCCAGGCGGCGGAGGTTCTCTCACATTTGTCCGCGGACACCGCGCACAGGCGGAGCATTCGCTGCCGGCGTGCACTGAACGATTTGCATCCTGCACGAGCCCATTCCTGCCCGCTGAACTTGACGCGCGCAATTGATAGGATTGCGGATCATGCGTGTCAACCGCAGGACCATACTTTCCGCCGCCGGCGCTGGACTCTTTGCGGATGCGGCCGCGACTCCACGGCAAGGAGTGTGGATCGACCCCGCGCTACAAGCACTCGCAAAACGCCCCTGGCGCAAGATCCACCTAGACTTCCACAACTCGCAGCACGTTGCACGGATCGGGGAGAAGTTCAACGCCGACGAGTTCGGCGACACCCTGGTGAAGGCGAACATCGACTCCATCGTGGTCTTCGCCAAGGACATGCACGGGTATTTCTATTACCCGTCGAAGTTCGGGCCCGTTCATCCGGGGTTGAAGTTCGACTTGCTGGGCGCGCAGGTCGAGGCCTGCCGGAAGCGCAAGATTGCCGTCTACGCCTACCACTGCACAACCTGGGATAACTATCTGGCCGAACACCATCCAGAGTGGCTGGTCTTCAAGCGCGACAGGACTACGTACCTGCCGAAGTTCGACCAAACGCCCGGGTGGACGGCTCTCTGCATCGCCCAGGAGGGCTTTGTGAAGCTGATGGAAGAGCACGCCAGGGAGTTCACTTCCCGCTACCCTATCGACGGCGCATGGTTCGACATGCCGTTCCCCATCGCCGGCGAGTGCTTCTGCGAAGAGTGCCTGGCCCAACTGAGGGCGCGCGGCAAGGACCCGATGGACCGCCGGGCACAGTGCGAGCACAAGCAGGAGTTGGAGATCAATTTCCTGAGGCGGCTTTACACGGCGGTGCGGCAGGCGCGCGCAGGATGCCAGGTGGACTTCAACAACCAGGCCGCCTACGGGCTCGGCGAGCGCAAACAGTGGATGGACAACATCGATCTGGAAGCCCTGCCGTCGGCCGCGGGGTGGGGGTACTACTTCTTCCCGCTGGTGACGCGCTATGCACGGTCTTTCGGGTTGACTACTTATGGGATGACCGGCCGCTTCAAGGCGTCCTGGGCCGACTTCGGCGGGCTGAAACTTCCGGCGCAGTTGGATGTGGAGTGTGCCTCAATTGTCGCGAATGCATCGCGCTGTGACATCGGCGACCAGATGCCGCCGAGCGGACGTCTGGACCCGGCGGTCTATCACGTCATCGGCAAGTCGTACGGGCGGATCAAGGCATTGGAACCTTACCTGGAGGGGGCGGCGCCAGTGACCGAGGCGGCGCTGTTGGTGAAGGGATTGCCAATCGATCGGGTCGGCGGGGATAGTCTGTTTGGTTGGGTGAAGCTGCTCACCGAGTGCCGGGTACAGTTCGACGTACAGGAAGCGGATGCCGAATGGGAACGATACGGCGTGTTGGTGTTGCCCGAGGATTTCGAGGTCGATGAGGCGCTGGCGCGAAGGCTGATGGCGTATGCCGCGAAGGGTGGCGGGCTCCTGGTTTCGCATACCGCG
>Ga0116170_10005106_pt1 | contig 11843 bp, 7 predicted proteins | sample AD_JPNHW1_MetaG_FD_89797 | JGI IMG/M metagenome (GOLD analysis project Ga0116170, IMG submission 89797) | Active sludge microbial communities of municipal wastewater-treating anaerobic digesters from Japan - AD_JPNHW1_MetaG | ecosystem: Engineered > Bioreactor > Anaerobic > Digestate | place... | reverse complement strand
GGGTCTCGAGATCCGCGCTCTCGGCCCGGTTCAGGTCGAGCCGCCCGTCGGTCCGCCACGCCTCCGACCCCGCCGACGGCAGGGGTTTGGCCGGACGCTCCGGAAAACCTTTCCGGTCCTCCAGCCGTCCCTTCTTCTCGCCCGCCTGGTTGATATTCGGAGAATTAGGACCGGAAGATTCATCCGGTTCAGGAAGCCCGGCACCATGCTCGACCCACACGGCCCCCTCGCGCTGAGCGCGCAGGGTGGCCTGAACCCCGAACCCCAGCGCGGCCACGGCGATCAGCGCCATGAGGCCCCAGACTTCCTTGCGATTCATCCCCCAGTAAGGCATGGCCGACTCCCCGGGAAGAAATCCACGACTCGAACAGAATGACCTCAACACCCGACCACTAAACCCGGTCTCGCCTGTCCCTGTCAAGATTCTTCTTCAGGAAACAAGCCGATCTTGGCCCTTATCCGAGAACAAAGAATCACGAATCAGACGAAAACCGCAACCGACAGTAACCACGAAAAACTGCGGTTTTCGTGTCTTTCGTGCATTTCGTGGTTGAAAAATCGGTTTCTCACTTCTGTTTACACCGGGTGAAAATCATCGAGGCTTGGGGCGATTTCGCAAGAGAGTAGTACGAAAGACTGCGGTTTTCGTGTGGTTCGTGTATTTCGTGGTTGAATATGTGGTTTTCTGCGTGTTCCGTGGTTCCAACCCCTCAGCACCCGACCAGTTTCAGGTACATGGCCTGACAGGAGGTTTCGATCTCGAACAGGTTCGCAAACGCTTCGCGGAAATCCTCCTGGCCGACCGTGAAGAGCCCGTGCCCATAGACGATCCCGCCGCGCCGTCCCTCCATCGCGGGAGGCAGCGTGTTAGCCAACCCCCACGGACCGGTCCCCACCTCGCCGGGCACGATCGGGATGTCGCCGATGAACCGCTTCTCCGGACACCGGACCATGCACTGCCCCCGCATGGGGCAGTCCAGCCGGTCGCAGTCCATCGAAAGGATCACGGTGAACTTCGGGTGGCCGTGGAGGACGGCCCGTTTGCCCGTGCGGCGCAGAATCTCGCGGTGGGCGGTGAACTCGCTCGATGCCGTCAGGGCGGCACAGCTGGACCCGTCGAGCGGACAGGGGTCAATACACCCCTCCAGTTCTTCGAGCGACGAGGTGGTCTGACTGATGTAGAGCGTGTTGTTGTACAGATAGGAAACGTTCCCGAAGAAGGAATCCACCAGCTGGTAATCCACCGTGGCACGGCCCGCCTGGGTAATGGCGGCATAGACCGCTTCCTCGTTCTCGAACGGCCCGGTCATCAGATCGGGCAAGGCTCCGCCTCGGGGCTGCACGACCGAATTCAACGCCCCCATCGCTTTCTCGAAAACCACCAGTTGCTCGGGAACCAGACAGGCTTCGCGGTAATCCTTCAAGTACTGCGTGAAGAACTTGACGAAACAGGCGAAACAGGCCGAGCTGAAGAAAATGTACGCCTGCTCGGGACTCACCGTCCCCCAGGTCACGATCCCTTCGCCGGGAATGATCACCGTCTTGCGCCGCTTCAGGTTCTGGATGATGTCCGGAACGCTAAACTCCCGAATGACAGGCAGATCGTGGAGGAAGGTCCGCGTCTCGCAATCCTGCGGCTGGATCGCCGCCGGACCGTCTCCCGCCTCATCGAGCGCCTGGCGGGCCAGAAACTCGACAATGGACGCATACGGTTCGGCGGGCCGACAGAAAAGGAGGGAATTGACGCTGAGCCCCTGAATCACCGCTTCGAGATCGGCACAGCGGGCATCCGAACGATTCCAGACCAGATCCGCATCCACCCCGCCGAACAGAGGGGCATCGGCAGACGCTAAGCCCGCTCTCACCATTTTACTTACGTACTTTTCGATCAAGTCGCGCATGATGTCTTCTCCCGATCAGGAATGCAGATCCAGCCCCAGAGCCGCCGCACCTTGCAGAGTGGGTTGCCCATCGGCGTCCAGTCCCCGCACCCGGTAATAATTCGCCAGCGACTGGCGGAACACCTCGCGATCCAGCGGCGGCACCTCAATCTGGTTTCCGGACGATCCCGACTCCTCGAAGAACCGCGCGGGCAAAGTGTCGTCCTTCGCCGTGAACCCGTTGCGGGCATTGAGAATCCGCTCGAGATAACTCGCCCGCTCGCCCACCCGGAGCAGATCCTGCGCCGTGGTTTCCAAGCCGGTGACCGCCGTGAAACTGCGCGCGCATTCTTCCAGCGAACAACCCAGCATCAGGAACTTGCAAATGGTCAGCGAATCGGCCGCCGCGCAGGCGTCCTCGGCAATCTTGATAATCCGCGCCTTGCCTTCAAAGGAAAAGCGATCCGTCGCCACCGGCTTTCGGAGAATCTCATGACTGATCGGGAAGGCCCGAAGGTGACAGGCCCCCCGGGTCGAGGTGGCATAGGAAAGCGCCATCCCGCAGGCGCCACGGGGATCGTAAGGGGGGATTTCCTGCCCCTTGACTGTCATGGAGAACTGAGGAACCTCGTGTTGCTCGGAGTAACTTAAACTGCCACGCGCAAGATCCACTCCAACGCCATGTCCGACAGAAATCTGATAAAGCAGATCCAGAATCTCTTCCCCCTCCAGGCGCCTTCCCTGACTCTCGGCATAGGTCGCCAGTGTCCCCGCCGCGGACAAGGGATCCATCCCCATTTCGGCGCAGATCTCACAAGCCTCGAGACAGATGTCCAGGTCGTCGTTCTCGAGGAGAGCCGTAAACTGAGCCAGCGGTTCGAACCCCGGCAGGAACCGCCCGTCCCCAATCGCCTTTTGACACAGCAGCGAACACCCTGCGCACCCAACCGACTCCGGCTTGAAGCGCTGGATTCCCGTACAGGCGTTAACCTTTCTCCATTCAGCGAAATACGTTTTTCTGAAGTTGGCCGTGGGCAACATCCGACGACTGACCATCAGGTCATAAAAAGCCCCAGACCCATACCGTCCGATTCCGTACTCTCCCAGCAGCGCCGGGGTGGCGGCGACCAGACGCTGAATGTCCTCGCTGGCTTTTTCGAGTTCGGCCGGATCGGCCACGGACACGATCCCTGTCCCCCGTACCGAGACGAACTGGAGGTTGTGGGCGCTGAGCGCCAGCCCCAACCCGTTGCGCCCGACCGTCACCGGTCCGTCCATGACCAGACTGGCGAACCGGACTCCGCGGGTCGCCGCCGGGCCGACGGCCACGAAAGGACCGAGCGGTTTGAGATGGGCCGCCAGATCCGAGGTCCGCAATCCCACCAGACCGCGCGCATCCTGAATCTCGATCTCGCCATCCTGAATCACGATCCCGCAGGGATGGTGCGCCCGTCCCCGGACGATGAGGCCGTCATACCCGGCCCGTTTCAGCTGGGTTCCCCACTCGCCCCCCAGCGTGGCGTCCCCGACCGTCCCCGTCAGGGGGGAGCGAGTCATGACCGTTACATGGCCGGAGGAAGGCGAGGGGGTGGCGGTGAGAGGACCGGTCATCCAGATGATCGGCATGGCGGGGTCATTCCACGGCAGAGTGGCAGAAGGGGCCAGATAGCAGGCAGCCAGCGCCTTTCCCCCGATCCAAGTGCGGTAAAGTTCGGCATCCGGGTGTTCCACCCAATGCGTTCCGTCTCTCAAATCCACGTGCAGAATTGCGCCCGTCCACCCGTACATCCCCAGTTCCTTTCCTGAAAAAACGGCTTTCGTGTCCAAGTCTGGACAGAGAAGCATAGACAGCCGATGGGCCGTTTTCCAGAGAAAACACGCGTCTTTTCTCTGGGCGATATGATTTATCTGGAAATTCCCCGGGCCGTCCCCCAGAATATCGGGTTGAAAAGGGGATTGAACACCAAGACAATCCTCGGAAACAGGAAAACCGTAGATTTTCCTCCCTGTGCGAAATACACCTGTTTGCGGTCCCAGGGAGGCACGATGTGAATAGAACCCAGGATTTTGAAATGCAACTTGAACTGATCCAACGAGAAAGACAGAAAGCCATCCAGCAGCGCCTGGAGGCCGCACCCGATCCGGCTACCCGGAATGTCTCGCAGATGCACTTTGCGCGGCAGGGCGAAATCACGTGGGAAATGCGCCGCGTGGCCGAAAAAGAGGGACGCGAGGCGGAATTCGTCCGGGATCAGGTGGCGCAGGGCCGCGCTGTAATCCCGGCCAATGTCTGCCACCCCGAGGCCGACCCGTTCATCATCGGCGAGGCTTTTTCGGTCAAGATCAACGCCAACATCGGCAACTCGGCCCTGGTTTCCTCGATTGAAGAAGAAGTCGAAAAACTGCACTGGGCCGTGCGTTGGGGCGCCGACACGGTGATGGACCTTTCGACCGGTCCCTCGATCCGCGAAACTCGCGAGGCCATTCTCCGCGCATCGAGCGTGCCGATCGGGACCGTTCCGATCTACGAGGCACTGGCCCGCGTCGAGGGACAGGTCGGGGAACTGAGCCTGAAACTCATGCTCGAGGTCATTGAAGACCAGGCCCGCCAGGGCGTGGACTACATGACCATCCACGCGGGGGTGTTGCAACGGATCGTCCCCGCCGCCTGCCACCGCCACACGGGGATCGTCTCGCGCGGCGGCGCCATCCTGGCCAAGTGGATGCTCCTGCACAAACAGGAAAACTTCCTCTACACCGGCTTCCGGGAAATCTGCGAGGTCATGCGCCGCTACGACGTGACCTACTCCCTGGGCGACGGTCTGCGTCCCGGCAGTCTGGCCGATGCCAACGATCAGGCGCAGTTCTCCGAACTCGACACCCTCGGCGAACTGGCCAAAATTGCCTGGGAGTACGACGTCCAGACCATGATCGAGGGCCCCGGTCACGTGCCGATGCACCTGATCGCCGAAAACATGGAGCGTCAGAAAAAAGCCTGTCACCACGCGCCCTTCTACACCCTGGGACCGATCGTCACCGACATTGCGCCGGGCTACGATCACATCACCTCGGCCATCGGCGGGGCGATGATCGCCTGGATGGGAACCGCGATGCTCTGTTACGTCACGCCGAAGGAACACCTCGGGCTGCCGGACAAGGAAGACGTGAAACAGGGGGTGATCGCCCACAAGATCGCCGCGCACGCCGCCGACATCGCCAAGGGCATCCCCGGCGCGCGCGACCGCGACGACGCCCTGAGCAAGGCCCGCGCCGAGTTCCGGTGGGAGGATCAGTTCGACCTGTCCCTGGACCCCGAGACGGCGCGTGCCTACCACGACGCCTCGCTCCCGGAGAAAAAGGACAAGGAATCGCACTTCTGCTCGATGTGCGGAAAAGACTTCTGCTCGATGCGCCTGACCAGCGAAGCGCGCGAACTGTTGTAAGAATTGCAAGCAAGAAGATCCGGAGTCAGGAACGACATAGCGCGAGAGAATTGCGCCTGCCGGGAGATGTGCAGAAGTTCCAAGTGGGGCGTCGTGGAATGACATTCTCAAGGGGATATTCTTGAGGTGGCACGGACGTCTCGTCCGTGGAAAAATTTCGAAATGTTCTCGCATCTTTTCTGAACCGCGCTGGCGAGGACGCCGACGGTACGACCGCGTGGGTCTTGATTCAACCTGGAAACCGCAGTTGAGCGCCTATCGTTCGGTTTTTCTTTCAGGCGGGCGAGACGCCCGCCCTCCCAGAAATGCCCACTTTCAGGGGGAGAAAGCGGTTCCCGGGAGCGCAATCTCCCGATTGGCGCAGTCAAAAGACTTCACCCAGAAGGTGAGGGAGCCAAAACCGTTTTCAGCCCACAAAATAAGGGTAAAAGACTCGTTTCTGTTCTCAACGGCGGTCTTCAAGCCTCAATATCTCTCGCACAGGTGAGAAAGAAACAGTCGGAACACACCCCCTTTTTCTCAATCGCTCAAACGGAAATCGCGTCAGTTTCCTGTGTTGGGAGAAGAACGGACCTCAGGTGACACTTCCAGAATAAACCAATCCTCGTTGATGGGGATGCGGGTCACCTGAAATCCGGGCCATTCATATTCCTTTGTTTTGTTTCGAGTCCGAGTGTGAACAACCAGATAGCAGGGTTTTTCTCCCCACTCCTGGTCCTTCAGAGCCGCCGCCAGTTTATTTTCTTTAATCGGGGGCAAAACCCTTCCCAAATAGAACGACAACCCATTCAGGGGGTTTTCATCAACCACCGACAACCGTTCGACCGAATCGGCGCCAATCGTGCGGATCACCCCATCCGCCAGAATCTTCATGTCCTTGTTTGACCCGAGAACCGGCGCAAGCCCCTTGTAACCCGCAAAAACCACCCATATGCCCAGGCAGCACCACACCAGCGTCTTGCAGGCGACCCCTTTTCTTTCCAGAAGCGCGGAAAGCGCGTAACCCGACATGAGCGAGAGGGGAATCCAGAGGGGCAGAACATAGAGCATGAGCTTCGACTTGCTGATCATGAAGATTCCCAGCACCAGAACAACGGTGGAAACCATCCAGAACCACTCCGGGCGCTCCAGAATGGCCGCCCAGGTCCGGCGGATCGAATCGCGCCGAAACAGATGGCGATAGTGCCAGACCGCCCAAAAAGACCACGGGGCCGTTCCGAAAATGATCGCCGACCAATAAATCGTAAATCCTTTATAGAACTCCGGATTTCGATGAAATTCGTTCGAGACATTTCGCCCGACCACTTCATCCTTGATCCAATAGTGCAGCAATCCCGGATGTTCAATCCCTTCCACAATGTACCAACTCAGCCCGACAAACAGAAATAAGGCAAAACCGACCAGGTGATACCGGGTCAGGGGGCGCAGGACTGTCTCCCCTTTTGCCCGGACCCGCATCAGAATCACGGTGGCAATCACCCCGATGGAAACCAGAACCGCCGGGGGACCTTTTGTCAAGAACGCCAGTCCCCAGAAAAACCACATCCCCACGACGCTCCAGAAAGAACGGGAATAAACCGACTTCCAGAAACAAGCCAGGGCCAGCGCGGCAAAACAGGTCAACACCCCATCCGTTGAAACCGCGTTTGAGGAAAACAGAGTCATGGGTGAAGCGGCGTACACCAGAGCGCTCACCAGCCCGGCTTGACGGTCCCAGATCAGGGAACCAATCCAATAGACACACAAGATCGAAATCAGGAAACAGGGCACCAGATAGGCCCGTGCGCCCCACGTATTCACCCCCAGAGTCTGGAAACCCGCCATGATCGCCCAGTAGGTCATAGGCGGCTTGGTCCAGTGGTACTCGTTGTTCAAGATGGGATCATCCCATTCGCTGGACTGCATCGTCTCCCGGGCACATTCGGCATACCGCCCTTCCGTCGTCTCATACAACCCACGGGTGCCCTGAAAAGCCGCTGCGGCCAGAAATGCGCCCAACAGAAGAATCCAGATCGAGCGTTTCGAACAAATGCTCATAAGAAAGTATCCCAACTTATCGGGCCGAACCGGGAGCACCCCTTCTCTCCCCCGAATCCATCCCTTTCCTGAAATTCGATTCCGTCCCGACAAGGATCGGAATCGGTCCTGTCCTACAATAAGTGATCCCGACTATCCATCTCAAATGCCACAGAATTTCCCTGTTACCCGAAACTCATACCCCACCCTTTCAGACAACGCTCCCTCACTGTAAAAGCGTTGCATGGTCCTTCCAACTTATCGTTTGTTTAAAAGAAATTAAGAGACCCGCCCCGAAGTCTGCCCCGCCTCGACCCACCCACTCCCCGTTTTCCACAGCCGAACAATTTCCAGTCCCACTATCGGTAAACAGATCAGCGAAAGCAACCAATAGTTGAAAAGCGTATAACCCAACCCGACCAGGGTCGCCTGTTCCAGAGGGAGGCTGGACTGGAGCAGTTGCACAAACGCCATGTCGCGCGTCCCGACGCCACTCATAGTCGCAGGTACCAGCCCCGCCAGCAAAGCCAGCGGGAAGATCGAGTACGCATGCGCCCACCCCACTCCCCCGCCGAACGCCGCCACGAGCGAGCAGACGGTCAAGCCCGCCAGGTTCCAATGCAGTAACGATCCCCCCACCGTCATGGCGACGGCAATGGGGTCAGCCCCCCACTTTCTGAAAACTTCGGAGGTGGAATCCACCAGATTCACGATCTTGCGCGGGAACCAGCGCTTTCCGGGAAAGACACCTAAGCCCAGGATTGTCAACACGACAGCCACCCCACCTGTCAAAACCAACCCCGTCACCAGTCCCCACGGAACCCCACTGACCAACGCGCCGACCAGCCCCAACGCGCCCAGCACACCCAGATCCACCAGACGCTCGAGCACCACGGTCCCGACTCCGACGGTCAACCCGCCGTGCTGCCGCAGATACACGGCCTTGATCAGATCGCCCGCCTTCGAGGGCAGCAGGCTGTTCAGGACGTTCGCCATCATGACCGCCCGCAAGGCATGGGCGGGCGGGAAATGCCGCGCCGCCTCCTGCGCCCGTAATACCCCCATCCAGCGGACCGTGGCGAGGATCGGCATCAGAGCCGTGAAACAGAACGCGGCGCCCAACCACGCCGTCCGGGCGTTCTGGAGGGTCGTCCGGGCGGCCGCCAGATCCATCCGGCTCACCAGCCAGGCGACCAGTCCTCCCGAGACACACACACTCACAATGCCCAGAATCCACTTGCGCCGGGAGGGTGAGGAAGTCGAAACAGCAACAGAAGACCGTTCGGGTTTCATTTTGCGCCCGCGCTCCCCGGCCGAATCTCCCGATCCCAGACGCCCCCTTTAGTCCGGATTTCCGAGACCAGGGCTTCCGGCGCATGCGTCCAGGGACAACGCAACACCGACTCCTGGTACACGTTGCTGTTGGCCACATAGATCGAGGTGGCGTCGCTCCCGGCCGAGAGTCGTTTGAAAGGGACCGCCTCGAAGAACCGATCCCGGACCCGAATCCGGTCGGACCCGAATTCGAGCGTCCGCTTGAACCGCCAGCGGGTCCGATTCTTCCCCGTGATGAGGAGTTTCTGGACCAGCGACCGCACCAGGTTCGGGAAGAAGCGGCTGATCGTCAGATTCACCATTCGAAAAACGATCACCTTCACAGGAGACGAGAGTTTGCGCTGACGACGCGACAACGCCCCCTCGACGCGGTACACCCGGCGGCGCGTGTCGGCCTCGACCTCGTGTTGTTCGTCCATCAGGTGGCTCACCACCACCTGCCCGTCGTCCGTCTCGCCGATCAGGCCGGTGTCGCTGGCAATGCAATGCTCGGCAGTAAACGCCTTGAAAACGCCCCCCTTGCGCAAGTTCGCCACGGCGTAGTAGGCCGGGGTCTTGACCACCGCCAGCCCCGCGTCGGGCATCCAGACCGAAAAATCCGGACGCGCATTGATCGGCTCGGGCCGGACGGGATGGTACGCCTCGTAGGCCTGGAGCCAGTCGTACACGAGGTGACAACACATCCGGTCGTCGTCGTTGTGGTAGCGCTTGCCCCGCGCCGCACCGCGCAGGAACTGATCGGCGATCTGTCCAGCCTTGACGCTGTGCGGCGCCAGGACTTCGAAGCCGTGGGGGTAGAAATGGTAGGTGTTTCGACTGCCGTACTCGCCGCCGTAGGACCCGTCCGGGTGCATGAAGTGCCAGGCAAACTCGACCGCCTTGAGAAGCGGCTTGAGGAGCGACTCGTCGTGGTTTTTCTCGTAGAGTTTCGCGAGAAAAGCGATGGTACAGGTGTGGTACCCCGGATCGGCGCCTTCGTACTCCTGGAACCACCCCTCCTCTGGGTGTTGCCAGGAGAGCGCCAGGGCGGTGCGATCCTCGGCCACCCGGCGGTACTTGTCGTCGCCGGTGACCTGATAGATGTTGTAGGCAGCCAGCGCGGCAAACGCCTGATGGTTTGTCAGGCGCCCGGTTTCGTTGTGGAGGGCCAGATGGTCGCCCCGTTTACGGAAAAACTCGACCAGGCGGTCGTCCTGAAAACCCAGGATCTGATAGGCTTCCGTACAGGCGTAGGTCGAGAACACCAGTGCGCCCATCGCCTGTTCCCACGGGAAATAATCGTCGCAGGTTCCGTCGCGATGCGACCCGGTCACCGCAAACCGAATCCCGGCCTCGGCCACCTCGCGCAGACGGTCCCACCCCTGGTAGAGATTGCCGGGGTAGGCGTTTTTGTAAAGCAACGCGAAGGGCAGGACGAACTCCTGGCTCATGCCGCACGGAAAGTCGAGCGTGCGGTAATGCCAGTACTCGCGGTCGAAACAACCATAGGTGGGGCTGTAGGGATTGCGGTCCACGAGGTGCGTCAGATGGGGAAGGTACGAAAGCGCCATCTGAACATACAGATCGCGCGACGGGGCAGGACCGTCCATGGAGACCGCGGGGTGTTCTTTGGGATGAGACAACAGCGAAACCTTTCCATCCACGGGCGGGACGCCCGGGCCACCTCAGTGGGAGCTTTCTAAAAGAACGGCGAGACCTTTTCGAGACCAAGGGAAAAACACAAGGCCCTATTTCAACCGCTTGCTGACCAGATCGGCCAGACCGCCGATCGCGAGGATCTGAAGGCCGGTCAGGATCAGGAGCTGGGTGGTGACGTCCATGAATTTCCCGATCCCGAAACAGTTCTGCAGGATCAGGGTCCCCACTCCGACGATCCCCCCCAACCCCATCAACACCAGACTGACCGGCAGGAGCACTTTCAACGGGTCGAAGTAGAAAACCGTCCGCAGGATCAGTTGGATGAAGTTCAGGGTGTCGCGGATGGGCCGGATCTTGGAATTCCCCACCCGCGCGCGGTAGTTGATCGGGTGAAACACCACCCGTCGCCCGTCGGACAGGGACGCCAGGGTGATCGTGGTCGTCAGGGAGAAACCGTTGGGGAAATAGTGTTCGTAACACTCCCAGATTTCGCGCCGCACGGCCCGGAAACCGGAGTTCAGGTCCGGAATCCGCGTCCCGGTGAGGTAATTGGCCAGGCGGTTCAGGGCCCACTTGGCCGGACGCCGTACCCACGGGATCTGGACGTCCGTGCCGGTCCGCGCCCCGACGGCCATGTCGGCCTTTTCCAGATCGCGGTACAGGGTTCCGATTTCCTCCGAGGGGTAGGTCCCGTCGGCGTCGGTGATCAGGATACAGTCGTAGGTCGCCTCGCGCGCGCCCGCCTTGAGGGACGCCCCATAGCCCAGGTTGGCCGGGTTCCGGATCAGGCGGAACCGCTTCGTGTCCACCTGACCGGCCGTGCCGTCGGTCGAGCCATCGTCCACGACGATGATCTCAAAAGGCACCCCCACCCGGGCGAGCGAGGCGTGGACCTCCTCGAGCACCCCCGCGATGGCCGCCTGTTCGTTACAGGCGGGAATCACCAGACTGATACCCTTCGGCCATCCCGGCATAGGACAAGACTCCACTCGCAAGTTCCGGGTACGTTCCCATTGGAAACGCCCTCCGGTTTTCCCACTCCTCTTTTTCGCCTATCCGGGGGACGATTTGCAAGATTCTTTCCTGAGGAAACGCGAAACAGGGGGAAACGATCCGGGCACAGGTTTCCTTCTCTCCGGCATCCGTCCCTAAAACGAAGGAATTCTCGCGACCGAAAGAGCTTGCCATTTTGGGGTGTTCAAGGCAAAAGAAATCTTCAGACACCGCTGGAAGGCCCAGCTTATTTTCGGTGAGGAGAATTCAGATCTATGACGAAACGAATGAATCCCGGACTCAAAATTTTACACGTGGCAATTCTCGGCCTCACCCTTCTCGGGTGGGGCGGACTCACGAGGGGGGCCGAACCGGCCGCCACGACTGTTCCGGCGCCCGTTCAGCTCAAGGCGAAAGCCTTCGCGCTTTCGGACGTCAAACTGCTCGATGGGCCGTTCAAGCACGCCATGGATCTGGACCACGAGTACCTGCTCAAACTGGAACCGGACCGCTTTCTCGCCTGGTTCCGCAAGGAAGC
>Ga0116170_10005105_pt1 | contig 11844 bp, 7 predicted proteins | sample AD_JPNHW1_MetaG_FD_89797 | JGI IMG/M metagenome (GOLD analysis project Ga0116170, IMG submission 89797) | Active sludge microbial communities of municipal wastewater-treating anaerobic digesters from Japan - AD_JPNHW1_MetaG | ecosystem: Engineered > Bioreactor > Anaerobic > Digestate | place... | reverse complement strand
TTTTGAAGTTTTTTCTTTGACAAATGAGTTGAATTCAAATAAACGCAATCCGAATTAGTTTTATTCATTTCGTTAAATATTGCCCTTGTAACGATATCTCTTGGCGCAAGCTCCTTTTGTTCATGGTATTTTTGCATAAACTCATGCCCGTCTTTATCCACGAGTTTTGCGCCTTCGCCTCTTACGGCTTCGGATATCAAAAACCTATTTTTGCCTGTATCGAGCGCAAGTGCCGTCGGGTGAAACTGCACAAATTCCATATCCTGAATTATTGCCCCTGCGTTATAGGCAAGTGCTATTCCGTCGCCTGTTGCAACTGTCGGGTTTGTCGTATGCTTATAAAGCTGACCGAGCCCACCGGAGGCAAGAATCACAGCAGATGAATAGACTGCTTCGTATTCTTTTGTTAAATCGTTATATGCGACAAAACCTTTACACTCGCTGTCGGAATCCACCAAAAGTTCTACGGCTAAAGTTTGCTCATAGACTTCAATATTGGAATTTTCCAAGACTTTTTGACAAAGCACTTTTTCAATGCTTCTTCCTGTTGCATCACCGCCTGAGTGAAGAATACGGTTTACGCTGTGTGCGGCTTCTAGGGTAAAATAGTAATTATCGTTTCCGTTTTTATCAAATTCAACACCGAATGAAATTAAGTCTTTTATAACTTCATCGGAATTTTCGGAGATAAATTTTGTTATGCCAAGCTCGCTTAATCCCGCACCTGCCTTAATTGTGTCGCTGATATGAAGAGACGGAGAATCTTTTTTGTTTTCTTTCAAGACCGCTACAATTCCGCCCTGAGCGTAGCGCGAATTGCTTTCTCCCAGTTTTGATTTTGTAATCAAAAGTAAGCCGTCTGGCAAATCGCATTTTTGGGAAATCTTCAAGGCCGCATAGAGTCCTGCGATTCCGCTTCCTATTATTGCAACTGAATATTTTGAATACTTCATAATAACATATCCTATCCAGGACATTTTAAAATAAACAAAAATTTTTTTCTACCGCAAAAGACTAATTTTTTACAAAGAAATTTGTTTGAAGTAAAATTATTATACGTCATCCTGAACTTGATTCAAGATCTCATGACTTAATATTTTGGCAAACGACCTTGCGATGCTGAAATGAATTCAGCATGACGTGAACTTTAAGGAGAATTCAATGTGCACGATAGAATTTTTTACTGATTCGGAAGAATTAAAATCAATAACATCCGCTGCCAGGGCAACTTTAACCGCTCCCTTTTTTGCCAACAATATTAAAGAAATAAGAGATTTAAAAGAAGCCTACCTTCTTGCCAAAAATTCTTCGGGCACAATAGAACTTACAGGAATGCCTGTTTATAAACCCGAAAAACTGGGGCTTCCCTCAGGCACTAACCAGCTTTTGTTCAATGATGGAACGGTTGTGGGAAGATGCGCCGCCGCAAGAAAAATCGTCGGCGAGCCGGGTTGTGATTTGGCTCAGCTTTTACCTATTTTAAGAGAAGCGGTCTATTGTGTGCGCGATAGGTTAATGTATAAAACCCAAGTTGTAGTGGGACTGGAAGAAGATTTTATGGTAAAAGCACACCTGCTTATCCCCGAAGGTTTTGAAAATGTTATGTATTCATGGATGCTCAATTTCCAGTACATTACAAACGAATATGCAAAAATGTACAAAAATTCAAGAAAAATAAATGAAGGCGATATTTTTGTTTTCTCCGACCCCGACTGGACTCACCCCGATTTTCCTTACGGGTTGACCTTCTTTGATCCTGAACATAACTGTGCTGCAATTTTAGGGATGAGATATTTCGGAGAACACAAAAAAGGCACTCTTACACTTGCCTGGGGAGCTGCCGCAAGAAACGGCTACGCTTCTTGCCATGGCGGAATGAAACGCTACAACTTAAAAGATAAATCTTTTCAAACTGCAGTTTTTGGGCTTTCGGGCTCGGGCAAATCCACCATTACGCATGCCAAACATAATAATAAATACGATATTACGGTTTTGCATGATGACGCTTTCATAATAAATGTTGACAAAAAATATTCCATTGCGTTAGAGCCTGCATATTTTGACAAAACGCAGGATTATCCTATGGGCTGCGAAGACAACAAATACATAATTACCCAGCAAAATAACGGGGCGATTCAGGGCAAAGACGGAAAAATTTATTCAATCACAGAAGACATCAGAAACGGCAACGGCAGGGCGGTTAAATCAAAACTCTGGTCACCAAATCGCGTTGACAGGGTGGATGAACCTATTAATGCAATTTTTTGGCTAATGAAGGATTCTACAATTCCGCCTGTGATTAAACTTTCAGGTGCTTCTTTGGGCTCAGCTATGGGTGCAACTCTTGCCACAAAAAGAACTTCAGCCGAAAGATTAGCCCAAGGCGTTGATCCCGATGCGCTTGTGGTTGAACCTTACGCTAATCCCTTCCGGGTTTATCCTTTAGAAATGGATTACACAAGATTTAAACAGTTAATAGAAGACGGCGTTGACTGCTATATCCTAAACACCGGCGATTTTATGGGCAAAAAAGTTAAGCCTGAAAATACTTTGGGAATAATCGAGGCGATTGTCGAAGGCAGTGCCGAATTTAAGAAATGGGGCAACTTCTCTGATATTCAAATCCTTAAAGTCGAAGGCTTTGAAGCAAATTTTGACAATGCCGAGTACAAAGACCAATTTATAAAACGGATGAAAGACAGAATTGAATTTGTAAAATCGCGCGAAGTCGAAAAAGCAGGACTGGACAAACTTCCTGCGGATGCACTTGAAGCACTTGAAAAAGTAATTGCGCAAGTTTGATTTTTACCTTGAAGTTGTTCTGTTTTCCTGCTAAAATGTATTAATGATTACATTTGGCAAGGAAAAGATATGAATAAGAGAGTTTTATTGTGCATAATGGACGGCTGGGGAATAAGCGAAAATAATCCCGAAACAAATGCCACTATTTTGGCAAACCCCGTCAACATAGATAGTTTTAAAAAATCCGAAAAATACACACAAATCCACGCTGACGGTGAATGGGTGGGGCTTCCCGATGGACAAATGGGCAACTCCGAAGTCGGACACCTTAACTTAGGCGCAGGAAGAGTTGTGTATCAGGAATTAACAAAGATAAATAAAAGTATTCGTGAAGGTGACTTTTTCAAAAACGAAAAATTTCTTGAAGCAATAAATCATGCCAAACAAAACAATTCTGCACTTCACCTGTTCGGGTTGGTTTCTGACGGAGGCGTTCACTCCTCAATGGATCATTTGGCTGCTTTAATTAAGCTTGCAGCAGATAACGGACTAAAAAAAATCTATGTACACGGATTTTTAGACGGGCGCGACACTCCACCGCAAAGTGCTTGCAAATACCTGCAACAGGTTGAAGATGAATTAAAAAAATACAACCTGCCCTCTGTAGCCTCTGTCATGGGCCGCTATTGGGCAATGGACAGAGATAACCGCTGGGATAGAGTCGAAAAAGCTTATAATAATCTTTTATTCGGAGAAGGCGAAAAAGCAGCTTCTGCGGTTGAAGCAGTGCAACAATCTTACGCAAAAGGCGAAAACGATGAATTTGTAAAACCGACCCAAATAGGTGGCGAAGAATCAAGAATAAAAGATAATGATTCTATAATTTTCTTTAATTTCAGACCCGACAGAGCAAGAGAAATAACAAAAGCGATTAACTTTGAAAACTTCTCGGGATTTGAAAGAAAAGATGTCAGAAAAAACCTTCACTACACCACCATGACCCAATACGATGAAACTTTTAATTTTCCTGTGGCGTTTCCCCCTCAAAAATTAAATAATCTGCTCGGCGATGTGCTCGAAAAAAACGGAATAAAACAGTTCAGAACAGCGGAAACAGAAAAATACGCTCATGTCACCTTCTTCTTTAACGGGGGCATAGAAGAGCCTAACCCCAATGAAACAAGGGTTTTAGTTCCTTCACCAAAAGTTGCGACCTATGATTTGCAACCTGAAATGAGCGCACCTGAAGTTTGTCAAAAAGTGCTTGAAGCCCAAGACAATCCTGATTACGGATTTATTCTGGTGAACTTTGCAAACCCTGATATGGTAGGACACACAGGAGACATAAAAGCAGCGACAAAAGCTTGCAAAGTCGTGGATGAATGTGTCGGCAAAATTGCACAAAAAGCAAAAGAAAAAGGAATTACAATGCTTTTGACCGCAGATCACGGAAATTCAGAAGAAATGTTTGACCCTAAAACACAAGGCCCTCAAACAGCACACACAACAAATGAAGTTCCTTTCTTTGTGATTAACGGAGATAAAAATATTGAACTTAAAAAAGACGGGGCTCTTTGCGATGTCGCACCGACTGTGTTAAAATTGTTAGACATCAAAAAACCCGAAGAAATGACAGGGCAATCACTTATTAAATAAATACGTCATTGCGATGGGATAAATGATTTGGCTTAATGCTTCGCCGCTCACGTCATTGCGAGGACGAATGAAGTGAGGACGCGGCAATCCAAAAAGTAAATTATAAAAAGAGGGACGAAATAACCCCTCACCCGAATTTCTAAAACTCGTAAACTCGTTTTGAAATTCAACCCTCTCCCTCAAGGGGCGAGGGGTATAAAGGGAGAATATGAAAACACAAACAAAACCTTTAGACATAGACTTATCATTCAAGAAAAACAATGTTGATGAATTGTTTTTTAATTTGAGCGAAAATCCCGATGGATTTAAAAACAAGGATTTCCGATACACGCTTAGTCTTATTTATCAAATTGTGGAAGATGAGTTTCAAGATGTTTTCCTCAGCCCTAATTCACCGGTAAGAAACACCGATTTTTATCTGATAAACAATAAAAACAATCTATCGTTTTTTGTCACCCCGACAAATAATTTTGAATTTTATTTAAAGTCAAAAGGCTCTTTATTTAAATTTCACTCCGATAATTTAGAGGGGAAACAAGGATTTATTTTGCCGCTTGATTTGGTTTTGGACTATTTCGGCGGATTTGCAGAAATAATTGATTTTTCAGCAGTTTCGGAAACTTTTGTTTACCTTAACAAACTGACTCAATTTGTTTTGAAACTCGCTGAAAAAATGTATTTTATTCCTACCGTAAAGTTAAACGGAAATTTTTTCAAAATAATCTATGAGCCGATAATTTCAAACAGTCAGCTTGCAAGAATAATAAACCGACTTGAAGAAAATATGCCTGAAACTCTTTTTATAAAAGGCGAAAAACCAAAAAATTTCGTTTCTGAATTTGTCAGAAATTATCTGAATTATATAGTCTATAAATTCCTTTCAATAAAGGCTTACAAGTTCAAAAATGTCAAATCGGGACACTATTTAATTAAGGATTTGGAGCAGAAAACTTCGCTCAAAAACGTTGATATTGCGGAGAACTTCTCGCAGTGGTTTGACGAACTTTATCTTGGCAAATACGATGTAATTCCGTTTTTCAACATTTCAAAACTTGAAGACGAACTTTTTGAACTTAAGGTTCACATCAAAAACCGAAAAACTAATGAAAGTGTATTGATAGACGATCTTTATACAAAAGAAGAAGTTTTTGGTGCAAATTCATCAGATATTGCCAAAATTGTCGAAAAACAGCTTAATTATGCCATAAAATACATGCCTGAGCTTGAAAATCTTTTTGAAGACGAAGACAATTTATCACTTAAACTCAACCTTGGCGAAGTCTATAAAATGATTACCAAAACAGCTTATTACCTTCAAAAAGCCCAAATTGAAGTCATTTTGCCAAAAGAACTTGTAAATGTCATTGTTCCGCGTGCTTCTATTAACGCCAAAGTCAAAAAAGCAAGAGAAGGCGATCTTTCAGATATTTTCAACAACACAGCACCAAGCAGTATATCACTTGAAGACATTTTGGATTTTTCTTACGAAGTTGCAATCGGAGATGAAAAAGTCTCGCTGAAAGAATTTGAAAAATTAACTTCGCAAAATGAAGGACTTATAAAATACAAAGACAAATATATTCTTGTTGACAAGGATGAAAGCAAAAAGATTTTTGAACAAATCTCCAAAGCAAATCACTCAAAGCTTTCGCGGCTTGAATTAATCCACGCTTCCATGTCAGGTCAGCTTGAAAACTACGATTTTGACTATGACGAAGCCTTTGCAAATATCCTGAAAGATTTTTCAAAACCTCTGGAAGTTTCAATCCCGAAAGACTTAACCGGAGAGCTAAGGCCTTACCAAAAAACAGGTTTAAAATGGCTTTGGACAAATATTTCAAAAGGGTTCGGCTGCTGCATGGCAGATGATATGGGACTTGGTAAAACAATTCAGGTGATAAGCCTTATTCTTAAACTCAAAGAAGAAAATCAGCTAAAAAGACCTGTTCTGGTTGTTTGCCCAACAACTCTGCTGGGTAACTGGATGAAAGAACTTCAAATGTTTGCCCCGAAATTAAAAGCGGTAATTTATCACGGCAGCGAAAGACAATTAGAACTAAATAATGACATAATATTAACCACATACGCGATTTTGAGAATTGATGCCGAAGAACTTAGAAAACAGGCATGGTCAATGCTTGTGGTGGATGAAGCGCAGAACATCAAAAACCCCGACACGGCGCAGACTCTTGCGGTTAAATCAATTAAATCCGACATTAAAATCGCAATGACGGGTACTCCTGTAGAAAACAGGCTTACAGAGCTTTGGAGTATTTTTGACTTCATAAACAAAGGTTATTTGGGCTCTTTGAGGGATTTTCAAAAGAGTTATGCAATCCCGATTGAACGGTTTAAAGAAAATACCCGCGCATCAAAGCTTAAAATGTCTGTTTCGCCTTTTGTCTTAAGAAGGCTTAAAACCGACAAAAATGTTATCACAGACCTTCCCGAAAAACTTGTGCTGGAAGATTACTGCTATCTTTCTAAGCCGCAGGCGGTGCTTTATGAAAAAACCTTAAAAGAGATGATGGATAAAATAAGCGGCTTCAGCGGAATTAACAGACGCGGAAATATTTTCAAATTAATTACCGCGCTCAAACAGATTTGCAACCACCCCTACCAGTTTCTTAAAGCCGGCGAAATGAGCAAAGAGTTTTCCGGAAAAATGGAAAAATGTATTTCACTTGTCCAAAACATTCTGGAAAACGGAGAAAAAACCCTTATCTTCACCCAATACAAGGAAATGGGCGATATTTTAGAACAGGTTCTGACAGAAGAATGTTCGACAAAACCGCTGTTTTTCCATGGCTCATTGAATGTTGCGCAGCGCGAAAAACTTATTGACGAATTCCAAAATAACCCCGAAACAAAAGTTATGATTTTGTCCTTAAAAGCGGGCGGAACGGGCTTGAACCTTACAAGTGCCACAAACGTAATCCACTATGACCTGTGGTGGAATCCTGCCGTCGAAGATCAGGCAACAGACAGAACTTACCGCATAGGACAGGACAAAAACGTAATGGTGCACAGGCTTGTAACACTGGGCACTTTTGAAGAAAAAATCGACGAAATGCTCAAAAACAAAAAAGAACTTGCAAACCTTGCCGTCTACGAAGGCGAAAAAATCATCACAGAGCTTTCCGATGACGAAATTTACGAAATATTTACACTCTCAGGCGGAAATAATTAAACTACTTTTTGTTCAAAAGCAAGACTTCTGCCCATCTGCGCGGACCGGATTTGAATTTGAAATTCTTTGTCTTTTTATAAATATTTTCATTATATTCAGGGGTTTGATAATTAATCAAATATCTCATAAATTCAGGGCTGTACATCTACCGACTCCTTTTTGGAAAAATTCCAAATCTTCCACACATGTATATAAACAAATATTCTACAAAAAAATTGCCTTTGAAATAAACTTTTTTACATAAATTCATAGATTTTAGTTTTATAAAAAACGTGATATATTATCTTTATGAATATATATTATGAAAAAATCAAGTGCGAAAAAGCCGACTACGAAGAGGCTTACTGGGAAATAATCAAAGACCCCGACGGCAAAACAAGAAACCGTTTGGATGAAAAAGATAAATTCCTTGCCAATGTAAAAAAAGAAGTGAATTTTATTAATGCCCTGCCTCCTTCAAAAATTCTTGATGCGGGCTGCGGGCCGGGATTTTTGCTGAGCGCGATAGACAAAAAACACCAAAAATTCGGGCTTGAAGTTTCAAAATTCGCAGCAGATTACGCAAAACAGTTTGCAACAATCTACAATGCCCCCCTTGAAAAAGCGCAGATTAAGGAAAATTCCTTTGATGTTGTTATCTCACACCACGTAATCGAACATGTTGATAACCCCGAAGTTTTTTTGTCGGAAATTAAAAAAATACTAAAACCCGACGGACATTTAATCCTAGCAACACCTGATTTTAAAAGCATCTGCGCAAAACTCTTTAAACAAAACTACCGCATGCTTTTTGACAAAACCCATACAAATTTATTCAGCTTTAATTCTTTAAAAAAAATGCTTAACGATTACGATTTTGATATACTGGAAGCGGATTTTCCCTACTTTGAAACGGAATACTTTAGTGAAAGCAATATCCTTAAAATGCTAAATTTTAAAAGCGGCGAAATTTCTCCGGCATGCTGGGGCAATTTCATAACTTTTTACTGCAAAAATAAAAAATAATTCCTGCAAATCCACGAACATTAAGTTTTGTTAAGCAAATTATATAACTTTTGATTTTGCATTTTTTGTTGATATAATTGGATTATTGACATTTCAAATAAAGTTATTAGAAAAAAATTTATATAATTTCTAAATAAACTAGCAAAAAAAAATCTGTTTGCGTTTTAATGCATGTACAAGAGAGATTTGGAAAAACACAATAAAGGATATAAAATTATGAGAGAAATCAAAAATGATGTGATGTTCGGTAACATCCAACAAAAAAAAGAAGTTAAAACCGGCAAACTTAATTCTGTAATACCTCAAGTTGAAGGTAAAGATACAGACGATTTGTCTGTATCATCCGAAGTTTTGGGAAGAGCACAAGTAAACAGCCCTGATGCATTGCAAAAAGACGTTTCTTTTGCCTCAGCACATCCTGAAGCCATTGAAAAAGCAGATAAATTCTTTGACATGACATATAAAACGCTTTGTGAAAGCGGTGACACCGATGCTTACGCAAAAGCAAGCTTACTGACTAAAGCTTATGTTGATGAATTTCAAAGATAAATTTTTACAATAAAAATGGGGTGGGATTTTTTCAAAATCCCACCCCATTTTTATTATTTATGATTAACTAATCTGAGCTTTTTCCTGCTCGGTTACGCCTTTAATCGTAAGGTTAACTCTGCCTTTGTCATCTATTTTAATAACTTTGACGACAACGACATCACCAACGTTAAGGTGCGGTTCAATAGCATCTATTCTTTCGTTGCAGACCTGAGAAATGTGTACCATTCCGTCTTTTCCGCCACCGAGTTCAACAAATGCGCCAATCGGGATTATTCTTACGACTTTACCTTTTAATACCATACCTTCTTGCGGCTTGAAGGTAATATTTTTAATCATATTCATTGCAATATCTGCACCTTCCTGATCATTAGAGGTAATCGTAACAACACCGCTGTCTTGAATATCAATTTCAGCACCTGAAGCATCAACGATTGCTCTGATTTGTTTTCCGCCCGGTCCGATTACAGCACCGATATCTTCATTAGCGATTTGCATTGTGAATATTCTCGGTGCAAACGGTGACATTTCACCCGGAGCCTTGATTGCTTCTCTCATTTTACTTAAAATATGCAATCTGCCTTCTTTTGCCTGAGCAAGTGCTTTTCTTAAAGTATCATTTGAAATACCTTTTGCTTTCATATCCATTTGAAGTGCAGTTATTGCCTCATCATTACCTGTAACTTTAAAGTCCATATCGCCTAAAAAGTCTTCGATACCTTGAATATCGGTAAGCACTACAGGATTTTTGCCTTGTTCTGCAATCATACCCATTGCAACCCCGCCAATCATACATTTAACGGGAACACCCGCGTTCATTAACGCCATTGAACTTCCGCAAGTTGATGCCATAGAAGTTGAACCGTTTGATTCAAGTATGTCCGAAGTAACTCTGATAACATATCCGAATTCCTCAGCTGTAGGAAGCGCAGGGATATTAGCCCGTTCTGCCAAGCATCCGTGTCCGACTTCTCTTCTGCCCGGCCCTCTCATAGGTTTAACTTCGCCTACTGAAAATCCGGGGAATATGTATTTGTGCATATATCTTTTTTCTGTTTCAGGATCAACACCGTCAAGTTCTTGCTTCATGCCAGGACCTGCCAATGTAGCAACCGAAAGGGCCTGGGTTTGACCTCTGGTGAAAACTGCCGAGCCGTGAGCTCTTGGAATAACTCCGACTTCGCACCAGATTGGACGGACTTCTTCAGGTTTTCTGCCGTCAGCCCTGACGCCTTCATCGATAATCATTGCACGCATAACCTTTTTCTCTAAAGACTTAAATTCTTCTGATACAAAGTCAATTCCTGTTTCTTCCATCATTTTGTTTATTGCGTGATCTTCGGACAAAGCCTGAATTTTTTCTTTAACAAGTTTTTTAGCTTCATCCAATTTATTTTGTCTATAGGTTCTGTCAAAATTGTGGTAAGCATCATAAACCAAATCGTAAGCTGTCTTTTTGATAATTTCAGCCAACTCTGTTGTATCGTGAGGATTTACAAATTCTTGTCTTACAATACCGCATTCTTTTGCAAAAGCAATTTGAGCCTGACATTGTTTTTTAATTTCAGCTTGTGCAAATTCAACTGCTTCCATAATGTCGTCTTCTGTTACGAATTTGCAGCCTGCTTCAACCATAATTACAGAATCTTCTGTTCCTGAAACAACAATATCTAAATCTGATTTGTCTGCCTGATGGTGGGTAGGATTTGCAATAAGTTTTCCGTCAAGTTTTGACACTCTTACCGCGCCGATAGGCCCTTCAAAAGGGGCTCCTGACAACATAAGCGCAAATGATGCACCCAACATTGCCAATGTATCGGGTTGATTTTCCTGATCATAGCTGAATAATTGAGCCACAATTTGAATATCGTTTCTGTAACCTTTTGGAAACAAAGGCCTGATTGGTCTGTCTATTAATCTTGAAACCAAAATGGCTTTTTCACTCGAACGCCCTTCAGAACGGTTGTATCCGCCCGGGATTCTTCCTATTGAAGACATTCTTTCTTCGTAATCAATCAGCAAAGGAAAAAAGTCTATTCCGACTCTTGGTTCTTTGCTTACTGTTGCGTGGACAAAAAGCATTGTGTCTCCGCATCTTACTGTTACAGAAGCGTTAGCTGTTTGAGCATACTTTCCTGTTTCAATTTCTACAATTTTTCCGCCGATTTCGACTTGTGTTTTTTTCACATTAAGTAATTTTTCTTTCGTTTCTACCATTTTCTTCATCTTTCCGAAGCACTCTTGTGCTTTCATTTCTAAGTTATACACTTATTTACTACAATAAGATTATACTTCAAACATAACAAAAGTAGAAACATTGCTTCATTTTTTTAAACAAATTAAAAATAAAAATATAAATTTCAAAACAAAAGGCTTAAATCTTTAATGCACCAATGTTATTTAATTCTAATTCTTTCTGCATAGCAAGAGCTGTTTTTCGTGCCCAACAGATATTGGTTTTTACGACTTTAGCAGGGCTACCGGCAATCACAGTATATTCTTCAGTAAAAGTTTTTGTAACCACAGAACCTACTCCGACAACCGTGTTATCGGGCAGGTTAGCATTTTTGGTAAACTTAACGGAATTGCCCACCCAACAGTGGTTTCCAATAGTAACAGGGGCTTTTAACGCATTTAGTATTTCTTTTGTATCTCTATCAAAAAGAACATGCCCGTCTGTAGCCCACAAATCTATATTTGAT
>Ga0116170_10005097_pt1 | contig 11859 bp, 10 predicted proteins | sample AD_JPNHW1_MetaG_FD_89797 | JGI IMG/M metagenome (GOLD analysis project Ga0116170, IMG submission 89797) | Active sludge microbial communities of municipal wastewater-treating anaerobic digesters from Japan - AD_JPNHW1_MetaG | ecosystem: Engineered > Bioreactor > Anaerobic > Digestate | place... | reverse complement strand
TGTGAACATCCTTAATTCTCAATGAGATGTTTCAGGATCCTGACAGCATTCGTTGCTGCCCCGAGACGAACATTATGTCCCACATTCCAGAATACAATGGATTTGGAATCCACACCTTTTCTCAAACGGCAGACATGGCTGTCATTTGAATCAAAAAGCTCCGCTGGGGTGATATATCCATCCTGGTAATAAATAACTGATGGACTGAAAGTCAGAAGCCTTCCTGCTTCTTCAAGGTCTATATCCTTCTTGAATTCTGCATAGACATTCTCGGCATGTCCGTAATATGTCGGGACACGAACCGTTGTAGCACTCACTTTAATATCATCCCGCCCAAGTATCTTGTTCGTCTCAAAGTGCATCTTCGCTTCTTCTTCACAGTAACCATCATCCTGAAAAGCTCCAATCTGCGGTATGACATTCAAATCGATCCTCTTGGGGAATGGACCAAGCTCCGGATTTCCAGAACGCTGCTGGCTCAAAGTGAAAATACCTTTATGACCTGCTCCGGAAACTGACTGATACGTAGAAACCACTACCTTTTCCAAACCAAATCTCTTATCAAGAGGAAAAAGAGCTAGTACCATCTGAATCGTTGAGCAATTGGGATTGGCAATAATTCCCCTGTAACCCTTGAGAACATGAGCATTTATTTCAGGGACGACAAGAGGAATTGCATCCTCCCGCCTGAAAGCTGACGAATTATCAATCACTATATTTCCTGCTGCAGCGGCAATGGGTGCATAATTCAGGGCTACACTTCTTCCTGCTGAAAACAAGAGGGCGGTATATTTCTGATTCATGGAATCTGCATTCAATTCCTGGACAACAATGTCCTTTCCCTTGAATTGAATATGTGATCCTGCAGAACGTGAAGAGGCAAAAAGGCATAATTCAGTGACCGGCACATCCAGTTCATCGAGGCATTTGATCATCATGCGTCCGACTTCACCAGTCGCTCCTACGATTCCAATTTTCATATTTCCTTCTTGTATCGTTTTTTGGTAGTTTTAGGTAGAATTGGTACGAGTCAAGAAAAAACACAATTTCGTTTGACAAAAATTATGTTTTGTAAATATATTTTGTGTATTCAATGAAATCTGCTGGGGAGTATCATGTTTGAACAAGAGTTGAAAGACTTCCTTCTTCAGGAAGCAAAAGAGAGATTTCTACGTTACGTACAAATCAACACCGAATCGAATCCATCGAATGAAGCAACACCTTCTGACGAATCAGAATGGGATCTGGCAAAAGTGCTGGAAAAAGAATTAAAGGAACTTGGCATACAGAATGTTGAATTGGATGAGTTCTGCTATGTTTATGCAACGATTCCAGCAACTCAGGGTGTCAAGTCACCGCCAATCAGTTTTATAGCCCACATGGACACAGCTCCAGGTGAATCCGGTAAAAATGTCAAACCCATCATTCATAAAAAGTATGATGGTTCACCCATCACTTTCCCGGATAAGAAGGATATGACCCTCTCCGTTCAGGAAGTGCCAGCACTGAAAAGATATATTGGTGATGATATCATCACTGCATCAGGGTTGACGTTGCTCGGTGCTGACGATAAGGCTGGTGTGGCTGAGATCATGGCTGCCTGTGCCGCATTGCAGAAACATCCTGACCTTCCGCATCCTGAGCTGAGGATATGCTTCACTCCTGACGAAGAAGTGGGTGCCGGAACTGCCAAGATTCGATTGGAAAAACTCGGTTCTTATGCTTATACACTCGATGGTGGTGAAATCGGTGAACTCGAGGATGAATGCTTCAACGCCTATAGCGTGAAACTGCATTTCATAGGGAAAAATGTACATCCGGGCTTTTCCAAGAATGTCATGGTCAATGCCGGAGCCATTGCTTCCCGTTTCGCAACTGAACTGCCTGAATATGAGACACCTGAGCATACGGAAAAGCGTGAAGGATTCTTTCACCAGGTCAGTATTCAGGGTGATCCGAATGACGCATATCTCGATTATATCCTGAGAGATTTTGAAACCGATAACAATCTGAAGAGAATCAAATTGATCGAGAACCTGATATCACTTTACGAGATAAAATATCCGGGTTTGAAGATAGAAATTAAAATGAAGAACAGCTATCGCAACATGCGAGACGTTTTACAGAATCATCCGGAAGTTTCCAGTCTCGCTGAAGCTGCGTTCCAGACTGCCAAGATCAAACCGAAGAGAGAACCCATCCGTGGTGGAACGGACGGTGCCAGGCTCTGCTTCATGGGTGTTCCTACTCCCAATATCTTTGCAGGTGGACTCATGTTCCACTCAAAAAAGGAATGGATACCCGTATCAGCACTCGAAAAAGGCGCAGAAGTGGTTCTCCATCTTTGCCGTTTATGGGCACACAGAGGCTGATATGTACAAAAAGGCTGCATTATCTATTTTCATGATAATTCTGCTTGCCATTGCATTTGCTGTCACTGGTGATTTCACCCTTGTTGTGAGAACTCCCCAGAATACACCTCCTGATTCCAGGATATTTGTTGCCGGGAACTTCAATAATTGGAATCCTTCAGACCCAAACTTCGAACTGCTTAAAGAGGGAGATGCTTATGTTGGGTCATTCCAGGTGAATCTGGACGATCCTGTTAGTTATAAAATCACCAGGGGAAGCTGGGAAACGGTCGAAAAGGGAGCCAATGGTGAAGAGGTCAGCAACCGCACAGCCCTGATCACTTCAACAAACCAGTCATTCATGGTGGAAGTAGCCAATTGGAGAGATATGACTGATAAACCCGCAGAACATACCCTGACCGGAAATGTGATCACCATTGACCATTTTCCAATTCCCCAGTTGAAGACCACACGTAGGGTATGGATTTATTTTCCCCCCGATTATAACACATCCAATAAAAAATATCCCACGCTCTACCTGCAGGACGGTCAGAATGTATTTGATGCCGTCACTTCCTTCGCTGGAGAATGGCATGCAGATGAAACCATGGACTCTCTTTTTAATGCTGGAAAATGCGGTGGAATCATCATCGTTGCAGTAGATAATGCAGGCAGTGATCGTCTGAATGAATATTCTCCCTGGAAGAATGCAAATTATGGTGGTGGAAAGGGAAACGCTTATGTGGATTTTCTTGCCCTTTCCTTAAAACCATATATTGATGAGCATTACCGTACATTGAAGGACAGCCGGTTCACGGGTGTCGGCGGAAGCTCGATGGGTGCCTTCATTGCCATGTATGCAGCACTTCGCTACCCGAATGTATTCGGTAAGGTCATGGCATTTTCGACCGCTTTCTGGTTCGACAAATTTCCCATGCGTGAACAAATCAAGTTGACAGGTGCTCAACCGAATATGAGAATATACTTCTATGTCGGAACCAATGAAGGTGATAAGACAGATCTAAAGCAATCCTATGTACGCGATTCGCGTGAAATATATCAGTTACTTGGTGCAAGCGGTTATGCTGAAAACAATTTGAAAATCGTGGTTACTGAAGGAGCACAACACAACGAGGCTGCCTGGACGAAAGAATTCCCGGATGCCATCATGTGGCTCTATGAAGATAATTAATCTGCGTAAGAAGGAAGGTTAATTTGCGTATCCTCATTATCAGACTGAGTAGTTTTGGAGATATCATTCTCACGGAACCAATCACTGCAGTACTTCGAAAGACATATCCTGATGCGGAGATCGATTTCCTGACGAGTGAAAAATATGCGACTCTCCCGCGCCTATTTCCGAATATCAGTACGGTATTTACATGGAAAAATGATAAGGATTCCGTTTTGGATCTGAAGGATAGAAATTACGATCTCATTTTGGATTTGCAGGGAAAGCTTCGCAGTTTCCTCATCCGTCTCCAGCTTGGTGGTACACATACCATAACCTACAATAAAAAACATTTCTTACGTCGCATGATCGTCAAGAAATGGACTCATCAAACGATTGGAAGTACAACTGAATTGTATGCATCTGTCCTCGATAAGATGCAGATACCCTATTCCCTTCCACGTCCTGTGATCGTTCCTTTGCGTCAGAAAGATCCTATCATGGGAGAAGCTTTTCGTGATAAGAGAGAATCACGTCGACTTTTTATCGGTGTCTTCCCAGGTGCGACCCACAATACCAAGATATATCCACTTGAACAGATGTCAGCAGTCCTTTCGAGTTTACCGGATGATTGGAAACTCTGTTATGTCTTTATGGGTGGTGCCCAGGAAAAATCGAATAACACCATTCTCCGAAAAAGCGTGAAATTTCCAAGTATCGATCTGACCGGTCAGTTGGATTATCTGAACCTGGCATATATTCTCAGTGAACTCGATATGGTTATTACAATGGATAGTGGTCCAATGCACATGGCTGCCGCCTTGGGTAAACCACAAGTGGCTATTTTCGGGGCAACACATACCAAACTCGGCTTCGGTCCGCAGAATCCCAAGTCCATTGTCATCGAAAGCAATATCAAATGCCAGCCATGCTCACTTCATGGCAGCGACAGATGTCCCAAGGGACATTTCAAATGCATGAAGGAGATCAGTCCAAAAGAAGTTGCGCAGGCGATTGTGACGCTTCACGAAAGATTTATAAAAGACCAGATTCGATATCTTGAATAAAACCCATGCAGTTCAAAGCGATCATACTTTCTCCTGAAGATGCTCCCAAGGCAGCATATATAGAGTTACCCTTCTCAGCGCTTGAAGTCTTCGGAACGAAGGGAAGAGTTCCCGTCAAAGGCACTATGGATGATTATCCCTATCAAGGTACCTTATCCCCAATGGGTGGATGCCATATTATTGGTGTGAATAAGGAAATCCGGAAAGCAATTCATAAGGATACAGGTGATACCATCACCGTGATCATGGAAAAGGATGAAGTCCCACGGACAGTCGAAGTACCGAAAGATTTCCAATCTGCTTTGAATGCCCATCCATCTGCAAAAGCTAAATTCGAGCAATACAGTTATTCGCATAAAAAAGAGCTTGTTACGTGGATCAATGACTGCAAGAAAGCGGAGACCAGAATCAAGAGAATTACCAAGGCAATCGACTCTCTTACCTAAGCTTATTATGATCCCATAATTCCTTAAACACCCGACTCCCACTTGAATGTTTCTGATATAACCAAGGAACCACGATAGAAACACCATCGAAACACGATAGAAACACCATCGAAACTTTCTTCTATAATGTCTTTATTATCAGTCAGTTATCGTTTCTTCCCTTTTGGGTGGTCATGAAAGTGATTCTCTTGTACCGGAGGGGTAAGATAGTAGTACTATTCATATCATGGAATTGATGGATCCGTGATAAACCCTCCTCTTCAAGGGAGAAATTATCGGGTTTGCTTCCCCAAACCCCTACCATTTCTATTGGCAATCCCAGATACGGGCGCAACGCATTGCACCCCTACAGATTCAGAAAATGCTCAATATCCTTCTTCATAACATCCAGGGAACTGCGCCAGAAATCGATGGAATTCACATCAATCCCGACGAGTTCCGCAACATCAGAGATGCTGTTCCTGCCGGTTGCCTTGAGCAAGGCGTCATAGGCGGGAACGAATTCCTGCCCACGCTTGAGATATTCGGCATAAAGACCGATGGCAAACAACTGACCAAAGGAGTAGGGATAATTGTAGAAGTTGCTTCCGGCATAATAGTAATGGGGTTTATTCACCCACATATAGGGATGTCTCAAATCCTTGTGCAAACCTTCTCCGTAGGCTTCCTCCTGTGCCTCGTGCATGATCTTCTTCAGCTCAGCCACGGGTAGTGAACTCGTTTCACGTCTCTCAAACAGCTTGGTCTCGAAGAGGTATCTGCTGTAGATATCGACGATGATCTGTGTTGCATCGGAGATGCTTGTCTCTAGCAATGTGAAGGCTTCTTCCGGAGTTGCACTCTTCAGTGCCGCCTGGAAAACGATGGTCTCGCAGAAAGTGGAAGCCGTTTCCGCAAGAGGCATTGGATAACCGCTGTTCATGCTGGTTTCATCATAAAGACACTGTCCGTGATAACCATGACCCAGTTCATGGGCAAGAGTTGTCACATCGTTGAAATTCCCATTAAAATTGCTAAGTATCCTGCATTCCCGTAATCCATGTAGACCGGAGCAGAAGGCACCGCCTCTCTTCCCCTGTCTTGGTTCAGCATCGATCCACTGTTTGGCAAATGCATTCGCTGCAAAATCTGCCAATGCAGGATTGAAAGAACGGAAATTATCCACTACAAAACCACGTGCTTCTTCGTATGTGTATTTTCTTTCGAGTGAGCCCATGGGAGCAAACATATCATAGAAAGGTAAACCTTCCTTATGACCCAGGAGTTCCGCTTTTTTCTTCATATACTTGCGAAACCAGGGGAGACTTTCCTTCATGGCAGCCAGCATGGCTTCAAGTGTAGCTCTTTCCATATCTGAATCAAGTAAACCCATATCCAAAGGAGAGGAATAGCCGCGAATCTTGCTCATGGTGAGGACTTCACCCTTAATGGAATTCAAACAGGCTGCAGATACTTCCTCAATCTTCTCGTATGCTTTCAACTCCGCTTCGTATGCTTTCCTGCGTGTTTCAGGGTTGCTGTCATATGCCATGTTACGGATGACAGGCAGTGGATAGGATTGTGTTTCACCATTCAATTCCAGTTCAATCATGAGTGTGGAAGTCATGAGATTTTGCAGATGAGTCCAAGCTGTTGAGCCAGTGTTCCTGAGTTTGGAAGCAAGCACTTCTTCCTTCTCACTCAGCATGTAACGATGTAGTTCGACGGTTCTCTCCAGATTATATCGATGATCTTCGAGAACTGGTGATGAAGCTATGATTGCATTCAAATCCTGGAGTTCGCTCAGCCATTTCTCAAAACGCACCTGGCAGGGGGTGAGCTCCACAAACTTCTTGCTCAAGATTTCCTGGTATTTACGGGCATCTTCGTTCTTCGTATCGACAGCAGAAGTAAGAGAAGCAAAACCCATGATTCTTCTTCCGAAATCGGACATCTCATTGGTCTTCTGGATATATTGTTCCAAGATCTCTTTGGTAGTTAGTGGTGATTTATTATCAATATGTAAACGAACAAACTCCTGCATATCAGCGATAGTGGTATCTACCTTTTTAACGTCATTCTGGAAAGCGTCCGAATCAAAGGATGTATACAGGGAATCCAAACTCCAGCGCATGTTCATGATCTACCTCTTTCATATAAATTATTGCTCATATGGGCAGTAGATATGCGCAGGCAAAATTGTCAAGTAAGGAAGGTCATTTCAGGATTATGATATTATGATATATTTGAACCTTCAGCGATGTCAAGCTCCTTATGGAAATTGAGTTTATTCTTGTAGGTGATGCCGATGGCAATGATATAACTCATGCAAAGATAAAATCTGAAATCGATTGGTACAAATGTGATCAGGATATATCCACTTATACCAAATGCCGCTGCATTCACAATGATATTGAAGTATGTGGATTTAACACATATCTTCTCAATATCCGTGATATCTTTGGAAAGTAGGAGGTAATAACCTTCAAAGGGAATGGTCAGGCAAAAAACACAAAGAGACATCATATAAGTTTGGTTTGTCTGCTGGTATTCAACCATGTAGATCACCGGTAAAATCATGCCCAGTACCAGATGTACAATCCAATCGATAATAAAGTACTTATCCGTCCGTTGTGCCATAAAACCTCCAGCTGTAAGATTCAATTTTAACATGCTTTCAACCTAGTCAATTAATATTTTTATCTTTGTGAAATTGATTACTAAATGGACATATTATTTAGATAGGATGATGTTTTAAAACCATCCCCATGAATACGGTTCACAAAATATATATGTTTTTATGGTAATGTTTGGTAAAATGCACCTTATATGTGACACAACAAATGTGAATGATGTAATGTAATTTTCTATTCAACGGGAATAAAATATGCAATTGTTATTTCTGAAAAATGATGTGGAGGGTTCATGAAAAAGATTATGCTATTCCTTCTCCTGTTTTTTTCTGTTGCTTTGTTTGCACAGACAGTTGTCTCGCAAGTCAATTATCTCGGTGATTTCGTCCTCAATGATCTTGGATTCAATCCCGTGTTCTCCACCGTTGATACCGACGGAAGCCTAAACCTATTTGATTGGACTTATGACAGCAATAACATTACTGTTAGAAGAGTCACCTGCTCCCACGATGGTGAGTTCACACCTGTTACAGAAGTCCTTAACTTTTACAGTTCTTCAGCATGGGGAAGTGTACCAGTCTTTGTCGATGCGTTTAATAAAGGGCTTTATACTTACTTTATCATCAAAACCAATAATCGAATCCTGATAATCGCCAGACCTGACATTTCACTAGGAACTTTCCCGGATTTCCGGGTAACAGAAAATCATGGATTAAGTGCCAGCGACAACTCAATGAATCATCACTTTCTGGGAAATAATCTGTATTACGTGAGTACTTCAGATCATCAACTCTATTGCTACGATCTGGATACGAATACGCAAACGGTATTATTACCTTATACAGAGCAGGATATGAGATTAGCAGCACTTGGCGACGATTATCTATATATCTACGTGCCGTGGAATCAGGATTTCAATTATATTATTGATTCAACAGGCAGTATGACGAACCTGGAATATGATAATCCTTATACCATTGCATATGTCAGTGATACTGATCCTGATATTGGAGGAGGTATTTATCCTACCTCTTGGAACGATGGTTTACTGAAATCAAGTACATTCGTATATGTGAAATATATTGATGGTCAGTTTGATTTGGTTGGTTTGGGGGGAAGCAATGATTTTACTCCCTCTGATCCATTTCCAACCAATTATATACCTCTTGGAAATCAGCGTGTAATTTGCCGTGTATATGAAGATACAAATTTATCGTACTTTAAAACTTACATGTTTGAAAATGATGTATTCAATAACGATACGAATTTCCCCTGCATCTCTGCTACGATCAACCCTGCGAACAGATTATTCAAAGTCGGAGATCGATATATCGTTGGTGTATCTGTTCCTTCAGATAACACTAGGAAATTCATCTGCATCGATCTCGATCAGCAGACCATCCAAACAAGCGTAGATTCAATGGAGTTTTCTCTTTCTGACTATAACTTTACTGTAACATCAGGATTTAACCGCATCTATTATGTATATGGCAATGAAATCCGGGAGTATGTAATTGAAAGAGTGACATCAAACCCAGATATTGTCCAACCGACACTTAACATATCATCCTATTCTTATCCCAATCCGTTCAGATTGAATACCGACATCCTGCTAAAAGGAAATCAATCAAATCCCGAGCTTTCCATATTTAATATCAGGGGACAACTCGTGAGAAAGTTGGAGATTCGTGACAAATCTGCTTCGGATAAAAAGTACTCTTGGGATGGAAGGGATAATAGTGGAAGAATGACTCCGGCTGGTGTTTATCTGTACCAGGTTGTTGGTGACAACAAACATAAGTTCTCTGGTAAGATGGTGAAGGTGGAGTGAGATTATTAAGTTATCTTAACTCTCCCGGCACTTCGTGCCACCCTCCCTTACCTAAGTGAAGAATTCAAACAATAAAAAAAGACAGGCGATGTGCCTGTCTTTTTTACTATATAATTAAGTTATTTTTGTTTGATAACGCTCATGCCTTTGAAAACGGCATTGTCCATTAGTTCATCTTCAATGCGAAGAAGTTGGTTATATTTTGCAATTCTCTCACTTCTGCAAAGAGAGCCTGTCTTGATCTGACCTGAATTAACAGCAACAGCCAAGTCTGCAATGAAAGCATCGCATGTTTCACCGCTTCTGTGTGAAATGACGGTTGTATAACCGTGTGTCTTTGCCAGTTCGATCGTGTCCAGAGTCTCTGTAACAGTACCGATTTGATTCAACTTAATAAGTACCGAGTTTGCAGCATTCTTTTCAATTCCCATCTTCAGGCGTTCAACATTGGTAACGAAGAGGTCGTCACCCACGATCTGAATCTTATGACCGAGGCGTTTGTTCATTTCGACCCAGCCTTCCCAGTCATCTTCGGCAAGACCATCTTCAATTGAGACAATATGATACTTGTCGAATAGACTTTCATAATAATCGATCATCTCGGATGATGTTAAATACTTATTATCAGCCTTCAAATGGTATTTTCCATTGCTGTAGAATTCGCTGGAAGCAGGATCGAGAGCAATGAACATATCAACGCCGGGACGGTATCCGGCTGCTTCAATCGCTTTGGTGATAACCTGGAGAGCTTCCTCGTTTGACTTCAGGTCAGGTGTAAAGCCACCTTCATCGCCAACACCGGTTGCATATCCATTCTTCTTCAAATAGGATTTCAGGTTATGAAATACTTCTGCAACCATCTGCAATGCCTGCTTGAAACTGGTCGCACCAAGCGGCATGATCATGAATTCCTGAAGATCTACGTTGTTATCTGCATGGCTTCCACCATTCAGGATATTTGCCATCGGCACGGGGATAACCTTGGCATTTGTACCACCAAGATACTTATAGAGAGGTATATCCAACTCGAGCGCTGCTGCACGGGCTACTGCCAGTGAAACACCGAGAATCGCGTTTGCACCGAGTTTGCCCTTATTACTTGTACCGTCGAGTTCACACATGATACGGTCAATTTCTACCTGTTCGGTAACTTCCATACCAATGATCTCAGGCGCTATAATGTCCATAACATTGCTAACTGCCTTCAGGACACCTTTTCCGTTATAACGGGAGCTGTCTCCATCACGCAGTTCAACAGCCTCATGCTCACCGGTGGATGCTCCACTCGGAACTCCGGCAACACTGATGATTCCGGATTCAAGTTCTACTTCGACTTCAATTGTTGGGTTTCCTCTTGAATCAAGGATTTCTCTTGCATTCAAGTTAATGATCTCTGACATTATTCCTCCATATAGGGATTATGATTAAGGATTGGATTTAAATAGCTGCTCCATCATCTTGATTGAACCCAGCATTGCTGAAGCTTCATAAGGTACAACCACAGTCTTGTCACCTTTCTGGACAATATCGTTGAAGGCGATGATGTATTTAAGAGCCAGCATATACTGTGCAGGATCGGTCTTGGTTGTTGAAACAGCCTCGGCAATCATCTGGATGGAACGCTTTTCAGCATCTGCGACAAGCAGCTTGGCTTCGGCTTCACCCTGAGCGCGGTTGATCTTTGCCTGTCTATCACCATCGGCAACACGTACCTGGTATTCTCTTTCACCATCTGCTTCCAGGATACGGGCACGCTTATCTCGCTCTGCACGCATCTGTTTTTCCATGGCAGACTGGATCTCCTTGGGTGGAAGGATATCCTGAAGTTCGACACGATTGACTTTCACGCCCCATTTATCTGTGGCTTCATCGAGTATGTTTCTCAACTTGGTATTGATTGTATCTCTTGATATCAGGCACTTATCCAGTTCCATTTCACCAATGACATTACGAAGCGTTGTCTGAGTGAGCTTTTCAATGGCATCGGGAAGATTGCCTATCTCATATACCGCTTTATAAGGGTCTGTGATCTGGAAATACAGAAGCGCATTGATAGCGATGGTAACATTATCACTTGTGATCACATTCTGACGTGGAAAATCATACACTGTTTCCCTCAGATCGATACGATTCTCAACACGCATCACAACCATGGCATTCCCACGAATATCATTACGAATGTAACGCCAATGAATGGGACGCGGACGATCGAAGATGGGAACGATCAAATGCAAGCCGCTTGTCAAAGTGACATGATATCTTCCTAATCTTTCGATAATAACGACTTCTGCCTGTCGGACAATGATCAAACCCCTTGAAATAATGGAGATGATCAATATAACGAATACTACTAATAAGACTGCGAGTGTCATGATTCATCC
>Ga0116170_10005096_pt1 | contig 11859 bp, 8 predicted proteins | sample AD_JPNHW1_MetaG_FD_89797 | JGI IMG/M metagenome (GOLD analysis project Ga0116170, IMG submission 89797) | Active sludge microbial communities of municipal wastewater-treating anaerobic digesters from Japan - AD_JPNHW1_MetaG | ecosystem: Engineered > Bioreactor > Anaerobic > Digestate | place... | reverse complement strand
CTGGTCCTCCATCTGGACGAGGGCGAGCATGCGCTCGACCTCGCGCTCGATCTCCGGACGCGGCCGCTTCGCCATCTTGAGGCCGAAGGCGATGTTCTCCCGCACTGTCATGTGCGGGAACAGGGCGTAGCTCTGGAAGACGGTGTTGACCTTGCGCTGGTTGGGTGGCAGCGCCGTGATGTCGACGCCATCCAGGAGCACGCGCCCGCGATCAGGGCGTTCGAAGCCGGCGATCATGCGCAGCAGCGTCGTCTTGCCGCACCCGCTGGGACCCAGCAGCGAGAAGAACTCGCCCTTCTCGACGCCCAGCGACACCCCGTCCACGGCGCGCACGGCGCCGAAGCTCTTCGCCACGTCTTCGAGAACGAGGAAACCCGCCACCTCTGCAGACCCGGGGGCATTGTAGCGCCCCGCGCCGGCCACCTACCTGGTCGAGAGTCGAAAGTCCAAAGCTCTCCCTACCCGCCCGGCGCGATCGGGACGATCGTGCCCACCTCCAACCAGGTCCCCTCCGCCGTTTCCAGCTCACCAGGCGAGAGGTGGACGCGGTTGTCCCCAACCGCGTTTCGGCGCCCACCGGGCACCGGCGCGGCACACCGTGCCGCGATGCGCGCTCGGGACGATCGCGCCCACCGTCTGGATCACCCGGCTGGCGCCCGCGGTCAGTGCTTCCATGCCTTCTTGATCCAGGGGACGGCGGCGCGCAGGACGGGGACGAACGCCGGGACCTGGTAGTGGGTGAGCCCGTCGACCACCACCAGCTCCACCCTGACGCCCCTGGCCTGCAGCACCTTGACCATGTCAGCGGTGGGTTTGAGAGGTACCACCTCGTCGTCCCGGCTGTGGATGACATACAGGGGGATGCTCCACGCGACGTCCGCGATCCCCGGTTGCGGCTGCCCGGCCACGATGAGCGCCGCGGTGAAACGGTCTTGATGCCGGGCCGCCAGCGCCCACGTCCCCATGCCGCCCATGCTGTAGCCGGTGATGAGCGTCCTGTGGGGATCGATCGCCCAGGTCTCCTCGATGTGGCCGAGCAGCGTCAGGATGTCCGCCTCGGCCTGGAGGTCCGTCCACCGGCCGGCCGTGCAATCGGGCGCCACGATGATCGCCCCGAGCTTGCGGAGCGCCGGCTCGACGAGGTTGGTCAGGAACGGCTTCCCGTAGTATGGCGTGACCGTGCCGCCGTAGTGCAACGCCAGCACCAGGGGCACCGGCGTGCCTGACTTGTAGCCCGCGGGGATGGAGATGGTGTAGCGCTGCCCGCCCGGGGCCAGCACCTCCTCGCGCACGGTGGGCTCGCCGGCAGCCCGGGCCGCGGTCGCACACACCGTGGAGACGACGAGCACCAGCCGGATGACAGCGAGGACTGCACGGAGGTCGGGACTCATGGGAGGTCATGGTACACGCCTCCGAGACGCCTCTCCCGGGACCCATGGTCAAGGCCTCGGGGCCGCGCTACGCTTCTCGTGTGAGGCTTGCATGAGCTGGGACGACGAGAACTTGAAGCCCTCGGCGCCGGGTCGGACCCCGACCCAGCGGCGGCCCGCTTCGGCGCCACCCGTGGGCGCTCACCGCAGCCCCAGCCCACCGGGCCCGCGGTGGGACGACGGGCTGGAGCACTGCTGGTCGCTCTCCCAGCCCCGGCGCTCCGTCGGCTGGGCGCTCGTCATGCTCGCCACGTTTGCGGCGATCCCGGTGCTCGTGCTCGCCGTGCTCTGGCTGCTGTCCCTCGCCTCAAACCTGGCCGCGGTCGTCCTGGCCGCCGTGCTGACCGCCTTCTTCCTGCTGCGCTACGTGGCCGAGGCGGTGCGAGCCCTCCTCGGCCACAGGGTCAGCGTCGTGGCCCGGGCCATGGCTTCCAACCGCTTCCTGCTCGCCACCTGCGCAATTGGCGGCTGGGCGTTCCTGATGGCCGCCGACACCCCCGGCCTCGGCCGCGCCTTCACCTCCGGCGCCACCCCGCCGCCGCTCCTCGACTGGCTGCGCCTCTGGGGCGGCGAGATCGCCGACATGGCGCTCTTCGACATCCCCGAGGCGCTGGGCTGGAGCGGGTCCCCGCTGGCTCCAGGCTCCGGCCTGGCGATCGCCGCTCTCGGCGGCTTTCGCCTGCTCTTTGGCCTCGGGGTCGTGGAGCTGACCGCCCGCGTTTGGCAACGCTTCGTGACCGGCACGACGTTCTACGCCACGATGCCGGACGCCTGGGGGCGGTGCGCCGCCGACCTCGACCCCCAGGCGCGGATCACCTGGCTCGGCACCGTGGTCCCGGAGCCCTCGATCCTCGCCTGCGAGGTCGGTGCCTTCATCTCCACCTTCCGGAAGCAGGCGGAGGACGGCAGCGACGCCTCCCTGGCACTCAACGAGCGGGAGGACGCATGAGCGGACACTGTGCTCCCGACGTGATCCTCGTGCCGAGGGCGCGGGTGCGCGAGGCGTTCGACTGGGACGACCCGGCGATCTACTGCTGGGCGGTGCGCTGGGAGCGCGAGACCTCCCGGACCGCCGCCTGGCTGCAGATGGCCGGCGAGACGCTCGCTCTCGCGATCGCCCCCGGAGCGGCGATGCTGTTCCTGCTCTGGCTCGTCAAGCTGGCGTGGGTGGCAGGCTCGTTCTGGGTGGCGGCGGTCCTGGGCGTCCTCGCCCTGGGGGACTACCTGGGCTCCCTGCTCGTCATGCTCCGGGGTCGTGCCAGCATGAGCTGGCGGACCAAGGCCCTCAACCGGCCCGTCCTGGCGAGCATGGCGCTGGCCTGTCTCGCGTGGGTGATCGCCGTACCCGGCTCCCCGGTCGGCGCCGGCTTCGCGGGCGGGCAGCCCGCCATCGCGGCCAGTCAGTGGGCGCTCTATTTCTGGGAGCACGCACGGGCCATCTTGCTCCTCGACCTGCCACGCCTGCTCGGTGGCCGGCTCACCAGCGTCAGCCCGGTCACTCCGGGGGCCGTGGCGGCCGCCCTGGGGTTCCGCATCCTGTTCGGGCTCGGCGTCGTCGAGATGGCAGCCGCGGGGTGGCGGCGGCTCGGCCCGCGGACCGGCTTCCACGCGACGGTGCGCGGGGCGTGGATCTGGTGCGAGCCCACCTCGGCGCTAGACGGCGAGCTGCGGCGGGAGGGCCGGCTCGCGACGTCCGACGACCGTCCCGAGCCGGTGCGGGCCATCGAGTTCGTCCGGAAGCTCCATCATCTCGCGCGCTGATGCCGGTGCTAGACTCCCGGCTGGTTCCGGACGGTCAGACACCTGCGGCTCGGGAGCGTCAATGAAAGCCAGCCTTCTGAACCCCAAGAGGTACCTCCTCTCGGGCGTCTCGTACGCGATCCCCTTCGTCGCCTGCGGCGGAATCCTGATCGCGGCGGCGATCGCCTTCGTGCCCATGACCGCCGGCGGTCCGGACTTCTCGAACGTGCCGTTCCTCAAGATGGTCCTGGATATCGGCGCCGCCGCCTTCTCGCTGCTGGTGCCGGTGCTGGCGGGGTACATCGCGTTCGGCATCGCCGATCGGCCCGGCCTGGTGGCGGGGTTCGTCGGCGGCCTGATCGCCAACCAGGTGGGCGCGGGGTTCCTGGGCGGCCTCGTGGCCGGGTTGCTGGCTGGGTTCATCGTCTACTGGCTCAAGAAGATCAAGGTGCCGACCTACATCCGCCCGGTGATGCCGATCCTCGTCATCCCGGTGATCTCGTCGCTGTTGGTTGGGCTCGTCATGTACAGGGTGCTCGGCTCCCCGATCAAGGGCATCATGACGTTCCTGTCCGCCTGGCTGAAGACAATGAGCACCGGCAACGCCGTCGTCCTCGCCCTCGTCCTGGGGGCGATGATCGCCTTCGACATGGGCGGACCGGTCAACAAGGTGGCGTTCTTCTTCGGGGCGGCGATGATCAAGGAGGGCAATTTCGCGATCATGGGAGCGTGCGCCGCGGCGATCTGCATCCCGCCGCTCGGCCTCGGGCTGGCGACGGTGCTCGGGCGGCGCCTGTGGAGCGACGAGGATCGGGAGGCCGGCCTCGCCAGCCTGGCGATGGGAATGATCGGCATCACGGAGGGAGCGATTCCCTTCGCGGCCGCGGACCCGGTACGGGTGATCCCGACCATCATGCTCGGCTCGGCGGTGGGCTCGGTAATCGCCATGCTGGCAGGGGTCGGCGACCACGCGCCCCACGGCGGGCCGATCGTCCTGCCGGTCGTCGACCACCGCTGGGCGTACGTGCTGGCGATCGCCGCCGGGACCCTCACCGTCGCCCTCGGCATCAACCTGCTGAAGAAGCTCACGACAACCAGGAAGGGATAGGCCATGTACATCGTCGCCGTCACGTCCTGTCCCACCGGGGTCGCCCACACCTACATGGCCGCTGAGCGCCTGGAGCGGGCGGCGCGCAAGCTCGGCCACACCATCAAGGTCGAAACCCAGGGCGCAATGGGGATCGAGAACGCCCTGACCGGCGAGGACATCGCGCGCGCCCAGGTCGCCGTCTTCGCGGCCGGCGTCCCGGTGCGTAACCCCGAGCGCTTCACGGGTCTGCGGATCGTCGAGATTCCCGTCGCGGAAGCGATCAAGAACGCCGAGGGCGTCCTTGCCGGGCTCGGCGGGTAGCAATTCCAGGTGGCCTCGAGGATCGATTTCGCCTTTCCCCTCCCGCTCGGCCTGCACGCGCGGCCGGCCAGCGCCCTGTGCGACATCGCCGTCTCCCTCGGATCGCGCATCACCCTCACCAACCACCGCACCTGCCGCCAGGCGAGCGCCCGCAGCGCCCTGGCGCTGGTGGCGACGCTGACCAGGCACGGCGATGCCTGCACCCTCCTCGTCGCGGGCGAGGACGAGGTGGCGGCGTGCGAGCGCCTGCAGCACTTCATCGACGACGAGTGGGCACGCTGCGACGACCAGGTGCCGGCGGCACCTGCGGCACGCGAGGGTGTCAGGTCGCTGCCCCGTGCCCTGGCCAGTAGTAGGGCGCGGATCCTCGAAGGTACGCCGGTCAGCGCCGGCATCGCCCGGGCGGTGGCCTTCGTGCTCGAGCCCTGGCTGGACGCCCTGCCACTGGCCGAGCTGCAGCAGGGGTCGGTAGCCGAGGAGACCGACAAGCTCGACCGGGCCATGCGGCGGGTCGACACCGACAACGGCGAGCGACAACGGCACGCGGTCCATGAGACCGAGCGCGCGATCCTCGCCGCCCACCGCTCGATTCTCGAGGACGAGGAATGGCGGGGTCGGATCGAGGCAGAGATCCGGTCCGGTCGCGGCGCCGTCCAGGCGGTGGTGGCGGCCGCGGAGCACTTCGCCGGGATCCTGCGGGAGTCGGGGAGCACCTACCTCCAGGAGCGGGCCCTCGACCTTCGCGAGATTGCCGCCCAGATCGTCGGGGAGCTGGCCGGTGGCACACGTGCCACGCCGGCGATGACTCTGGACGCCGCGGCCATCTGCATCGCCCCAAGCCTCGGTCCCACCCAGCTCATCTCCCTCGACCGCCAGCACCTCAAGGGAATTGCCCTGAGCCAGGGCGGCGCCACCTCCCACACCGCGATTCTCGCCCGTGCCTTCGGGATCCCCTGTGTGGTCGGCGTAGCGGGGGTCGAGCGGTTGGTCCCCGGCGGCCGGGAGGTGATCGTCGATGGGGAGCGGGGCCTGGTGATCGCCGAGCCTACCCCCGCCGTGCTGGCGTTCTACGAGGCCGAAACCCGCAAGCTCGAGGCGATGCGTGCCCGCGCCAGGGCGTTCGGAGCCGAACCGGGGCTAACCGCCGACGGGCGGCGGCTCGAGGTCGCGGCCAACGTCGGGTCGCTCGACGAGGTGCGGCTCGCCTTCGAGCACGGTGCCGAGGGGATCGGCCTTTTTCGTACCGAGCTGCTCTTCATGGGGCGCGACGCGCCGCCGAGCGAGGTCGAGCAGCTCGAGGTCTATGCCGAGACGGCGCGGCTGGCCGCTGGCCGACCGGTCATCATCCGGACTCTCGACATCGGCGGCGACAAGCCGATCCCCTACCTCGGCCTGCCGCCCGAGGCGAATCCGTTCCTGGGGTTCCGGGCCGTCCGCATGTACGCTGCGCACCCCGGGATCATCGAGGCCCAGGTCAGGGCGATTCTCCGCGCCTCGGCGGTCGGACCCCTCAAGATCATGCTGCCCATGGTCTGCTGCCTGGAGGAGGTGCGGGCCTTCCGTGCCCTGGTGACCCGCTTGCAGGCGGAGCTCGCCTCCGAGGGCGTGGCGCACGACCCGGCGATCGAGGTCGGCATCATGGTCGAGATCCCGTCGGTGGCCTTCGTCGTCGACCAGCTCGCCCACGAGGTCGACTTCTTCTCCATTGGCTCCAACGACCTCGCCCAGTACTTCCTCGCCGTCGACCGGGACAACCCCGCCGTGGCGCACCTGTACAGTCCATTCCACCCCGCCTTCCTGCGACTGCTCGAGAAGATCGTCACCGACGCACACCGCCACCAAAAGTGGGTGGGGATCTGCGGCGAGCTGGGTGGCAACGTGCTGGCCGCCCCGCTCCTGGTCAGCCTTGGCCTCGACGAGCTGAGCCTCGCATCCCCCAACGTCGCGACCATGAAGGCGGCGATCCGCGGCTGCGAGATGGCGGACTGCCGGGAGCTGCTGGCGGCGGCAGGTCAGGCATCCAACGCGGCCGATGTGGAGGCGTTGCTCCGGGCGTTCGCCGAGGCGCGAAAGGACCGCTCGCTGAGCGCCGCTGACATCGTCCACCTGGGCTCGGGAAGCCACACCAGGGACGAGGCGATCAAGGAGCTGGTGGACCTCCTCCACCTCGCCGGCCGGGTGGACGATCCCGACGCGGTCGAGGCGGCGCTCTGGCGGCGCGAGGAGACCACCTCCACCGGTGTCGGCTTCGGCGTCGCCATCCCCCACTGCCGGTCGCCCCACGTCGGGATCGACTCGATTGCCGTGCTGACCTTCGCGACGGGGATCGACTGGGCGTCCCTGGATGGGGAGCCGGTGGAGATGGCCATCCTCATCGCCCTCCGTGAGGAAGCTGGCGGGGATGCGCACCTGCGGATGATCGCTGCCCTGTCGCGGCGGTTGATGGACGACGAGTTCCGGAACGCGCTGTTGGCCGCACGCGACGCTTCCGAGATCGTGGCGCGGCTGCTGCAAACGGGAGACGAGGGAGGTCGATGATGCGTACACGGGCGATACTGGCCGGCGTCCTGGTGACGGTTGCGACGATGGCGTGGGGTGCCGACCCGCCGCGCCAGCTCTACGTGGTCGCCACGTCGCACCTCGATACCCAGTGGCGGTGGACGATCCAGGACACCATCGACTACTTCCTCCCCGCGACACTGCGCGACAACTTCGCGCTCTTCGAGAAGTATCCCGGTTACGTCTTCAGCTTCGAGGGGGCATTCCGCTACCAGCTCGCGAAGGAGTACTACCCGGCCGAGTTCGAGCGCCTCAAGGGGTACGTCAAGGACGGCCGCTGGAAGGTGGCGGGGAGCTGGGTGGACGCCGTCGACACCAACGTCCCCTCCCCCGAATCACTGGTCCGCCAGGCCCTGTACGGCAACGGCTTCCTGCGCCGGGAGCTGGGCGTCACCTCCCGTGACGTCTTCCTGCCGGACTGCTTCGGCTTCGGCTTCGCCCTGCCCTCGGTGGCCGCCCACTGCGGCCTCACCGCGTTCTCGACCCAGAAGCTGACCTGGGGCGCGGCAATGAAGATCCCGTTCGACATCGGGCTGTGGGAGGGCATTGACGGCTCGGCCCTCGTCGCCTCGCTGAACCCGGGCGACTACGCCTCCGAGATCAAGGGCAACCTCACCCTCGACCCCGACGTCTACGCGAGCATCGACCGCCAGAAGGCGCTCTCCGGGCTGCCGGTCGCCGTGCGCTACTTCGGCACCGGTGACACCGGCATCGCGCCGCTCGAGCCCTCGGTCGCGCTGCTGCAACAAAGCCTCGCCGGGCCTGGTCCCCTGAAGGTTCGCAGCGTCGCCCCGGACCAGCTTGCCCGCGATCTCATGGCCGACCCCGACCAGACAGCACTGCAACACCTGCCGCGCTACCGCGGCGAGCTCCTGCTCACCTCCCACGGCGCCGGCTGCTACACCTCCCAGGCGGCGATGAAGCGCTTCAACCGCAAGAACGAACGTCTCGCCGACGCCGTCGAGCGCGCCGCAGTGACGGCCTCGTGGCTGGGCGGCCTCGCCTACCCGCGGCAGACCCTGCGTGAGGCATGGACCCGTTTCCTGTGGCACCAGTTCCACGACGACCTCACCGGCACGAGCATCCCCGAGGCATATGTCTTCTCCTGGAACGACGAGGCGATCGCCGGCAACCAGCTCGCCGACGTGCTCAACAGCGCCGTCGGTACCGTGGTCCGCGGTCTTGACACGCAAGGATCTCGGACGCATGTCGTCTACAACCCGCTCTCCATCGAACGGGAAGATGTCGTCGAGGCCACGGTGCGTTGGAACGGGCCCGTGCCTCCATCCGTGCAGGTGACTGACCAGAATGGCGGCGAGGTCCCGGCCCAGCGCATCGGTACCGAGGGTGATCAGCTCAGGGTCGCGTTCGTCGCGCGTGTCGCACCGGTCAGCTTCACCACGTTCACCATCCGAAATTCCTCAAGGGCGGCGCCCGCTGGCGAGCTCAAGGCAGGGCCGCGGAGTCTCGAGAATGCCAGCTATCGGGTCACCGTGAACGAAGCTGGCGACCTCGCCTCGGTCTTCGACAAGCGTCTCGGCCGCGAGCTGCTTGCCGCACCGGCCGGGCTGCAGCTCTTCGAGGACCAGCCGCGCAAGTGGGCGGCCTGGGAGGTCGAGTACAGCGCCCTCTCGGCACCTCCGCGCGAGGTTGTCGGTGGACCGGCGACGATCCGGGTCGTCGAGAACGGCCCGGCGCGCGTTGCACTCGAAGTGGTGCGCCAGGCCGCCGGCTCCACCTTCACCCAGCGTCTCAGCCTCGCTGCCGGCGCCGCCGGCGACCGCGTCGAGATCCTCACCGACATCGACTGGCGCACGAAGGGAACGCTTCTCAAGGCCGCCTTCCCGCTCGCGGCGGCGAGCCAGACGGCCAGCTACGATCTGGGCCTCGGGGTCGTGAACCGCGAGACCAACCGCCCCAACCTCTATGAGGTGCCGGCCCAGCAGTGGGCCGACCTCACCGACGCCTCCGGCGCCTTCGGCACGGCGATCCTGGACGACAGCCGGTACGGATGGGACAAGCCCGATGACCACACCTTGCGCCTGACGCTCGTGCACACCCCGCGCGTGATCCCGGCCTGGGACTGGATCGCCGAGCAGGGCTCGAACGACCTCGGCCACCACCGTGTGCTCATCGCCCTGGCCGGTCATGCAGGCGACTGGCGCACCGGCCATGTGCCCGAGGCCGGCGACCGGCTCAACCAGCCGCTGCTCGCCTGGCAGGTGCCACCGCATCCGGGTCCGCTCGGCCGCTCCTTCTCGCTCTTGCGCCTGGAAGGCCCGGGCGGGGTCCAGCCTCCGGTGGCCGTGCGCGCGGTCAAGCTGGCCGAGGAGAGCGACGAGGTCATCGTGCGTCTCCAGGAGCTGGCCGGCACCCCGCAGGAAGGCGTGCGCCTCGCCTTCGCCCGGCCGGTCGTGGCGGTGCGCGAGGTCAACGGCGCCGAGGAGCCCCTCGGCCGCAACGGTACCGGCGGGGCGCTTTCCGAGACGGCGCGCCCGATGCTTGCCCTGCGCGACGGCGTGGTCGAGCTGGCGTTCGCGCCGTTCCGGCCGCGCACGCTCGCGCTCAGGCTGGGCCCTCCGCCAACCTCCCTGCCGCCCCTGACCACGGCCGTGTTCACGCTGCCGTGGAACCTCGACGGGATCAGTCGAGACGAGGCCCAGCGCGACGGGAGCTTCGATGGCGTGGGCCAGAGCCTGGCCGGGGAGCTGCTGCCTGAAACCGTGGTTTCCGGCGGCGTTCCGTTCAACACCGGCCCGCAGGAGGCGGGGAAGGCCAACGTGGTGGTCTGTGGTGGCCAGCGGATCCCGCTGCCGCAGGCTTCTCCCAACCGGCTCTACCTGCTCGCGGCCGCGATCGGCGGCGACCGCCCGGCAACCTTCGAGGTCGACGGGAAGGCCGTCACGCTCACCGTTCCTGACTGGGCGGAGCCGGTCGGGCAGTGGAACAGCCGTCTGGTCGGCGGCGAGCTGCAGGAGGAGCCGTCCCGGATTGCCCCGGCATACGCCAAGACCACGCCTGTGGCCTGGGTCGGGACGCACCGGCACGGTGCACGCGGCGAGAACCAGGCCTACGTCTTTACCCACCTGTACCGCCTGCGGATCGACCTGCCACCTGGAGCGAAGGAGCTCGCGCTTCCGAACGATGAGCATATCCGCGTTGTCGCCATGACCGCCGCCTGGTACCCGAACGACGACGCTTCACCCGCCCAGTCGTTCACCGACCCGCCGCGCGGCACCTTGGTGCATGTCGTGGCATCCCGCAGGGTGTTCACGGACCGGCTGCTCGTCACGCTCACCTCTCCCAGCTCAGGCGCGACCATTCGCTACACCCTCGACGGGTCGGAGCCCGACGTGACGTCACCGACCTACCTGGCGCCGCTCGCGATGGACCGCACAACCACCGTCAAGGCCCGCGCCTTCGCCCCGAGCCTCGACGACAGCTTCGTGGCCACCGCAACCTTCACCAAGGTCGCTCCGCACCAGCCGGCCGTCGTGGACCGTGCGTCGCTGGCTCCCGGCCTGGCATGCCGGCTGTACGAGGGCGAGTGGCGGAAGCTCCCGGACTTCGACGCGCTCACGCCAGCGCGCTCGCTCGTGGTGCCCACCGTGAGCCTGCCAGCGGACCGCCCCAAGGACCGCTTCGGGCTCGTGTGTAACGGCTTCCTGTCCGTCCCGGCTGACGGCCTCTACACCCTCGCCCTGCGCGCCGAGGATGGCGCCGAGCTGCGCGTCAACGGCGAGCGTGTGATCCTGGAGGACGGCATCGACTTCATGGCCAGGCGCACCGAGCTGGCGCTCGGGGCCGGGCTGCACCCGATCGAGGTGCGCTACTTCCAGCGCGACTTCGTGGCCGGCCTCGAGCTGCACATGGACGGGCCGGACGCGCCGCTCGCGCTGGTACCGGCCGAGCGAATGTTCCACCTGCTGGATGGTCGCTAGGAGCGGTCGGCGGCGCGGTCGCGAGGCCCGTGGGAGACGGCGTATGATCTCTGGCTCGGGAGGAGGGGTCCCACGCGCTACCGATGCCTGATCCTCGATCACGACGACACGGCCGTGGACAGTAGCCGGCGGGTGCACCACCCCGCCCATCTCAAGACGATGTCGGTGCTGAGGCCAGACCGAGCGCCGGCCGACCTCGAGACCTGGTTCTGCCGCAACTTCGAGCCCGGGATCATGCAGTTCCTCACCGGCGAGCTGGGAATGACCCCGGACGAGCTGGCCGTGGAGCACCGGATCTGGCAGGAGTTCACGTCCCGCGAGGTGCCGCAGTTCTATCCCGGGTTTCTCGACGCCCTCGCCGCCTACAAGTCGGCGGGCGGGTCCATCGCCGTCGTCTCCCACTCGGAGAAGGAGGTCATCCTCGGCCACTACCGCAGCGCAGGCAACGGCCACGGGGTGGAGCCGGACCTGGTGTTCGGGTGGGACTTCGAGGTCCACAAGCGCAAGCCGAGCCCCTACCCCGTCCACCAGATCCTCAGGCAGCTCCACCTCAACCCGCGCGACGTGCTCGTCGTCGACGACCTCAAACCGGGCGTGCTCATGGCCCAGGCGGCCGGCGTCGACGCGGCGGCCGCGGGGTGGGGTCACGACATCCCGGCGATCAGGGAGTTCATGGAGCGCTCGTGCGTCGCGCACTTTGCCTCCGTCGCCGAGTTCGCCGAGTTCATCCTGCGATAGAAACGCCGGCGTCCGAGGTCGACAGGTCGCGACCGCATGG
>Ga0116170_10005095_pt1 | contig 11860 bp, 10 predicted proteins | sample AD_JPNHW1_MetaG_FD_89797 | JGI IMG/M metagenome (GOLD analysis project Ga0116170, IMG submission 89797) | Active sludge microbial communities of municipal wastewater-treating anaerobic digesters from Japan - AD_JPNHW1_MetaG | ecosystem: Engineered > Bioreactor > Anaerobic > Digestate | place... | reverse complement strand
GCGGGCATAAACAGTTTGGTAACGTTCATTGTCGGATTGTTCGGCCGGACGATGTATGTATGGCGGCAAAGGGACATTGCCTGCGGCTTCAATAATTTGAGCAAAGGTCAGGATGCCGGGAGTCCACGAAAATTCTACAATAAAACTTTCGTTGAGACGGCCAGCCAGTCGGGCTTCGAGCCGGCATACGGTATGACCGGTATTTATATCAAGAAATAATTTCTCGCCTTTCCACTTTTTAGCATTCCCCACAAGGCATTTCCAGGTACAACGGCCTGTCTGCTGCATGGCGAGTTGTATATCACTAACCGGAGATATGGGCTCAAGGCAAAAAATCTCGATCTTTGCACCACTGGCGCGTTGAAAATACAGGCGTGCATGAATCACACGCGTATTGTTCATTATAAGCAACGATCCCTCGTCAAGCAATTCCGGTAATTTATAAAATATATGATCAGATATTTGCCTGTTTTTATACATCAGGAGTTTTGAGCAGTCGCGTTCAGCCAAAGGGTATTTTGCAATCCTGTCCTCAGGAAGATGGTAGCGGTAATCGGCAATATTGATGTTCTGCGGTAAAGACATTGTCTTATTTTTCGGAGTAAAATATTGGTTATAGAATAACTTTAACGACTTATCTGTAAAATCCCATCTTTTTTATATATTCATAAACCTGTTGGGGAACATAGTCTTGTATGTCTTTCCCCTCTCTGATAAGGCTTCTTATATCTGTGGAAGAAATATCCAGTAAGGGCGCATCAATCACGGTAATGTTTGGGTATGATGCCGGTACTTTAATTCCGGTATCTTTCCTTGGATAGACAAAAACCTTGTAATTACCAATGATCTCATTATATTTTTTCCATTTGTGGAATGATTCAAGGTTGTCGGCGCCCATGATGACAGAGAATTTATGCGACGGGTATTTTGCCCGGAGTACCTGAAGCGTGTCAATAGTATACGAAGGCCTGGCCATTGAAAATTCAATATTGCAGGCATGAAGCCTGCTGTTTCCTTTAACAGCCAATAATACCATGCTGTACCTGTATTCATCATCAAGCAGAAATTCCTGTGTCTTGAACGGGCTTTGCGGCGACACAACAAACCATACTTCATCAAGTTTTTCCGTTTTTAGCAGGTATGCCGCAATAGCAAGATGCCCGTTATGTATCGGGTTAAACGAACCAAAGTACAGTCCAATATGTTTTGCTTCACTAGCCATTAATATTATTTGAAAGTGCTGCTATACTGCAGGTTTTATTAGTCCTTGATTTTTTGTTCTCCATTCTTCCATTTGTCTTTACTCATGATTTCGCCGGTTTCGGTATAGTGTTTCCATTTGCCTTCTTTAACGCCATCTTTGTATGAGCCTGATATTTTTATCACGCCGCTGTCATAATAAAACTCCGCCTCACCGTCAGGTACACCCTCTTTAAAATTCAGCATAGCCTTTCGGCTGCCGTTTTCATAAAATTCACGGTATATGCCGGTGACCTTGTCGTCTTCAAAAGTCAGCTCAGTACGTGTGGTTTGTTTTTCATCATCATAGTAGAAGAAGGCGATACCATTGGCCAGGCCTTCCTTATAAGTAACGGCGCTCTGTATGTGGCCATCTTCATAATAACTTCTCCACAGCCCTTCAATTTTCCCGTTGACCACACGCCCTTCAGCTTTTATTGTTGTACTGTCGCCGTAATAGACTTTTACTGCGCCGTCTTTTGCCAGTTTTTTTGAATCCAGGACAATCTTGAAATTGCCCGAATCAATGGCCCCATAATAATAGATTTCCTCCGCTGCCGACTCAATATTTTCGAGTTCGCTGTCGAAGCCGGCCTCAGCATCAAAATCAGCCTGTAGTTTGGTTTTAAACATACCATCCTGCGATGTCAGCTGCAACCCCACTCGGGTAAAGCCGAGTATCAGGTCTTTATTTTCCTGAATCCCTTTGCGCTTGTCGTTTTTGCTGTAATAGTACAAATGCGAATAGATTTTTGGCATTTGTATGAATGCAGAAATATTTGATTTGGTTTCGAAATTATCAATGAAATCCATGAAGGGCTTATTATGCGACAGGGTTTTGCCCACATTGTAATCATCTATAAAATCCATCAGGCACGATGGAGAATTGCTGAAAACCACATAATCCTCCATAAAAATATAGTATGGCTTGTCAAATGAGCTAAAAAGTTTACCAAACAACATTTTCAGGAACCAGCCATATTCAAGGTATTTGATCGTAAAGTTTTTGTACTGTGTATCATCAAATTTAAACAATCCCAGAGTGCGTCTTCTGACGTTTTTCGTGATCTTTTCCATAGAGGCTTTGGCCTGGTCAATATCTGAAGCATGAATAATGGCCAGCGCATCTTCCTCGCGGGCATTAGCCGATGGTTGCAGCTTCACAAAAGCAATTTCGTTGCCTATCCAACCGAAAAAATCATCCTGAAGGTCGACCTTCAGAAACTTTTCAACTTTTTTGATGGTCTTCTCATAATCCTGGGTTTTGGTGGTGTCCTCAGATTTAAAAACTTCAACCAGTTTATCAAAGAAATCACTTGATTTATTAAAGCTCATCGAGATATAGATCGCCGACCTGTCGGAAATGATTTCGTAAGCTTTCCATTTGCCCGGCGAAACATCCGAGAGGGCCTTGAAATATGACGGCAGGCTGTCGTTGATGCTGGTATACCCGTCCCACTGAAGTTTTTCGTTATCAAAAGTCACATTAAAAGCCGAGAAACCCAGGTTGGTACTAAGTGAGGCCACAATTGATGAAGGTTCGGAAAGATAACATTTCAAAAACTCATCGAGCTGTCCGTAATTGAAATAAAAATTGAACAGCTTATTACCCTTAATTTCCGTAGACACAAAGCGGACTTTAGGATTGTTGATCCAAAATCCCGAATCTTTCTGTTGAATGGATTTTTCGATGAGCGCCGGGGAATAACTGCATACCAGAACGTTGTCGATGAAACAGAACGACAGCAGGTCGTGCGTTTCTATGTCCCTGAGTTCGATAATCTCCGTGCCTTCAAAGGTTCTTTTACCCATCTCAAAATTGTAGTAACCGACAATGCTCTTTATATAATTCTTCAGGAAAGATATCTTTGAAGCTTTTTTAAGATCAACGGCAAAAATAAAATCATAATCTGTCGGTGTTATCATGTGCGACGACACCACCAGTTGCCGGTTCGATAAAAGCATATCCAGTGTTTTATTCCCTTTGATCAGCGAGTCGAGTTGCATGGCGCTGGAGTTGATCTTGTCGAACTTGGGATTTGCAAGCAGATGCTTCCACATTTTGCTGTCGCTGAGCGTATTCCAGCCTTCCGTGAGGTCAGTTGTTTCAATGATGTAAATGGCATCATCAGGGATTACCGACAATGCATTACGTTTTCCGGAATCACCGAAATAAAAATATGCTGCGATGGCGCCTGCCAAAACAACAATTACGATGAATATCCATAAAAAAACTTTAAAAATTTTACGACCTGTTGCCATATATTTTGAAGAATTAATTAAACAAAAATACAATAAAAGCTCATTATTTGATCGTTGGCCAGTTGTAAGTTTTTCGCCTGCTTACCCTGGAAAAGTCTTTTCCACGCTTTGCCATAAAAGCGCTGCCGTGCGATCCCAGGAAAAGTCATTCATCCGTTTTCTTCCTCTTTCAATCAGGTTGTCACGCAATGTCGGTTCCAAAAATATCCTGCTCATGGCTTCAGCCACAGATGCGGGCTGAAAAGGATCGGCAAGCAGGGCTGCCTCACCGGCAACCTCTGGCATAGAAGTCTGGTCGGAGGTTATCACCGGCACATCACAGCGGAAAGCTTCCAGTATTGGAATGCCGAAACCTTCAAAATATGAAATATAGGTGAGTGCAAGGGCAGAACCTAAAATATCATTGAGTTCTTCAGAGTTCAACCTGCCTGTAAAAATAATGTCACTTTTATGATCCAGGCCGTTGTAAATGTCTTCCATTTCGGCTGTCCACCATTTGCGTGCCCCGACGATCACCAGTTTTATATCTGCATTATTTTTTCCACGGAACATATCAAAAGCGAGAAAGAGGTTTTTCAGGTTTTTACGCGGAAGCAGGGCGCCGATATAGATAAAATAGTCGCAGCCGGCGGTATATCGTTTTTTTACCTCAGTTTGTTTTTCAGGAGTGACGGGGTGATAGTTTTCATTAACACCATTATAGATGATATCAATTTTATCACCGGGAATATTGTACAGCGCCTGTATATCTTTTTTTGAAAAATCGGACACAGTGGCGATACGGCTGGCTTTAGCCGCAAACTTCGGGAAAAAATATTTGTAATATTTTGTGATAATCCGTGGCAGGTCTTTCGGATAATGTTCAAAATTCAGGTCATGCATCACCAGCAACTCAGGGGTTTTTGCCCGCAATGACCCATAGCCGTCGGGTGAAATAAACATATCGGCGCCGATCTTTTTCAATACCCTGGGTACAGAAAATTCAAACCAAAGATAAAACAGCACCGGATGCCTCGCCTGTGGCCCTGTTACAACGGGAATAACATTTTTTGAAAAGACAAATTTCTTATCATATGGCCGGTCGAAGATGAAATAAAATGTATGCTCAGGATGAATGGTAACGATACGCTTCAATGTTTCGTAAGTAAACCATCCGATACCTTCAAGCCTGTTGTCAAGCAATAAACGGGTATTGACTGCTATATTCAAGGTAGGCCCGGCTTAATTGTCAATATTATATTCCTTGATCTTGCGGTATAGTGTACGTTCAGATATTCCAAGCTCTTTAGCGGCATGTTTGCGTTTGCCGCGGTTTTTTTCCAGGGCCTTTTTAATAAGATCCATTTCGCGTTCCTGCAACGACAGCGATTCTTCATACACTTCAGGATCCTGAATAGGCTCTGCATCATATGATTCCGGCTTATTGATCTTTATGGGTGTTTTTACCGCGCCCACCGTGTCGAAATCATTTTCGTAATTCTGCATGAACTGGTTTTTCAAATCCGGTATATTTACTGCTCCGCCCTCTTCTTTCATGATATCGGCTACCAAATGTTTCAGGTCTGTGATGTCTTTGCGCATTTCGAACAAAACCCTGTAGAGAATATCGCGTTCCGAGATTTCCGATTTATCGCCCTGCGGCCTCAGCAGCACAGGCAACTTGTTTTCACTAATCTGCGGAAGGTATTTTGAAAGTACCGACGCGTTGATGTTGCGTTGTTTTTCGATGATGGAGATTTGTTCGGTGATATTTTTCAGCTGGCGCACATTGCCCGGCCAGCGATAGTTCAGCATCAGTTCTTTGGCATCGTCATCGAGCACAATGGAAGGCATCTTATACTTGTCGGCGAAGTCCGAAGCGAATTTGCGAAACAAGAGGAGAATGTCATCTTTACGTTCGCGTAAAGGCGGAATACTTATGGGTACTGAACTCAGGCGGTAAAACAAGTCTTCGCGGAACCTGTTGTGCCTGATGGCTTCAGCAACGTTTACATTGGTAGCGGCAATGACTCTGACATCTGTTTTAAGCACTTTGGAGGAGCCAACCTTAATGAATTCACCGGATTCAAGGACCCGGAGCAGACGTGCCTGAGTAGGCATCGGCATATCGGCTATCTCATCCAGAAAGATGGTTCCGCCATTGACCACTTCGAAATACCCTTTACGTGCCTCGTATGCGCCTGTGAAAGAACCTTTTTCATGACCGAATAATTCAGAGTCAATGGTGCCTTCAGGAATAGCCCCGCAGTTTACCGCGATATAAGGCCCGTGTTTCCTTGCACTCAGCTGGTGAATAATCTGGGGGAAAACTTCCTTTCCTGTTCCGCTTTCACCGGTAATCAGCACACTGAGGTCGGTGGGCGCCACCTGCCTTGCTACATCTATGGCAAGATTTAATTGGGGTGCATTCCCAATAATCCCGAACCGTTGTTTTATCGACTGTACATCCATAATCCTAAAATATCAGTAGCAAAATTATATGAAATTTTGGTCGTGGCAATGTTTTGCCGAAGTTTTATGTCATTTTGACAGGATTTTTCTTAATGCCGGAATAAATCCGTAATTCTATTTCACTATGATCGGCCTCATACAAAAAACTACGCTGTTTCAATTGAAAATCAATGATGTAAAATCAATGTAATTACTCTGGCCTCCGTATATATTATAAGGTAATATTTAGTTTGCTGAGGATATCAAAGGAAAAAAATGAATTTATATCTAACTGTTGACGGATTTGTGACTATATTTGCTTTTACAGGAACTTTATAGGCACCTGGAAAACTAAATTATTAATTATCAGGCGGTCACAAACAAAAAGTGCCGGCCTTCCACCATGATGAAAAATATTTTTGACGATTTAAGCGGTACTTTTTCTCAAAAAATGTTTCAGTTTATAAGGAAATGTTTTTTCATTTCGCTAAATTTGTCTGTAGATATTTTATTCAAACCTGTCAATTTACTGATCAGACCAATAAATAACATCTCGGATAAATTTCCCGCTCCCCTGCAAAGAACCTGGTATAAACTACATTCCCATTACCTGAGATTTTATGGATTTCCCATAGGAAAACCGTTAACGGTGGATTCCGATAAGGTGATCATTTTTCTTCCCCAGATGGGATGGAACAACATGAGACAACGCCCCCACCATCTTCCGCGGGCTTTTAACAAAGCTGGCTGGACAGTAATTTTTCTGACCCAGGACATTGATGGCGATAAAGTTATTGGCTATAAGGAGATCAGCCCGGGCTTTTACATTTGTTCCCGTGTGAGATTGTTGCGGAAAATAAAAAACCCGTGGATATATATGAACTACACGGTCAACATGTTTTACCTCAGGTATTTTAAGGAGTTCAGATTTATATACGATTATGTTGACCGGCTTGAAATACATACGTATTATACAAAAAAAATGATCAAAGAACATTACCGGTCATTGAAAATTGCCAGGGTAGTTACAGCAACGGCCAGCGTTCTATATAATGAAATTATCACCATCAGGCCTGATGCCATCCTGGTTCCCAATGCCGTGTTTCCTGAAGATTTTTTGTTAACCGAAGACACCCCGGTTCCGGAGGATATGACAGAGATTATCTGCCAGGGCAAGCCTGTTGTTGGTTACTATGGGATTTTTTCAAAATGGAAAATAGATTATGATCTGATCCTTTTTATTGCTAAAGAATTGCCGGAAGTCAACATAGTGCTTATGGGGCCCGATTATGACCAAAGCCTGTATAAATACCCCTGGCAGGATTACGCAAACATTCATGTTCTTGGCAAAAAAAACTACTGGGAGTTGCCGGCTTATGCCAATAGGTTTGATGTGGCCTTACTTCCGCTTTTAGTTAACGATGTAACAAATACGATTTCTCCAGTTAAGCTTTTTGAGTATTTCGCCATGAAACTGCCTGTAGTTTCGGCAGATATTGAAGAGAGCCGCAAATATGAGTCGGTTTTGATCGCAAAGAGCCACGAGGATTTTATCATACAGATACGGAAAGCGCTGAGGTTAAAAACCGATCCGGCACACAGGGCATTGGTTGAGAAAGACCTTGAGCAAAATACCTGGGATGCCCGCTGTAAGAAGATACGGGATAGAATTAGTGAAATAGAGTAAATAAAAAACCGGCAAGCCAAACATCAGGTTTACTTGCCGGTTTTGAGGTACCAAGCGGATTCGAACCGCTGTACGAGGTTTTGCAGACCTCTGCCTAGCCACTCGGCCATAGTACCTTTTTGGTGGTGCAAAGGTATAAAAAAAATTATTAACAGGCGCTAAAATAAATTTTTTATAAACAAAAGCGCTATATACCTCTGCACCAACAATTTTGACAGTTATTTCACAAACTGCTTAGCATAATACTTCGCTGTGAGCTTTTCGCCGGTGGCCTTTTCGATCATCACGTTCCATTCGTATTTCATGCCCGGTTTAAAAACTTTTTCAATAAAATATTTACCCACCTCCGGATTCTTGCTGAAACCCAGATTTTTCAGATCTTCGGTATTATAATAGTTCTTGGCAACATAATAACTGAACTGCGAGGCCAGCAACTCGCCCATAAGGTAGTTGTGGTAATAACATGGATACAAAGAAATATGGATCTTCGATGCCCAGTCGGGTTCATTTCTGCCTTCGGGACGTTTGAGCATCTGGTATTTTTCAACAAGGTCCCACCATAATTTATTCAGGTCCTGATCGGGATTTTCATACATGCCTTTCTCAAAACGGTACATCACCTGTGCCCAGCGGCTGAAGGTAAGCTGTTCAAGGCGTAAAGTCTTATAACAGTCTTCGGCAATCTTCTTGGCTTCATCAGCTGAAATTCCCAAATTGTCGACCATCCACTGCGGATTTGAAGACAATCTGCCAAAAAACATGGCTACAGCTTCTGTGGTAAAGGTATGGGCTGCATCACGAAGGAAGAACGGAAGCTGGCGGTCGGTATATTTTGAATAAACGGCATGGCCAAACTCATGCAAAAGAGTATTCATCCAATATGAATTGTTTTTGGTGTTGCACAGTACGCGAACATCACCCTCCTTATCAATGTCGGTACAGAATGCATGCTGGTTCTTACCTTTTCTTTCAAACATATCGCTTTTTTTCAGGATGTCTTCGATGTCCATCCCGATGCCTTGGTAATAAGCCTTTGTGACATCAATAATATTTTTATCCTTGTAGTAAACATCAAGGTCGGCTGCATAGATTTTTGGTGCTTCCTGAAAGAAACGGTTCTGGTAATGCCAGGGCATGAGCTCTTCTTTCTTTATCTTATACCTGGCAGCAAAGAAGCTGTCGATATCGTTTTTCAGCGAAGCAAAAGAATCACGGGTGAGGCTGTCAAGTTCGTTGAATAATTTTTCTATTTCGGTGGGATCCTGCTCGCTGAGTTTGAGGCTCATTTCATGATAATTCTTAAACCCAAGCTCTTTGGCAGCTGCATTTCTCATCTTTACCAGTTCTATGACCTGGGCTGAAACCACAGCGCCTGATTTTTTTGATGCTTTCCAGGTTTCTTCGAGCAGCTTGTTGTCGGTGCTGCTTCGCAAAATGGAATCTACCTGGTTATCTGACAGGGTATCTTTGCCGACTACCGGACGGAAATTATTGAATGCCTGCGAAATTTTCGACTGAAGGTCGATCATAGCCTTGGTTTTGGCCGAATCAATCTGTTCGCCCAGAAAGGCATTGTAAATCAAATCCATCTGGCGTTTTAATAATTCATCCTTTATGTTTCCAGACTCTTTGAATTTTTTCACCTTTTCGAAGTCGGCTTTATTGGCAAAGAGCTGCGACATCTTGAATTCAAGATCGGCTGCTTTGGTATAATCTTCTTCTTTGCCCGATGTTTCGGCATTCCATGATGCCAGGCATGCGTCTTTATACAGAGGCGCATATTTTGATTCCAGGTTTTTTACAAATTCTTTAAATTCCATTTCCGATTTTTTTTGTCCGCCACCACAGCCCGTCAGGAGCCATGATCCGATGATTACGCCTGTTGCAAGCAACAGAACTTTTACTGATTTTTTTTTCATAATGTATGGTTTGGGTTACTGTTTGTCTTTAACAGATACTAATTCAATTTTAAAAATAAGAACCGATCCGCCGGGCACTTTTGCAAATCCTTTATCACCATATGCAAGGTCGGATGGGATATAAAATTCATACACCGACCCGGTATTCATAAGCTGCAATCCTTCATTCCATCCTTTGATGACGCCTTCGATGGGAAAGGTAGAAGAAGATTTTCTTTCGTAGGATGAATCGAAGATAGTTCCGTCAATCAGCCTGCCTTCGTAATTTACAGTCACTTCATCATCCGGTCCGGGCTTTTTTCCTGTTCCCAGGGTAATGATTTTATATTGTAATCCGCCGGGAAGTTCTATAATGCCTTCCCTGGTTTTATTATCACGGAGAAATGCCTCACCGGCAAGTTTATTTTTCTTAGATTCTTCTATCATCCTGGTCTGTTGTTTGACCTGAAGCTCCTTCTGGAAACCTGCCATGATCTTTTGCCGGGCTTCTTTAGAAAAGGTCGTATCCGTTTCGGATAGATTTTTTATAAATGCCTTAATAAAGACATCCGTATTAATTTCAACACTGCTTTTCTTCAGGTTGGCGGCAACATCCGAACCTAATATATAACTTATTGTATCGTTGAATGTTTTTAACTTAACTATTGACCCGGTTGTTTTATTGCCGGTTTTACAGGAATTCAGTATGATAATCATCATAAAAAGAAAGAACCCGGCACGTATACTGAATTTCATTTGTATCCCAGAAATGTATTTATTGATTAAATGTGTGATAGTCACAAAAAAAGCTGTCGTAAAATTACAACAGCTTTTTTATTTATGATTCAATTTTTAAAATTAATTTACCGGTTGCTGGTTTGCTGCAGGAGCAGCTTCAACTTTTAACAGGTCAACTTTAAAGATAAGTGTGGATCCGCCGGGGATGCTCTGGTTGCCCTGGTCGCCATAAGCAAGGTCTGAGGGAATGTAAAGTTCATAAGAACCGCCTTCTTTCATAAGCATTAAACCTTCAGTCCATCCGCGGATTACAGCGCTAACATTAAAGGTTTCGGGTTTTTTACGTTCAAATGATGAATCAAATATTTTTCCGTCGATGAGCTTACCTTCATAATTAACGGTAACCATGTCATTAGCGTTTGGCGATTTACCTTTACCTTCTTTTACAACCTTATACTGAAGCCCGCTGGGTGTTTCTACAATGCCGGGTTGTTTTTTGTTTTCTCCGAGGAATTTTGCTCCTGCCTGTTTGTTGGGTTCGGCATCTTTTGCCATTTTTTCGGCTTGTTTTTTCTGCATATCCATCTGGAACTGTTTCATAATGTTTTGTTTAACTTCCGATGTGAATGTTAAACTGTCGAGCCCGTCAAGTGCATCTTTAAAACCCTGAACCAGTGCACTTGTTGAAAAATCAAGTGAATCATTCGCGATGTTCTTTTTCAGGTTTTCACCGATATTTGATCCTATTACATATGCTACCGAATCGTTTTTGGTTTTGAGGTCTGCTTTTTTATTATTTCCGCATGAAACAAAGATCAACGCTGCTGATGCTATCAATACAACAGAGAAACAAATGTTTTTCATAAATTCTTTTTTTTAAATTAGACAAAATTTTTGCAAAGTTAAAAATTATAACAACAAACCAAATTTTTTTATTACAACTGCCACCAGATGATAAATCTTTATGGTACTGAAAAATATTAACATAAAAATGTTGGTAAATTTGCTAATTCAAAAAAAAATAGTACATTTGCACCCCAATTTTGACAGAAATACAGGTTTAGAAATTGAAATTCAATTTAATGATGGACACAATAAGTTATAAAACACGTTCGGCCAATAATGAAATCATTGTAAAGGATTGGTTATTGATCGATGCAGAAAACGAGGTATTAGGCAGACTGGCATCTAAAGTGGCAATTTTGCTGACAGGTAAACATAAAACCTATTATACCCCAAATTTAAATTGTGGCGATAATGTCATAATTATCAATGCCGATAAAATTAAATTTACAGGCAAAAAAATGACTGATAAGGAATATGTAAGACATACCGGATACCCCGGAGGCCAGAGATTCATGACGCCTCAGCAGTATCTTGCAAAAAAACCTGAAAAGATTATTGAATTGGCTGTAAAAGGCATGTTACCCAAAACCAAGTTGGGAGCCGATATGTACAAGCATCTTTTTGTTTATGCCGGCACCGCTCATCCCCATGATGGCCAGAAACCCACAAATTTTAACATTAACACCATTAAATAATTATGGAGGTAATTCATACGATCGGAAGAAGAAAAACAGCCGTTGCCCGTATTTATCTGAAAGAG
>Ga0116170_10005094_pt1 | contig 11860 bp, 9 predicted proteins | sample AD_JPNHW1_MetaG_FD_89797 | JGI IMG/M metagenome (GOLD analysis project Ga0116170, IMG submission 89797) | Active sludge microbial communities of municipal wastewater-treating anaerobic digesters from Japan - AD_JPNHW1_MetaG | ecosystem: Engineered > Bioreactor > Anaerobic > Digestate | place... | reverse complement strand
CTCTGGGCGGTTAAAACCCATAACAATATTGCCATCAATATCTATTACCGGCACGCCCATTTGACCGGATTTTTGAATCATTTCTTGAAAGGCATTCTGGTCTTCAGCTACATTCACATCTTGATATTCCAATCCTTGAGCCTTGAAAAAATCCTTAGCCATTACGCAATATGGGCAGTTTGGAGTTGAATAAACTTTTATTTGCATATGATTTATTTCAACAATTTATCAATTTCTGTTTGATAAACAGAATAAGGCTGCGCGCCAATAATGATTACTCCATTATTAATATTAATTACTGAGACTGAACTTTGTAATTGAGCAATAATATATTGAGCATCCAATTCAATAGGCAAATCTTTAGCTATCAAAGTAATAGGAGTAGCTAAAATTCCGGCATTCTGCGCAAGAGTAGCAATCTCATTGATTCTTGCCTCATCTTTATTAGCGGTCAAACATTCGGAAAACGCAGTTTTATTTAAACCCAAGCTTCCGGCATAAGTTGCCAAAGATGTGGCAGTAAGAGTTTCTCCAGAGTCTTTTTTGTTAAAGACTAAGTCGTGCATTTCCCAATATTTATCCTGTTTACCAGCGCACCAAATAGCCTGAGTATCCATCAAAGAATTGGAATGAAACGGCATGGCGCGGAAAACAATTTTCATCTTTCCGGTATCAACATAATTAGTAATGATTTCCGGACGAGTTAATTTATGAAATTTAGCGCAATAGGGACATTCATAATCACTGAATTCAAACATTGTAAGACCAGCATTGGACTGTCCCAAAACTTTATCTTCGGATACGAGATCCATCTTTACGACTTCGCCTGATGGTGTCGGAGTAGCTCCGCTCTTGCCTGTTGATTTCAAACCATTGGAATAAATTACCGCTCCACCAATCACTAAAGCAGCAACTACAATGGAAATAGGCAAAAATAAATCTTTTTTCTTCTTTTGTTCTTGTTGTTGTTCCATATTTTAATAAATATTAATTACGACTTACTTATTATATTACATCAAAAATTAAAACGCAAAATATTAATTGCAAAAAACACAAATTATATTTATTACTTAACCTGTATTTTATCTTCAGCGTCATCTATTTTCTTTCTATGCTTTGGTGTCACCCAAAAACCCATATACTTACCCAACATTAAACGCGTTTGCGCCTCAAAAGCCGGGAAAGAACCGAAGAAGATTAGATTTAAAGGCATTAAGACCCACTGTAAGAAAAAGAGAATATAACGCCAACGCCCATAATGCACCGGCTTCGGAGGGAGAAAAGAAAAACTCATAATTGCCGAGGTTACGATGCCCACAGAAGCCATTGTCATAATATATCTGGTAATAATCGGCAAACTGAAAGATAAAAGCATTGAATTAAATTGTGCTCCACCTAAAGTTAACGGCAACCAACCCAACAAGAAAATTATCAAAGAGTTTGTCGCCCAAGAATGTGCTCCTTCTAAAATTGTAAAAAACCAATAAAGCTTTTTCTTAAAAGGAAATTCTTGTCTCCCCTTCATCAAAAATGAATCTTTCAAAAAAATAAAAGAAAAGAACGCAAAGTTTTCTGCTCCATAAGCCCAACGCCTTTGTTGCTTGTATTGATTTACAATTGTTCTCCAAAAAGTCTTATCAACATTAGCATCCATATAAGCTGGATAAAATAACGGCACCACTTTCCAATCGCCACGATAAAAAAGCAAACACTGCCAGAAAATATGAGAATCTTCGGACACAATATTTACCTTCCAAAAATCAACATCCACCAAAGCCTTAAATGCCATGGAATGTGAAGAAAAAGTAGTTAAACGCTCTGGTCGTGACTGTTGCATTAATTGCCAAAAGGTAGAAGAAAAGGAAACTACACGAGCCAAAGCCGGAGCCACCCAAATATTATTGGAAAAAATTGGGATTGGCTGGAAGCTGGATTGCAAAGGATTTTTAGCAGTTAAATAATGATAAGTTAAACAAGCAAAATATCCATCCGGCACAACCGTATCAATATCAAAAGAAGAAACAACTATATTCTCATAAGAAATTTTTTGGCTATCAATAAATTTTTTGGCCTCTCTGGCTGCCCAGGTTTCATTAGAACCCTTTCCCGCTATTTCTCCAGGAACATCGGCAGGATGCTCAGAAATAATAAATTTAAAAAATTCACCGCCCAAATCTTTTTTCACTTTTTCCGCTATCTCTTTGGCTTCTGCCCCTACTCTTTGTTCAATTGCCAAAACCACAATCATTTTTTCTTTAGGATATTGGCAACGCGCTAATGATTGGACACTAGGAAAAACCACATCCAAGCCCTCGCTAGTCATGGGCAAAATAATCAAATGATAAATTTCTTTCCAATCAGTAACCGGCAAATTATACTTCTCCTTAGGCAAACTCTTTAATTCCTCCAACCAATTTCTTTTCAAAAATATTTTCATTACTTTCAGACTATTGGAAAGATGGAATGACAAAAAAATTGTTTTAACCAACCAATAAGTGTCAAAAAGAACGATAAAAATCGCGGCAAAGACCGGGAGCTTCCAAGAAGCAATGAAAATCAAAACAATTGTCAGCCAAGACAAAAGCCCTGGCAAAATTTCAAAGAAACGGAAAATTCTCCTTTCTTTAGGATCTTTTAATTCCGTTGCTCTACCTATTTTTAAATAATACTGTTCTAATGAAATCATAAATAAATATTTTTGATAAAAATTGCTCTATTGCTTCTATTTATTCTTTGGAAAACAAAACTTCGCAAATAAAAAGAGTAAGAAGCCTCAGTTACCGACCTTGAAAGATCATGTCTGATATATTTTAGACAATGAATTATTATATTATTTAATTAAATTTAGTTTAGTTTAATTTATCTTTTTTTTCAATTATTTCAAAAAAATAAAAAAGCCCCACTCATTTTTAGCTGGGGCTTTTTCCATTTATAAAAGATGTGCTTAATATTCTGAAGAATATTTATATATATCTAACTCAATATCAGTAAATGAAATTTCTAAACCCCATCCACGTCTTAAAACGGCTCCGGATGTCAATTCAACATCTGGCGCCTTAATTATAAGGGGAGAAACAAATCTAATATATCTCAAATAATACAAATTCAATAAAATACAAATAAATTCTTCATCTTTAAAGATAAATTTCTTATTTATCAAATGCTCCTTCAAATTCTTAATAGATAAACGATGTGATCCTGCTGACAATAAAATATTCACAATCTCAAATTCCATCTTCTTTTTTAGTTCTGAACCACAATTAGCCTTATTCATTTTCACCTCCCATTTCCTAAAAATTATTAATAATTTTAACAATTCTATTAAAACTATAAATCACTCAAAGCAAAAAGTCAATTAATTGACTTTTTTAAATATTATGATATGGTAAAGTCAGCAAATAAATAATTTAAAAATGGAGGTTACCATGAAAAAAAGCCTTGTTTCCGATATTAATTTAAAACATGAAATTGAAAGCACGAAAAATGACAATGATGAAATAACTGTGTTTTTGTCCAAAACATTAAGTGGTTGCATTTATTTAGTCATTGATTGTTCCGCAAGCATGAGAGGAGAAAAGCTAAGTAGCGTCAAAGAAGGCACGAAAAATTTTGCTCTAAATGCCAAAGCAAAATCCTATTTGATTGGCTTGATTAAATTCAGTTCAGAAGCAACTCTTGTGGCCGAAACACAAACCGATCTTATAAATATTTATCATAAAATTGATGAGCTTGATACCAATGGAACAACCAATATGGCCGACGCCATTATAATGGCTTCTGAAAAATTAGAACGCCAAAATGGGGCGCGCATTATGATTATTGCCACTGATGGCATGCCAAACGACGAAGAAGCTGCGCTAAAAGCAGCGACTCAAGCTAAAAAAAATGAAATTGAAATTATTGCCCTAGGAACCGACGATGCGGACGAAAAGTTTCTCAAACAAATCGCCTCTTCCAGCTCCTTTGGTGTAAAAGTTTCAAGAAATTTAATCGGGAAAGCTATAGCGACTACGGCCAAAATGTTGAAACGACCGGGAGGATAAAATGAAAGAAAATCAATGGAAAGACTATTACCAAATTTTAGGAATTAAATCCGACGCTAGCCAAGAAGAAATAAAAAAAGCTTTCCGCCGATTGGCGCTTGAATATCATCCCGACATGATAAATGGCACAAAAGAAAAATTTCAAGAAATTAATGAAGCTTATGAAACTCTCAAAAATCCAGGAAAGAAAGAATTATATGATATTGAATGGAGAAAGGAACGGCTTCCTAAACCAAAACCCATTATCAAGCCTTCCGTTGTTTCATATAAAGATTTAGAGCCAAGAAAACCCATTATTGCAACATTCATCGTTGAAAATTTAGGCGGCCCATTTGAATCAGTCAGTTTCAAAACTTCTCATAAAGATTATGTGAAAGTAATCAATTGGGAACCAAATGAAAAAGCAATAGAAATTAAAGTGGAAATAAAATTGGATGATTGGGATTTGACTATGGAAGCGTATGTTATCGTCAGACTAGACGGAGAAACAACGTATGCAACAATCAAAGCTGAAACTAAGTCAGAGCCAACATCAGATTCCGAACCAGAATATCATTATCACACTCAAACATCAACACCGCCATCTTCACAACCTACATATTCATCTTCAAAAATAAATTGGACTCCGATTTTCTGGATATTTGCCGCTATCTTTCTACTATTTGTGATAATTCCTAAATCAAATAATGATTCTTACAAGAATAAAAACATTGAAACTACACAAATAGAAATTCCCACTACTCCTGTAACACTAATTGCAGATGAATCGTTTTCTCCGGAAGTCACACGCGCCAAAGAGATTATGGGAAAAAATTTTATCGGACCAGAAACCGTTATGAAGCACTTTAATATCCTATTAGATGAAGAAGGAGTAGAAGCTTTCAAAAAAATTCCATTTTCCGAAAAAACTTTATTGGCTCATAAAGATGATTGTATTCTCGTAGCTGATTTCGGGATTTCCCTTGCTTCGTTAGAAAAAATATTTACCGATAAAAAAGATATCTTATTCGACACTACGGAGGACAGTAATTATAATATAACGTTCAAAGATTATGAAGCAGTAAGAAAACATCAATGGCATTTAATTTATAAAAGTCCTCTCCCAAACCCAACCTACAAAAATTACAACGAACAAATAAATTATCTTCCAAAAGGATTATACATACTGAAAGTTGCCAGCATAGCGTATGCGGCTTTACTTTATCACTTAAAAACGCAGGAATACCTATTTTTTGATGAAATACCTAACTCAAATGATAAAATTGAAAAAGATATATCGGGTTCAGATATTGGTACCATTAAAGATAAAAATGGAAATAAAAAAAATGCTCATGGCACAATTAGTTATTACAGACATGTTCTTAACTCAATGGTTTCTATAGCATTCGGTGCTAAGTATAACGATTATAATGATTATTATACTGATATTTATTATGCCCCCGAATTTGATGGCGATCCATTTAAAACAAGAACCATATACCTAGCAGTAGCTCTAAAACCTGAAAAATGAAACCTCCAATTATAAAAATTTAAAAGCCCTTGTTTGCTCAGAAACAAGGGCTTTTTTCTAAACAGAATTATTGGCAAACTCTATTTGATATTTTTCTCATATCAAAATGAACATGAGTTGCTTCGTTACAAGGCACACGGAAACCATTAGTGTCACAAAAAGCAGTAAATCCTTGATTCCCCAAATAACCAACAACCTTAGGCCAAAACTTTCCAGAAAAATCTCTTAATTGCCCCAATGCATTTTTACCAGTACCTTCACCCTTTATTTGAACATCCGCCGCTATACCATCATAATGATAAGGAGCTTTATGTTTTCCATTTGTTAAAGAAGTTACAATAACATTTCCTTGACCATATTCGGCCACTAAACCTTGTATTGCCTTCATAATGCAGTTATTAACACCCGCCGCAATAACTCCAGGCTGCCAAATAACTCCCGGTATATCACCTTTTCCAATGTCTGGTTCCTTTCTTCCTGTAGTAGAAGAACCGCTGCCACAATTTTTTTCACAATCCCACCCATTCTCTTTTTTTACCAAAGACAAATCACCATTAATAAAGCCTTGGTAACTAATTGGCGCTCCAGCAATAATAGCCAAAGCAGTATTTAGAATTAAACTCACTCCCCAGACAATAGCAAAACCAATCAAAGCCGAACTCATAGCTTTTTTCCCATTCTTTACTCTTTGCGGAGAACCACCGGAAAAAATCATCATCATTCCACCATAAATAATCATTAAAACCACCACTGGAAAAGCAATGGTATTTCTCAAAAATTTAAAAATATTGCTGGCTACAGTAAAAGCATCGCAAAGATTACAACAACCAGAATTCAGACAAACTTGTAAAGAAACTCCCTGTTCCCCATCATGAGAAAGAATGGAACGAAATCCAGTCATTGGTTCATCACCAGAAGTTTCTTGCGCCATCACGGAGAAAATCGGAGTTAAACAAAAAATTATTGAAATTATAAAAAATATTTTTTTCATAAATTTAAATAATACAACGAATAAAGTGTAGAAAATTTTTTAAAATCATTTATTTTCATTTTCTGATTTCAATCTCCTACCCTCTAAATTAATCTACCACATTTTTCATCTTTTTTCTATCACGTTTTTCAATAGAAAAACAGCGAAAAAATTTGATTTGTAATAATAAATAATGATAGGATATTAATACAAATATGGAAGATAAAAAAACTAAAGAAGAAATTTTGAAAACTCCCGTCAATCAACTCGGATTGAATGTCCCGGAATCTGATTTGGCGACTCCACTAAAACAACTTCATCAAGAATTAGACGCAGCTCAAATTAAATTTCATCCGGAAATTTATTTTAGCGATTCATGGGGATGCCCCGATGGTGTGCCAATCATTGGCGCTCCTTTTTATTTAGCCAACAAAACTTTAAAAGAAATTGAAACGGAAAAAAATGGCCCCATCGAATCCGATGAGGAAATAATGCAGACCTTAAGACATGAAGCGGGGCACGCTTTCAATTACGCTCATTCTTTATACAAGCTCAAACGCTGGAATGATATTTTTGGCGCTTATGAAAAACCTTATGAAGAAAATTTTGCCGCTATTCCCGGCAATAAAAAATTTGTTAGACATTTAGAAGGCTGGTATGCGCAAAAACATCCCGACGAAGATTTCTCCGAAACCTTTGCTCTATTGATTACCCCCGGCTTTGATTGGAAAAAATATTATCAAGGCACACGCGCCTTTAAAAAATTGGCTTTCGCCGCGGAATTAATAAAAGAATATGGCAACAAACCAGTTCCGGAATTTGAGAAAAAATTGGAAACACCCATAGAGTCAATTACCACCACCGTTGAAGAATGGTACAAAAAAATAGCTTCCGCTCAAACCAAACCCAAAATTAAAATCTTGATTCTCTTTTACCAAGAATATCCCAGTAAAAAACCCAAACGCGACGCGGTTATTGATCAAATCAAAGACGCTTTATTAAACCTAAATTACAATGTGGTTCTTTTGCCAGCCAATCAAAGTATCTCCAGAATCATCAATGGAATCAAACAAGAAAAGCCGGATCTAATTTTTAATCTAATTGAAACTTTCCGCAACACCGATAAATTTGAATTTAACATCACAGCTTTATTGGAAATGACCGGCATTCCTTTTACCGGATCTTCTTCGGGTAGTATATTTTTAAGCAATGACAAACATCTTACTAAAAAGATTTTTAATTTTCACAACATTCCCTGCCCCGACTTTTTTGTTGTCCCACTAGGTGAAAATCCGACAATCCCCAAAGGGTTTGAATTTCCTTTGTTTATAAAACCAGTGCACGAAGATGCCTCTATCGGCATTGATGAAAATTCTTTTGTAGAAAATGAGGAAGCCTTCATTAAAAAAGTAAAAGATATTCACGAGAACATTAAAGATGATGCTTTAGTAGAAAGATATATTGAAGGCAGAGAATTTTTTGTTTCAATTCTCAGTGGCAGAAAAACTTTAAAACCGCTTCAATTATTAGAATTAGATTTTTCTAAATGGCCGGCCGACAAACATAAAATTTATACCCACGAAGCAAAACTAGAAGAAGAAATGGGATTACCAAAAACTATCGGCTTAAAAATTCCCGATGATTTACCCAATGAATTAAAAGACAAAGTTTATGACATTGCCATTAAAGCTAATTATGCTTTAGGCGCTAGAGATTATGCTCGTTTTGATATCAGAATGGATAAAGATAATAAAATTTATGTCTTGGAAGCTAATTTAAATCCTTACTTGGAGCAACACGATGAAATGGCCATCGCCGCCGAAGCATCCGGTTTAAATCATCAACAACTAATTGATAAAATTGTAGAAGCAGCTTCAATCCGAAATGGAATAATCAAATAATTAAATGCACAAAAAACCGCCCCGACTTTTTAGTCGGGGCGGTTTTTAGATTACTTATCCCAGATAAAATTTTGACCGAAATGACCCCATTGAGCAGTCTTTGAAAAATTTTGTTTTTCTAATTGCAAAAACTTTCTAATACCACCAGGCGTTAAATCATAATCTTTTATCTCAATTTGTTGACCATCAATATCTGCCACCGCCATTACCGGATCAACTTTGCCAATAGCATAAGCCAAACTCACTAAAACTTCTGAAGCTTTATATTTTTTCAATAAATCAACAGCGATTTTTCGCGCCATATAAGCGCCGCTTCTATCAACTTTAGTGCAATCTTTTCCAGAAAAACTACCACCACCAACCGCTACTCTTGGACCATAGGCATCAACTACAATTTTTCTGCCAGAAAGACCGGAGTCGGCATCAAATCCTCCCATCTTCCAATCACCAGCCGGATTAATCAAATATTCTTCAGCCTTTATTAATGACTGCGTTAATTTCAATAAATCCTTTGTCTTGGCTTTTTGAAAGCTTGCCACCACTGACAAAACTTTTTTACCTTCCATAGTAATTTGTGTTTTGCCATCATAAGGATAATGTTTAAAAATTTCCTGACACAAATAACGCGCCAATTCATATTCTTGAGGCATCAAAGATTTTGTTTCACGAGTCGCATAACCATTCATAATCCCCTGATCTCCAGCGCCACCAACATCAACTCCCTGACCAATAAAAGGACTTTGCTGACTAATTTTTAAATTAATCGCGAAATTTTTACCAACAATCTTTCTCACAATATCCTTTATATTAACCCGAGCTTTACTAGTGATTTCACCGGAAACATTAACTTGGCCATGACCACCCATCACCTCCACTGCCACACGACTATTCTTATCTTTTAACCAAAAAGCATCCAAAATAGAATCGGCAATAAAATCACAAATTTTATCTGGATGTTTCGGAGAAACAAATTCACAAGTTCTTATTTTTTTCATAAAACAAAAAAACTTTCCTAAGTGGAAAGAATTTCTTAAAAAATCGACCTTTATCTTTCCCTTATTAAGGGCTGGACTTAGCACCTTTTTAAAGAAACTCTTTAAAGGGTTGCTGGGTAGATATTGACGAGCCAGTGCTCTCTCTACCTCTCTTGATAAACATCTTATTCAGTTGTCTTTATTTATTATAATCCTTCAAAATTTTTTTGCAAATTATTTCAAAAAATTAGTAGCAATTTTTACCAAATTATCCTTTTCTTTGGAATTACTTAAAACTATCAACAGCACTAAAGATATTAAAGCATTATCATCTATTTTTTCATCTTCCTTAAAATATTCATTTTTTTTCAAATAATACAAAAACAACAAGACTGCAATTTTTTTGTTGCCATCTACGAAAGGATGATTTTTTAAAACAAAATACAATAAATTAACCGCCTTTTCTCCTACGCTCGGGTATAAATCTTTTTTACCAAAAGTCTGATAAAGACTAGCAATAATTGTTTCTAATTTATTACCAATTTCCTTTCCAAACATCCCCACGTTTACGCCCATTTTTTTCAATTCCTTTTTTGCTTCCCCAATTACTTGCTGCGCTTCTATATAAGTTAGGACAAATTTTGGTTTGCCAGTTTTCGCTAACTTTAATTTACCGGAATCATAATCTCCCAGCATTTTAAAAACTTTAGCGTATTCTTTTGTGATTGGACTCATCGCTTTCATATAAAAATTGTATCACTTTTTATCAAGATAAAAAAGCTTCACAAAATTTAAAAAAAGTGTAAGATTAATAAATTGGGCCTATAGTCTAGTGGTACGACGCGTCATTCGCATTGACGAGGCGCGAGTTCGATTCTCGCTAGGTCCACCAATAACACAATTTTTAAATAATGAGTTATTTATCACCCAACTCATCTTGTAAAACCCAAACAAAAAATTAAAACGCGGGATATTTTTTAAATTTTATACTAAATTTAATCTTTAAAAACTTCTTGTAGTTTATCTATGGTTTTCGGACCAACTACGCCAAAACCAGAATTATTTTTTGAACCAACCACTCCATATTTGAGTTGAAAATTTTGCACGGCTTTTTCAGTAAGCAATCCAAAATATCCAGTTATTAATCCTTCAGGATAAATATCTTTTTTAGCTGCAAGGAGCTTTTGTAATTTATAAACATATTCTGATTGCATACCCTTATAAAGCGGAGTATTAATTCCAATAGAAGAAGAATTTGTTGCTGGTTGTGTAGAATTTAGAGGCTCTTTATTTATTATCATTGAATTAATAAGTCCGCGCGTTATTGGCCCTAAATACCCTCTTTCACTAATCAGACCAACGACTTTGTTTTTATTTGCTTCTTGAAATTTAATAAGAGCCTTTGAAGTCAACGAACCAAAAAAATTAGTTTCTTTCCCAATAGAACCAGCTCCATTCTTCGCGATATTAAAACCATTTTGATTTAAAAATTGCTGAAGAGTTTTAACTTGATCATCTTTTACTCCGAGTTTTAAATCTTTCACAAATGTTCCATTATTATTCTTTATTCCATTATTATTTAATGGTTGTTTTTGAGTTAAAAGCGTAATTTTTTGAACAACCACATCGGAAGATATTCCTTGTTTATTATAAAACTTTACATAAATCGTATACTGCCCATCAGGACAAATTAAAGTCTGGGCGGAATTTTGGCAAAGATCAATTTGTTTGCTAGCGGAATAATCTTCTAAAGTCGCATTACTAAAATCGCCAGTTAAAGAAATTGCCATCTTATCCGCGTTTGCATTGTTAGCATTAAATTTTAAAGTGACAAAGCGATTTGAAGTTATGGATTTTCCTTCATTGATCTCAACCTTAAATCCTCCAATTGGTATTACTAATTGACTACTCCAACCCGCTGTCATGCTGCCACTACCACCACCTGAAACCGTTGGATTTTTTGTAAAACTTACCGATATTGTATGATCAGCGGAGACATTATTAAACTGATAAGAAGAAACTGAACCAACAGATGAACCATCAACTACGACATCAGCAATAGAATAACCAGAATCTGCTACCATATTGAACAATTGATTATCTCCATTATTTACATTTACTGTTCCAAGTGGGCTAATTGACCCATGTGAACCGGAAGAAGAAGAAATGTTATAAGTCGTTGTGCCTGTAACTTCAAAACTCGCAACATATGTGTGATTTGCAGTTATATTTATATCCGTTCTCTCTGCTGTTAAAACGCCATCATCCCAACTCTTAAAATGATAACCAGAATCTGGAACTGCAGTGACTGCAGTTCCATTAGAGCCATAATCTACTGTTTGTGAAGCAGTGCCAGAGATTGTTCCATGAGATCCGGCTGTGTAAGTTAAAGTATGAGTGTTGGTTGCAAAAGAAGCTGTGACAGAAATATCACTGGTTACATTTGTATCAGTTCTTGGATT
>Ga0116170_10005090_pt1 | contig 11862 bp, 11 predicted proteins | sample AD_JPNHW1_MetaG_FD_89797 | JGI IMG/M metagenome (GOLD analysis project Ga0116170, IMG submission 89797) | Active sludge microbial communities of municipal wastewater-treating anaerobic digesters from Japan - AD_JPNHW1_MetaG | ecosystem: Engineered > Bioreactor > Anaerobic > Digestate | place... | reverse complement strand
TAACTCTTGAATCGAAGCAAGAAAACCTCAAATGGAGCAAAACAGTAACGCTAAAGCGAGAGCAGGATAGAATACTGCGGCTTCTCGAGTGTAGTGTATAAAATCCGAGGGAAAGTTAGGTAATATGTTGCCAAAATAAATACTCCCGGGAAATGAAGCGGCTGTTTCCTGAAAACAATCAATGAAACATTTCATTTTATCTCAGGTAAAATTGCCGGAAAATTTCCGTCTAATTTCTGATTTGGGGAACTGGCCTTATCACCAGCATATACAACCAGGGGAGGAACCTTTGTTGATTATAAAGAATTATTTTATGCAATGTTTGTAAAAAAATCTTATCAATACCTTACCCCCCACGGGAATTCCTCAGCCTGACGTTTTTCATCGTAAAACTTTTTCAAAATTGCATTATAATCAGCGCTGGTAATTTTTTTTCCTTTGAGCTTTTTCGGCAGATCAAATTCGGTGGTTAGGGTTTTCATTTCAATTTTTTCGGCTGTCATCACCATCGCGCCATTATTAATGCTCACTTCAAGTATCATACCGGGTAATCCGAAAAAACGGTCAGGGCCGGCCTGTACCGGGATATCCAATGCAAACCAGGCCATGATCTTTTTATCCTGCACCGTGTCTACCCATGCAGCATTCATACAAACGTGTCCCGCAACTTCTTTCATATCATTCAATATTTTCCAATCGGGTTTGTTCAGTGAGTCTGCGATCAGGTAAACTTTACCAAGCGTGGTAATGGCATTATACATTGTATTTTTTTCAAAGTCGCAGGTCATAAAAAAAGTTTCTTTGCGTCCGGCATAGCTTCCGTCATCCTCAGGATTTGCTTTTTCCTCTGAATCTTCGTATTTGGATCGTGTTGAAGAAAAATACAAATTGTTATACACTTTCCATTCGGATTCATTGCCCCACATATAAGCAGTTCTGTCCTTGCGTTCTTTACTCAGGTAATCGCAGGCATTCAGCATTTTCACCCAATCGTATGTAGTCAGGTATTTCACCATGCCTTCGGATTGCTGGGAATACGATCTTTGAGAAACGATTATCAGAAAAAAAAGAATAAATGTGGACAAAAATATTTTTTTCATATGATTTGTTTTATAGTAAAAAGAAATTACCAGAAATTACGGTCTTTTTTCAGTTTGGTTTCGTATCCTTTTATGTTATAGCTTAAGCTCAGCATAAAATAACGGGAAAGTGTCTGGGCAACGCTTCGTGCAAAATAATTCTGGGAAGCATATTGCTGGATATATTGCCGTTTATTTAAAATATCAAACGCGGCCAGCCGCACCTCAAAATGATTTTTCTTGCCAATTAGCTGCCTTACTGAAGCATTTAGGATCGGAATATTTTTATTATAACTGTATTGTGAATTTCTATAAAATTTATAATCGAAATTGCTTTCAAAATATGTCTTTGGTAAAAACTGCCATTTTACTGATACTGCAGCGGTGTATTCCTGAACAAACTGGTTGCGGTCCCTGCTAAGCGAAAATTTTGCATCATTCAGAGAGGCATTGCCCGAAACCGCAATGACAAGCTGTTGTGCAGGGGTGATGCTGAAGGAGGTATTCAGGTAGTAACGGTAATGGTTGGTCTCATTGAAATCATCATTTACGTAAGAACCCGACTTGTCATAATTAAAACCCAGGCTCCAGTCGTTGGTGAATTTTGTTTTAATAATGGGATATCCAAACCATGCCCAGGAGCTTACGCTATGCGACTCCGAATTATTTTCGGGGGTGGAAACCGTCACGATTCCCAATGAATCCGTCCATAACAACTGTTGATTATAGGTGATGTTATTTGCACAGTAATTATAATCAGCATATACTCCGGCATGAGAAAATGATGCAGGATTGTAATAATTATAATTCGCACTAAGGCTGTGTGTACGTTCCGGCTTCAGGCTGATATTTCCAACGGTGCGGTACAGGGGATTTGAAACATTGGGCACAGGCTGCAGGTAGTCGAAAGAAGGTTCGGAAACGCCGTATTGGTAGTCAAATTCGAGCCACATATTGTTTCGGAATTCACAGGTCAGGTTGAACTTCGGGCTCAGGCTCCAATAGGTTTTATCTATAGGATCTGTAAGTAACGGCATATTTTCATCTACCGCATATTCGCCATTCATCTGTAAATTTTGCCCGGCCAGTCCCAGCATGATGTTCAGCCCATTGTAAGAATAACGGAAATCGGTTCCAAGCCGGTTGATCATTACTTTATTAGTATAAAAAACACTCAGGCTGTCAATCCGTACATCACTGTTCAGTGCATCGGTTATCTGCCGGTTCACTTTGTTGTTGGAAGTGTTGAAATTATAAAACAGTTCCATAAAAAACTTTTTCGAGAGGGGTTCGGTATACAGCAAACTTGATTTTATCTGTTGTTTGTCGTAATCTTTTGCAGATATGCGATGCAGCACCTCTTCATAAGTAGGGATAAAATGGGTATTTCTTGAATTAAGATCTTCGTTATCATCGCCAGGGTTTTTATTGTAAGCAGCGCTCACAGCAAACGACCGGCCTTTTCTTTTGAATTTATGCCTGTAAATGGCGGTGCTTGTGAGTTTCCAGGAATAATTATCTGTTAAATTATTGGTAAACAATTTGTTCAATATACTATCTTCGGCCACTGAGTAAAAGCTTGTTATTTCACTGTTTCGGCTAAGGGCGCTGTATCTGAAATTTGCTTTTGCTATGATTACATTGTTTGAATCAATGTTTTGTTCAATACGGGTCGACAGTGTATGATTCTGTCTGTTATCATTATAATCCGTTGTATCGTTATTGAAAAAAGAGCTGTCGCCAAAGAACGTTTCTTTGTAGTCAAACTGTTCATATTCCTGGCTGTTATTTTTGTAGAAATAGGAAACATTGAATTTAGTTTTTGTATTATCGAAATTGTAATTAGCGCCGCCGCCATAGTTTTTTGTGAAGCCGCGCCCGTCAAAATAATCCATCGGTGATTCCTCATCAAAATTATAAAAACGACCCCGGCCACTGTTGAATCCGAAATCTCCGTTGTCCCATTGGTCGAAAGTGGATTGCCCTTTAAATTCGCTGTAATCCTCCCAGTTGACGCCAGTTTCATTAATATTGTTCGCATAGGCAATGAAGGACAGTTGTGATTTTTTATCAAAGCGGTTGAAATTTCCTCTTCCGGCCCAGCGCAATATGCCTTCTTCATTCGCCCCCCCGGCTAAAGTGATCTTTCCGAAATTTCCTTTCTTAAATTCGTCTTTCAGTTCAAGGTTCATGGCTTTTTCTTTTACGCCGTCGTCCACGCCGGTAAGTTTTGCCTGTTCAGATTTTTCATCAAACACCTGCACCTTTGAAACCGAGTTGGCGTCAAGGTTTTTGGTAGCTCCTGTAGGATCGTCGCCAAAAAAAGTTTTACCATCCACATAAACACGCTTTACATCTTTTCCCTGCGTTTTCAGGTTCCCGGAAACATCCACTTCGATACCGGGCAGCCTCCGCAAAAGATCCTCTACTGTGGAACCGGGAGGCGCTTTAAAAGTCGTTGCATCATATTCTATGGTATCACCCCGAATAGTCAGCGGGGCTTTGGCTTCGCGGATGACCACTTCAAAAAGCTCTTTTGCAATTGGTTTTATAGCTACAATTCCCAGATCGTTGACTGCAGCCGGAGATGGTTCAATCGTTTGTTGTAAGGGGAGAAAACTGATATGAGAAACCTTTAGCAGGTAGTTCGTATTTTTTACATTGGCAAACGCGAAAACGCCGTGTTCATTGCTCTGAGTGAAATTCTGAAGTGTGGAATCTTTGGGGTTCAGAAGCATAACCGTGGCGAACCCGGCCTCATTATTATTATTGTCTTTAATTACGCCTTTTATGGTAACACGGGAAGGTGTCTGTGCGTAGATGCTTCCGGCACCCAGCAGAAAAATCAGTACAGCAATTTTTTTGAAATAGTTCATTTTAGTTTTTGTATAATCATTCATTAAGATGCTGAACGATGAATTTTGTTACATATCTGAATGCTATTTTAACTGCAAATTTCCGCATTAATTATTTTTTATCTCAAAAAAAAAATCCAGATCTTAACAAAAATCTGGATTTCAAAAAGATAAAAGACAGGTTATTTTTGTATAATTATTTGTTGCGTGAAATTAACTGATGCACCGGATACTCTCAGCAGATAAATTCCATTATTGAATTTATTACTATTCAATGAAATATGATGAAATGAATCCTGAATCTGTTGGGAATAAATCAATGCGCCCTGAATGGTAAATAATTCGACTTTCAATTTTTCAGAAGTCCAGGGTAAAATTATATTGATAAAATCAGCAGCCGGGTTGGGATAAATCTGGATGCCCTTTTCGATATTCTGTTCCGGTACCTGTGCAGTAAGGTTTTGATGGCGCATGAAAAACGCCCATATTTCCATAATTTCTGTCATATCATTATCCGGTTGAAACATGATGTCATGTCCTGCGCCATTCATTCTGTAAAACAACACTTCAGCATCGGCGCTGGACCCGTTATACGTAAATTTATCAACAGTCATACTGTCGGCTGCTTCATCCATAAGGCGGACAGAGTCGGGGATCGTGTTGCATCCATTATTTAATACCCAGAAATTTATAAGTGAATCCGGATCTATGCCGAATTCATTTCCGGTATAATACACGGTAGAATCAGCAGTACCATGAAAATGTGCTATAGGCACCGGGCGTCCGGGATTATAAGATGTGATGCCGGCGCCAATGGTTCCGGACATGGAGGCAAAGGCAGCAAAATCGAGATTAGATTGCAGCGCCATGCGTTCCGTCATGAAGCCGCCCATTGAAAATCCGCAAATATACATGCGCGACGGATCGATGGAATAATTTTCCCTTGCAGTATCAGCAAGCGCATGGATAAACCCGACATCATTAACCCCTGAATTCGGGTAGTACCAGTTGCCCATGTAATTCATGCCTGCCCCCGAATTCCAGGCAGTACCATAACCAAATACGGCAGTAACCAGTGGGTCTTCCACGGCCTGAGGACATATCACTATAATATTTGCTGTATCTGCTATAAAATTAAATCCCATGTTACTGAAATTGGTCATATTGTCACCCAATCCGTGCAATGTTATCACCAGCGAGGCGGGGTTGGATATATTGTAACTCGGTGACACATAAATTCTGTAGCTTCTGGTCAGCGAACCAAAGAGCATGGTTTTGTTTGTCCATTGTGCTTCTGAGTTCAGGCATACCGCAGAAATAGCCATCAAAAAGAATAATTTTTTTAGCATGTTTTTGGAGTTTAAAAGTAAAAAAAAGAAATAGAGAATGCAAAAACAAAAATATAACAGAATGTTCAATTTTCAAAAAAAATCTTTGCAAATAATAATTTTAAAAAATTGCAGTTATTTAGGAGTATTTTCAATCAATATTATTAACATTTTTTAACAAAAAAGTACTTGAAAATGATTGTTTCACTTTTATAAATTTGCGCCCAAAATTTTTTACACTATGCAGGAAATAATTGATATCAGAGAGCTAAACGATCGTATACAACGCGAAAGCGTTTTTGTTGACATGATCAGCATGGAAATGTCGAAAGTGATCGTAGGACAGAAACAAATGGTAGAGCGGTTACTTATCGGGTTGCTATCGAACGGCCATATTCTTCTGGAAGGGGTTCCCGGACTGGCAAAAACACTAGCCATTAAGTCTCTTGCAAACGCAATTGATGCGAAATTTAACCGTATACAATTCACGCCTGACCTGCTGCCTGCCGACCTTGTCGGAACCATGGTCTACAGCCAGAAGAAAGAAGAGTTTAATGTCCGCAAGGGTCCCATTTTTTCTAATTTCATCCTTGCAGATGAGATCAACCGTTCTCCGGCAAAAGTTCAGAGTGCACTGCTCGAAGCCATGCAGGAACGCCAGGTTACCATTGGCGATTCCACATTCCAGTTGCCCGAACCTTTTCTCGTTCTGGCCACACAAAACCCGATAGAACAGGAAGGGACGTATCCACTGCCTGAAGCCCAGGTCGACCGTTTCATGCTGAAAGTGGTGATCGGCTATCCAACCAAAGACGAAGAAAAACTCATAATGAGGCAAAATATCGGGAACAAAACTGTTACCACAAACCCGATCATCAAAACCGATGACATCATTAAAGCCAGGGCTATCGTCAGAGATGTCTACATTGATGAAAAAATAGAAAATTATATTACCGATATTGTTTTTGCCACCCGCTACCCCACAAAATATAATCTGAAAAAATTTGAAGGCTTGATCAGTTACGGAGCATCGCCACGTGCAAGCATTTATCTTGCCCTTGCTGCAAAGGCTTATGCTTTTATAAAACGTAAAGGCTATGTGTATCCTGAAGATATCAGGGCCGTTTGCCACGACGTGCTGCGCCATCGTATCGGCCTGACTTATGAAGCCGAAGCAGAAAATATCACAACAGAAGAGATCATCAATGAAATTCTGAATAGTGTTGAAGTGCCATAGGCGGTGAGGATTGGGTCATCAGTCATTAGTCATCCGCCGCGGCGGAGTCATTGGTCATTAGGAGATTAGGAGATTGGGAAATTGAGAATTGAAAATTGAGAATTGAAGATTAGAGATTAGAGATTAGAGGCAAATTGCAATTGGGACATTTCATGAAATGTCCGTACATAGTTGAGATTGAAAATTGAAAGTACGTATTTTTAATTAAAAAAAGTATTCTATAGAAAAAGTGGAAACGTCGGAATTACTGAAACGGGTACGTAAAATCGAGATCAAGTCGCGGGGGCTGACCAACCAGATCTTTTCAGGTCAGTATCACAGCGCGTTCAAGGGGCGTGGTATGGCTTTCAGCGAAGTACGGGAATACAATTACGGCGACGACATACGTTCTATCGACTGGAATGTTACCGCTCGGTTTGACCATCCGTACGTGAAGATATTTGAAGAAGAGCGAGAGCTTACTGTAATGCTTCTCATTGACGTGAGCGGTTCCAACTCTTTTGGTACCCGGCAAATGCTGAAGGTCGAAAAGATCACTGAAATAGCTGCTGTTCTTGCATTTTCTGCTATTCAGAACAACGACAAGGTCGGTGTGATCTTTTTCAGCGACAGGATAGAAAAATTTATCACGCCCAAAAAAGGAACCTCCCATATCCTGCGTATCATCCGCGAACTGGTTGATTTCAGGCCCCAAAGCCAGCTTACCGACTTATCGGAACCTTTACGCTTTCTGACCAATGCCATAAAAAAACGCTGTACAGCCTTCCTGATTACAGATTTTATAGACACCAATTTCCGCGATGCCATAAAAATTGCTTCCAGAAAACACGACCTTGTCGGTGTCAGAATTGTCGACAAACGCGAAACTGAAATCCCACCGGTCGGGTTATTAAAATTAAGGGATTTTGAAAGCAACAAGACATTTTGGGTAGACACCTCCGGAAAAGAATTTCAGGAAGCCCACAAACAACGGTGGCAGCAACATGAAAAAATGCTGCACGACATCTTTGTGAAAAGCCGCATGGACGTCGCCACAGTTGGTACTGACGAGGATTTCATCAAACCTCTGATCAAATTATTCAAAAAACGTGAATCAAGATTTTAATTGTATGAAAGCAGTACTGAAAAAAATTGAAATTCTCGTTGTCATCGTTTTAGCAGTGATCCCGGTCTTTGTTTCTGCCCAAAAGCCAGAAGCAATTTCATCCATTGATTCAATTAACGTGCTGATCGGCGACCAGGTGAAATACAATTATAAATTCACTTTCCCTTCAAAAGCTGTTCCTTCGCTTCCTATCATTGGAGATACACTGTCGAAAGAAATTGAAGTGGTATCGCGAACGAAAATGGACACCTCGGTTTCGGCAGATAAAAAATACACCACCTTTTCACAGACACTCAATATCGCCTCATTTGATTCGGGATCATTTGTTATCCCTCCTATGATTTTCTACTATAAAATGCCTGGAGACACCACAAATTATTTTGCAAGCACCAACCCTATTATGCTATACGTAAATACGGTTTCCGTTGACACTACCAAAGAATTCAAGGATATAAAACTGCCATTGGGAGAACCGCTGACATGGAGAGAGATATTACCATGGGCATTGCTGGGGCTGGGAATCTTGCTGGTTGCCGGTATTGCAATTTATGTACTGAGGAAGATCAGAAGAAAAGAACCTATCATTAATTTACTACAGAAACCCAAGATACCTGCACACGAAAAAGCGCTCACCGAACTGGAAGAACTTCGCATCCAAAAACTCTGGCAAACAGGAAAAATCAAGGAATTCCACTCCGCACTGACGGATATTCTGCGTGTGTACATTGAGGATCAATTTAATGTAGAGGCCATGGAAATGATCACTTACGATGTAATCACTTCACTAAAAACGGCCAAACTTCCCGATGTGGAAATCAATAGAATTGAAAAGATACTGACACTGGCTGATATGGTTAAGTTCGCGAAGTTTCAGCCCCTGCCCGATGAGCATGATAACAGCCTCAAGGAGGGCGTTTCTTTCGTTGAAAACACTAAACCACAGGCCCCGGAGGCTACCGAACAAAAAACGGAGACTCAGCCGAATACCAACGAATTAAAAACTGAATAAGAAATGATAGTGAGCATACTGAATATTTATCTTGCACAACCGTGGTACCTGCTGCTATTGCTCGTCATTCCGCTTTTGATAGTACATTATTTTTACAAACAAAAGAACAGCACGCCGGATATCGGCTATTCGTCATCATCCGGTTTGGAGAACGTACCCCCGACACTTCGGCAGCGGCTGATACATCTGCCATTTATTTTGCGGATGCTGCTCATCGCACTATTGATTTTTATCATTTCACGTCCGCAAAGCAGCATGGATAAAAGCGATATAAAAGTTGAGGGTATTGATATCCTTCTTTCCCTCGACATTTCGGGCAGTATGCTTGCTGAGGACTTTAAACCGAACCGTTTGGAAGCATCAAAAGAAGTCGCCATGCAATTTATTGACGGAAGGCCTGACGACCGTATAGGGCTTGTGATCTTCAGCGCGGAAGCCTTCCTGCAATGCCCGCTCACCGTAGACCACGCGGTACTAAAATCGTTTTTCGGCCAGGTGAAAAGCGGCATGATCACGGACGGGACTGCCTTAGGAGACGGGCTTGGATTATCCGTCTATCATATTAAAAAAAGCAAGGCTATCAGCAAGGTCATCATTTTACTTACAGACGGAATAAATAATACCGGTTCACTTGATCCCCTCACTGCTGCTGAGATTGCAAAAAAATTCGGGGTACGTGTTTATACTATAGGCGTTGGTAAAATGGGCAAGGCGCCCTATCCTTTTCAAACCTCTTTCGGTATTCAATACCAGAGCATAGATGTGCAGATCGATGAAAAGCTCCTCAAAGAAGTGGCAGGAATGACCGGGGGCAAATATTTCAGAGCTACCGACAAAAAGAAACTGGAAGAAATTTATGATGAGATAAACAAACTTGAAAAATCAAAAATTGATGTTACCCGGTTTCAGAATAAAAAAGACGAATATTTTGTATTTATTCTGGCTGCACTGGGTTTACTTATACTGGAAATCATTTTGCGTTTAACTGTTTTCAAAAAAATACCCTGATAACGTTATGGTAGAATTTGATCATCTGATATTTTTGTTTTGCCTGATACTGGTACCTGTATTTATCATGGTGTTTTGGCTGATGCTGCGATGGAAAAAAAACGCCATGCAAAAGTTCGGGGACCATTCAGTAGTTTACCGGCTCATTACCGATTATTCACAGACCAGGCCGCTGGTTAAGTTTGTTTTGCTGATGCTGGCTTTTGCCATGCTGGTGTTTGCCGTTGTAAACATGAAAATCGGGTCAAAACTCGGAACGACAAAGCGCAAAGGCATCGACATTATCCTTGCGCTCGACATTTCGAACAGTATGCTGGCACAGGATATCAAGCCCAACCGCATTGTACGTTCCCAAATGGCCATCTCAAAACTGGTCGACAAATTTGAAGACGACCAGGTCGGCATCATCGTTTTTGCAGGCAAGGCACAGGTCCTGCTGCCGATCACCACGGATTATGCTGCCGCCAAACTGCTTGCTGCTGAAGCGAACCCGGATATTATTCAGGCCCAGGGTACAGCCATAGGAGAAGCCATAAACCTCGCCATGGTTTCGTTCGACAAGAACAGCAAGAACAAAAAAGTCATTATTGTAATCTCCGATGGAGAGAACCACGAGGACGACGCTGTAGAAGCCGCACGCGCAGCGGCAAATGAAGGGATAACGACTTATACCATCGGGTTTGGCTCTGCCGCCGGAGCGCCTATACCGGTGGGAATGTCCGGACTGAATATCGAATATAAGAAAGACAATTCCGGAAATACCGTGGTGACAAAACTGAACGAAACCATGCTCCAGCAGGTTGCAGCAGCAGGAAAAGGCACCTATGTCAGGGCTACCACCAACGATGCCGGCTTGAATAAAATCTTTGATGAAATAAACAAAATTGAAAAAAAGGAATACGAGGCGAGGGTTTTTTCAGAATACTACAACACTTATATGTATTTTATCCTTGCGGCTTTAGTTTTTTTGATCCTCGACCTGATGATCCTGGAAAGAAAAACACGCCTGACCCGAAACGTACACCTTTTTGAAAAAAAACATATAATTTCGTAGTCTGTTTTAATTATGAAAAAAAGAACATGGCATATTAAACCAGAGATGAAAAAATTGTTTTTCATGCTGACCGCAATAACAATGATGCTATCATTTTCCATTTCTGTATCCGCTCAAAAAGCCGTAAAAGATCTAAGAGCCGGTAATAACCTTTTTGAAAAAAAAGACTATAAATCGGCAGAGATCAGTTACCGCAAGGCGCTCGAAAAACAGAACAACTATCAGAAAGCCCTGTTCAACCTGGGCGACGCCATGTACAAGCAGGGAAAATACGAAGAATCGGAAAAGATCTTTCAAAACCTTACCGAGTCGGATGTCCCGAAAGACATTGCCGCCAAGGCTTATCACAACCTCGGCAACAGCCAGCTTCAACAGAAAAAATACCAGGAAAGCGTTGAATCCTATAAAAATGCACTGCGGCAAAAGCCAAACGACACTGAAACAAAATACAACCTTGAGTATGCAAAAAGGATGATACAGAAGCAACAACAACAACAGCAGCAGCAACAGCAAAACCAACAAAATAAGGATCAGAAGCAAGACCAGAAACAGAACCAGCAGCAAGATCAAAAACAGGATAAAAACCAGCAGGAACAGCAAAAAAAGCAGCAACAGATTTCAAAACAGGACGCCGAGCGCATGTTGAATGCCCTGCAAAACAAAGAGAAAAACCTAAGGGAGAAACTTGAGAAAGAACAGCCAAAAAATCAGAATTATAAGACAGAGAAGGATTGGTAGGGATGGAATAAGGGTTTAAAGTTTAGAGTTGGGAGTTGGGAGTCGGGAGTCGGGAGTCGGGAGTTGGGAGTCGGGAGCCGGGAGCCGGGAGCCGGGAGCCGGGAGTCAGAAGTCAGAAGTTAGAAGTTAGAAGTTAGAAGTCAGAGGTTAGAAGTCAGAAGTTGGGAGTTGGGAGTTGGGAGTCGGGAGTCGGGAGTTGGGAGTCGTGAGCCGGGAGCCGGGAGCCGGGAGCCGGGAGTCAGAAGTCAGAAGTTAGGAGTTAGGAGTTAGGAGTCAGGAGTTGGGAGTTGGGAGTTGGGAGTCGGGAGTCGGGAGTCGGGAGTTGGGAGTTGAGAGTTGAGAGTTGGGAGTTGGGAGTTGGGAGTTGGGAGGTGGGAGGAGGGAGAAGGGAGTAGGGAGGCGGGAGTTGGGAGAAGGGCGGAGGGAAGGGGGAGGGGGGAGACGGGCGT
>Ga0116170_10005089_pt1 | contig 11864 bp, 9 predicted proteins | sample AD_JPNHW1_MetaG_FD_89797 | JGI IMG/M metagenome (GOLD analysis project Ga0116170, IMG submission 89797) | Active sludge microbial communities of municipal wastewater-treating anaerobic digesters from Japan - AD_JPNHW1_MetaG | ecosystem: Engineered > Bioreactor > Anaerobic > Digestate | place... | reverse complement strand
TTTGTGATTGTAGGAGTAGATGCCGGTGAGCTCTTTGCCCGGACAAAGATCAGAAAGATAAAGGAGAAGGTTGAAGACTGGTTTGAGAACCGGCCCGATCATGCCCTTATTGTGACATCGGTAAGTCAGGACAGTCCGAAACACGGGGAGATAAGCCTCCTGAACTTCGAGAAAGCCCGTCCAAAAGAATATACTGTCCCGTTAAATAAGTTCATGGAGGCCTGGGAAGATTCGGGGAACTATATGGTAATTATAAAAAGATCAAATTAGTTTGACATTATGCTCTCCCCTCACGATTTTATACACCCAGAAGACGAAGCTGCACGCCGTAATATGGAAGCCATACCGGGTTTCCCGGCTGCAGTGAAGGCGTTTCTTAAGCTGGGACTCGAACAGTATTATCATGGTACCAATATGGCTTCCAAAATAAGACTATCGGAGAAACAGTTGCCGGATTTATACCATAAACTTCCACCAATCTGTAATAAGCTTGGCATCGAAGAACCTGAGTTCTATCTTGAGATGAACCCCATGCCTAATGCTTATACCTTCGGCGATACAAAGATCTTTTTAACCATTACCTCCGGACTTATCGAATATCTCTCTGAAGAGGAGGTTAATGCCGTTATTGCACATGAATGCGGTCATATCGCATGCAGGCATGTGCTCTATCATACCATGGCAAACCTTATTAAAGCAGGCGCCGATATGTTTGGACTCCTTGGAGTGCTTACCACACCCATACAGCTGGCACTACTTTACTGGAGCCGCCGCAGTGAGCTCTCAGCCGACCGTGCAGCCGCTGCTGCAATGGGAAGTGCTGAACCAGTCATACAGACAATGGTACGCCTCTCCGGCGGACCGAAAAGCATCACGGAAAAGGTTGACATTAAAGAGTACGCTGCACAGGCAGAAGCATACGATGAACTGCAGGAGTCGAAATGGGACAAACTGTTGCAGGCAGCCGCCATTGCCTGGCAGTCACACCCTTTCGCCGCCGTGCGCGTAAGGGAAATACTTAAATGGACCGATACCGAACATTACAACCTCATGATGGAAAACATCAGGGTGCAGAAGTCTGGTAAGAAATGCCCCATATGTCAGCATCCCGTCGTTCTCTCATGGAAATTCTGCAAATATTGCGGATCAAGGATTTAAACATTTCTAAAATACCTACATATGTTTTTCGATAAAGAAACCGGAATACTGAATCTTGATGAACAGGTGCAAACACGGCCCACCTTTCAGAAGATAATGAATGATCAGGTTGTTACTGACGAAGAGATAAATGAACAATCACAGCTTGTCATTTCACTTCTAAAACAATTGGAAAGAACCATTTCTCCAGCTGACCTGAAATTGGTAGAAGAGACCCTGGCCGAGATGAGTGTTTTGTATGCTGTTTCACAGGCCAGGCAGTTACAGGATATTCAACATTAAAAGATATTTCATGGGAACATTTAAATCGTCAAAAATAATAAACGGCGCACCGTCGCTTATCCCACAGGCAGGCCGGGATGTTATGAATTATTTTCTATCAGAGGGGTATGATGTAACCGGCAATTCTCTCATCAGTGGAGGGTACGACATCTCTGTTTCCAAAGGAGGGATGTTCAAAGCTGTACTGGGGATGAAGACAGCCCTTAAGGTAACCATTATGCCACAGGCCGGGCATATTGCCGTTGAGGCAGGCATAGGTGTTTTTGGTCAGCAGGCAATACCTACGGTGATATCTATGCTTTTCTTCTGGCCAGTTTTGGTGACACAGCTCTGGGGACTGGTGCAGCAATCTCACCTCGATGAGAAGGTAATTGAGCTGGTTGAGAATAGTGTAAAAAAGAATACGGCAGCCTCCACCGGACCATCTTCATCAGAGGCCACAGGGAAAAAGTTCTGCACCCAGTGTGGAACACCAAATGAGGAAGGTGCAAAGTTTTGTAAAGAATGTGGTTTAAGACTTTGACGCTGACTCTCCCCGACTCAAAAGTATTGATCGGATTTATAAACTTAAGAGAAAGTAAGGATTAATGAATGAAAACAGATAAACAAGACTTTACTGAAAACGAATTCTTCACCCACGATTCCTTTGGCAACAAGGTTGAGATACTGAAATTATCAGATAACCGGTATAAGAAAGTAACACAAACCAACCGGCACAGCAGATTTGAATTTCTGAACAGTAAATATTCAATATCCATTTTAGAGTCGGCTGGTGATATAAAGACATACTGGGACGAGTACCATTCTGTACGCAAACTGGTGCAGGACTGCTACGGCCGGTTGTTCCACTACCGCTACGACGAGGAGATGAACTTTGACGGGGGAGATGACCGGGTCGACATACTCTGGATACTGGTTGCCGATGAAAAGGACTCTGATGAACTTTCCAATAACAGCTCAAGCCTCTCCCTGCTGAGAGAACCTTATGTAGCTGCCGATGAGACAGGCTGGGTGGCTGCTCATGAATATACCGAGGGTTTCAAATAAACTAACCTATTCGTTTTGTAAAAATTTCGCCCTCTGATTGAAAGATTTCCTTCCCTGCTACTCTCTATATGGGAAATCTTAAAATCAAACGAAATGAAAAGAAAAGGCATTTTCTGGAAAATCTTCCAGGTAATAATGGTGTTTACATTTACCCTATGCGTTCTGCTTCTTGGATGGAAGTGGCACGACAGAAAATACGGATCATCGTGGTACGACGAAGAGCTGGGTTCAACCTGCTATTTGGAACATTTTAATGACGGCAGGGTAAGGGTCTATAACTACAGAACAAGGAAAAACACTACTCCCAGACTCGAGTGGATTGCAATGCCCTGTAATAAAAAAGATACAACAACGGTTTTTTGTGTTAAAGGTCAGCGTGGCTACCTGAGTACTGTAGATGGAAAGATTATTATCCCTGCCGGGTACGAAAAAGCATGGCAGTTCTCTGAAGGCCTGGGAGCTGTCTGCAAAAACGGAAAGGTGGGATTCATAAATATCCAGGGCAAGACAGTTATACCATTCCAGTTCCAGTATAATCCGAACATAAACCATAAAGCAGACTTCCTTTTTAAGGATGGCTCCTGCGCTGTGTTCGGGCCAAATGGTAAACAGGGTCTGATTGACAAACAGGGAAAATGGATCCTCACTCCAAAATACGATTCAATAACAGATCCTGTTAAAGGATACAGGATTGTCAGCGAGGGAGCTTTTTCCGGGGCTATAGACACTCTTTTCAACCTGATACTCCCAATTCAATATGAAAGAGTCAGTGTTACTGAAAATGGCTTTGCAGTCATAAACGGCAAAACCCAACAGGTCATTTCATTTACCAGCAAGGAGACTATACTGCCATTTGTCTATGACGATATTGATGAGCTGTTCTACCATACCAGAACATCCGATGATGATGATACATATATCCGCAGTGATTATACCTCGTTTGAGATTAATAAAAAATGGGGATTGATGGACAAAGCCGGCAAGGTTGTTATCCCTGCCCGTTATGATGATATTAAAGCCATTTCAAACGATGTCTTCAATTGCCAGCTTGGCAATTTCTGGGTGACTTGTAATTCAAAAGGTGAAACTGTAAATTAACCGTTTCACCTTAAAATGTAAATATTGGTTGGTTTGTGAAACTCAGTCTGATTGTAAGGAGAGGAGGGAAATTATGCCCTCCTCTCCTTTCTTATTAAAAATATCTTTTGTCTGTTTATAAACAAAATCCTGTATTCTTAATCTTCCCTAAACTTTACATAGAGCATCATTGATCTCCTGCCCTCATACATATCCCATAATACCGGAGCGATGGCTGTAACTTTTTTTGAAAACCTACCGCTATTCCTGTCTATATACCAGTCCTCATAAAAGATGACGGAGTTGACGTACTTTGTCTTTTCAATTACCGCGGTGTCCCTTAATTCTCCATTCCCTAAATCAACCTGCATGTTCATTGTCTGATAACCAAACCCCTCACGCATTGCATCAAAATCAGTTATAAGACTGTCGGTTGAAAAGCTATAGCACTTAAGCCTCTCAGTAATCGCACTGTTCTCAAGAAAACGAATCAGCATGTTTCTGCTGTACGACGAGAAAAAGGGGCTGAGAGATGACTCCCTGGTGAAAAGATCGTCTTCTGTTAAGGGATTGTCAGTATCACCATCATGCTGAACCAGCATCACCTCATACCTCACCCTGGCAACAAGTTGCGGGTATTTGCTTTTTTCTGACAAACCGCCCTGATCTATAATACAGGTGCGCCTGAATATTTTCCTGTCAAAGACAGGGTGCGAATAACAAAGAACCGGTGAAACAGCCTTTACATTTTTGCTGAAGAGAGCTGTGGCAGTATCGAGCTGCCACTCTTCAATAAAATTAGCGGCCATAATCTCCAGCGTGTCAACCATTTTAACAAGTTTCACCTCCTCCCCGTTACTCAGGGCAATAAGAGTGTCCCCGCCAAATGCCTTAAATAATTGTTTCTTGTCAAGCCGTATATACCTTTCATAATCATATGGATAGAAATCTGTCATTGATTCGGTACTGTAAGCAGTAAATCCGGCTTTTGAAGCCATTTCAGCAAGCATATACGGCAGCTTGCCGTTTGTGTAATCGGTAATTGAAAAATACCTGTTGTACCATAAATCTTCATTTGTAAATTCAACAAACTGGCTGCTGAGAGGACACAGGCTCTCTGCCAGTAATGTTGAAGGATATAACGCGTTGTTATTCTTCTGGGCAAAGACCGTAGCAATGCCGGCTATTGAAATAAGTATTGTTAAAAGCGTCTTTTTCATATAAACTGTTTTTGTTTTAGAGCTTATCCGGGTTTGATTTCTTTCGGGATAAAAAAAATTCTTAATCAATAAAATGAAATACAACATTTAGCTTTTACTGATTTTAACCGCTTCCACATATACAGACATAGCCTGCTCCTCATAAATGCCACCCGGCCGTATTAAAATGCAGACAGCATAAATAAAATCTAAATATAATCAACCACAAAGGATCCTGCACAATGAAGCCCGAACAACTACTTGTTTTTTCTAATTAAAAAAATCACTTATTTAGTAAAGCATATATTTGGTTTTAGCCGTGAGTTTTATATGCCTCCGTTCTTTTCTTTTTCCGGATAGGCAAATACCTGGTAATAAGTACAGATTCGACAACCTCTTTTAAAATTTGTCACATACTAACGGCAATTTTCAACTGGTTTTTTGTCAGTAATTAATGTTGGAAGTTATCTCCCTTCAGTTTGAAGCTGTATGATTTTATCCAAAACCATGAAAAGGAACAGGAAAGACAGATGATTGCAAAGTCCACACGGCTCATTTGTTTCTATTGGAATAGGTTAATATGATGAAAACCATTAAGATCTTTTTAGCATCATCTGCTGAGCTGGATTCAGAGAAGGATCAGGTGGACCTGTTTATTGCACGGAAAAATAAGGACTATCAGAAAAAAGGTCTTTTCCTGGAGCTTTCCACCTGGAAGGATTTTGTAAGTGCTATGACCGAAGACCGGACACAGGAGTTATATAACAATTATATACGCTCATGCGATATCGCTGTTTTCCTGTTCCATACCCGGCTGGGCAGATATACACGGGAGGAATTTGATGTTGCTCATCACTCATTTAAAACTTCTGCAAATAAACCAAAGAAGCCGCTTATCTACACCTATTTCAGGTCAGACCTTAACGAAGCCGAGGAGATCACCTCATTCAAAATGTATGTGGACAGCCTGGATCATTTCTTTGATACTTACTCTTCAACCGAGGATCTTTTAGTCAAACTTAACCGGCAACTCGACAAACTTGAAAATGAGGGAGTAATAAAACCCAATCCCCTTCCTGATTCCCGTAATATCTTAAAATATTTAGTTTATTATTTTATTATACCATTAATGGTACTGGGAGGTGCGGTAACCTCTTTTCTCTATTTTACCCCTGCTAACATGACAGTAAAAATCAGGGAAATGAATCCTGTACCCGGTCTCCCGTTTAAAACAGGATCGGTTTCCATAACCTATGGAGATAAAACGGAGACCTTTCCGATAACTGATGAAATAACATTCAGACAAATACCATCTAAATTCAAACATAAACCTGTTAAGCTGATTTTCATCTCTCCGGGCTTTGTAACTATAGATACAATTGTTGATCTGAAGGAGCATACTGATCTTCATATTAAAAGGGATAACTCCCTTGGCCTTGTCTTTGGATGGGTACGCGATGAAAACGGCAAACCACTTAATGATGTAAATATATCTCTGAAGTCCCTGACATCGCAAACAGATGTAAACGGTAACTTCAGAATAGAAATTCCTTCTGAACAGCAGTCTGACACAATAAGATTGACAGCATATAAAGAGGGTTATAAGACATGGTATTGTACAGGGGCCCCATCCCGAACCACGGAGTGGAGAATAATGCTTCAGAAATAGTCTTTACAGAAGGAACACCAGGATATGAAAAGAGTCTTTTTTATACTTACCCTTGTTGTTTTCAATACTTTGACATACTCTCAGAACAGGGTGGTGAAAGGTGTTATTTCAGAAGCCAATAGCGGGAAAAAGATAATGACAGGGGTGCAGGTAACCGCAATGGGAGCTATGGCACCTGAGGTATCAGATAACAACGGTTTTTTCAGGCTGGAATTCAGCCTTAAAAAACCGGGTGAAAACATTAAGGCAAGCTTCGTAAAATCTGGCTATGAGGTATTCAATACCGAACTGGTTGATAATATGATAATACCTGAAGATCCCGATTACCTGTTCAGGGTTAAGATGTGCCCCATGGGGTATATTGAATCGAAAAGAAATGAAAGTTATAATAACCAGTTTGCACTGTTGCAAAAAGGCTATGAGAGTCAGAAAAAACAACTCGAGGCAGCCAATGAAGATGTCAGGGTTTATAATGAGAAGCTGAAGAAACTGCAGGAAGAACTTTCTTCTTCAGAAAAGCTCCTGGAGCAATATGCCGATAAGTTTGCCCATATTGATTTTGACGATGTGAGCAGCCTTTATAAGGATGCCTACAATCTGTTTGAACAAGGTAAACTCGATTCAGTAACTTTAATACTTGAAAAGGCTGACCTTATCTCCCGCGCTGATAAACGTGTACAGGAGGAGAGTATCATTAACAACCAGCAGGCAGAACTCGATCAACGCCGTAAGGAAAACCGGGAGGGTAAAGAACAGGACATGCAGGGGATCTCACTTCTGGCTCATACATATACCATGCAGTTTGAGTATGACAAAGCAGCTCCTCTGTATGAAAAACTGCTTCAGCTCGACTCGCTTAATATAACCAACCTCCTTGATGCAGCCGGATTCTTCGAAAGCATAAACAAATACAGCCGCGCCATACAATTAAATATCAGGATAACAGAAATGTCCGGACTACAGGACTGGCAATACACTTCGGCATATTACAACCTTGGTAACCTGTATATGGAAACAGGTAAAATTGATCTTGCCTTAAAGGCTTTTGAAAACTACCACAAGCAATGCCTTTATTTATGTAACCTGAACAGTAAAAATGACAGATATAAGTATTATCTGGCAATCAGTTACTACCAACTGGGCAAATTGTACCAAAGCGAGGGAGACCTGGTGAATGCAGAAAATAATTTTTTATCCGAAAATAAAATACTTGAAAAGATTTGTCATAATAACCCAGTGGATGTGGAATATAAAAGAGAACTGGCATATTCCTATACCGGGTTGGGATCAATAAGTCTTAGAAAAGGGGACCTTGTAACCGCTGAAGGCTATTTTGTTAAATTCAACCGTATTGCAGAAGACCAAAGCAGAAATAACCCTGACGATAAAAATCTGAAAGAAAGACTGGCAACATCATATAGCTATCTGGGAACATTATACCAGGATCTGAATAATCCTGACAAAGCCGAAGAATATTTTTCCAAAGAATATATGCTACATGATGAACTCTCCACCCTTTATCCAAGAGACGAAAACCAAAAATCGGCAATTGCCAGAACATGTCTTAACCGTGGAGATGTCAACAGATCTAAGGGAGACCTTACAAAGGCTGAAGAGTTTTATACTAAAGCAAACTCTGTTTCTGGGGAACTTTATAAAAACAACCCCATAAGTGAAGACATAAAGCTCACCCTGGCCTACTCTTATGAAAGAATAGGGACCTTATATAAGACCCGGGGTAATAGTGAGAAAGCTGAGGAAAACTTGCTTAAAGCAGCTGAATTGCTGGAAGAGCTCCGCATAAACAATGCTAAAAATGAGGGATCTGTCAGCGAACTTACCAATATATACTATGGCCTTGCCGACATTTTGGTTGAAAAGGGAGACATTCCCAGGGCCGAGGATTTGCTTTTAAATTCATATAGTTTATTAAAAGAAAAATCGGTAAATGAACCGGAGAACCAGGATCTGAAATTTAACTTCGCTGTTTCCAACGATCAGCTGGCGATCTTTTATATAAAACATGGCGATTTGAGTAAACCTGTAACATATCTGAATGAGGAAATCAGAATATTCGGAGAGTTACAAAACACAAACAGGAAAAATATAAGCTATTCCGAAGCACTTGGTGACACATACGGGAAAATGGCATATTTATGTGAAACAAAAGGCTTCTCCTCACAGGCAATATCATGGTATGAAAAATCATTTGATATATATGAGAAGCTTTATGTTACAACAAAAAACAGTTTATATCAGGAAAACTATCTGAATAGTATTAGGACAAGACTGGCATTCTGTAAAAGCGAAGATTTTCCGGCTTATCATAAAATTGACTCCCTGAATAAAATTTTGATACAGACAGCTGATGAGGCAATTATAGCCAGGGAGAGAAAAAAAATCATTGAATTATATAAAGGAATTGTATCAAAATCCTCTGAAAAAAACAGCACCGGTCTTCTGTTTGCTTCTGACTATGGTAATTTATCATATTTACTGCTATTTGAAAATAAACCGGAGGATTCCGAAACAGCTGCGGTCAAAGGGCTGACCTGCGATAGTACCCAGACCTGGATAAAGACAAACCTTGCACACTCCCTCCTTCTTCAGGGTAAGTTTGATGATGCCTGTAAAATCTACATTGAGATTAAGGACCAGATAACCGCTAACAATAAGACCAAAACATATAAAGACATTATTCTGAGTGATTTTAAAGCTCTTGAGAGTGCCGGGATAACTCATCCGGATTTTGACAGAATAAGAGATTTGTTAACTAAACAGCAGAACCAGCAATAAGAATGAAGAAGACAAAAATTTTCGTCAGCTATTCACATCAGAACGAAGAGTGGATCTCGGAAGAGGGAAAATATAAACTCATTCCATGGCTTGCAAAACAACTGGATGCTGATGCCGAAATGTGGACCGATCATGCACTGAAAAAACTTATTGGAGAGGAGTACACCAGCTTCATAAAAAAAAGAATCCTTGAGTCTGATATTGTTATCCTGCTTATCAGCCAGGACTTCGTCTCCTCCCAGTTTATCATGGATGTTGAGCTTCCGCTGATAAAACAGCAATATAAAAATGAGAAGATCAAGATAATACCGCTGCTGATTACTGACCTGACAAAAAAAGGAAAAGAGAAAATCTCATGGATCTTTGACCTGCAGACCTATCCAAATGACACCAAACCTCTTATTGACTTTGCCGATAATGACTCCGGGTGGGCAAGGATAAAGGTCGAGATACTGGAAGGCGTTGAAAACAAAATTGATGAGCTGAGAAACGTCAGGTCCGGACAAACTGAAAAAACAAATGAGCCTGCTTATACAAATCCTCCCGTGAATAAAGCAGAAAAGACCCCTCCACTGAAAGGAAACTATGATGCTGCAAACGCAAGGCAACAAACCTCCTCAATAAAAACACCCGTGGCAGGGTTCCCTAAATGGATAAAATCAATCATTATTGCAGCTGGGATAATCGTATTTATTCTTTTCCCTGTTAAAATCCTAAAATCGTGCGTTCATAATACTTCCCGTATCCCACAGGAAGAGACAACAACACATCAGATTGACTCCCTATTACATGAAGATGAGAATAGTGTAAATGATGCGGCAGCCGATACTGTTGCTTTATTTCCTAACTAACCTCTGTATAGAATAATTGCTACAGTGAAAAACAACCTTTTGTAAACCATATTGAATTAATATGAATCCGATAATCAAGAGATTTTTTAGCAGATTCCTGAAGTCATTTGCCAGGGGCTTTGATAAGTTTTTAGCTGGTACCATAATAAAAAAGCTGTTCATCTTTACCTGTATCTTTGCCTTTTGCTTTTTCTCGTTTTGGATCTACTGCAGTGTATTTCATTCCAATTATTCAGGGAAAATTAACAAAGAGATTGAAGGTATACCCAGGGCCATTATTGCACAGATGCTTGACCCGGGAAACCAACATATGGTAGGACAGATAAAACTACCCGAACAGCCGGAAACGAACGCACAGAAACCTGCAAATTCCTCTTCTGTAAAACCATCTGATCTAAACGATAAGGAAAACAGGGGCTTGAAAATATTCGTGCTCGTTGTCTCCATCATTGGGACTCTTATATACAGCGGATTACTTATATCGACTTTCCTGAGCATATTCGAGCAGAGATCTGCAATTGTCCGTGAGGGTCTGATGAATTACCACCACAAGAAACATGTTGTAATAATTGGTAATTATTGCATTACAGCAGGTCTTATAAAACAACTGCTTAAGGCAGGTAATAAGAAAATAGTTCTTCTCAGCTCCTGCGATGCACAGGAGCTGAGACGAATGCTTCGCTCTAAACTTCCTGCCGGTGAGATGAAGAAGATAATAATTCTCTATGGCGACCGTACATCCAGTGAAGATCTGAACAGGCTCTCCCTGCCTGAGGCAAAGGATATCTTCCTGCTTGGCGAGGATGATGAAGCGGACCATGATGCACGTAATGAGGCAAGCTTAATTTTGATTGAAACCATCCTGAAGGAATATTACGGCAACCATGACAGCTATTCCAAAATACTGGAATGTAATATTCTGTTTGAATCACAGACAACATATGCAGCACACCAGATATTTAATTTCCAGAAGCTTAATGCTGATGGTAAAAGAGTAGCATCCCCGGTAAATATCAACGCGTTCAGTTTTTATGAAAAATGGGCTCAAAAGGTTTTTGTTGGCTGCCGGCATGAAAACATTATCTACTCACCACTTGACTTTGAACCGGTCTCTGAAGAGTCTGATAAATATGTCCATCTGATTGTGGCCGGGACCACCCGCATGGGTTATGCCCTCGCTGTTGAGGCCGCCAGACTTGGACACTATGCCAACTTCAAAAGAAAAAATACCAGGATCACCTTTATTGATTCTGATGCGGAAAATGAGATGAATTTCTTTGCCGGCAGATACCAATCGTTCTTTGATGCCATAGAGACTACCTTCATTGACCTGAGTGACAATAAGGAGAGAGTGAAAAAAGGAACACTCCCTTTTATAAATATCACACTGTCATTTGTAAAATCACACTTCGAAAACCCTGCTCTCAGACAAAAGCTTATCGAGTGGACTTCGGACAAAAATGCGCTCACAACCATCGCGATATGTTACAACGACTCGGATAAAAACCTGGCCGCAGGACTCTATCTGCCGGTAGAACTATACAACGACAGGGTAAGAATACTTGTCAGACAGGATACTGACCACTCCCTCCTTTCCATTATGTACCCTGACGAGACAAAAGTGGAAAACCGTTTCAAAAATGTAAAACCTTTTGGAATGCTGAACGACTGCCTGGACTTAAGCCTCCACAAGGACTTAAAGGCTAAAATTGTGCACTATTTCTATAGTTATAACAACCTCCTGCCTGATGACCTGGAAAAAATCAGCCATATAATGGACTCTGA
>Ga0116170_10005088_pt1 | contig 11866 bp, 9 predicted proteins | sample AD_JPNHW1_MetaG_FD_89797 | JGI IMG/M metagenome (GOLD analysis project Ga0116170, IMG submission 89797) | Active sludge microbial communities of municipal wastewater-treating anaerobic digesters from Japan - AD_JPNHW1_MetaG | ecosystem: Engineered > Bioreactor > Anaerobic > Digestate | place... | reverse complement strand
CACTTAATGCAACAAAGGATAAGCTTTTTTCAATTATTGCCCACGACCTTCGCAACCCTATCGGCACAATGATGCATCTTTCAGAGATGCTGTCGGATATGGAACATTTTGATGAGACAACCTTTAAGATGTTTCTTAACTCCCATAAAGAGCTTTCACAGAATACATATCACCTGCTCGAGAACCTCCTGAACTGGGCCATGTACAACAGGAACCACATTCATTACAACCCACGCATGATTGAAATAAATTCCATTGTCGAAGACAATATTGTCAATATTAAGTTCAGGGCCGGGCAGAAAGGAATTCACATTGACTTTAACAGCCAGGAAAAACATTTTGCCTTTGCCGATGAGGAAATGATAAAACTGGTAATAAGAAACCTGCTTTCAAATGCTGTGAAGTTTACCCCGCAGGAAGGATCAATATCCATATTGTTAAAGAACGGAAAGGAAGATCTTGAGATCAGAATAACAAACCCCGGGACTGGCATCTCTGAAGAAAATATTGAAAAAATACTCTCCGGGACCGATTTTTACTCTACGCCTGGCACCGGCAATGAAAAGGGGAGCGGACTGGGACTGAAATTGTGCAGGAGCTTTATTGCATTAAACCATGGGCAGTTCTTCATTAACAGCACCCCCGGGAAAGAAACAGCCATCTCGTTTACCCTTCCTGTTGCAGGCTGACGGAGCCCCCTTTGACCCAATATCAAATAGTAATTACGGTCACTTTCTCTTTTATCTGTATATTTACATTCATTCACTGATCAATAATTGTGAGTTTTATGTATTCTCATGTTCTTGACATCACCCGGCTTTCAAAACTATATGGCAAAACAATAGGTATCGGGGATGTCAGCTTTACAATAGACGAAGGCGAGATATTTGGCTTCATCGGTCCTAACGGGGCCGGAAAATCCACCACAATCAGGATATTGCTTAACCTTATCTTTCCCTCCGGGGGTAGTGCACGGATACTGGGGATGGATGTGATAAAGGATTCAAAACGGATCAAGCAGGTTACAGGATACATACCCTCCGACGCTTATGCATATCCTTACATGACTGTCAGCGAGTTTCTTAGCTACTGTATGAGGTTTTATGGTCATAAGAATGACAATGGACGGCGAAATGAACTCGCGGAGATGTTCGACCTCGATATGAAGAAGAAAGTATCTGACCTCTCTTTTGGAAACAGGCGTAAGGTGTCAATAATACAGGCTCTTCAGCATAATCCTGAGTTTCTGATAATGGATGAACCCACAACCGGGCTCGATCCTCTCATTCAGTCGCGGTTCTTCGACCTTATCCGCACCGAAAACAAAAACGGGATGACGGTATTCTTTTCATCCCATATCCTTAGTGAGATACAGCTCCTGTGCAAAAGGGTGGCGATAATAAGGGATGGGAAGATAGTCAACCTGGAAGACATAGAGTCACTGCGGCGTAAACAGCTCAAAAAGATCAGGATATGGAAGGGAGAGAATGACAATATGGAGGATCTCATCATTGCCGGTACAGAAGGCGATGTCAGTAACACGGGAGATATGTTGTCGTTCATGTATTCAGGCGATATGAACGACCTGTTAAGACTTCTTGCTAAAAGAAAAATAGCCAACCTGACCGTTGAAGAACCTTCACTCGAGGAGATATTCATGCATTATTACAACTAATTTTTAACACGGCAAATGAACCTTAATCTTTTCTTAAGAGAGATGCGACGCAACGCCATGAGCCTCTTACTATGGATGGCAGTGGTAACCCTTCTTATCTCCGTCACAATGTCTATGTACAGGACCTTCATAGATAACCAGTCGAAGGTGCTCGGTATGATGAACCTCATCCCCAAGAGCGCCCTTCAGTTCAAGGGCGTCTCAAACTTTAACGACCTGTTTTCTGTACTGGGGTTTTACGCTGTCAATAATGTGATTTATATGATGCTGCTGGGAAGCATCTATTCTATTATACTCTCTTCCAATATCCTGCTTAAGGAGGAGTACGGGAAGTCAGCCGACTTCCTTCTCTCATGGCCTCTTACCCGCAGCGACGTCTTCATAAGCAAGATGTCAGTGTTTGTACTTAATGTCTTCCTGCTTAACCTCGTTGCAACCCTGGCAGGCTTTATATCAATTGAGATTGTGAAAACAGGGCCATTCGGCATAAAACCGTTCCTGGTGCTTTCACTCTATACCTTCCTGCTTAACCTTCTCTTTGGTGCCATTGGCCTCTTCATCTCAACACTTATCAGGAAGCCAAAGTCCATCACCACGTTCAGTATAGGACTGGTGCTGATAATGTATTTCATCTATACTCTCTCAAAAATTACCGAGAGCGCTTCAAAACTAGGCTATCTGAGTCCGTTTAAATATGCCGACATGGATGCCATGAAACCCGGATATGGTCTCGAACCATGGCGTGTCCTCTTCTTTATTGGGTTATCTATTCTGTTACTTGTCTCTTCTTTCAGGATCTACAAACGGAAGGACATATATCTGTAGGCGGTATGTTCATGGTATCAGCATGATTAAGTTGCCTCTTTTTTTCAGATTTTTAAACAAACTTTAGGTTATAATATCTGACAGCTTTCAATTACTCACATTTTGGATTATTTTCGTTGAAACAAAACAAACCTCGTTCCAGATGAAAAAGCACACAATGGCAATTGCCATCTTATTTCTTTCCCTGGCTTTTAATGGAGCCATCTACGCGCAGGCCGGAGGTCAGGCTGCCGGAATATGCGCCGTCACCGGCAATGCCGTGAGACCCCCAAGCCCTTCATGGGTCGATAATGCCGTCTTTTACCAGATATATCCGCAGACTTACTACGACTCAAACGGCGATGGAGTAGGTGACCTCGAAGGAATAATAGAAAAACTCGATTATGTAAAGAGCCTTGGAGTGACAGCCATCTGGCTTAACCCGTTTTACGACTCACCCTTCCGCGATGCGGGTTATGATGTCACAGACTATTACAAGGTCGCACCGCGTTATGGAACAAATGATGATGCAAAACGGCTTTTTGACGAGGCACATAAAAGAGGGCTTCATGTGATCATTGATTATGTGGGCAGTTATACCAGCATCGACCATCCATGGTTCAAAGCCTCCTGCGATCCCAAACCCAACAAATATTCCAACTGGTATGTCTGGACCGGTTCAACATGGTTCGCCGGGATGGATAAATATAAGTCCGGTTTTATCCAGGGTTACTGCGACCGCGATGGCATGTTCATGAATAACTTCTTCTGGCATCAGCCTGCCCTTAACTATGGCTATGCTCATCCCGACCCCGACCAGCCATGGCAGCTGCCTGTCGATCATCCTGATGTAATGGCGATGAAGGAAGAGATGAAAAACGTGATGCGCTTCTGGCTTAACATGGGCTGCGACGGTTTCAGATGCGATATGGCCGGGTCATTCGTGAAAAACGACGATGGCACTGAGAACAGCAAATACTGGAGATATGTTCACGACTTCCTCGATAAGGAGTATCCCGGCACCTTCACCGTCTCTGAGTGGTCGGGCCCAAAGGATGCTGTAAGGGGTGGGTTCAATGCCGACTTCTTCCACTGGTTCAACGGCTATAACGACCTGTTTCAGCATGGCTATAACGGCCACAGCTACTTCGATGCAGAGGGTAAGGGCGATTTTACTCACTTCCTGCAGGTGTACATGGATCAGTATAACGGGAGCAGGGACCTTGGTTATATTGCAATACCGTTTGGCAATCACGATATAGAAAGGATAAAGAACAGCGGCCGTACCGACAGGGACCTTCAGGTGATATTTGCCTTTATGCTTACCATGCCTGGCACGCCATTCATCTATTATGGCGATGAGATAGGCATGAAGCAGCTTGGCAACCTCCCATACACCGAGGGCAGTTATATGGGCAGGGCAGGAGCCCGCACGCCCATGCAGTGGAACAACACCCTCAACAAAGGGTTCTCCACAGTGGCGCCTGAGAAACTCCATCGTGCTGTGGACCTCTCGGCCGACGCACCCGATGTGGCCTCCGAAGAGAATAACCCTGCCTCATTGCTTAACAAGGTGAAAGAGCTGATAAAACTGCGCAGCACTGAGACGGCACTGCTGGCCTGGTCTGAGTTCGTGCCTGTCTTTGCCGAAAAAGAAAAGTATCCCCTGGCATATATCAGGGCAAACGGCAAAGAGAGACTGCTGGTTGTGCTTAACCCTGCCGCACGCGATGAGACCGCCACCTTCACCCTGGGCTACAGGACAAAGAAGCCACAGCTCATCTCCGGAGAAGGTACCCTGAAAATAAAAGACAATGTTGCAACCATCAGCATGAAAGGTGTCACCTATGCCATCTTCAGGGTTAATGAATCAAAATAATATTAATTGTTGTAGAGCCGTTGCATGCAACGGCTCTGTATGCAACGGCTCTGCAGCAATAAAAAACACCGATAAATGAAAATATCTGTAAACAATACTCTCGTTGAACTACACACGGGTGCCAGGGTAAAGGATGCGATCGTAAAATATTATTCACAGAAAGGTAAGGATATCCCCAAACCTCTTCCCGCTGTCGGGGACAGGTATGGCAACACTGTTGACAGTGACGGCGAACTGACAGAGGGCAACACCCTTGTCATAAAGGATGTACACAAGAAATCATCTTCTCTGCCGGTACTGGTTGTTGCAGTGCTTGCGTCACTCATTCTCTTCTCCTTCAGCGCTGGTAAGCGATCCACTGTCACCAAAGGAGACGGGAGGCAGGCTGTCATCCTTTCCGTTAACGACATGCACGCCGCCGTCGATAACTTCCCGAAGCTTGCATACCTTGTGGATAGCTTAAGGGCACTATACCCCGATATGCTGCTTGTCTCCGCGGGCGACAATCAAACAGGCAACCCAGTGAACGATCAGTCACCCGAGAAAGGGTTGCCCATGATCGAGCTGATGAATGCCGTGGGCTTTAACCTCAGCGCCGTGGGAAACCATGAGTTTGACTGCCATCCTGAAGGATTCAGCTATCTGACTCACAAGGCTGACTTCGACTTTATATGTGCAAACTTTACAGCAGACGACTCTCTCAATATGAAGGTGAGCCCGTATAAAATCATCACCCTGCCCAACGGGCTGCGGCTGGCCTTTTTCGGACTCCTGTACCTCAATCAGAATGGCATACCGGACACCCACCCCGACAATACAAAAGGCTTTACCTTCCGCTCCCCGGCAGAGACGGCGAAGGAATATCTTTATCTTAAAAAGCAGTCCGACATCCTTATTGCGCTGACTCACTATGGCTTTGAAAACGACGTTCAGCTTGCAGAAACTTTACCGGCAGGCATCGACCTGATCATTGGAGGTCATTCACACACACGTGTTGATAAAGAGCAGGTGCACAACGGCATACTGATAACGCAGGCCGAAAACAAACTGAAATATGGCACACTCATAAAGCTGACAGTTACAGACGATGGTAAAATACAGCGCTCAGCCCAGCTCATAAGCATCAGGGACCTGAAGAACGAGAAAGCCTCTGTCCGCGCCATGGTCGACAAATTCAACGACAACCCCACTCTGAACAAGGTTATTGCCACCGCCACAGATGACTTCTCATCGTATGATGAGCTTGGTTACCTCATGGCCGATGCACAGCGCGATGCTGCTGGAGCTGACATTGCACTGGTGAACCCTGGCGGCGTACGTATTGACCGCCTGCCGAAAGGCCCCGTCACCGTGATGAATGTCTTTCAGCTCGATCCCTTTGGCAATGAGCTGGTAGTGGTCAGGCTCACCGGTGAGGAGTTACGGGCATTGATGTTTGCCGCTTTCCCGATAGATGACCATCAGCCACTGTGCGTCTCCGGCATAACAACAAAGGTGAAGGTGGGCCAGGATGGCAATCTCACTGATGTCACCCTTTTGACCGCCTGCGGAGAGCCTCTCGACATGACGAAGACATACACCGTGGCCATGAACAACTATATGATGCAGGTTTACAAATACCAGCATGCCGACCCCGGTCACTCACTCTTCATCACCACCGCCGAGGCAACAATCGGTTACCTGAAAAAAACAGGGAACATCAGGAGCTACAGAGGCGAAAAGAGGGTAGAGGTGAACTAAAAAAATTCTATGTGGAGCCGCCCGGACAAGGCGGCTCCATCTCTTTATTTCACAAAGTCAGTTATTGACATCCGGTACCCGGTGTGCTATCTTTGCAGATAATCATAAACCGAGTACAGGGAGGTGATATGAGAAAGTTATTCCTGTTTCTTCTGGTCATCCTTTTCTCTTCCGGGGTAAGTGCACAAACATGGAAGAAGAGTGTTTACGGCACTATGGGTAACAAAAGTGTCAGGACCATCAGGCTAAAACCCGTCTCCATCGTCACAGTCCGTTCCTTGAAGTTAATCAACGATTCGATAACATGGAGCACTACCCTCTCCGGTAAGTTTGATGGTGCCACGGACGACTCCTTAAGGATAAGGCTTGATAACATCAGCGAACTGAAGGTTCTTGGGACAGGCATCAGGTATTCAACCACCATCCCGGGCAGGCTGTATCTGCAGTCACCTTCAACTGACACCGGCCTGGTAGCTATCCGGCTTTCAGATATCGATTACCTGTCGTACCATAACGCCAATAAAAGCAAGGCAGGCGGAATAGGAGAGGGTATGGTTTTTGCATCGATTTTTATGCTCGTTGCATCGCCCTTTATATGCATTGATTACAAAGACGGGACCTTCAATGCCGAAAGATATAAGTACTGGGCCATAGGGTCCACAGCAGTGTTGTTTGGCTCTATTTCCATTGAGGCTCTGTTAGGAGGGGAGAAACGGTTTCAGTTCCATGCCGGCTGGCCAACAAAAAAGCAAAAGGTCTGGACCTTCAACAAATATACCCCGTAGAGCCGTTGCATGCAACGGCTCGTCACGCAATGGCTCATCGTGCAACGGCCCGTCACACAACGGCTCCACAAACAATGGCTCAGCATGCGATGATCCTATGAATGCCAAATGCATAAAAGTCTGACAATAAATTAATAACGGTTCAGAAAATTTTTATTATTTCAGAATTCATGTAAATTTGGAATGGGAAACCACTAACCCGGATCTGATAATCATGAAAAGACTGTTTTTTCTTTGCGGAGTATTGCTGTTTGCAGTTGCCTCCTGTGAGAGGGGCGACGATTTCAGTAAAAGTGATCTCACAGGGCTTTGGAAGATGAACCCCTCTTCTGGCCTGGCATATACACCTACCTTAAGTTTTAACATGGAGGGTGAGTATATCCTGACCGATTTCGTCAGGTATACACCCGTCGATGGCATTGTATTTTCCGAGTACACCGTTACCGGGGAATATCTCTTTGAAGACAGCAAAATTACCTTCACAACCGCCATAGCAAGCTTCCCCGATAATCAGTCCGGGACAGCTTACCCTTATGTAACCGGAAACCCGATAGGGAGCGCTTACTGCACCTGGCTTGACAATTCCGGACAAATAGGCAGCAGGGAAGGTGATGCCATTATCAGCACCACCTATACCCCGAAGGTGTGGGAGGTCATTGAGCTTACAGGAAGCACCCTGAAGGTTCTGGTGGCACCGGGCTCCGTCGTGGTATATAAAAAATAAAAAACGTTATCGCCGGGCCATTGCAAACAACGGCTCTGTAAGACAATTCCTAATACTTTGGTACCCCGTTTTCTATCAGAGCCTTGCCATCTACTTTTAATGTTGATCCGGGGATGAAAAATGAATTGCTGAAGGTACAGCTGTTATCTCCCCCTGCCCATTCATTGTTACCCTGTGAGACAGTCACCATGCCCGAAGTGACCCATGAGACGAAGTTGCTGCCGGGGATCATTTTAACATTAGGGTTAATGCCTATGTCAATTGAGCTGAAGTCTTCCTTGCCTTCTCCTGCAGCATCGTAATATGCTTTCAGAGGCTCAATACCCGATTTTGCAGTCATGGAGACGAGCTTGCCTGCCTTGAATACCAGTGTCAGTCCGGTAATATCCTTGCCTTCGTAGGAATAGTGATCTACAACCACCTTTCCTTCAGCCGTCCCCGGCACAACCGACATGAACACCTCCCCGGCAGGAAGGTATATCTGGCGTGCGGCCGACCCTGCCAAAAGATCTTCAGGCGACGCTATCCCATCACTAACAAGTACTTTCCTGTTTTCTATACCCACCTTTATATCCGTGCCATTGGGATTGGTAATCTGCACCTCTTTCCCCACGGCAAAAATCTTTGAGAGAGCCTTGCCCGTCGACTCCAGTTTGGTGTAGTCAACATTGACGCCACTCCAGAATATCTCCGACAGCTGTTCAAAGGAAATATTATACTCCTTTGCCAGTGCATCTGTCGGATAAAGGCCATTGCCCAGGCTTACACCACGGATATTACGTTTCACATACAAATCGTTGACGGGTTTATATGTGTTGCTCATGGCAGCCAAACGTTCCGGCGGCACATCGGCATACAGGTCGGTTGCCTCACTGTATGAAACGGCGATCACAACATCCACAAAACCATAAAGGTTCAGTCCGATCCTGGGGCTTTTTGAATCATATATTGCAGGGACCTCGGCAAGGTATCTGCTTGTGATCCTGTCGCTCCAGACAGATATTATCGGGCTGCCGCCTTTCTTGCATACATTGATTGCAATATCCTCAAGCAGCTCCATGTTTTTTATCCCGCCGGAGATAAGGACGATATCATTCTCCTTTACGGCAGCACACTGGTTCACAATTTTCTGAGCCAGGCCTTCATAATCATATACCGGGTTCTTGTCTTTTGCCCATTGTCCGTTTATGGTACCAAAAAAACTACACAGAAAAATAACCAACAAAAAACCACATTTTGTTTTCATGTTTTTCTCCTTTCATCTTTTATGATTAATAATCAACGATCAGTTAGCAAGGTAATTACAATTCATCCTTAAAACAGGAGATTAAGCAGGCCTTTGAATGCCAGGCCATTAACGGAGTAATAAAAAGCAAAATTACACCGACAAAACCTCGATGTCAATTTTTTTCCGGTTGCAGGGTCTGCCATGCAGTCAATTAACTTGATGATTTAGAATATTAGTAATAATTTCCTATCTTTAATCATCCTAACTACATGATTATGAATACGAAAATCTGTCTGATTCTTTCAGTCTCATTGATTCTTCTCCTTTCATCGTGTAAAAAGGCAAACCAGCCACCTGAAGAGGAGATACTGATAAACAAATGGCTTTATGATCTGATGGACGATGATTATCACTGTTTTACTATTCTTGCAAGAGCAGCGATGAAGGATCCGTCTACACTTGGCCTGGATTCTCTTATTGAGAAGAGCTCCGATAATGTACTCTGGCAAATCTCATACGCACTAAAAAAGAAAGTTAAACAAATACAGACACTTCCTGCCTTCAAAGACCTGCCGGGGAGAAACCCGTGGGGCAAGACAGACGAGCCGGTATACAGAAAGAGTCTTCCCTCAGAAATGAAAGCGATGAAAAAGATAGTCGGATACTATGCCGGCGACTGCTCAAGCATATCACAACTGGTTTTGGGCTTAAGCAGGATTAATGGCATCTCTGAGGATGACGTTTTTGTTTTACGATCCAAACCGCATAGCATGATTCTGGTCCAGTATAAATCAGAAACTTATATCTTTAACACCTTCCCCGAAAAGATAAGCCCTATAGAACTATTATTTCTTAATTTTTATAATATCACCGGTTTTTACAATGACCGCTACTATGGTAAAAAGCATGTCTGGTTAACAAGAAGAGGATTATCAGGAGAAGGTACGCTTAAAGAGAAGCTTGAATCGAGGTTCGGGGTAAAGTTTAATGACATTAAGGCTGATTATCCTCAACAGAACATTGAATACCTTACCCGCGTTGCATTACAGGAGAAATCGACAGATATAACCGGAATTATAAACGCTTCTGTACGGGGACCTTTGTTAAAACAGAAATGTAGTGAAATTGCAACCCTTGATGAAATGGTTGAATGGATGAATCTTAATATAGATTCAAAGCCGCTGTTTTCATACGATGCTTTTATGACTCCCGACCAGGTGATCGTCTTTAAAACGGCAGGAAATACTGACAAGGCCCTTTTCCTGTGGTGTTACTGCCGCAATAAAAATATACCATGCGAACTCTTCAGGAATGGTGAAGCATGTTATCTAAGGGCCGGGAACAGGCTTTTTCTTATTGATGGAAAGATTTCGGGATCAGATAACACATCAGACAATGCAATACCGCCGGGTTTTATGCCTTTGAATATGTTATAGCCGAAAAGCCGGTGGCGACAAATATCCCGCTGTTTTCCACTATTCATCCTTAAGGATATCACCTGTCCCTGAACCACCCGGACATGATTCATATATCCAGTGATTGATTTCTCGGACTCTCCTGAAAATTGAGAGGATCAAATCGGAAGACGAAGCATTCACCGGGTTAAAGTCAATAGGGGAGACCTGCCCTGACAAAAAGAGAATGGACCTTTATAATGAGGCATATGTTAAATGGGAAAAGATACTCGCTGTGAGTAATCAAAACAGGCTGTTGATCTAGATTTGTACATGGGTTTTTTATCACCGGGGTACACTCTGATCCAACTTTATTTACTTTTGCGGGGTTGTTGCTTATATGTTTTTAATAGTATTTAATATTGTTGCCATTGTAAACTTACTGCTGCTGTCAGTTTTATTGCTGTCAATTAAGCCGCATACCCTGGCAAAAAAGTTCCTGGCCATTATTTTACTTGAACCAGCTCTGTTAATGGTTTTCGATATGCTGGCTTATTGGGGCATATCGGCCGATTACCCGGTAATAGACTACGCTACATTTCTGTATGACTTTTTATGGGCGCCTCTCTTTTACTATTTTGTAATGCTTGTTATCCGTAAAAAGCACTGGTTCAGCGCTAAGAGCCTGTTTAATTTCTCATTTTTCATTGTGTGTGTTTTGTTTTTCATCTGGTTTGCCTTTCAGTCTGCCGGATACCGCAGGGATGTGCTGATACGCACCATGTCTGCAGATCATTATCCCTTGCCGTTTTACGTGCTCGGGTACCTGATAATTTTACAGGATTTAGTTTGCCTTGTGTTTTGCCATCATATCGTTCGGAAATATAACAGGGAGATTGAACAAAAATTCCCCCACACAGAAAATGCTTCCGTAAGGTGGTTACAAGGTGTCATAGTGCTGAGTTTCATTTTGTGCACCGTTATGTATCTGCCTTCCCTGGTCAGGGCAAAGATATACGTATGCTTGTTCCTGGTTCCGCTTGTCTCACTGGTATTATACACATATCTCGTTTACAAAGCTATAAGTACCCCTCTCGTGTTTCCGGCGGACTTACCTGAGGTCATCGATCAGACAGATGCTGAGGATGAAACAGCTGACAAGCAAAATCATAATCATGCAAAAGATGATAATAACGAGCTGTCAGATGCTATTGAGACCATGCTGGTGAATACTAAACTGTATCTTGACTCTGAAATAAACATTCAGACACTTGCTGACCTGTGTTGTGTGAGGGTGCATGTTTTGTCTGCCTATCTGAAAAGGCATTACTATAAGAACTTTAATAATTTCATCAATTATTACAGGGTAGAGGAGGCAAAACGGTTTTTAACAGATCCCGAGCAACATAAATACTCAATAAACCATATCGCTAAAAACTCGGGTTTTACTTCACGGTCCGCTTTTTATAACGCGTTTAAGAAAAACACCGGATTCACGCCGGGAGAATATCTCAAAATGTCTGATGACAGGGAAAATGACTCCCTGTAGGCCGGAAAGTTGTTCTGATTTTCAAAAACAGGACAAATCAACCCCCCATAAATAGACTCAACGGACGGTTTTTCAGGTTATTTTATGT
>Ga0116170_10005086_pt1 | contig 11873 bp, 9 predicted proteins | sample AD_JPNHW1_MetaG_FD_89797 | JGI IMG/M metagenome (GOLD analysis project Ga0116170, IMG submission 89797) | Active sludge microbial communities of municipal wastewater-treating anaerobic digesters from Japan - AD_JPNHW1_MetaG | ecosystem: Engineered > Bioreactor > Anaerobic > Digestate | place... | reverse complement strand
GGCCCTGTTTGAAAATGAAAATGTCTTTTACACATCGTGCTTCAAAGTGGTATGGGGGAAGAGCCCTGTTGAACTTCCCCATCCGGCCCAGGTGACTTTTAGCGTCTCAAAAAAAGGGTTTCGTCTGGCTGTCACCAGAAACCTGATTAAAAGGAGGATGAGAGAAGCTTACCGGAAAAACAAAGCGGCGCTCTATCAACATCTTTCTTCACAAAAGACTCAGCTTGTGTTTGTTGTTATCCTTAAAGGGAACTCGGTACCGGATTATCTTTCAATAGAAAAATCGACTAAAGAGATGATAAACAAATTCATCGCCCTTACCAAATAGGATGAAAATATGTTAAAGTTATTTTAATTGTTTCGTTATCAAAGCTGTTACCAATTTTTCTTGTTATTTTCGCCGGTTAAAATAAAGTCTCACAAATTATGAAAAAGTTTAAAAAAGGCAAAATAATTATCGTTGTAAGCCTATTGATCGTTGCAGGTGTCAGTATGGGTTTCCTGGCAAACCAGGAAACAAGAGACTTCAGAATTGCTAAAAACCTCGATATCTTTTTTTCTCTTTTCAGGGAACTTAATACTTTTTATGTAGATGATATTGATCCTGATAAGGTGATCAAAGCAGGTATAGACAATATGCTTAAGACATTGGATCCTTATACCGTATATTATCCCGAATCGGAAGCTGATGAATTTACCTTCATGACAACGGGAAAATATGGTGGGATTGGCTCACTTGTCCGTGGCGGAAATGACTATGTTGTCGTCAGTGAGGTGTATAAAGGATTCCCTGCCGATAAAGCCGGGATAAAAGCCGGTGATCTTCTTAAAAAAGTCGACGACGTCTCCCTGGCGGGTTCTTCAACAGAAAAGGTGAGCGAAAAACTCAAGGGGAACCCCGGAACAGAAATCAAAATTACGGTGGAAAGGAACGGTAAAGAGCAGGATTTCGTGATGAAAAGGGAAAAAATAGTGATCCCTCCGGTGCCCTACTACGGGATGATTGATTCAAAGACAGGTTATATAAGTTTTACCAACTTTACCCAGAATTGCATAGAGGACGTCAGAAAAGCCCTTATCGCACTGAAAGAAAAAAATGCACAGCAGATCATTCTGGATCTAAGGGGCAATCCCGGCGGATTGCTTACAGAAGCTGTAGAGATAGTAAATCTCTTTGTGGGTCCGGGTAACGAAGTCGTCTCTACTAAAGGCAAAGTAAAACAGTTTTATGAGAGTTTCAAGACTACAAAACCTGCTGTTGATGAGAACATACCGCTTGCTGTAATCATCAACAGGGGCTCTGCTTCCGCATCTGAGATAGTTGCAGGAGCAATTCAGGACCTTGACAGGGGAATAATCGTTGGGCAGAGATCATATGGTAAAGGATTAGTACAGGTACCCCGTCCGTTAAGCTACAACACACAGCTGAAAGTTACAGTAGCTAAATATTATATCCCAAGCGGCAGATGTATACAGGCCCGCGATTTTTCGCATCCTAACGAAGACGGGAGTGTCGGTATAATCCCCGATTCGCTTATTTCGGAATTTAAAACAAAGAATGGCAGAACAGTTAAAGATGGCGGAGGTATCGCCCCGGACGTTGAGGTTTCCGGCGAACCTCTCAGTCAGATTTCGGCCGAACTTTATCTGAGAAATTTTATTTTTGATTTTGCTACCAAATATTACTGGTCTCATCCTGACATTAAATCAATTGATCAGCTGAAACTTACTGATCAGGACTATAATGACTTTAAAACTTTTCTGGAAAGCCGTAATTTCAGTTATAAAACCAGTACTGAGGAATCGCTGAATGAACTCATTACAAATGCAAAAAAGGAAAAATATTATGATCTCCATAAGGATCTTTTTACAGAATTGGAAAAAGATGTAGCCCATAGCCTGGACCAGGATTTAACAATGTTTAAAAGTGAAATTTCCGAACTTATTGAAGATGAAATAGTCCGCCGTTATTTCTACGAAGAAGGATCCATTTCAAACGGATTAGCAAAAGACGAACAGGTATTAAAAGCTATTGAAGTGTTGAATAATAAAGAGCTGTACACATCGTTGCTTAAAGAAAAATCAGGATCATCGCTGGCCACCGGCAAAAAGGAAAACAAAAAGACAGAATCTGCTAATCTGGAAAATAAAAAATATCGTGATCCTGCTTAAGCGGATCATCTTTATCTCCATTCATGGGAACCGTCTTCCATTATTTCCTTTTTCCATACAGGGAATCTCTCTTTGACGAGCTCAACAGTTTTACTGCACGCCTGCATTGCCTGAAGCCTGTGCCCTGCCGACACAAGCACAAAAAGGGATATTTCTCCTGTTTTGACTATGCCTGTGGAATGCACTATTTCGACTGATCTTACGTCACTGAACTCAGACAATACGGATTTGCATATTTTATCAGCCTCAGGCTTTACCATCTCTTCATATGCAGAGTATTCAATTGCTTTAACCCTTTTCCCGTTTGCTTCATCCGCCCTTACCTGGCCAAAGAAGGCAGAATGTCCTCCCGAATCAGTTTTCTCAGACATACTGCTGAGAACAAGATTGATCAGCTCCTGCGTTACAGGTCCTTTTATCAGATAATTATTTGCCATATATTTTTCATAAAACGATAAAGGTTTTCTCAGCCCCCCGAAAACGGAGGAAGCAGGGCCACTTCATCGCCGTCATTCAGCACCGGTTCACTATTTACTATCTCATTATTTACTGAAACACGGAAGTTATAATGGACAATCTCAGGATAATCATCCTGTATCCGCAACATAAGGTCTCTGTATGATCCGGACGCAGGGTAATGCTTACAACAGGTGCCGGTAACCTCTGTTAAAACACCGAAAAACAGTACTTTTATTTCCATATTATTACCTCCCAACCGTCATCTGCGGGGAAAGTGCTATGTTATTAATTTCACGTTTAACATACCCCAGCCCGGAGCCGGGAATTTAATGTGCTTCCAGCCAGTTCTTTCCGGTGCCACAGTCAACTTTAAGCGGGACACTAAGCTCTGCAGCATTCTCCATCTCATAAATGACCATATCCCTAAGCTTTTCCAGTTCTGTTGCCTCTGCCTCAAAGATCAGCTCATCATGAACCTGTAATATCATTTTAGATGAGTATCCTTCATCTTTCATCCTTTTATCAATCCTCACCATAGCAATCTTGATGATATCAGCTGCACTGCCCTGAATAGGAGCATTGATAGCGTTTCTCTCTGCATTTCCTCTTACCACCTGATTCCGTGATTGTATATCAGGGAGATAACGTTTACGGCCATACATGGTGGTCACATATCCAAGTCCTCTTGCCTTTTTAATGCTCTCTTCCATATAGATTCTGACACCGGGATAAGAGTTGAAATATCCGTCTATAAGTTCTTTTGCCTCTTTCCTTCCTATTGTAAGCCTTTCAGAGAGTCCGAAGGATGATATCCCGTAGATAATCCCAAAATTGGCTGTTTTTGCCCTGCTTCGCATCTCCCTGGTAACATCTTTGATCTCCACCCCGAAGATCTTTGAAGCAGTTGCCGCATGAATATCACTTCCTGAGAGGAAATCAGCTATCATATTTTTGTCCTGGCTCAGATGGGCCATAAGCCTCAGCTCAATCTGAGAATAATCGGCAGAGAGGAAGATACTTCCCTGCGCCGGGACAAATGCTTTTCTTATCTCCCTCCCCCGTTCATCTCTTACCGGTATGTTCTGAAGGTTTGGATTGTTTGAGCTAAGCCTTCCTGTTGATGCCACAGCCTGGTTGAAGGATGTATGGATCCTTCCGGTCTTTTTATCTACAAGCAGGGGAAGTGCCTCAACATAGGTAGAAAGAAGTTTTTTAAGACCCCTGTATTCCAGTACTTTGTCGATAATAGGATGTTTGCTTTTAAGCCGCTGCAGTATTTCTTCATTGGTAATGAACTGTTTTGTCTTAGTGACCCGTGCATTGGAATCAAGCTTCAGTCTGACAAAAAGGATATCTCCAAGTTGTTTGGGTGAAGAAATGTTAAATTCAGTTCCGGCAAGAGTATAGATTTCATTTTCCAGAACAATAATATCTTCTCGCAGTGTTGTGGTTATTGATTTAAGGTCATCAAGATCCAGTTTTACGCCATTCCTTTCCATAGTAGCAAGGACGCTTATAAGAGGCATCTCTATGCCTCTTGCAAGATCGTCAAGTCCTTCTGAGATAATACGCGGTGCAAAAACATTCTTAAGCTGGTAGGTGACATCAGCATCTTCAACAGCATATTCCCTGAGTTTATCAACGGGAACTGACCTCATGTTCTTCTGATTGTTACCCTTCTCCCCGATAAGAGATTCAATATGAACCGGGTCATACGACAGGTATGTCTCTGATAACAGGTTCATGTTGTGCCTCATGTCGGGTTCAAGCAGATAATGGGCAATCATGGTATCGAACAGCGGACCTTGTACTTCAATTCCGTAATTTGCCAGTACCTGTATATCGAACTTCATATTTTGTCCTATTTTGAGGATGCCGGGGGTTTCAAACACAGGCCTGACAATTTCAAGAATGTCTTTCGTCTCCTGTTGCGAATCGGGAAAATGAATGAGACACCCCGAACCCTTCGCCCACGAAAATGAAAGAGCAACAAGCTCTGAATCAAGAGGATTTATACTGGTTGTTTCCGAATCAAAACAAAACTCTTTCAGTGTCAATGTCTTTTCAACAAATGCCCTGAGGTCATCGATGCTGTCAATAAGCACATAATTATGATCTACATTTTCTATTGATGCCTTCACGGCTGGAGTAGCCATTGCCTCATCACCAAAGAGGGAGCCCTGAAGCGGATCCTGTTGTGATACAGATATCTGTTGCTGTCCCCTGGGCTTTTCTGACCTGTCGATTTCTGAAAGTATCTTGTTTCCTATTGTTTTAAACTCAAGCTCTTCAAACAGGACTCTGAGCTTTTCAGGATCGGGGACCTCAGTAACGAGTCTGTCTTCTTCAAATTCGACCGGCACATTCTGTTCTATGGTAACCAGCTTTTTGGAAAATTCAATCTGTTCCCTGTTATTTTCAATTATCTCTCTGATCTTTCCTTTCAGTTTGTCAGTGTTTTTAAACACCTCTTCAACGCTTCCGTATTCGGAGATAAGCTTACGGGCTGTTTTGGGCCCGATACCCGGTGCTCCGGGAATATTATCGGCCGTATCACCCATCAGGGCAAGAACGTCAATAACCTGTTCAGGATGATGAACCGAAAATTCCTTTTTTATATCATCTACCCCCCACAGAATAGAGTCATTCCCGCTTCTCGAAGGTTTAAACATCAATACATTGCCGGAAACAAGTTGTGCAAAATCCTTGTCAGGAGTCATCATATAAGTAACAAAACCTTTTTCTGAAGCTTTTCTTGCTAACGTACCTATCACATCATCGGCTTCATATCCCGGATAATCAATAACAGGAATTTTATAGGCTTCAATAAGCCTTTTTATGTAAGGTACCGCTTTGATAATTTCTTCCGGCGTTTCGGAGCGGTTAGCTTTGTATTCCTTGTACATCTCATGCCTGAAAGTCGGTGTCGGAGTATCAAAAACTACAGCAATATGTGTAGGTCTCTGCTTCTGAAGAACCTCTTCAAGAGTAAGAAGGAATCCGAATATTGCTGAGGTATTAAGCCCTTTTGATGTTGTCCTTGGATTTTTAATAAAGGCATAATATGAACGGAAAATAAGCGCGTAAGCATCGAGTAAGAAGAGCTTTTTGGGGGAATTGTCAGTCATAGAAATATTTTTTTAGTGTTTTGCTTTTACTCCAATCGCCACTTAAGCCGGGCTTATCCTTACAAGTGGTTAAATCCTTTCAGGATGGCATGAGGGCACTTATTATTCGTTATCAGCTGCAAACCATTCTGCAAAAGAAGTTGCGGTTTCGTAAAGTCTGAGACTATGAAGTTTTACTTCTCCGGGGAGTTTCCCGGATATTCTGGCTGCAAAATCAGAAACCAGATTTTCACATGTCGGTTGATAGTCGACCAGCACAGTATTACCGAACATCCTGGCAAACATCTCCATCTTCTCCTTATCAAACATTCTGCTCACAACAGTAGCATGATCAAAAACACCAACTATCTCTTTTCTGACAATTCCTTTCAAGTCGGTAAAATCTATTACCATACCGTTTTTAGGATTGCCCGGCTCATCAGCCGGAATGCCGGAAAGTGTTACAAACAGGCGATATGAATGGCCATGAACATTCCTGCATGGACCATCATAATTCCACAGGGCATGAGCCATTTCAAAATGGAATTCCTTTGTTACTCTTATTACCGAAGCCATAATTTTCTGATTAAAAAAACAATTTACAAAATTAACCATTCCGACCGATAAAGACTCAATGATTCAAACTGCTTTTACATAATTCAGGACAATATGTACCACAGTAAAGAGATCGTATCCAAATATTTCATAACTTTGCAGTTTATTTTCTATTTACGTTACGAATAGGGGATTATAATGAAAGAAAAAGAAATGAAGTTGACTTTTCCTGCTATGTTCAACGAAACATTAAGGAAGTATGGAAAGCATAATGCATATGCATTTGTTGGGGAAGAGCCGATAAGTTTCGAGACGGTAAACAAGCAGATTCAGTCTTTAATCTCTTTTCTTGAAAAGAACGGGATTGTCCCCGGCGACAAAGTGGCAATACTGAGTTCCAACATGCCGAACTGGGGAGTAACATACTTTTCAATTTCATTTATGGGGGCTGTTGTAGTACCGGTACTACCTGATTTTTCAAGCACTGAGGTTGCGAATGTTCTGGAACATTCAGAAGCAAAAGCGATATTCATTTCATCAGGACTGATATCAAGGATTGAAGGGTTCAGATCAGAATATCTTAAGTTTGCCGTTCGAATAGAAGATTTTTCACTGATTTATTCTGGAGACAGCTCTTCTGAGTATGATCCTTCCGCTCTCCCTTCACGCAAATATGATGTAGAAGAAGAAGACCTTGCTTCTATCATCTATACTTCGGGGACGACCGGCCGTTCAAAAGGTGTTATGCTGACACACAAAAACATCACCTTCAATGCAATAAAATCTGGTGTCATTCAACCAATCAACGAGAATGATCGTTTTTTGTCAGTTCTGCCTTTGTCTCACACTTACGAGAATACACTTGGGTTAATCCTGCCAATGCTGTATGGAGCCTGTGTATATTACCTCAGGAAGCCACCTACACCATCTGTTCTTATTCCGGCTATGTCGGAGGTTAAGCCTACTCTGATGCTTACTGTTCCGTTGATAATGGAAAAGATATATTACAATAAAGTGATGCCCACATTCAAGAATAATATTATTCTTAATTTACTTTATAAGATACCTCCTTTCCGCAAGATTCTGAATTTTACTGCAGGAATAACATTGAAAAAGACATTTGGCGGACATCTGAAGTTTTTTGGTATTGGTGGTGCCAAACTTAACAATACCGTTGAGAAGTTCTTACGTGAAGCCAAGTTCCCCTATGCAATAGGATATGGCCTTACAGAAGGGTCTCCTCTTCTTGCAGGAGCTAATCCAAAACATACTGTTTATGATTCAACAGGGCCTAAAATTGAAGGAATGGACCTTATCATAAATAATCCCGACAGGAAGACTGGTGAAGGTGAGATATGGGCTAAGGGGCCAAATATCATGAAAGGCTATTATAAAGAACCTGAGTTGACAAAAAACGTTCTTACTCCCGACGGATGGTTTAAAACCGGCGATCTTGGTAAGTTAGACTCAAAAAATAATCTTTACATAAAAGGACGGTTGAAAAATATGATCCTGGGAGCAAGCGGAGAGAATATTTATCCTGAAGAGATAGAATCAATTATAAATAACTTCCACTACGTAGCCGACTCTCTTGTGATTCAGCAGAAAGGAAAACTGGTCGCTCTTGTTCATATCAACATGGAAGAACTTGAGAAAAAATGTCAGAACCTTAAGCAGGATATGACAAAGAAGTATGAGGAAAAAGTGGATGAGTTGCTTGAAGAATTGCAGGAATATGTGAATTCCCAGGTCAGCAAGTTCTGTCAGATAAACAAAGTGGTACTTCAGCCTGTTCCTTTTCAGAAAACTGCTACACTTAAAATAAAGAGATTTTTATATACATAATGCAGTTACAGGGTTAACAAAAAGGAGGATGTATCAAAAGTGTTAATTAAGATAGATGTTTTCCTTAGTGCTCTCTGTGTGACCTTCGTGTCCTTTGTGGTTCAATGATTTATGAATAACCACGAAGAGCACAAAGGACTTTTGATACACTCCCCATTTTGTATTATTGCGCCTCTTTATATCTCCTGTTCACCTCTTCCCAGTTAACAATATTCCAGAATGCATCGACATAATCAGCCCTCTTATTCTGGTATTTCAGGTAATACGCATGTTCCCATACATCAAGTGTAAGCAACGGTGTTCCCTTGATTGTTGAAATATCCATAAGAGGATTGTCCTGATTCGGACTGCTTCCTATTGCCAGGTTCTTCGCTTCATTAAGATATAACCAGGCCCAGCCGCTTCCAAACCTTGTCTTTGCTGAAGTATTGAATGTCTCTTTGAATTTGTCGAATGATCCGAAGGATTTCACTATTGCATCTGACAGTTCGGCCGAAGGAGCTGAAGATTTTGCTTTAAGACTATTCCAGAAGAAAAGATGATTGTAATATCCGCCTCCGTTGTTTCTTACTGCATCTGGTTGCTTTGATATAGCAGCAAAAAGGTCTTTAAGGGGCATCTCCTGAAGAGCAGAGTCTTTAATTGCATTCATGAAATTTGTATAATATGCCCTGTGATGTTTATCGTAGTGGATCTCCATTGTTCTGGCATCAATATATGGTTCCAGTGCATCATAGGCAAAAGGCAAAGGAGGAAACTCTTTTGCAGGAGGACCTTCAATTCCTGAAGTTTTGATTGAAACCTGGTCATTCCCTGCCAGTCTTGGAGCAGCATATACAGCTGCAGCCATCATTCCGGCTGATTTTATAAATTTTCTTCTTTCCATGGTTTTTTTATTGATAAACAACTATCAGAATCATTTGTTCAACTGTCGGTTGGTTATAAACATCAAACAAATATCAGTCGTTTGCCGACAATTAAATTTTATATCTTTGTCCACCGGAACGTTATTTTTTTACGTTCTATATTAACAATTATAAAAAGATAGCATTATGAAAAATCTGTTACCTGCTGTTTTGATTGCCATCCTTTCTGCATCTCTTTTCACAAGTTGTAAAAAAGATAAAGGGGAACCCCCTGTTTTGCCACCGGCAGAATCTATGACAATCGATTTCAGCAATTTCGCCACCGCTGCTAAATCGGCCGTTTCCTTCTCAGATATTAAAGGGGTTAACCAGGAAAACTGGCAATTTTCTGCTGTAGTTGCAGGAATATGGAATTCTATTCTGACTACAACGCTTATAGTACCTGTTACTGCTTTTAAACTGGCAGCAGATCAGGATCCGGTTTATCTTTCCGATAAAACATGGCAATGGAGTTATAATTCAACTGTTTCTGGGGTCGCATACCAGGTAAGACTTGTTGGACAAATAAGCTCAAGTGTTACCTGGAAGTTATATCTAAGTACTGGTACCTCAAATGAGTTTCTCTGGATAGAAGGAACCTCCAACCTTGACGGGAAAAGCGGAACCTGGACTATTAACAAGAGTGTCACAGCTCCTGAAGCCTTTCTTCAGATCGACTGGGCAAAAACTGATGACTCAGTTGCCTCTGTTAAATATACTTATATAAAAACATCTGAAGAATTTACAGGAAGTTACATTGAATACGGACTGCAAACCGGCAGTTATGATGCATTTTATGTAGTGCACTATTTTGATGGCGCAGAGTTTTCAGATGTAAATATTGAGTGGAACCGTACGACTCATAATGGAAGAGTCAAAAGTCCGTCGCACTTTGGTGACAGCCAATGGCATTGCTGGGATACCAATCTGATTAACGTAACCTGCTGATTTATTTATAAAGCTTTTTAAAAGAAAAGAGGCTGTCTCAAAAGCCCTGCCTTACCCCCAAACCCCCTGAAGGGGCTTTGTAAGAGATTGGTATTCTACAAGTCCCCTTTAGGCCTGCACTGACCGAAGCGTCAGTGGGATTTAGGGGTAAACAAGGATTAAAACTTTTTGAGACAGCCTTTTTTGTTTTTTAACTCTCTGATCTGACAGTATATTAATGTGATCAATTTTTTTACTATTTTGCGTCCCTTAATTTTAAGAAGATTATAATGTCAATCACAAAGAAATCCGTTCTGCTGATATCTCTGATCCTTATTGCTGATCAGGTTTTGAAAATATGGGTTAAAACCCACATGGTAATGGGTGAAGAGATCCATCTTTTCGGTAACTGGGGAATGCTTCATTTTATTGAAAACAACGGGATGGCTTTCGGAATGGAGATGGGCGGTAAAACAGGAAAATTTCTACTCAGCATATTCCGAATCATTGCAGTTGCAGGTATTGGCTGGGTTCTTGTTTCCCTTATCAGGAAAAAAGCAAATGCAGGGCTTATTCTTTCTGTAAGCGCAATAATGGCCGGAGCAGTAGGAAACATAATCGACAGTGCATTCTACGGCATGATTTTCAGTGAAAGCTACAGCCAGCCTGCCATAATGTTTCCTCCCGGAGGAGGATATGCTTCTTTCCTTCAGGGAAGGGTTGTAGATATGTTCTACTTTCCTGTAATCAATACCCATTGGCCTATGTGGTCACCTATTAACCCGGGTCAGTCGTTTGTGTTTTTCAGCCCGGTCTTTAATATCTCCGATTCAGCAATAACATGCGGTGTAATAGCAATAATCCTGTTTCAAAAGAAAATGTTCAAGGATCTTAAATAAATCTTTTTATATCAGAAACATCGTTTTTTCCATATCATTTTCCAAAGCAGGTAAGAAATACCCTGTTTTCCGCGTTTCAGAAAGCCGGGACATATTTTCGTATTGAGTGGTCAAACTTAAAGAAAGTTAAAAGGTTCTCAGGTACTTCCGATTTTATTATATTTGAAACAAATAATATCTGATGCCGGTTCTCACCAGGATAAGAAAACCCGTAGAAAAGGAGATGGCCGATTTTGAGGCCTACTTTAATAAAACTATGCGTAGTGAGATCCCTCTGTTAAATATAATCTTAAATTATATCCTTCGGCGAAAAGGAAAACAGATGAGGCCATTGCTGGTCTTTCTTACCTCCAAGCTGAACGGGACAATCTCAGAGCCTACCTATATTGCAGCAACTTTTATTGAGCTGCTTCATACTGCCTCGCTTGTACATGATGACGTTGTAGATGAAGCAAATGAAAGACGGGGGGCCCTTTCCATCAATGGCCTCTGGAACTCAAAAATTGCTGTTCTGGTTGGCGATTATATGCTGGCTGAAGGAATGCTCATAAGTGTTGAGAAAAACCGTTTCGATATGCTCGAGATTGTATCTGAAGCTGTAAAATCGATGAGCGAAGGAGAACTGCTTCAGCTTCAGAAGGCAAAAAAACTCAATATAAAAGAGGAGGATTATTTTAAGATCATAACCAGCAAAACAGCTGCATTGATTTCGGCCTGCACAGCCTGCGGAGCACGTTCGGTTACTGATAATCCTGAAACTGTGCAGCTGATGAAAGAATTCGGAGAAAACATTGGCATTGCCTTTCAGATCAGAGATGATCTTCTTGACTATGAAGACACTGGATTAACAGGTAAAGCCGCCGGAAATGATATTAAAGAGAAAAAGATAACTCTCCCGTTAATATATGCCCTGGAACAGGCACCTGCTTCTCAAAAGAGGCATATTCTTGGTATACTCAAGAAAAAGAAAAAAAGCAAGTCTGAAATTTCAGAAGTCATCAGCT
>Ga0116170_10005082_pt1 | contig 11878 bp, 8 predicted proteins | sample AD_JPNHW1_MetaG_FD_89797 | JGI IMG/M metagenome (GOLD analysis project Ga0116170, IMG submission 89797) | Active sludge microbial communities of municipal wastewater-treating anaerobic digesters from Japan - AD_JPNHW1_MetaG | ecosystem: Engineered > Bioreactor > Anaerobic > Digestate | place... | reverse complement strand
GATCTCGACCTTAGTCGCGTGCTTGGAGAAGTAGAAATAGAAGTAGACCGCGCCCGCGAGCATTCCGATCTGGACCGCGAAGAAGATAGAGGGCCTGCCCGCGTACCAGAAGAAGTCGTTAAAGCCGTATTTCGCGAAGCTCGCGAAGATCATTGAGGGCGGGTCGCCGACGAGTGTCGCCGTCCCTTGCAGGTTCGCCATGACGGCGAGGCCGACCATGAAGTAGGTCGGGTTCATCTTAAGTTTCTTGGAGAGGGCGAGGGCGATCGGCGCCATGACGAGGACCGTCGCGACGTTCTCGACGAAAGCCGAGATGATGCCGGTCATCATGAGGATCGCGACGATCGCGACGCCGACGTTCGGCGAACGGTCTACGATATTGTCCGCGATGCGCGCGGGGACGCGGGAGTATATGAAGAGCTCCGCGATCGCGAGGCTGCCGATATAAATGAGCATCACCGACCAGTTGACGTAGCCCGTCACCGCGTGGAACAGGGTGATTTTATCGGACCCGAAGCCGAGGCCGAGCGCCAGGACGGCGATCGCCGCGCCCAGGGTCGCCCAGGCCTTTCTCTGCGGGAACATGATGACGATCGCGTACATGATGACGGCGACCGCGAGCACGAGCCATTTGAGTTCCATTCGATTCTCCTTTAAATGCAAAAAAAAACCTTTCGCGCAAAACTCGCCAATGGGCGTGTCTTTGCGCGAAAGGTCTTGTATCCCCGATCCATGCTTGGACCGGAGCCGTGGAACCAGACGCGCGATATTTCAGCGTCGCCGGTTGTTGATTCCACGCGCGTAACTACTCCCCTTCCGGGACGAGAAAAAGAATACCCGCTTTATCTCAGGTCCGTCAAGGTAGGAACTTCGGTCCGGCTTGTAACGTTCGTCGGGGGTCGGTATCTTTCTATACATGAAAAAGCTTTGCCTTGCCGTACTGGCCTTCGCGCTCGTCGCGATGCCCGCCGCGCTCGTCGCGGAAATAAAGCCCTCGCAGGTCCTCGTTCAGGATAGCGCGGTAGTCTCGGGTTCCTTCGGGAACGGTCTTTCCTTTATGGTCCTTCCCAACAAGGAACCCGCGAACAGGATCTATCTTAGGCTCGTCGTGAAGGCGGGCTCGGTCCTGGAGGACGACGATCAGAAGGGCATCGCCCATCTCGTCGAGCACATGGCCTTTAACGGCTCCGAGCATTTCAAGAAGAACGAGTTGATCGATTACTTCGAGTCGATCGGCATGGCCTTCGGGCCCGAGGTAAACGCGTATACCTCTTTTGATGAGACCGTCTATATGCTCGAGATCCCCGCGGACAGCCCGGAGTCGCTCGATAAGGCGCTGACCGTTCTTAGGGACTGGGCATGCGCCCTTTCGTTCGATCAGGAAGAGCTCGACAAGGAACGAGGCGTCGTCGTCGAGGAATGGCGGCTTGGCCGCGGCGCGGAGGGACGCGTCGGGGACAAAACGATTCCCTTTTTGTTTAACGGTTCCAAATACGGGCTTCGTCTGCCGATCGGCGACCCGGAGATCATAAAGAGCGTCGCCCGACAGCGCGTCGTCGATTTTTACCGCGCATGGTACCGCCCCGAGCTCATGACGGTGGTGGCCGTCGGCGCCCTCGAGCCTGCGGACATGGTGAAGAAGATAGAGTCCGCGCTCGGAACGATTCCCGCGAGCGCAAAGCGCGTCGCGCGCTCGTATCCCGGGATTCCCGCGCCCAAGCCCAATTCGGTTCTCGTGGTCCGCGACCCCGAGCTTCAGTACACCACGGTGCAGATACTCGACCAGAAGCCGTACTCCGCGCCGAGGACCGCGCGCGACTATCGCCGCGAGGTCGTGAACGGCATCGCGCGCGCCGCGCTCAACGCCCGGCTCGAGGAGAAGACCGTCGTGTCGGACCCTTTGATGCTCGGCGCTGGCATGGGTTCTCAGACGCTCGCGAAGAACGCGGAGTTTACCTACGCCGCGGTTATTCCCGTCCCGGGGAAATTCACCCCGTCGTTCAAACAGCTCATGGAGGAACTGCTCCGGATGCGCCGCTTCGGCGTCACGGAGGCGGAGCTCGCGCGCCAGAAGCGATCGGTGCTCGACTCCATCGAGCAGTCGTGGCTTAACCGCGAGAAGATCCATTCGGCGAACCGTGCTCAGGGGCTCGTCGCCTCGGTAACCTCCGGAATGGTCTCGATGTCCTACGACGACATGCGAGACCTCTATCGATCGGTCGTTCCCGGAATCACGACTAAGGAAGTATCCGCCGAGATCGACCGCTGGTTCGCCGGCCGCGGCCGCATGCTGCTCGTCAGCGCCCCCGATTCCGCCTCGGATATCCCGTCGGAGGCGGAGCTCGTTTCCCTCTGGCAAAAATGGGTTCCGGAAACCACTCTTGCCCAATATGCCGAGACCGGTCTCGATCGCCCGCTCAACGACGGCGCGGGGATTGTCCCCGGGTCGATCGTGAAGGAAGAGACCGTCTCGAGCGATGGCATCAAGCTGTGGACCCTGTCGAACGGCGCGCGCGTGTACGTGCTCAAGACCGATTTTAAGGATAACGAGATCCAGATGTCCGCCTGGAGCAAGGGCGGCTCGTCTCTCGTTCCCGACTCCGCGTATCCTTCCGCGAGCGTCGCAGCGTCCTACGCGGACGCCTCGGGGCTTAACGGTTTTTCGGCGGTGGATCTTGGCAAGAAACTCGCCGGAAAGACCGTGTCGCTTAACGTCTGGCTTTCCGACGCGCTCGAGGGAATGGACGGGTCGTCGTCCGTCGCCGACGTCGAGACCCTCGCGCATCTTATCAACGCCGCGTTCGCGCGCCCGAATTTTACCGCAGAGGGATGGCAGTCGACGATCGCGCAACTCAAGTCCGACGCCGAGGCGAGGGGAAAGGATCCGGACAAGATGTTCGAGGACCTTAAGTCTCGCCTCCTATACGGCGCGAATCCCCGGCATGAGCCGCCTACCCTTGAGTTCATCGCGAGGATGAACCAGGCCGAGGCCGAGCGCGTGCGCCGAGAGCGGTTCGCCGACGCGGGCGATTTTTCGTTCGCCTTCGTGGGCAGCATCGACGAGGCGGCCCTCCGGCCCATCGTCGAGAAATGGATCGCCTCCCTCCCGTCCTCGGGGACGCGAGAGGAAGCGCGCGACGTTACCGTCCCGTTCCCGAAGGGCACCGTCTCGGACTCTCTCAAGATGGGCCTTGCGCCGCAGAGCAAGGTCTTGCTCGCGTTCGGCGGCAAGGCCGATCGGATCCCGGGGGAGGACATTCGCTTTTACTCGATGATGCAGCTACTCGAGATTCGCTTCCGCGAGGTGATTCGCGAGGAGATGAGCGGCACCTACGGCGTTGACGTGGGCGGCTATCAGGCCGTGTATCCTGTCCCGGAATTCAAGCTGACCGTGTCGTTCGGCTGCGAGCCCGGGCGCGAGGAAAAACTCTCGGAAGCCGTGCTTGAACAGATCCGGCAACTGCAGTCCGCGCCGGTTCCCGAGACGTACATCACGAAGCTTCGCGAGACGCTTAGGCGCAATCGAGAGGAGAGCCTCAAGACCAATGGCTACTGGATCTGGCAAATCGAGCGGTGCGCGGTGCGCGGCATGCCCCTCTCGGACATAACCGCGACCGAGAAGGCCGTCGCTTTGATAACGGGCGAGTCGATACGCGACGCGTTAAGGAAATACGCCGACACGTCCAATTACGTGAAGGCGTATTTATTGCCGGAGGCGACGAAGGCGTCGGCCGAGGAAAAACTCCTCGAGCCGGCCGCTTCCAACTAGTATCCTAGAGTTTCTTTCCGTCCGTCGAGATCGTGACGATCTGCCAGGGGATAAACTTCCCGCTAGCGCGGAGCGCCTCGGTCGCGGCGTGGGCGAGGCCGCCGCAGCACGGCACCTCCATGCGCACGACGGTCAGGCTCTTGATATCGTTTTGCGAAAGGATGGCGGTGAGCTTTTCGGTGTAGTCGCCCTCATCGAGCTTTGGGCAGCCGATCAGCGTGATCTTCCCGCGGATAAAATCCTCGTGGAAGCCCGCGTACGCGTATGCCGCGCAGTCGGCCGCGACCAAGAGGTGAGCGCCGTCGAAGTAGCTGGCGTTAACGGGCACGAGCTTGATCTGTACCGGCCATTGGCTCAGCTCGGACTGCGCGGAACCCGCGACGGGTCTCGCGGCGTTCGCCGCCGCGCTTCCCGCCATGGCGCCGCCATGCGCCGGGCCTGAGTGCCGGACGAAGGTTTTTGACGCCGTTCCGGGGCATCCGCACGCAAGGGGTTTTTCTTGGGCGTGCGCGGTCTCCGCGTGCGACTTATCCTCGCGCGAATCTTCCGCGTGGGCTTTTTTCGCGAGTACCGCAGCCTCGTCGTAGGCGGCGGCCTCGCGCTCCTCGAAGGTTATCGCGCCGGTCGGGCAGGCGGGCAGGCAATTCCCGAGCCCGTCGCAATAGTCGTCCCGCGTGAGCCTCGCCTTGCCGTCGACGAGCTCGATCGCTCCCTCGTGGCATGCGCTGACGCAGAGCCCGCATCCGCTGCACTTATCCGCGTCTATCTTGATGATCTGTCTTTTCACGTCTTTCTCCTTGCAATTCCTGTCTTGAATATACTATCTTGTGAGAAAGATGCCGTTGCAAATGCAACGTCGAGGAGCGGAAGATGACGATACCCGGAAACGTAGAGCTTTTTGCCGGTTTGGAGCCTAAGGTTATACCCCGAATGCTCGATTGCTTTGGCGCGATAACTCGCCGTCTGAAGAAGGGCGAATACGCCTTTCACGAGGGCGATCGGGTGAATTACATCGCGATCGTGCTTTCCGGCCGGGTGCAGGTTGAGCGTTTCGACGTTTCCGGAAATAGGGTAATACTCGCCGCGCTGGAGACTGGCTCGAGCTTCGCCGAAAGTTTCGTGTGCGCGGGGGCTTCCGTCAGTCCCGTCTCGGCGGTCGCCGTTCAGGATTCCGCCATCCTCGCAATCCCTTACGAGAAAATCGTTCACCCGTGCGCTTCGGCCTGCGTCAGTCACGGTTCCCTGATCGAGAATCTCGTCGCGCTCGTTTCACGGAGGAATCTGATGCTGAACGAACGGATCGGCATACTCGCGAAGCGAACCATTCGGGATAAGGCGCTCGCGTTTCTTGACGCCGAACGGCAGCGCGTCGGCGTTTCCTCGGACGGAAGTTTCGACGCGCGATTCTCCCGGGAAGCCATGGCGGACTACCTATGCGTCGACCGGAGCGCGCTTTCCCGCGTTTTGGGGGAGATGAAGGACGAGGGATTGATATCTTTCAGCAACAATCGTTTTACGTTGCTTAATAGGAAAAGAATTGACAAGTGAAATTGTAGCCCTGTACTATCTATGAACTATGCTCGACAAGAAATTCATCAGATCGGGGCTCGAGGGCTTTGAGTATCGGAGCACTTCCTGGTACCAGGCCATACATACCGAGAACCGCAGCTATAAACGAAATCTCCTTTTACTTACGCTTGTCGTCGCGCTCGCTCTGTTCGCCGTCCTATCCGGTTACGCGGTCTTTATTGGCCGTTACCAATACCTCGTTTCCTATGGGCTGTATTCGTGCCTTATCGCGGCCGCGCTCGTCATGCTCGTTCGCGCCCGAAACCTTCGGGACGTGATACTCTTTTCCCTTGCGGCCCCGTTCGTCGGGCTTTGCGTCTCCATGCTGCTCCCCTGCGAGCACCTTCTTTTCTTTCCCGTTCTCGCGATATATCCCGTGTACGCCATGCATCTGCGCGGAACCCGGCAGGGAACCGTATGGTCCGTTTCGTACGCGCTTTCGTTTGCGGCCTTCGCCGCCGTGCGCGGCGCGCGTATCCTTCCCTTTTCGCCGGCTCCCCTGGAATTCATCGATTTCGTCGGGGCAGTCTTCGCCTTCGTCGTCGTGTTCGCGTTCGCGTTCGTGACGGAGCGCCGGCAGGAGACCGTCATCGAGCGGCTCGCGGACCGGTTCGTGTTCGACGAGGTAACGGGGCTTCCGGGCAAGGACGTGATGCTCCACTCGATGCGAAAGGACGGCACGTACTACGTCGCCATCCTGAAGATCGAGAACTTCAGCAATCTCGTCGCGCTTTTCGGCTATGAATTCTCCGATACCATCTCGCAGTTCGCGTCGCGAAAGCTCGTTAAGTACGAGTCGAAATTCGGCTACAAGACCTATCAGCTCAAGCACAACGAGTACGGCATCCTCGTGGATAGCCCATCGGGCGGCTCGATCCCGGAGTTCGCCCAGTACCTAAACGACCTCGTGAATTCCCTCGAGGTGGAGTCTCTTCCCTGGGAGCGCGACCGCATCAGCCTCGTGTATCGCGTCGGCGCGACGATGGTAACCCCGGCGGACTCCGGCAACCCGTTCTCGCGCGCGGACATCGCGCTTAAAAAGGGCGAGCGCGGTCACTCCGCCATCACGATATTCGAGAACGACTCGGGCGTCAGGGAAAACGCGTACGACTACGTGATGAAGTTTACCGAGCTTGTCTCGAACCGCGAGAACGACTCCTTCCTCGCGGTGTTCCAGCCCGTGTTCAACGGCGCGGGATCCGAGGTCGCCTGGTACGAGGCCCTGCTCCGCGTGCGCAGGCAGGACGGCGGCTACTCGTCGATCTTCCCGTATCTCGAGGTCGCGAAGTCCACCGGTTTCTATCAGTACATAACCGAGTTCATCATTCGCAGGTCCGTGGAGATGATCCTGGAGCACGACGTCGATATATCGATCAACATCGCCATTCACGATATCGTGCGGCCGGAGTTCATCCTGCTCGTCGAAGAGGTGGCCGGGAAGATCAAGGACAGGAAGGGCAGGATCATTTTCGAGATCCTCGAGAGCGACGAGCTCGTCGAGCTCGACAAGTGCCTATGGTTTATCGATTACATTTCCCGTTACGGCTTTAAGATCGCCATCGACGACTTCGGCACCGGCTACTCGAACTACTGCAGCCTGATCAATCTGCCGATCGACATCGTAAAGATCGACGGCTCGCTCATACGGAAGATCCACCGCGACGAGAACGCGAAGATCCTCGTCGAGGGAATCGTTCAGTTCTGCGAGAAGTCGAACAAGAAGACGGTCGCCGAGTACGTGGAGAGCAAGGAAGTGTTCGATTCCCTCAGAAACATGAAGATCGACTTCCTGCAGGGATACTACCTCGGCGAGCCCGCCCCGCTCATCGGCTAAAGGCCGCTATTCCCGCCGCGCCGCAAACGTCGCGACGATCGCGTCCGCGCATCGCTCCCCGTCCATCGCCGACGACACGATGCCGCCCGCGTAACCCGCTCCCTCGCCCGCCGGATATAGTCCCGCGATCGCTGGGCTTTCCAGGGTCTTTGGGTCGCGGAGGATTCGCACCGGCGACGAGGTTCTTGTCTCGGGCGCCACGAGTACCGCTTCCTTGCAGACGAATCCCTTCATGTTCTTATCGAAATCCACGAAGGCCTCCGCGAGCCGATCCCGAATCTGCTCGGGTAGCCATCGGTCAAGGCGAGACGCGACGATGCCGGGACTATAGGAACATTCGGGTAGCGTTGTGGAGTCCTTCCCTGCCAGAAAATCCTCGAGTCTTTGCGCGGGAGCCTTTTGCCCATCGCCTTGCTTTTTCGCCTCTTCCTCGACCCACGTTCGGAATCTGAGTCCCGCGAGCGCATCGTCTTGGCCGTCGCGGAGCTTTCTAAATTCCGCGGGGACGTCCTCTGGCCTCGTCTCCACGACGATTGCCGCGTTCGACCAGCGCGTGTTGCGGCTGGACGGTGACATCCCGTTGATGACGATCCCCGAATCTTCCGTCGCCGAGGGAACGATGAGCCCGCCGGGGCACATGCAGAACGAGTACACGCCCCGACCCTCGGACTGCGCGACCAGGCGGTACTCCGCGGCCGGCAGCGTGTCGTTGCGCTCCTGCCCATGGTATTGGATTTTATCGATGAGCTCGCGCGGGTGCTCCACGCGGACGCCCATGGCGAAGGTCTTCGCCTCAAGCGCGCGGGGCGCGTCGGCCGCGCGGCCCGAGTCCAGTTCCGCGATCATTTCATACACGTCTCGCGCGGAGTGCCCCGTCGCGAGGATGACCGCGTCTGCGGATATCGTCTCGCCCGAGGCGGTCACGATGCCAGCGGCGCGCGGACCCGTCGGGCCTTGCTTGACGGCGATGGAGGCGCAGCGAACGCCGAAGCGCACCTCTCCTCCCCACGAGACTATCGTCTCGCGCATCTTGCCGATGATCGCGGGGAGCCTGTCGGAGCCGATGTGCGGGTGCGCGTCCGTCAGTATGGCGTCGTTCGCGCCATGATGGTTGAATATCGCGAGGATGCGGCCGATGTCGCCGCGCTTGTTGGATCTCGTGTAGAGCTTGCCGTCGGAGAAGGTCCCGGCGCCGCCCTCGCCGAAGCAATAGTTGGAGTCGGGGTTGATCTTTCCCTCGCGGGAGATATCCGCGATGTCCCGCTTGCGGTCGCTCGCGGGCACGCCGCGCTCGACGACGATGGGCGTAACGCCCGATTCGAGAAGCCTAAGGGCCGCGAAAAGTCCCGCGGGCCCCGAGCCCACGACGACGACACGGCGCGAGGGATCCGCTTTTTTCCACGCTGGCGCGAAGGCCGCCTCCGGGCCTATAACCGACGGGCTCTCGCCGATCCATGCCTCGAACATCAGGTGAATCTTTACGCGACCGCGCCGCGCGTCGATGGATTTTTTGCGGAACACGAGTTCCGTGATATCGCTTTCGCGCGCGGAGACCCCGAGCCGGGCGAGTTCCGCGACGGCGAGGTTCTTGATCAGGGCTTGGTTTCCCTCATCCTCCGGGTTGACGGTGACGGTGATGTTCTTGTTCATGTGTGTATTCCTCGGGAAAAGACTATAGCACGTTCGGCCGACAGGGGATACGACGTTGGGGATGTCCCGGTGCGACAAACGCCGCGCCGTGAGCCGTTACTTGATCGGTATCCAGTACTCGCACCAGTAGTCGCTCGAGTTCGTGTCGGGTAAGGGCGGGTAGTATTCGATCTCCGCGCCGCCCGAGTGTTCTTTTCCGGAGGCGGGAAACCATTCCGAATACGCGCGCTTAATGGTGAGTTGCATCGTGGGATGCAGGGGGCCGCGAGACGTGAATTTGGCGTAGGTCGCGGCGGGGATCTCGAAGCTTTCGCAGCCGTCGGGGACGCCCGAAAGGTCGGCGGGGGTTTCGATCGCGATGCTGTAGGTAAAGTCCCCGGTTTCGGGGTCGAAACCATGGCATGCGCCGAGTACCCCAAGTCGCGAGCCCGTCTCCATCGCCTTACGGCAGAGCGCGTCGCAGGAGCCGTTCGCCATCGCCTCTTCCCAGAGTCTAGGCACGGTCTTGAAGTTCTGCCCGTTGGCGATGCTTACCCTTACGCCAAGCCCGGTGAGTAGCAGCGCCTCGTGTTTTTCGATTCGGTACTCGATCGCCTTGTCGCCCGTCAGCGCCACGGAGAACGAAAGCGGCGGATAGCTGTGGAGCCGCGTTCCGGGCGCGCGGGCCTCGCTCGGGAGCATGCCGAATTCGCGCTTGAACGCGCGAGAGAAGGAATCTGGCGAATCGTAGCCGTACTTCACCGCTATGTCGATTACGCGCTCGTCGCCGGAGGCGATGTCGACGGCCGCGCAGGTGAGCCTTCTGCGGCGCACGTATTCCGCGGGCCCGATCCCGGTGACGATCTCGAACATTCGCATGAAGTGAAAGGGCGAGCAGTTCGCCCTTGCCGCGATGTCCTCCGTGGTGAGTTTCCCGGTCAGGTTCTCCTCGATATGCATGAGCGCCGCGGACATTCTCTGCTGCCAGTCCATCGTGTTTTCCCCCACGTTCAGTATCGTACGTCCGGGCGCGTCTTGCATAGTTCGTTATCCGATAATTTAGGGTTTCTTCGCCGGGTTGGGCCAACTCTTCCAGGTACCCTCGGGTGCCATGGTGTCCGGGAGTTCCGCCTCATAGGTCGCGATGCCAGCGGGATCGTCATTCCCGAAACGGCGATACCGGTTAGCCGGATCGTCGGTCGCGCCGAAGCAAACCTCGAGAGACCCGTCGGAAAGGTCCGCGTACATGGACCAGATCGTGCCGAGCCATTCGGTGTAGAAGTGGCAGGCGAGCCCGTCAGGAAAGCTCGCGGAAAGGAGTTTCTTCGCGGTCTCTACCGAGGCGCTCCTCGGCGCGGGCGCGTTCCTCTCGAGGAAGTCGTAGCGCTTCTGCGAGTGATCGTAGCGGAGTTCCGCCGTTCCCGCCATCGGCTCGTGAAGGTAATGGTTCGTGGAAAAGAGGAATCCCTCGCGCGCGCGCGTTACCGCGATCCCGTCGGGTCCTTTCTCGATGAGCGCCGCGTGGCCCGCCCTGTCCGCGACGAGTAGGTTCATGTGGAACGCGAGGGGGAAGGGTTCCGCGATCGCGATCGCCTCCTCCACCGTGCCCGCGCGATCGAGGATGGTTCGGACGAGCGACCAAAACCTGAATCCAACCATATCGGGGAGTGGGGCGTTCGGGTTTGCCGCGCTCATCGAGACCCAGAGTCCCGCGTCGTTGAGTCCGTCGGTACGGCCGAACTGCAGAAGCGAGAAACCCGTATGCGCGCGCCGTCCCTTGATCCTTACCGTCGAGATGGAGAGCTCGTCGTCCGTCGACCACTCGTAGCTTCGGCCGCAGATCACGTGTCCCGAGCTCGTGCGGTCTCCCAGCATGGCGAACTGACTGCAGCTCGAGGAGCGCGGCATCGTCACGGTGTAGTACACCACGGCCTCCGGCGCGACAGCGAGCTCCGAGGCGAATCCCTCGATCTCCTCGTTGAGGCCCGGGCACCACCGGTCGTTTAGCGTAAGAAGTCGGTCCGCTTCCTTAAGTCGTTCGATCTTGCCCTCGAAGGGCGACGTAAAAAAAGGAATCATGGGCGCGTGGTTTTGCTTCATCCATTTGGCGCGTTCTCGACCGACCGTCTTCGCGTCCCCTTCCAGGACCAAGCGCGTGTATGTTGCTTTCATCGTTATCCTCCGAAGGTAGACTACCCTTGGAAGCGTAATCCTTGCCCGACTTTTCGTGCCGGCCTGTGTCGGTCGATGATTTGAATTTTACGTAATGGTGCTTGACTCTAAAACAGAACGTTATTAACATAACACCGTAACAGTTAAGAAGGTGATGATGAGAAAAGCGAATCCGGAATTGGAAAAGCATATTCGGCAGGTTGCGCTGGAACTGCTCATGACGAAGGAACCGGCGGAGATCGGGATGCGGGATATCGCGTCCGCGTGCGAGGTCTCGCCGACGACGCTCTATTACTACTATGTCGACAAGGACGCCCTTTTTGAGCGCGTCAAGCTCGATTGCCTGGCCGATTTGGACGCGCATATCGAAGCAGGGACCGCATGCGCCGTTTCCTCGAGAGATAAGATGCGCGCGGGAATGAAGGCGTTCCGCGATTGGTCGTTCGCCAATCCCCGCGTCGCCCTTCTCGTGATGGATCGGTTCAAGCGAAACGTGACGGCGGCTCCCGGGGAGATGGAGGGTTATTACCGGAGTTTTGCTCTGGCCGAAAGGCTTCTCGCGTCCGACCCGGACCTCGCGCGCGGCAAGGACGTCAAGCTCGAGGCGAATCTCGCGATCGCCATGCTGTGGGGCGGGATATCCTCGATTTTGCTGACGATGACAAGCCCCGAATACTGGGACAGGGGAGAATACTTTACGGATTGTCTGATCGATAGGATCATGACGCCTTTTATGAATGGGGGAAAACGATGAGTATGATAGGAAAGATGAACGGTAAGACGCTCACGGGCGCCATTATGGTATCGCTTATGTTGGCCGCGTCCTGCGCGGCGGGCGCGCAGGACGTGGGCGCCGCCGGAAAATCGGAATCGCTTGAGCTGGTTGTCCGGCCGGGCGAGAAATG
>Ga0116170_10005081_pt1 | contig 11881 bp, 9 predicted proteins | sample AD_JPNHW1_MetaG_FD_89797 | JGI IMG/M metagenome (GOLD analysis project Ga0116170, IMG submission 89797) | Active sludge microbial communities of municipal wastewater-treating anaerobic digesters from Japan - AD_JPNHW1_MetaG | ecosystem: Engineered > Bioreactor > Anaerobic > Digestate | place... | reverse complement strand
GACGGGACACACGAAAATTTTGATTTGCTTTATAAATATAAGATAAGTGAGTGGAACGGCGGAAAGGTTCGCCATATTTGCGGCAATCTATACCATTTAATGAGAGGGCAGATCTTCACTGTCGACGGCTTGAAAATTTTCACAATGGGTGGCGGTGAAAGCCCGGATATTGAACTCCGTTATGAGAACAGCACTTGGTCGCGCTTTGAAATCCCGGACAGAGAAGAACTTTTAGAGGGCGCTCAAAGCCTTGAAGAGGCCGGATGCAAAGCCGATATTATCGTAACACATGAGCCGCCTCAAAAAATTAAAGGTTTCTTAAAACTGAAAGACAGTGATTCTGTCAGAGTCACCGGACTTAACGCTTATTTTGAAGAACTCAGCAGCTCCTGTGAATTTAAAAAATGGTTTTTCGGTTCCATGCACATCGACAAACATATTTCGAGCACACATATAGCTGTATTTCAGCAGGTTGTGAACGCCGAAACGGGAGAACTGCTGAAGTAATCCGGCAGTCTTGTTAAGCATCTTTTTTCTCTCATATACTCAGATAAATCAATATCATTCCGACTGGGGGCAAATATTCCGATTGACTGTCAAATCGGATGCAAAAAATGGAAAAACTGGGAATAAAATATAAACAGCTGGCGGATAACCGCAAGTTTTGCATGATGTGGCTGATTATCGGTGCAACCTATATCACGTGGTTCGGTTTCCTGAAAAATCCGCTTTATCATACAGCAAGTGTCATCGCGGTTGATCACCGCTTTCTTTTCTACATTTGGATATTATGCACTGTTATGGCGTTGTCGTTAAATGTCAAATATATGTACCGCCATAATGATTATGAGGGTAAAATAGGAAAAAGGCTGCTTTATGCCAGTTTTATATGTGTTATAATGACAGCTGTGGTGCCGCATGCGATCGGCGGAGTGCGGGGTTATGTCCACTGGATCTCGGCGCTTTCGTTCGGAGCTCTTTGCGCGGCCTCGGTTATTCTGTTTTTAATCAGCAAACTCAGTTCCAACCGCAGATATATTTACACGCTCTTTTTTCTTGCCGGCATCCTTGTGCTGATGCTTGTGCTTCTTATGCTTTTCGAAGAAAACGGCGTGATTGAAAGCCTGCCTATGCTGAGCGTTTACACAATCATTTTTATGATTAACTACACCGGTGTTTATCGGGATAAATCCGAATCAAAAATTAACGGCGATCCCTTTGCTTTGAATTAAGCTGAATATTAACAGTATTTATAACGCCGGCATCTGCCGATGTTTGCGCTTATTCGACAGAAACAGCCCGCACGATGCTGACACCGTGCGGGCTGTAATTTTGTTTGCTTTTCGATTTTACACGATGCCTTGTGCCATCATCGCATCGGCAACCTTGATGAAACCGGCGATATTCGCGCCGACAACAAAGTTATCCTCAGCGCCGTATTCTTTCGCGGCGGAAGCCATGTTGTTGTAGATATTAACCATAATATTTTTAAGTTCGCTGTCGACCTTTTCAAAAGTCCAGCTGCTGCGGGTGCTGTTCTGGCTCATTTCAAGCGCAGATGTCGCAACTCCGCCGGCGTTTGCCGCTTTGCCGGGCGCAAAAAGAACTTTATTCTTAATAAAGACTTCTGCCGCTTCTGCGGTTGAAGGCATATTTGCGCCTTCGGCAACAGCTATACAGCCGTTTTTAATAAGAGTAAGGGCGTCCGCCTCGTTCAGTTCGTTTTGCGTTGCGCACGGAAGAGCGATATCGCAGGCAACTTCCCAAACATTACCGTTTTCAAAATACTTCGCATTGGGACGGTAATTGAGATATTCCTTAATTCTGGCACGTTTGACTTCCTTTATTTCCTTAAGAGCAGCAACATCGATGCCGGCCGGATCATACACATAACCGTTTGAATCGCTGACAGTAACAGCTTTGCCGCCGAGAGCCTGAACTTTCTCAACCGCATAGATGGCAACATTGCCCGAACCGGAAACTACTACGGTTTTGCCGGGGATTTCTATACCGTGTGCCTTGAGCATTTCTTCAACAAGGTAAACAAGGCCGTATCCGGTTGCTTCCGTTCTTGCAAGCGAACCGCCGAAAGCAAGGCCTTTGCCTGTTAACACGCCTTCATAAAGCCCGGTGATGCGCTTATACTGGCCAAACATATAACCGATTTCTCTGCCGCCAACGCCGATATCCCCTGCGGGAACGTCTGTGTTTGCACCGATAACTCTGCAAAGCGATGTCATAAAGCTTTGGCAGAAATTCATAACCTCACGGTCGCTCTTGCCTTTGGGATCAAAATCCGAACCGCCCTTGCCGCCGCCGATGGGCAAACCGGTAAGTGAGTTTTTGAATATCTGTTCAAATCCTAAGAATTTAATGATGCCGATATAAACCGAGGGATGGAAACGAAGTCCGCCTTTATAGGGGCCTATGGCGCTGTTAAACTGAACACGGAAACCGCGGTTAACCTGAACCTTGCCGCTGTCGTCAATCCAGGGGATTCTGAATACGGAGACTCTTTCAGGCTCGATAAGGCGCTCGAGGAGAGCCCATTCCTCATACTTCGGGTTTCTTTCTACGGCCGGCCTGATGGATTCAAGGACCTCAACCGCCGCTTGGACAAATTCCGGTTCATTCGCGTTTTTGTCTTTTACTGTCTGAATAATTCTGTCAACATAGTTCATAACTTTTCTCCTTCAAAAAAATTTGGACGCAACCGGATATAATCCGGTTGCACCTGTGGCGTCTTTGCCTTGCATATATATTACGCCTTCATGTTTGGCAATGCAAGTATTTTTTTTTATGTTTCAATATTTCGTTGATTTGAACATATTAATGCGATTATTTGGCTATTTTTGCAACATTTATTGGTTAGTCTTTCATATTTTGCATTCTTTTGCAATTATTCCGTCTTTTTTTCATCGCTGAAACATGAAAATCGCAGGATATATTTCGTCGTTTTATTGACTTTTCCTCTTATAAATAATATCATTAATTATATAATTTTGCAGGGCTGTGATAAAAGATGGAGTCATTTATTCAAATCGGACGCTTCATCCTGCCGTTGCTTGGCGCGGCGGTAATTTTCTACAGCCTGTTTTCATTGTTCAGAAAACGGGGGTTGCCGGAAACGGGAGCATATCTGCAAAACTCCGCAAACGGCGATCAAATACAGCTTTATAATAAAGAAACCTCCATCGGCCGCGGCAAATCGTGCGATATTGTTTTAAACTATGATACCGTCTCCCGCTCACATGCTGTGATTGCACCCTGCAGCAAAGGGTGGTTTATTGTTGACACCCGTTCTTCCACCGGCACTTATGTCAACGGTGAACCTGCGAAAGGCAAAGTATTCCTGGAAGACAGGGATATCATCACCCTCGGAGGAGCGTCACTTGTTTTTTATACCGGCGGTGTCAGAGGCGATATTCCCATTGCAAAGAAAGTGACTTGACTGCCGCATCCGGTTAACTGCCGCGCAGAAAACAGTCTAAAAATGTCCCGCAATTCAGCGGCTTGCGGTAACTATTTATTTTGAACAACAGCCGACACAGCATATTCAGGGTTCGGTTATACGAAAGGTGATTTTAAATGCAGCATTTTAAATCCGCAAAAAGAATTGTTATTAAAGTCGGCACATCGACACTCACCTACGAAAACGGGAAAACAAATATCCGCCGTATGGCAAAACTTGCGACTGTTCTTTCGGATTTGCATAATTCCGGGTTGGAAATCGTGCTTGTTACCTCCGGCGCGATCGGCGTCGGGGTAGGTAAACTCGGATTGAAAAAAAGGCCTCAGGATACCCCGGGCAGACAAGCTGCCGCTACTGTCGGGCAATGTGAATTAATGTTTATATATGATAAACTTTTCGGAGAATTCGGTCAGATCATTGGCCAGCTTTTAGTTACCCGCAGCGACATTGAAAACGGCGAACGCAGAAGCAACCTTTTCAATACATTTGAAAAATTATTTGAGTACGGTGCGATTCCCATTGTTAACGAAAATGACAGCGTCGCCGTTGAAGAAATTGTGTACGGCGATAATGACAGTCTTTCGGCGAATGTCGCTAAACTGGTTAATGCAGACGCTTTGATCATTTTAACTGATATTGACGGTCTTTTCAGCGGTAACCCGCATGAAGACGAGGATGCAAAACTGATTCCCTATGTCGGCGAGATAACCGATGACATCCTGGCCTTGGCCGCCCCGAGTTCTTCAAAGCAGGGCACCGGAGGCATGATAACAAAATTGCAGGCGGCAAAGCTCTCAACGGGGGCAGGGATAGATACCGTTGTAATGAACGGCGCGGATCCTGCCGATTTATACAAACTTTTAGACGGACGGCAAACGGGTACTTTTTTTGAGGGAAACCCGTCTCCGCCTGTTCCGGAAAAACCGTAAAATACAACCGAATCCAATAAAAAATGACCGTTTAGCAAAGGAGTACAAACATGGTATCGGGACTGAAAGAAATAGGCGAAAAAGCTGTAAAGGCGGAAAGAATACTCGCTTGTACACGCGGGGGTATTAAAGACTCTGCTCTCGCCGCTATCGCTTGCGCATTGCGCGCTAAGAGCGATGACATCATAGCCGCCAATAAAATCGACCTCAGCAACGGAGATGCAGCCGGGCTGTCGCTTTCCCTGCTTGACAGGCTGAGACTTGACAAGGGCAGAATTGAAGCGATGGCTGACGGTGTGTGTCAGATAGCGGGCATGGATGATCCTGTCGGTAAAATCATTTCCGGCACAACACGCCCGAACGGATTAAAAATTCAAAAAATCAGTGTCCCGCTTGGAGTCATCGCGGTTATTTATGAAGCCCGGCCAAATGTCAGTTCTGACGCGGCGGCGCTCTGTTTAAAATCAGGCAACGCAGTCATTTTGCGCGGCGGCAAAGAAGCGATCAATTCCAACAAAGCAATTGTACAGTGTATGCGAACCGCAGTGAAAGAAGCGGGTTTGCCTTCAGATTGCATTCAGTTGGTTGAGGACACCTCCCGTGAAAGCGCAAATGAACTGATGCGGATGAACGAGACCATTGATGTTCTTATTCCAAGGGGCGGCGCCGGGCTTATTAAAGCCGTTATGGAAAACTCAACCATCCCTGTTATCGAAACAGGTGTCGGCAACTGCCATATTTATGTTGACCGCGCTGCCGATATTGACATGGCCGTGAATATTATTTTTAACGCAAAGACCTCCCGCCCTTCTGTTTGCAATGCATGCGAAAGCCTGTTGATTCATAAAGATATTGCGGAGCTTGCATTGATTGCCATAAATGCAAAGCTGGTTGAAAAATCAGTCGAGATCAGAGGCGATGAAATTGTCTGTGAAATATTGCCTGATGCCGTTCCTGCCAACGATGATGACTGGGGGAAGGAATATCTTGACTACATTCTGTCCGCCAAAGTGGTATCGGACATTGATGAAGCTATCAGCCATATTGCCGTTTACGGCTCAGGGCACAGTGAGTGCATTGTTACCAACGATTATGAAGCCTCGCAAAGATTTTTAAACGAAGTGGATGCCGCCGCGGTCTATGTGAATGCTTCCACTCGTTTTACGGACGGAGGGGAATTCGGTTTCGGTGCCGAAATCGGGATATCCACACAAAAGCTCCATGCAAGAGGGCCGTTAGGCCTGGATAACCTTACCAGTGAAAAATATATCATATACGGCTCGGGTCAGATTCGATAAACGATCCGGCGGCACGCAATAAAATCAGCCGGTTACCGATACGGCTTTGGAGGCGCCAAAAATGGAAGATAAAACAATAATTGAAACCCGCCACCGTAAAAGGAGACGCCACCGCTGGGCGTTCCCTTTAGGTTTGGCAATCATCATTCTTGCGGTTGTCGGAGCGGTTAACCTCATCAACGCCGGCATCGGCGGGATTAAAAATATGACTGACGACAGCAGTTTGAAAAACGAGTACGAAAAATTCCTTGAGCCGGTTGTGGCAAACGATCCCGATTCTTTTGACGATTTAAGCCGGGCAACCATGTCCCAATTGATAGCTTCTTCGGTTCAAAGGCTTTTTATAGATGCCGATGAAGGGGAATTTTCAGAATACTATTTTGAAAAAAAGAACGACGACGGAACAACATCCTATGCTTATGCTATTCCCGAGGCAAATGTCGATATAGCTTTTGAAGAGCTTTTCGGTGACGAGAGAACCCCTGAAAATATGACGGTCGAAGGCGGTTCAATCGCGTTTACTTATGACAGCACCGCAAAAAAGTATATTGTGCCGCTGGGTGACACGCTTCAGGCGTTCAAGCCAAAAGTAACCGACATTCATAAAAAGGGTGATTCTATCATTTTAACCGTCGGATATTACAGCTTGAATACCAACTCGGATGACTGGAAGATTGATGATGACGGCAACTATATTCCTCCTGAACCCAACAAATATATGAAAATTACTCTGAGGGACAGGGATGCGGCGATACCTTATTATATAGCCGCAATACAGGCAAGCGACGCGAGTTAGCAGGTTCTGTTGTATGTTGTTATTATAAACGCAAAGTGAGGTTCCCATGTATTTTCATGAACCAATCTATGACCTTGATATACTGTCAAAGCACAATCTGCATATTCATACAAACTTTTCAAAATGTGCCAAAGAGAAAATGACGGTTTCAGAAATTATTAAAACAGCTGAAACTGCCGGGCTTGAAATGATTGCGTTGACTGACCATTTTAACGATGACATTTCGGACAGTGAGTGCATTGAACGCAATATCTTTCTGCGTGCCGAAGCTGCGAAGACCGCCGCCGGGATAAGGGTACTGTTCGGCAATGAGCTTTCAGCTTATGCTCCCGGGAAAACACTCGAAAGCCAGTCAGTCAGGGACATTGTTGATTACAGGCTTTATTCCTGCAACCATTACCATTTGGATTTTTGGGGCCAGCCGGAAGATAAATCCGCCCGCGGATATGCCGAGTATTCCATTGCCATAATATCCTCGCTGATAAAATCGGATTTTGCGGACTGTATCGCGCATCCTTTTATCGGCCGTTTTATCAAGCATATTGAAGACAGAACGCTTGTAACAAAAGCAATGACTGACAGCGAACTTGGCGACCTGCTTATGCTGGGCAACGCTCATTATACTGCCTGGGAGCTGAATACAGGGGCGATTCTCGGTGATCCGGAATTCGGCAGAAGACTTTGGAACCTCGGGAGAGAAACAGGCGCGGTTTTCAACTACGGAACAGATTCGCATCGTTTTTCCTTTATTGATACAAGCACCTCCCTGCCTGAAATTAAAAAAGTACTGAACTGATTTAACACATAAAGAAAAATTAATAGTTTGTTAATTGAAAAAGCCTGCTTGCAATGTTAAACTGTATAAGGCTTTTATTTTATTGTTTGTATTTGTATCTGCGCAAATCACCTGCAAGGGAGACGAAAGTTTGCTGAAGTTAATGAAATTCTTGAAGCCGTTAAAGTTGTTCGCGGCTTTGACCATAATTTTTTCTCTTGCCCACAGCGGGCTGTCACTGCTCCTTCCAAAAATGCTGGCGTCAATCATAAACAAAGGCATAACCGATGAGCGCAAAGGATATATTCTCTTAATCGGTACCTTGATGCTGTTTTTGTCCGCTCTCTCTTTAGCGGCCGCAATAACATCAAACTATTGTTCCGCACGAACCGCGACAAGCTTCGGCAGAACAGTGCGGAGAGCCGTTTTTTTTAAGGTTGAAAGTCTTTCACAATGTGACATCGACAGTATAGGCACTCCGTCTTTGATAACCCGCAATACAAACGACATCAATAAAATTCAAGATATGCTTATGACTATAATGCGTACCCTTATCACAGCGCCGATCATGATGATCGGCGGTGCGGTTATGGCGTTCAGCATGAACAAAGAGCTTTCTTCAATTATGTTTTTTGTTATTCCTTTTGTTATTCTTATTGCGGTACTCGTCGCAAAGATGGTTATTCCGATGTTTGATAAAATGCAAAAAAAGACAGACTTGCTAAATCAGATGCTGCGTGAAAAACTCGGCGGCATAAGAGTTATCAGGGCTTTCAACCGCTCAGGTTACGAAGACAACAGATTTAAAAAGGCTAATCTGGATCTTACTTCGCTCGCGCTGAAAATAAACCGCTTGATGGCCGGAATAATGCCCGTTTCCGTATTGCTGATATTTTTGGTGATCGTTTCTATCGTCGGGATAACAAGCCGGCAGCTTAACGGCCTTGATGCGTCAATTCCCCTTCAAAAACTTCAGATTGAAAATACCGTCGGCAACCTGCAGGCTTTTCTGGTTTACCTTTTTATGATGATTTCAGCGGTTGCCATGGCAGCGGAAATGTTTATCATGCTTCCGCGCGCATCCATATCCGCAAAAAGAATCAATGAAGTTCTATCAATAGAAACAAAAATCATTGAACCTTTAACTCCGGTAATATCCGACAAAAAAGCAAGCAACGCCATTGAATTCAAGGATGTTTATTTCTGTTATCCCGGCGCGGAAGCCTCCGTGCTGAGTTCAATCAGTTTTCTGGCGGAAGCGGGAAAAACAACTGCGATTATCGGCGGCACCGGCAGCGGGAAATCAACACTTATAAACCTTATTCCGCGTTATTATGATGTCAGTTACGGTTCTATACTGTTAAACGGCATTGATATCCGCTATATGTCAACGGAAGCGCTGAGGAACCGGATCGGTTTTGTCCCCCAGAAAGCATTTCTCTTCAGTGGTACAATTGCCGACAATCTGCGTTTCGGTAAACCCGACGCCACCGAAGAAGAAATGTGGAAAGCGCTTGAAATTGCGCAGGCCGATGATTTTGTCAGAGATCTTAAGGACGGTCTGGACAATATGATTTCCCAAGGCGGAAAGAATTTTTCCGGCGGCCAGCAGCAGCGTATCGCCATCGCCCGCGCAATTATACGCCGGTCCGACTTTTATGTCTTTGATGACAGCTTTTCCGCTTTGGATTTTATTACCGACGCCAAACTGCGAAAAGCGCTGAAGGAAAGCCTTCACGGAAGTTCTGTCATCATCATCGCCCAGAGGATCGGTACTATTATTGATGCCGACCAGATTATTGTCCTTGATGAAGGCAAAATTGCGGGAATCGGAAAACATAAGGAATTGTTGCAAAGCTGTTCGGTTTACCGTGAAATTGCCCTTTCCCAGCTTTCAGAGGAGGATTTGGCATGAGGAAGAAAGACAGGCTGAACCTTGAGCTGAAAGAAATCAGGGCAAAAAGAAGAGAAAAATACGCCAGCTATAAGGGCGGGAAAAAGAAACACGGGGAAAAGCCAAAAGACTTTAAAGGGACAGCCCGAAAGTACTTCTCGCTTCTTCTGCCGCATAAATACATCATGATTATCGTTTTGCTCGCCGGAATATTCGGCGCCGCGCTGAGTGTCGCAGGGCCGATGGTTTTAGGCGATGTTGTCGACACCATTCAGGCCGAGGTTAAGCAAAAACTTCTGGGGCAGGAATTAAACCTCACAAAAATCATAAAAATGATGCTTTCGTTATTAGCTATTTACGGCACCAGCTCCGTACTGAATTTTATTCAAAACTACACCATGGCCGGCATCACACAAAAGGTTGTCTGCTCGTTGCGTGAACGGATAAATGCCAAGCTGTCAAAAATGCCGCTCAAATTCTTTGACAGCAACTCCAAGGGCGATATTATGAGCCGCATGGTCAATGATATTGACAACATCAGCAATTCTTTTCAAAACAGTATCATTCAAATAGTCACTTCTTTCGTTACGGCAATCGGCGTTTTCGGATGTATGCTTTATGTGAGTTGGAGACTGACAGGGGTTACATTGGCTATTCTTCCGCCAAGTCTGTTTATCGTGTTGGCAATAACCCGGCGCTCGAGAAAACATTTTAAAACTCAATGGGACCGTATGGGCGAATTAAACGGGCATATAGAAGAAATGTATACCGGGCATAAACTTGTCAAGGTGTTCGGCCGTGAGAACGACGCAATGGCAGAATTCGAAGATATAAATGACCAGCTGGCTCTTGTGAGCAGAAAGGCTCAGTTTATATCCGGTTTGGTTGGGCCAATGCTGGATTTCTTTGGATATATCGCTTTTATATTAATCTGTGTATTCGGCGGAATAAATGTTATCAACGGAAATATGACACTTGGAGGAATCACCTCATTTTATACTTACGCAATGCTTTTCATGCAGCCGATCGTAGCATTGGGTAATATAACAAACCGCCTGCAATCGTCCCTGGCTTGCGCGGAACGAGTTTTCACCCTTTTGGAAGAAGAGGAGGAAACGCCGGAGAATACTTCTTGTTCGATTGACTCGGCAATAGGAAAAGTTGAAATAAAACATGTTGATTTCTGCTACAGCGAGGATAAACCGCTTATCGAAGACATGAATATTACAGTCGAACCGGGGCAGCTTGTCGCGATAGTCGGTCCCACAGGCGGCGGCAAGACAACGCTTGTCAATCTCTTGATGCGTTTCTATGATGTCAAGGCCGGAGAGATTTTAATTGACGGCATCGATATCCGGCTTATCCCCAGAGAAAATCTGCGCAGGATTTTCGGTATGGTACTGCAGGATACCTGGCTCTTCAACGGAACGATCCGCGAAAACATCGCTTACGGAAGAGAAGGCGCAACCGATGAGGATCTTTATGCCGCGGCTGACGCAGCAAGAGTTACACATTTTATCAGCACTCTCTCCGACGGTTTTAATACGATGCTTGAAGAGGATGGCGCAAATATCTCTCAGGGCCAACGCCAGCTTTTAACGATCGCGCGGGCTATTCTGGCGGACCCGGCAATACTAATCCTTGATGAAGCGACAAGTTCTGTCGACACACGCACAGAAGTTTTAATCCAAAAAGCGATGAAAACATTGATGCAAGGCAGAACAAACTTTGTTATTGCCCATAGGCTTTCCACTATCAGGGAAGCCGACACCATTCTTGTGGTAAACAACGGCCATATTATTGAGCAGGGAAAGCATGAAGAACTTTTAAGCCGGAACGGCTTTTATGCCGAGCTTTACAACAGCCAGTTCGGTTTTTATGACACCGAGGCTGTATAACGGCATACTTACATAAAAAAGGACTGCGGTTTGCGATTGTAAAATCGTTTTAACGGCAGTCCTTTTTATACACTGTGTTCAAGCGCTAATCGGCAGCAAGTTCCTGCATCACCCTGTTGGCTATCGGCGCGGCTTTTGCCAAACCTGAACCGCCGTTTTCGACAATAACAACAACCGCCAAAGGCAAATCGGTTCGCTGAGAAAAACCTACAAACCAGGCATGAGGTCTTTTATCGCTCCCCACCTCGGCTGTACCGGTTTTGCCGCACATCTGAAGATTCGGGAATGTGCTGTCGCCGTAATAATTTTCAACATTTGAGCGGAGAAGCTCTTTTAATTTATGGGCGGTTGAACTGTTTATTGTAATGAGGGTTTCCTTATTCAGCGAGCCTCTTTGCGTAACCGTCTTGGTCGGGCTTACCACTTTGTCAACCAAATACGGAGAAATTCCGCTGCCGCCGTTGGCTATCGCACCCATTAGAGTAATCATATGGTAAGGGTTAGCCAGTGTGTTATATTGTCCGACACCCGCCCAGCCTAAATCCGAAGAGTTTGCTTTTGCAATGGAAAACCTGCTTTTTTCGATTTTTATACGGCCCATATAAAACTGTTTGTTAAAGCCCATCGTATTCGCTGTTGCCGTTAGCTTTTCGGTCCCCAGTTCAATCGCTATCTGCGCAAAGGCTGAGTTGCAGGACTTATTCAATGCCTCTTCGAAAGTAACAATACCATGTGTCTTGCTGCAGATGACTACGCCTGTCGATGTTTGAAGCTTGCCTGTACATTTGAAAGTCCGTGTGTATATATCCGGAATATTCT
>Ga0116170_10005077_pt1 | contig 11889 bp, 9 predicted proteins | sample AD_JPNHW1_MetaG_FD_89797 | JGI IMG/M metagenome (GOLD analysis project Ga0116170, IMG submission 89797) | Active sludge microbial communities of municipal wastewater-treating anaerobic digesters from Japan - AD_JPNHW1_MetaG | ecosystem: Engineered > Bioreactor > Anaerobic > Digestate | place... | reverse complement strand
CCATTTGCTTTTTTATATCAATCCCAAGGCGTTGCCTTGGGCTCAATTAATCTAGCCCTTCGGGCTGTTTATTTCAATTTGAAAGTGCGGGAAAACTACAAAATACTTTTTGGACAGCCTCTTCCTGTCTATCAATTAATTGATCCTTCTGGTTCTTCGTCCCGCAGGATTTTCTTTTCTTGGTTGTTCTGGCTGCCCCTCTCTCTTTTCAAAGTTTTTGCCATACCTTCTTTCAAATTCTTCGTGCCGGTCCTTCAGATCGGGTCTCTCCTTAAAAGTCCTATTCTCTAATATTTTGGGCCTTGGCTTCGAAAAATTGTTTTGCTTGGCCTGTTTTTTGGAACCCTCGTACAAATCGTAACGGCGCAAATCGCATTCCAACGGTCCATTGAAGAGCTTTATTTTCAACGAAGGACGAAGCCCAATGCTTTTGAACCCCTCCTCTGAACTACTAAAAATCCAGGCTTTAAAACCTTTGAAATTCTTCTTCAGGCTATCACCAATCATGGTGTAAAGTGGCTCAACCTGACGTTCGTTCATCCGCTGCCCATAGGGTGGATTTACAATCAGAAGTGCATTCTCAGATTGTGGCACCAAAGAAGCAAAATCGGACACCGAAAACTGAATTCCCCTTTTCAATCCGGCATTGCGGGCATTGTCGGATGCAATTTTAATATTTACCGACGAGATATCGGATGCATAAATGGTATGTTCAAACGGCACCTCATAATCGGCATTATAAACCGAATCGAACAGATCTTCATCAAAATCTTTCCATTTTTCAAAGTCGAATGATTTCCGGAAGATCCCTGGGGGTATATTCCGTGCAATAAGCTCGGCCTCAATCGGAATAGTACCCGAGCCACACATTGGATCGTATAAATCGCACTGTCCCTTCCAACCGGCCAGTTTCAATATTCCGGCAGCCAGCACTTCGCTCATGGAAGCTTCATTTTGTCCAAGACGATATCCCCGTTTGTGCAACGATTCGCCGGAACTATCCATCGAGATGGAAACTTCATCAGCCGAAGCATGAACATGGATGCGAATATCCGGGTTTTCAGTATTCACAGAAGGCCTCTTCCCCAATTTAGCCCGGAAATGATCGACAATGGCATCTTTGGTTTTCAGGCTCACGAACATGGAGTTATTGAAAGCCTCGGTATTAACCGTACTGTTTACCGAAAAAGTTTGCTGCACATCGAAAAAAGAAGTCCAGTCAATGTTTTTAACCCCGTTGTAAAGATCGTTGGTATTCTTCACCTTAAACTCGCCAATAATCTTTAGTATTCTGATTGCCGTCCGGCAACAGAAGTTGGCTTTATACAACATCTCCTTCGAGCCGGTAAACCTCACCCCACGAATAACCGGAGTTACATCGGACGCACCGATCTCAATCAATTCATCCTTCAACACATCCTCCAAACCGGAGAATGTTTTTGCCAACATCAAATAATTTTCAGAACTCATAATTTAATTAAATTCCCCCTCCGTCTCTAAAACTGGAGCTTCGTACTTTAAATTGAACAATTTTTGAATTGGGCGGCACATCGTTGGTTACCCACACGTTACCTCCAATCACAGATCCTCTCCCTATGGTTACTCTACCCAAGATAGTTGCCTGGGCATAGATAATTACATTGTCTTCAATTATGGGATGGCGGGGAACCCCTTTAATTGGATTTCCATCCTTGTCGAGGGCAAAACTCTTTGCTCCCAACGTAACCCCCTGATACAATTTTACATTGTTACCAATAATACAGGTAGCACCAATTACCGTACCGGTACCATGGTCGATGGTAAAATATTCACCAATCTGCGCCTCCGGATTGATATCAATCCCGGTCTCCGAATGAGCCATTTCAGCAATAATACGAGGTATTAGCGGAACACCCAACTCTACTAGTTTATGTGCAATCCGATAACTCGATATCGCCCGGATAGCTGGATAACAAAAAATAACCTCACCCCGTCCGTGAGCTGCCGGATCGCCAATAAAAGCAGCTTCCACATCGTTCGAAGAGGAACGCCGCAATTGCGGAATGTTTTCGATAAACTGCGTAGCCAACTTTTTTGCCAATGCAGCATTGGCAGCCACATCGCGATCGGCACTCGTATTTTGTGAACAACCAAAACAAAGCCCGGCAAGGATTTGGTCACTCAACAGATCGAAAATCTCATCAATATAAACCCCCATGTAATACCGGATTGCCACCGAATCGAGGGTGGTATTCCCAAAATAGCCAGGAAAAATAATTTCCCTGATTTTTGTGACAATGACCCCAATTTTTTTGGTCGAAGGCATGGGCTCACCCGCCTGATGCTCATGGCAAACCTTTCCGTAAGAATCCGATTCCGACAATGAATCAACTACTTGCCGAAACAGGTCGGATTTCGATTTTTCATTAAATCGTGTCATCGGAATTAAATAATGTGGTACTCAAATATCGCTCACCCGTATCGCAGATTACCGTCACAATGGTTTTCCCTTTGTTTTCGGGACGTTTGGCTATTTGCAACGCGGCAAACACATTTGCACCCGATGAAATTCCGGCCAGAATCCCTTCTTCCAAAGCCAAAGCACGGGCAACTTCAAACGCCGATTCATTTTCAACCGTAAAAACTTCATCGAGAATGGAGGTATCCAAAACTTTTGGAATAAAACCAGCTCCCAATCCCTGTATTTTATGCGAACCAGGCTGACCACCAGAAATTACCGGAGAATCTTTCGGCTCAACAACTACTGAATAAACCCGGGGTTTCTTTGCTTTCAACGCCTGTGTTACACCCGTAATCGTGCCTCCCGAACCAGCTCCGGCAATAAAAATATCAACCTTTCCTTCGGTATCATCCCAAATTTCGGGTCCGGTTGTTAACCTGTGATATTCAGCATTAGCCTCATTCTCAAACTGCATGGGGATGTAAGAATTCGGATTTTGGGCGGCCAGTTCATTGGCTTTGGCAATTGAACCGTTCATGCCTTCTTTGGCAGGTGTCAGATAGAGTTCAGCACCATAGGCACGAAGGATAATCCTGCGCTCGGTAGAAACACTCTCTGGCATCACAATAATGAGTTTATATCCTTTTACAGCACAAACCATCGCCAAGCCAATTCCGGTGTTTCCACTGGTTGGTTCGATAATGACGGTATCTTTATTGATCAATCCTTTTTTCTCAGCAGCATCGACCATGGCAAAAGCCAACCGGTCCTTCACCGAGCCGCCGGGATTTAAGGATTCCATTTTCACATAAATCTCAGCATCAATCGCTGCTGATAGTTTTTGCAGCTTAACCAACGGGGTATTTCCAATTAATTGAATTATTGTGTCGACTTTGCTCATCATAGTAGGATTTTAAGTAACTAAAAATAAATGAATTAAACAGTTGAGAACTTTTGCCAGGAACAGATCCTAGCAGCAACAAGAGCAACAACAACTGATGTGGAAAGATAACCGGATGTGCCTGATTTGTTTATTCATCGATTTGAATTTTGTATTGCAATATTATCAAAAAAATAGGAAATCACCAATGATGCTGTTCTGAATTACTTTTTCTGACAATAATTTTACATCGTTATCCTTTCTTTCAGAAAAGAATCAACTATATGGATTGCATTTCTCAACCGATCATTTCCTCTGCCGGAGACAACCTGATATCGAAATCCGAATTTTTTAATCTGTTCCTGATAAATATCCTGAAGGATTTGCCGGTTCTCACCCCCGTTTTCCCGCAGGGGATCGGAAATCCATGGAATGTCGATATCGCAAAGTAAAAAGAGGTCAACATCGCTTTGCCGGATAGAATCGTAAAGCCACTCCGGACAATTACCGTACACAAATTCGAACCATACTTTTGTAATGATTAACCATGTATCAAAAAAAACAAGAGGGTTTTTTCCCGCTACACTTTTCTCTTCCTCAATTTGATGAAGGGCAATCTTTTCCAAGTCGGAATAAGTATAGTCCCGGTGAAGGTTCCCCACATAGGAACGAGAAAATTCCGGAACCCATATTGTATTATAATGGATTGCCAGGGCTTCACTAAGGGTGCTTTTACCGGTCGACTCTGCTCCTGTAATTACAATCTTCATCGTTTTATTCATCGGCTGACTTCTTTGCTAAATCCTTTTTCCATTCAACGTATCCCCAAACCGCGGCAATGGTATATACGACATACAACAAAACAGTCGGATACATTCCTTTATATAAATACAACAAAAAAGAGACGGAATCGGCAACAATCCAAACCAGCCAATGCTCAATGATTTTACGGGCAAGCATCCAGGTGGCAACAATACTAAGGGCTGTAATAAACGAATCGCCTACAGGTACCGGTGAATCGGTAAATTTCTTTAGCACAAACCATATCCCTCCCCACAAAACAATTGCAAGAAGGGTAAGCACCAACAACAACCGTTTGGGAATATGGGAAACCGGTAATTCTTCTTTCCCATGATCGGTAGATTTGCCTTTGTACCAGAGAACCCAGCCGTAAATACTAACCCATACATAATAAAACTGCAGGGACATGTCGGCATAAAAACCGGTATCGAAAAAAACATAGATATAAAACAGCGAAGTTAGCAACCCCAACAACCAGGTAAGTATATTCTGTTTTACAGAAAGAACAACGTATATTATCCCCAACAGGGCACCAACCATTTCAATCCAGTGCGAAGCCAGCCAGGATAACAACTCATTGGTCATTACTTCTCTCCTTTAAGTATTGCATTATATTCAGCCTGATTGTTGATTACCGATAATGCTTTCAGAATTTCTTCTTCACCCTCATTATAAATTTCAAAGAATTCGCTACTGTTCCATAAATCACGTGCGACAAGTGACTTAACATGCCTTCTGGCATATTGATCAATTAAGTTTATCGACTCTTCATCTTTCGCAATATCCTTTTTTACTCCTTCATTCCATAAAGCATCCAACATTTGATCCGATACGTTAAACTTCTTCTTGAAAGTAGCGAAATCGGGGTAATCATTCATCATCTCCTTCCGATGCGAATCGACATAATCGACGACAAACTGATAAACCACATTCTTTCTAACCAACTGATTGTAATATTTATAATTGGTCGTGGTATCAATTGGAATAAAAATGTCGGGGATAACACCGCCTCCACCAAATACATCCCGGTGATTAACCAGAGTTTTATACTTCAACGACTGATTTACCGCAATGCTGTCTTTGCTAAACAGCTCTCCCCGTTTATATCGTTCTGAATAATCGTTCTGATATTCTTCGACACCATCGTCGTAAGGTTTTTGGATACAACGTCCACTTGGGGTGTAATAATGAGCGGTTGTTAAACGAATCATCGAACCATCGATATAACTGAAAGGCTGTTGCACCAATCCTTTTCCGAACGAACGCCGGCCAACAATAACACCACGGTCCCAATCCTGAACGGCCCCGGAAACAATTTCGCTGGCTGATGCAGACCCTACATCGATTAAAACAACCAAACGCCCTTTTTCAAACAAACCTTGATTGGTGGAGATATAATCTTTTCGTTCACTCTTAATTCCCTGAGTATAAACAACCAATTTACCTGCACCAAGAAACTGATCGACCACTTCATAAGCCGATTTAAGGAAACCTCCGCCATTACCTCTTAAATCGAGAATCAGGTTTTCAAACGATGGATTCAATTGCAATTTTTTCAACGCTTCAATAAATTCTTCGGTTGTTGTTGCAGAAAATCGGCTCAACTTTATATATCCCGTCTTACTATCAATCATATACGAAGCATCCAGACTAAAGATTGGAATTTTGTCCCGGATAATATCAAAATCAAGCAATTCTTTTTCTCCCTTTCGCAAAATCTTTACTTTGACCAAGGTTCCCTTTTCTCCACGTAACCGTTTGAAAACATCCTGACTGGTAATACCTTTTCCTGCAATTAGTTCATCGTCCACCGACAGGATTCGGTCGCCGGCCATTAACCCTACTTTTTCGGAAGGTCCGCCGGGAATGGTTTGTACAACAATCAATGTATCATGAAGGATATTAAAAGAAATGCCAATCCCGTCAAAACTACCCTGCAATGGCTGGTTCATTTCGTCCACCTCTTTTTCGGAAATATAAACCGAATGCGGATCCAATTCGCTCAACAATTTCACCATCGCAGCTTCGGTCAACTCTTTTATATTCACCGAGTCAGCATAATTAACATCAATTGTACGAAGCAACCAGTTAAATTTGGCCGACTGCGATTGCACATTCTGAGCGCGAACAACCGGAACAGATAAGATGAGGGAAAAAAACAAGATAAAAGGAATAATTGCTTTAACCATAAACCCAAAATTAGTTGGAACTACACAAAGATAAGTTTTAAATTATCGAATCAAATCCCGGGCAATAAAGATGCCAAACAAACTTTGTGAAAAGTTACTAACAACCGTGTTTTTTTTATTGATAATTCATATCCAAATGGTTATTTTAATTGCGGAATTTAACGAAATACAACTAACTCAAACACAACAATTAATTGATCATTTCTTAATGATTTTTAACATATCAATGATTTTTTTTGGGTTTGCAAATTTTGTTCTGGTTCAGAACAACGGGAAAATGATTTTAACAATTACACGAAATAATAATTGATTAATTTAAATTGAATTCTATGAAAAAGAAAAAATCAATCATCATGCTATTGTTGCTGGTTTTATTTTCTGCTTCTGGTTTTGCCCAGGTCACAACCTCCTCGTTGACCGGCAAGGTAATGGGAGCCGATAATTCACCAGTTCCAGGAGCTACTATTCTTGCTGTCCACCAGCCATCCGGTTCACAGTACATTACCACGGCAAACAACGAAGGGTATTTTAACATTCAGGGAATGCGCCCGGGTGGTCCTTACGAAGTTAAAGTAAGTTTTGTTGGTTATTCCTCGATGACCTACACCGACATCACACTTTATCTGGGTGAATCATTTGCCTTAAATGCCATTTTGAAAGAAAATGTAACCGAGGTATCCGAGATCATGGTTATTGGTGCAAAACCATCTGCCTTCAGAACAGAAAAGACAGGTGCCACCACCAATATTTCCCGGGAACAGATGTACACCATGCCAACCATTAGCCGTGGAATTTCGGACATTGCCCGTGTTTCACCTTATGCAAACGGGATGAGCTTTGCTGGCGGCGACGGACGTTCGACCAACTTCACGGTCGACGGTGCAAACTTCAATAACAACTTTGGTTTAAGTTCAAGCCTTCCAGGTGGAGGAAACCCCATCTCGATGGATGCTATTGAAGAAGTTCAGGTGGTGATTGCCCCATTCGACGTTCGACAAACAAACTTTATCGGTGGTGGTGTGAACGCCATTACCAAATCAGGTACCAATGAATTCAAAGGTTCGGTCTATACCTACCAGCGCAATCAGGATATGCGTGGTAACAAAATTGGAGATTTCGATTTTGGAGACCGTAAAAAAGAGTCAAAATCAGTCTATGGTTTTACCTTTGGTGCCCCGATCATTAAAAACAAATTATTCTTCTTTGGTAACGTTGAATACGAAAAAACCCCTCAACAAGTTATCAAATGGAGCGCTTCAACCAATGGCAACTCCGACGGACAAACCATTTCGAGGGTAACCGAAAGCGATTTGCAAAAAGTTTCTGATTTCCTGAAAACAAAATATGGTTACGAAACCGGTTCTTTTAAAGATTTCCCAGCCGACCAAACCAACATTAAATTATTGGGCCGTATCGACTGGAACATCGACAAAAAGAACAAACTAAGTGTTCGTTACAACTACACCAAAAATACCGCATGGAACGAACCCAATGGAAACTCAACCGATGGTAGCTACCGCGACAAGACCAAAAATCGGGTTGGACAATATTCCATGTCGTATGCAAACTCAATGTATTCAATGGATAACATTGTTCATTCAGCAACCGCCGAATTAAACAGCCGCTTTTCCGATAAAATTTCAAATCAAATATTGGCTACCTATTCCAATATTCAGGACATACGTGGAACGAATTCTTCGGAGTTCCCATTCATCGATATCATGAGTGGAGACATTGCAACCGGTGTTGATGCTTTAGCACCTTATATTTCTGCCGGTTATGAACTATTTACCTACAACAATGGCGTAAAAAACAAAGTAATGACCCTTACCGACAACTTTACGTATTACATTGCTGCACACAAATTAACCGCCGGCATTAGCTATGAATTCCAGAATGCAAGCAACGCTTATATGAGGAATGGTACAGGCTACTATCGTTATGCAAGTTTAAATGACTTCTTCAACGGAGCTGCTCCGGTTGATTTTGCATTAACTTACGGAGTCAATGGTGAAAGCCTTCCTGTCAACGAAGTTGCTTTCCATCAGTTAGGCGCTTATGCACAAGATGAATGGAATATTAACAACAATTTCAAGATCACAGTTGGATTACGCGCTGATAATGTCAAATTCTACAACGAAATCATGCGCAATAATGCCATCTATGCTCTCGACTTTGGCGGACGCCATATCGATACAGGCGCTTGGCCTACATCCAAAATCAACCTTTCACCGCGTGCCGGTTTTACCTGGGATATACTCGGCGACAAATCGTTGATTGCCCGTGGGGGAACCGGATTTTTTACTGGTCGTTTGCCGTTGGTTTTCTTCACCAACATGCCATCGAATGCCGGTATGAACCAAATATTGATGAAACTGCAAACTTCTTTCAATGCCGATGGCACCGTTAAAAAACGGGATTCCCGGTTGGATCAACTAGCAGGAGGTATGATTACCAATGTTGATGAAATGATTCAAAAACTTGGTTTCCAAACCACAGTTACCCCTGAAAACGGTAGTGTCCCAAGTTCGATTGCCGGAGTAGATCCTGATTTCAAAATGCCACAGGTATGGAAATCATCATTTGCCATCGACTATAAAATTCCAACCGCTTTCCCATTCAAAGTGACCGCTGAAGGAATGTATACCAAAAACATGAATGCGGTAATGCAGGAAAATTATGCAGTGAAGAATCCGGACAACAGCTGGACCAAATTTTCAGGACCAGACAACCGCTATATCTTCCCTACCGATTATTTATACAACAGCAGCGTGAAAGATGCTTGCGTTTTGACCAATACAAATAAAGGATATGGATGGACCGCAAACTTGACATTCAATGCTGAACCGGTTAAAAATCTGGAAATCATGGCCGCTTACACCCATACCGAAATGAAAGAAGTTTCCGGTATGCCAGGTAGCAACGCAAACTCCGCCTGGATTGGCGTTTCTTCTGTAAACGGTCCTAATACGGCAGAAATTCAACGCTCACAATACGTTACTCCTAATAAGGTAATCGCTTCTTTATCATACCGCATTCCTTATCTGAAAAAACATATGGCTTCAACCGTTAGCTTCTTCTATTCAGGTTATTCTCCTTACGGAAACTCATTTAGCTACACCAACGACATGAATGGCGACGGTGTTACTGCCGACCTGATTTATATTCCAAAAGCAAAAGGTGAAATCACATTCATAACACCACAAGATGAAACAGCATTCTTCGCATTTGTGGAACAGGACAACTACCTGAGTAAACACAAAGGTGAATATGCTGAAGCAAACGCGGCTCGCGCTCCATGGGTTAACAAGATTGACTTCCGCTTCTTACAGGATTTCTCTATCAAAGCCGGAAAAACAACAAACACCTTACAAGTCAGCCTCGACATTCTGAACTTTGGTAATTTATTGAATTCTGAATGGGGAATCAACCAGAACATGTCATCCAGCAACTACGGCAACATTCTGAAATACGAAGGTGTTGATGCCAACAATGTTCCAAGTTTCTCGATGGTAAAAATCAAAGATGCCAGTGGCAATTCGGTTTACCCAACAAAATCGTACACAACCTATTTGAGCTACGACCAATGCTGGCAGTTCCAAATTGGAGTACGTTACATTTTCAACTAGAATCTTAACGATTGTTATAAGTAAAAGGACACCTCCAGGTGTCCTTTTTTTATGGCACAAAAAAAACCGTCAACCCAAATGGATGCCGGTTTTTTCTATTTTATCCTGGAAACGATTCAATTAAACATGTGCCAGGCAACCATCCTTGCATTCCGAAAGAATTTTACGAACATCGGTTGGTGCAACCCTTCCGTGAACTTTATCGCCGATCATCACAACCGGAGCAAGTCCACAGGCGCCAACGCAACGTAACGCGGTAAGAGAGAATTTCCCGTCAACCGTGGTTTCACCCACATCAATCTTTAACTGACGCTTGAATTCGTCGAGCACCTGTTCCCCACCCCGCACGTAGCAGGCTGTTCCCATACAAACTGAAATCGGGTTTTCGCCCTGCGGCAACATGGTAAAAAACGAGTAGAAGGTAACGACTCCATACACTTTTGCAGCGGAAATATTCAGCTCCCTGGCAACCAGCTCCTGAACTTCGGCAGGAAGATAACCCAGTTTTTGCTGTACCTGATGCAACACGTTGATCAGTTCACCTTCCTGGTTATTATAAGAAGCACAAACCTCTTTGATCAGGTTTATGGCATATTCCGATAATTTAATTTTTGGCATAACTTTTCTCTTTTCGGGTTAATCTTCCTTGACAAATTTCACACTACGGTCGAAATAAGCGGTATGTAACAGATGATGTGACTTTTCGCTCATTGGCTTTCCTAAAAACTCTTCGTACAATTGAATAATGTAGGGATTTTCGTGCGACTTACGGATGGTTTTCATTTCATCCTCGGTGTAGATTGCCTTTTGCCGCTTCATCAAAATCTCCGAATCGCTGTGGTGATAAGGCTGCCCACCACCACCAATGCAACCTCCGGGGCACGACATGATTTCGATGGCATGGAAATCAGACTTCCCTGATTTAATATCTTCCAGCAACTTACGGGCATTTCCCAAACCGTGAGCAATACCAATGCGGATGGGCAGGCCGTCGAAATCGATGGTTGCCTCACGTACACCTTCCATCCCCCTCAGTTCGTTGAAATTGATCTTTGGCAGAGGTTTCTTCGTATAGAGTTCATACGCCGTACGAACAGCAGCTTCAATTACACCTCCGGTTGTCCCAAAAATTACTGCGGCGCCGGTCGATTCACCCAATGGATTGTCAAAATCCTCATCGGGCAACGCATTGAAATCGATATTGGCCAGTTTGATCAGTCGTGCCAATTCACGGGTAGTGAGTGCATAATCGACATCCGGGTTCCCATTCTCACCAAATTCTTCACGACTGCATTCATATTTTTTAGCCACACAAGGCATGATGGAAACCACCACCAAATCCTTGCGTTCGATATTCATCTTCTGAGCAAAATAATTCTTGGCAATAGCTCCAAACATCTGTTGCGGAGACTTGGCCGAAGAAGGAATATCGATCATGGTAGGAAACTGGTGCTCGAAGAATTTCACCCAGGCCGGGCAACAAGAGGTCAGAATCGGCAATTTAACCTCTTTGTCTCCATTAAGGTGACGCTGCAAACGGTCGAGCAGTTCGGTACCTTCTTCCATAATGGTTAAGTCTGCGGCAAAATCGGTGTCAAACACAAAATTGAAACCCAGACGGCGCAAGGCAGCGGCCATTTTGCCGGTAACCAGTGTTCCGGGTTCTAATCCGAATTCTTCGCCCAATGCCGCGCGAACCGCAGGTGCTGTTTGAACGACCACGGTTTTAGTCGGATCGGAAAGAGCACGGATTACAGCCGGTGTATGGTCGTATTCGGTCAACGCACCGGTTGGGCAAACAGCTACACACTGGCCACAATAGGTACAAACCGAATGGTCGAGGTTTTCTTCAAAAGGAGGTGAAACAACCGCTTTAAATCCACGGTTGATAGCCGAAAGAACGCCTACCGTTTGCACCTGGTTACACATCATTTCGCAACGACGGCACAT
>Ga0116170_10005075_pt1 | contig 11890 bp, 13 predicted proteins | sample AD_JPNHW1_MetaG_FD_89797 | JGI IMG/M metagenome (GOLD analysis project Ga0116170, IMG submission 89797) | Active sludge microbial communities of municipal wastewater-treating anaerobic digesters from Japan - AD_JPNHW1_MetaG | ecosystem: Engineered > Bioreactor > Anaerobic > Digestate | place... | reverse complement strand
TAAATTATAATATTCAAGGATTTTTATGAAAGAAGTATTTACACAATTACGTCATGCTGAACTTGTTTCAGCATCTAACCCGTATACGCATGTTGGAAAGATCCTGAGACAAGCTCAGGATGACAGGAAAAAAGGATTTACGCTTGCGGAGGTTTTGATAACTCTTACTATAATAGGTGTAATTGCTGCTTTGACTATACCAAATTTGATTGCCAGTTATCAAAAACAGCAGTATGTGACGCAATTAAAAAAGGTTTATACGGAAATTTCACAAGCCATGAAACAAGTAATGGCAGATGAAGGGATTAATAAACTTACCTTGTCGGATACTTTGTATTGCGATTATGAAAACGGATGTGATCTGGATGAAGCTTTGCAGCGTGTGGGAAATGATTTTTTAAAAAAATATTTTAAAGTTATAAAAGATTGCGGGACAGAATATCCGAGTCCCTGTTTTGCATCCAAATATAATACAATTAATGGAAACGAAGGATCTGTTATACCTTCTGGTTATAGTGTAATAAATGTAGGTGGGGCTAGCATTTCTATATTTCCGACACAAAAACAATATTCAGGAACCATCTATGTGGATATAAATGGTTTAAACCCTCCTAATATTTACGGAAGGGATCTTTTTACGATGGCTTTTTTCTATGACGGTTCAATTGATGAATTTGGAATAAATCCCCAATGTAGAAAAGGGGAAATATCAGTTAACGGTTTGGGATGGCTTTGCAATGGAAAAGGTAACGCTTATGAAGCTCGTGAGAGTATGTTTGAAGAATATTGCGATCACCAAGGCTACGGCTCATGTTTTGGTAAAATCTTAAACGATAATTGGAAAATGGATTATTAAAATTATAAAACCTGTAAATATTTGTGGACCTGCGGAATAACTCTTACATTGGGATATTTTGTCAAAAATTTATCAAAAACTTCAATAATTTTTTCTCCCGAAACGCTCAATTCGTAATCTTGCGTTTTGGGCTGTAAAATCAGCGGCAGTTTATATTTTTCCGCAAGCTTGATGCAGTGGGCAATTTCATCGTCTAAAATATTTTCATCAAAAACAATTTTTGCAAAAACTTCTTTGTTATACCCTTGCAAAACTTTGAAAAACTCATCGTGAAGCGCAAAGGATTTTTCTACACCGGAGGCACTTGGAAGCTTAATATCGGCTGAAATTATGTCAACCATATCAATGATTTTTGGAATTTGAGTGTTTAGGGTAGAATTTGTTTCGAGGTAAATTTTATTATTAATTAAAGGCAAAAATTCTTTTAAAAAATCCGCCCAAAGCAACGGCTCGCCCCCTGTCAAAGAAACGGTGTGGATGTTTTTTAAGTCAAATTGTTCTATGTGCTTGGCAAGCTGCTCGGGTGTGTAGTCAGGGAATTTGCCTCGGCAGTCTTCTTCATCAGTATCACAAAAATTACAGTTTAAGTTGCAGCCGCTAAATCTTATAAAAAGCTGTTTTACGCCTACATAAGGGCCTTCTCCCTGAATTGATGCAAATATTTCTTTTATTTTAGCTGTTTCCATTGAATAAATTCTCTCTGATGTCTTTTTTTGAAAGATTTTTTAATTCTTCATAAAGCTCTTTTTCTTTTTGTGAAAGGTCTTTGGGAATTTCAATATTGACTGTGACAATCATATCTCCGTATTTTCCGTCATTTCCTTTCAAGCCCTGCCCCGATAGTCTGAATTTTTGCCCTGAATGTGTATTTGGCATGATTTTCATCAAAACATTGCCTTCTATGGTCGGAATATTTATTGACGCGCCTAAAACGGCTTCACTCGGTGTTATAGGGATTGCACATAGAATATTCAAACCTTCAAACTTAAAAATGTCGCTGTTTTCAATTTTTATTTTTAAATAAAGATCACCATTCTTGCCTCCATTGTAACCTTTATTGCCTTCGTTTGCAATCCTTATTTTAGAGCCGTTTTTGACATTTGGCGGAATTTTTACGCTGAGTTTTTTGTAAACGGATTGTTCGCCCAACCCGCCGCACACGGGACATTTTGTTCCGTTAATAAATTTTCTGCCCTCGCAGTTGGGGCATTTTTGGGTGTGAAGAATGTTTATTTTTCTTGTGGTTCCTTTTAAGGCTTCGGAAAATGTTATTGAAATATCGGTAAAAACGTCGCTTCCTTTTTCAGGGTAAGCTTGTTTTTGTTCAAAATTTTTCTTCCCCGTCGTTTTTTTAAAACCTTCTAAGATGTCGTTGAAAATATTTGAAAATTCCGGTTCTTCTTTTTTGGTTTCTTCTTCAAAATTTTGGCTTTCTTTATATGCCTTATTTGCCTGCTTTCTCTTGGCTTGCGTTTCTTCGTGTTTGTAAAATCCTCTCAACAGGTCATAATTTTTTTTCTTTTCTTCATCTGATAAAATTTCGTAAGCCTCTGTTATTTCTTTGAATTTTTTTATGCATGCCGAATTCCCTGAATTTACGTCAGGATGATATTTTCTGGCAAGTTTTCTGTAAGCTGATTTTATAGCCACGGGGCTTGCATCTGCTGAAATTTCCAAAATATCGTACAAATTTTTTTCTGATGAAACCACCAAAATTCACCTCTTTGATTCTTAAGCACAATGAGCTTCATGCATCTTTTGTAATTATTTAATGAAAATTTTAAAAATTTCAATAGTCCTTCAATATTAATTTTTGGCTATATGATTTTAAAGTTCTCAAGCAGAATTTTGAAAGCAAGTAGAATTAAAATTACCCCGCCTGAGATTTCCAAGTTTTTTGTAGGGAATTTTTTGAAAAAATTCCCTGCCCAAAATCCCAAAAGTGAATTAATAAAGGTTATTACCCCTATTATAATTGCAGGGATAAGGATTCTTACTCCGAAAAGAGCCAATGAAACCCCTGCGGCAAGAGCGTCAATGCTTGTGGCAAGCGATATTGCTAAAATATAGCTTAAGCAAAGATAACACAAAAGTTTTTCCTGTTCTTTTTGTTTGTAAGCATCTTTTATGAATTTAAGTCCTAATATCATAAAAATTGCAAAAACAACCCATGCCGAATACGGTTCAATATATTTACTTACCAGCCCTGTGAAGCTTGCGCCGATTAACGGCATCAAAAATTGAAAAAAGCCTACAGAAAAAGCCAAAATCAAAGAATTTTTTACTTTGTTGTGAGCAAAAATCAGTCCATTTGAAAACGAAACCACACAGGCGTCAATAGAAAGTGCTATCGCAAGAATAAAGATGTCTATATAATTCATTTCAGCATCACGTCCACTTCAAAAAACCTATCCCAGGGATAAGAATACTTTGCACTAAAGTTTGTATTTAATTTTTTATTTATTCTATTTTCAAAATCCGACATCATTTCATTTAATTTTGATTTTATCTTCGCCTCTTGCGCTAAGGATTGCAAAAATAATTGTTCTCCCTCTCCCCTTGCGGGAGAGGGTTGGGGTGAGGGGTATTGTAAGGTAATAGGGTTGGGGTGAGGAGTATTTTTTAAGGATTGCCTTACATTTGCCTGGTATGCCCAATCATCGGCAAATCTTACAAATTGAAGTTTTTTGAACTCATTTTCATTATATTTTTTTGCAAAAAATCTCACAATAGCAGCGCATATTAAACTTCCTAAAGTATTTGCACTCGTGTTCCATGCGCTGTATCCGTAAAAATTTTCAAAATTTAATCCCGCTTTAAATAATTTTTCCACAAAAGCATTGTCAGCTCCGTTTGCAAAGCGGACATCTGCTATCATATAAGGCCTTGGGGGTAAATGTATATTCCCGCTGAAGGGTATTGTTTCAATTTCCATAACAATTTCGCCTTGTTTTTGTTCAAAATTGTTCACAATAAGTTCAATTTCTGACTGTTCTTTTTTGACAATTTTACAGCCTGCAAGCTTTAACTGTTCTTCAACGCTTTCTTTAATTGAAATGTCTTCGTAGTTTGATATTAAATCTTTGTGTTCAGGTGCCAAAAATTTCACAGAAATTTTTGGCATTCTGTTAAGCTCAACAACCGCACGTGCCAAAAGCGTCAATGGGATTTCATCTGCGCCGATTTTTACAAGTGCGTTTAATTTTTTTTCTTCAATCATTTTTTTTAGGATTTGGGCTTCCAGAACATTGAGCCCGAAAGGCGCACAATCGTCTTTTGAAAAAACAAGAGTGTCGAAAACACCTTCTTCAATCCACTCAAGGTATATTTTGTTAATTTCAAAATTTCTCTGTCTTGTCGCAAGGTAATCACTTAGAATTTCTTTTGGGACATCTTTTGTTTCAATTCCTTCTTCGTGAAATTTCCTTGAATATTTAAATATTTTTTTGCCGTATTTATTCCAGTATTCTTTTTCTTCTTCGTTTATGTTGTTGTTTGAAATTCTCATAATACTTGAAAAAGCATATATTTTTGTGTTTTTTTGTTCAAGAAGCTTTTTAAATTTTTCAAGATTTGATTTAATTTCATCAAATGTTTGAGGGCATCTTCTGGAAGAAATTAAACCGCCGTATGCTATGGTATCAAGCGAAATTATTATTGCATCAACATTTTCAAGGTTTTTAAGCCACTTAAAAATGTCTTTAACTTTTGCTTGAGAATTAAGTCCGCCTAAAAACTTTCTGTCGGGCATAAAAAGCTTGATATTTTCGTCAATCTTTGCAATCTGCTCGGGCAGAGTATAGCAGACAGGGCGATTGTCAATAGGAATCAATGCGATTTTTTTCATAACTGAGTTATTATATCATAACGGTTGACCTTTGGGCAAAAAACAGTATAATTTTAAGTATGAAGAAGATTTTGGTGCTTATTTTAATACTGTTTTTTGCCCCCTGCGCTTTTGGGTTCAATTTTTTTAAACAAAAACAAAAATTTCCTGCAGAAGGCGGTTATGTAGGGACTTTGCCCAATGTTGCCGAAAAATTTCAAAAGCCTCAAATACAAGAAGCAGCACCTGTTTTTGACAGGGTAGAAAGTTTTCGTGACCAAAGTCAGATAAAGCCTTTACCAAGAGATAATCCTGCATTTGTAAATATAATTTTAAAAAAAGACAAAACCTCTCAATATTTAAATGATATAAATGATGTTATTTTAGCATTGGAAAAGCTTGCCAATATTATTGAAACAAAGCAGGATATCCAAAGGTTTAATGCTGAGGCTTACTATGTTAAAGCAAATGTTGAATACTTAAGGAATAAATACAAAAATAAATCCGAGACAAGCTATGTTTCTTATCAAAAACTTATGAAGCTTAATTTGCAAATACAAACTATTGCTCAGTTAAGGTCGGATGGTTCTAAGTATTCACAATATCTTGCCAGCAGTGACGGTGGATATGTTTATAACGAAAATAATATAGATAAACAAATGGATTATTTGCTTCAAGAAATAAACGACACTTTGTTTGTATTAAGAGATGTAAGGTGAGAGTGTTGACAGAGAGGCTTTATAAAGGTTAATATTGGTTAAATAAGTTTGTGTAGAAAAAGGTTTGAATGGGTCTGAGAAAAATTTATTTAAGAATAAGAATATTTTTTTACTCTATCAGAAGATTAACTAATACTCTGATGATCTCATTAATGCTGGGCGTAACCTTCTATCTTTTTATAAATAACTTTGTATTTGGCAGAATAATAATGGGACAGGCAAATAACGACGACCTTTTGAAAAAATATAATTCTGCTATAACTTTATACAATGTTGCTGATTTTTACTACACTTTAAATCATTTTTCCGATGAAAACAAGCAAATTTATTTTCAAATTCCTTATAAAAAAGCCAAGTGCTATATGGAGAATAAAAAGAAAAAAGAATCTATTCAATCTATGCTGCAGGGTGTTACCAAAATTCAAAGACAGTACGGCATTTTTTCAAGAGAGACAGCTTGTTTTATGAGAAAATATCTTATTGAATATTACCTTGATAATAACAGTTATACTCTTGCAAATCAGGAGTTTAACAATTTGCTCACAATATACAAAAATATAGGATATGATAATAATGAAATGGCTGATATGGTAAGGCTTTCGGGTGATTTGTCATTTGAGGCGGCCGATTATGAAAGTGCGATGGAATTTTATCAAAGGGCCTATGATATAATAAGCCGACAGCCCGATATTGATGATGAAGTATTCATGAAAATAACAAGCAGAATTGCTTTGTATGAAGTACAGCAAGACAAAATAGATCTTGCTATCAACATATACAGCAATTCTATTGAAACACTAAAAAACAGCGAAAATCCTCAGAAAAGCGTGATTGCTGACATGTTGATTCAGCTGGGAGATATATATGCAAATGCAGGTAAACCTAAAAATGCTATAATCTGCTATGAAGAAGCGGTTGAATTGATTAAAAAATTGCCGCGGGTTAATTTTATGCGTCAAAACCTTAACTTTTACCTGAATTCTCTTAAAGATTTATATGATAAGGCCGGACAATTCCATAAGGTTAGAGAAATAGAGCTTGAATTTGCAAGGCAAAGAAGATTCTTTTTCATGCTTTAGTTGACTTTTTTGTCATCGGAGTTAAAAAAATACCAGCCATATAGTGGATTTTTTAAAGAAATCCTAAAACTTTGGTGTGATTATTACGACAAAAACAATGTGGGCGGTTTAAATTAAAAAGGGCGAAAAAATGTTTTCACCGACAATACAAAATTTAATATCAACGGGAGGGCAAAAAGCTGCCGAACAAAGAGCTGTGCAAATCCAGAATTATGTAAATAATCTTACCGCACCCCAAACCATTGCGCCGCCTAATATCAAAACAAAATCTTTTCAGGAAGTTTTACAAACCAGTAACCCTGCTAATTTTGGGGCACTTTTGTCTAATCCCGAATCAATGAGCGTTCAGGCTCAAATAGTAAATGCTCCTGCTTTGCGCGATTACACAAAGCCTTCTAAGCCTCAGCTTTTGAGTATGATATCTCAAATAGCAAAAAAACACGGAGTAGATGAAAAATTAGTGCATGCCGTGGTGAAGCAAGAATCAGGGTTTAATCCTAAAGCAACTTCCCATTGCGGAGCAATGGGATTAATGCAGTTAATGCCTGCAACGGCAAAAGGTCTTGGGGTTACAGACCCTTACAACCCCGTGCAAAACGTAGAAGGCGGAGTAAGATACTTAAAAAATCTTCTCAATAAATATAATGGTAATATAATTTTATCTCTTGCTGCTTATAACGCAGGATCAGGTGCTGTTGACAAGTATGACGGGGTACCGCCTTATAAAGAAACACAAAATTACGTTAAAAGCATTCTTGCAAATTATTTGAGCTGATTTTTGAAATAGATTTTTATTAAGATATATTACAAATATTTTTAAAAAAACAAACTCGTTTTAACATTTCTTAACAAACCACTTGTATTTTTTTGCTCAATATGATATATTGAGTATATACTCTTTCAATCAAGTTTTATACCTGTTGTTGTGCTTATAGTTTAACTAAACGCCTATTATTGCTTGTTTGCGTTGATTTTTAATGCGCGAAAAAGTAAGTTTTGGATGGCGTGAATTGTGTTGAAAAATTTACTTATAAAATAGGAGTCCAGTTATGAAAAATTCAAAAATTACTGTGAAGAAAAAAAACAATTTTACAAATCCTTCAAGAAATTCAGTTCTCAAAAGTGATTCTGAAAACCTTTTGGGCATTTATTTGAAGGAAATTGCAAGTTGTCCTTTTTTGTCTTCTTCTGAGGAAAAAATCGTTGCTAAAAAAGCAAAAGAAGGTGATTTAGAAGCAAAAAAACTTTTGGTTCAGGCAAATTTAAAATTAGTTGTTACAATTGCCAGAAAAGCAATACATATTGCTAAAATTCCTATGATTGATTTGATTCAGGAAGGAAATTTGGGATTGATGATTGCGGCAGAAAAATTTAACTGGAAACTAGGCTATAAATTTTCCACTTATGCAAGCTGGTGGATTAAACAGTCAATGTTTAAAGCTATTTCAGAGCAGGCTCATTGCATGAAAATTCCTGTTTATATTCAAGAAACTTTGTCGAAATTTTCTAAAATCAAATCTCAAATGGAAAATAAATATAACTGTCAGGTCAAAACCTCAGAGGTTGCTCAAAAAATGAATATTCCTCCTGATAAAATCGAAAGTTACTTATCCGCTTATTCAAAAACAGTTTCTTTAGAAAGCGGTTTTGAAAACGAAAACGGTAAGGAATTTTGCATGGCAGATATTCTTGAAGATGAAAAAGCAAATGTCTTTGAAACGGTTGAATATGAAGGGCTTAAAAAAGATATTGAATTTGTTGTTTCTACCCTTAAAGAGCGTGAACAAGAGGTCGTTCGTATGCGCTACGGGCTTGGTAATTTTGCCAAAAAGACATTAGAAGAAATAGGGAATCTCTACGGCGTGACAAAAGAATGTATCAGGCAAACAGAACTCAGAGCACTTAAAAAAATGAAGGGGAGTGCTTTTGGCAGTGAATTGTTGTCCTGTTATATCGCCGGATAATTAAATTTTTCCTTGTGTTTAAATGGGTAGAAAAATTATAAAAATCGTATAATTTTTTACCCATTTTTTATGTTAAAAAAAATTTACTGGATTTTTATTATTTTTGTATCATAATGAAGATGTTACACAAAATAAAAAGAAAGAAAAAAACAATGCAAGATCAAACTTATCAAAATGAACAGTTACAGTGTGTTGAATGCGGGAAAATTTTCGAATTTTCAGCTGAAGACCAAGAGTTTTATGCTCAAAAAGGGTATTCTTCACCAAAAAGATGTCCTGAATGTCGCGAAAACAGAAAAGCAAGAAGCAACAATTCAAGAGGCGGATATCGTTCAGAAAGACGCGACTACAATGTAACTTGCGCAGCATGCGGTTGCCAAACAACTGTACCTTTTAAACCAAGCAATGACAGACCTGTGTTTTGCTCAGATTGCTACAGGAAAGGACAATAGTTAATTGGCTAAAAACAATCAAAAACGTGAAAAAGCGGAACGTAACAAAGAAAATGCCGCTAAGTACAAAAAAAGAACTGGCAATAATAAATTTAGAAATAACAGATAATTTTTATTAAGTATAAGTTATAACACCGGTTTAAATTTGTTAAATTAAGGCGAGTTTCCTCAAAGGGAAACTCGCCTTAAAGTTTTATTATTGTTTGTCCCCGACGTGATAACCGCACCATGCAAAGATAAATGGTAAAGCTCTGCCGATTTTAAGTTTTTCCATAAAAGGCATTTTGGCAAGGACAAGTGCTCCAATTAAATCGTCCACGTGAACAATTAAATCTTTATTCTTAAATTTTCTGTCAGGTGAAATTTCGTGAGGGTCAAAAACTTTGTTTTCAAACTTATTTGCAAGCCACACTGCAAGATTAACGCCTGTCCAAATCCCTATTCCTGTTGCTGCAATTTTAGGCAGTGATTTATTAAGTTTTGGTATTGATTCACAGAACTTCATTCCTGCAGAAACAAACAATGCAGGAATAGCGACATTCATAAGTTGATAAGCACCTTCTTTAAGTTTTCTGCTTTTTTTGCGTTCATTTTTATCGGCAAGTCCTCCTAACAATCCCCCTACAACACCGCCTGTGCCTAATGCAAAAATACTTCCAAAATCATAGTGTATGTCTGTGATTTTAAGAATATTTTTTAGAGAATTCATTTTTATTTCAGGTTTTTGCCTTTTTCCGATAAGCAGCAATGGAATTGCTACTCCTGCGATTGATGTGAAAAAGGCAATTAAGCTGTTTTTCTTTTTCGGGGCATTAAAATTTGTCCTGAAAAACTCATCTATATGCTTTTCATGCGCTTGTTTTTTTATGAAGGCAAAACTTCCATGGTAATTTTGGTTTTCTCCAAAATTAAAGTTTGTAGGTAATTGTGTAAAATTTATTTTAGTCATTTTAATTATTTTTTTATAAGTAACCCAAGTCTGTTACTATTGTAACATCTCATAAAACAAAAACAAGAGGGTGTATTTGGCGCGGGAGATGTTCGGGAGCCAAGACTGGGTGGAGGCGAAGATGAAGACGGAGACGGAGGGAAAGACGAAGGCGTGGTGCATGCGGGCGATGAAAGTGAAGAGGCAAGGGTTGAAAAATATTAAAACATGTGTTACAATCTTAGTATCAGTAAAGGATGTGGGGTGTATTATGATTACGCCGGTTATATCAAGATTAAGCGCAATAAATTCAATGAATAATGCTGCATACGGCATGATGCAGTCTTCCAATGCGCTTATGGGACTTATTTCTTTTGCCGGCACTAATCCTAATGTTGATTTAGGTAAATTAAATTCTGTTGAAAAAAATCTTATGATGAAAATGCTCAATGACAGTTTTATTTATAAGATTAGTCAAGCGCAGGAAAAACAACTTAAAAAGCTTGAGCAGGATAATATTAAACATTCATTTTCAACATTTGCTTAATTTTAATTTAATTGTTGTCTTTATTAGTCTGCAATAGGTGTTTTCATTAGCGTGAAATAAATTATCCCCGACAGCAGCATACATATTGGAATTGTGAAAATCCATGCTGCAACAATTTTTTTAACTATTCCCCATTTTACCGCAGAGGCTTTTACCATGCTGCCGACGCCGACTATTGCTGTTGATATAATATGAGTTGTGCTTACGGGAAAACCAAAGTGCGATGCTGTTATTATTATACTTGCTGATGCCATTTCTACGGAAAATCCGTGTATGGGTTTCATTTTTATAACTTTTGAGCTCATTGTTCTTATAATTTTCCACCCGCCGGTCATTGTTCCAAGCGACAAGGTCATCGCGCAGGCACATATTACCCAAACAGGGATTTCAAAACTTTTATTGTGGATTATTCCTTGGGTCATTAGTGCCAAAGTTATTATCCCCATTGTTTTTTGTGCATCGTTTGAGCCATGGCTGAAGGCTAAAAATCCTGAAGAAAATAATTGAAGTTTTCTGAATAACTTATTCAATTTTTCCGGACGCATTTTGTGGAATATACTTAACAGTACAAGAATTACCAAAAAACCTATTGTAAAGCCTAATACCGGTGATATAACCATAGGTAAAAGCACTTTATTTATAACGTTTTGGATATTTATAACATTTAAGGCAGGGTGATGAAGCCTAAGGGAAGGAAGGGTAAGGATTAATTCATAGTGCCTGTCAAGTTCAAAATAAGCATGAGAAATTGAAGCACCCAAAAGCCCCCCAATTAGAGCATGAGAAGAACTTGACGGCAATCCCAGCCACCAGGTGAATAAATTCCATAAAACAGCACCAGCAAGTGCGCAAAATATTACAAGCTGGGTTATGCAAGCACCTTCAACAAGCCCTGCACCTATTGTATGTGCGACATGAGTGCCAAAGAATGCGCCTGTAAAATCCAAAGTCGCCGCATATATAATCGCGTGCCTTGGGCTCAAAGCTTTTGTTGATATTACCGTGGAAATAGCATTTGCCGAATCGTGAAATCCGTTGATGTATTCAAAAACGAATGCTATTATCAGGACTAAAATAAGTAATACTATTGCTATTTCCATAATTCTTAATTATTCTTCAGTGCTATGGTCAAAACTGCGTCAGATACGCTAAAGCATTTGTCCATTGCCCTTTCCAAATCCTTATATATGTCTCTTAATTTTATAACTTCAATCGCTTCAAACTTCCCTGAAAACAGGTTGTCCATAGCTCTGTAAAGAATATTATCTCCGTAAGTTTCTATTTCTTTCATTGCTTCGCGGCTTTCTGTTATTTCTTTTGTTTTTGAAATAGTTTTTAAAAGCCCGACACTTCTTTTAAGCTCTTCTGTGGCATTAACAAGGGTTTTTGCCTGTTGAAGCATTTCTTCGGTAAAATTTTCTATTCTATAGACATTTAAATTCATAAAGGCTTGTGCTGTTTTTTTAGTTATTTTGTTTAGCATAATCGCAAGTGCTTGAATGTCTTCTCTATCAATGGG
>Ga0116170_10005073_pt1 | contig 11893 bp, 15 predicted proteins | sample AD_JPNHW1_MetaG_FD_89797 | JGI IMG/M metagenome (GOLD analysis project Ga0116170, IMG submission 89797) | Active sludge microbial communities of municipal wastewater-treating anaerobic digesters from Japan - AD_JPNHW1_MetaG | ecosystem: Engineered > Bioreactor > Anaerobic > Digestate | place... | reverse complement strand
TCGAGCGGCTCAGAAGGCTCGAGCGGCTCAGAAGGCTCGAGCGGCTCAGAAGGCTCGAGCGGCTCAGAAGGCTCGAGCGGCTCAGAAGGCTCGAGCGGCTCAGAAGGCTCGAGCGGCTCAGAATGGGTAATAGGTGGCCCGCGTCGGTGTGGCTCGTGTGGCGAATGGATGCGTTTCGAACAGAAAGAAGCGGGGAAAAAAACGGATACGGGAATCCTAACGGGCTATATGTGCATCAACATGTATTGCTTGAAAACGTTTGATGTTGAATAAAAAACTACCCCGGCTCGATGGAAAGCGAAACATCGAGCCGGGGTAGAGGGGGCGCGAAACGAGGTTAGTTCGACGCGGCGGGAACGATGACACGTCGTCGAATGAAGTCAAGTGGAGTTGGAGCAATGAGATATTCGCGCGTGGAAATGAGTGACGGACGGGTGAGGTATAGGTCGAGACCAACGGACCCGGCTACGAATCATCGTCTAACTATATGGGCGGACACGTTAGACGAATTGCGGGCGAAACAACAACGAGTCCGAACGGTTCGGGACGACTTGCGGTGGGGAGGAATAACGAGACAGCAAGCGGCGGAACGTCTAAAACCAGCGGTAACGCGCGGACCGGCAACAGTAGGAGTGGTATTTAAGCGATACCTCGCAACAGTGCCGCCGGGGTCGCGACGAATAGCCGAAGGCCACTGGAAATACAGATTATCGGAGTTCGACGCGCTGGCGCTCGATGAACTAACGCGGGAACGGATGACGCTGTGGGAACGAGCAATGGAAGCTCGCGGATTTGCGTCGAAAACACGGCGAGGGGCGTATGATGTGCTCGCGTCGGCGATGAGGTTGGCGATTGACGGCGGAATAATAGATGGTCTTCCGTGGGGAGATGTGCCGCGCTCGCACGGCGGAAGCGGTTATAGGCCAGCAAGGGCGGTAGCGAAAACGCGGGGATGTGCCGCAACGGTCGAACAGGTGACAGCGCTGATAATGGCGGCGCGGTCAATAGACATAAAATTAGCCGAAAAATATCGATACGTCGGCACGGCGGCGAAAGTCACATTTTTGGCGCTGACCGGGCTACGACAGGCCGAAGCGTGCGCCGTAGGATGGCAGGACGTAGAGATAGACACGGAACCGTTTGTGTTACGGGTTCATAGGCAGGCAGGGGCGCAGTGGCAAAAACGCTCGGAAAAACTAGAGCCGGACGCGCCGACGAAGACCCGAACGAATCGCACGCAGGTGTTACACATTAACGTAGTTTTGGCACTAAGAGCGCATAGGGCCGAGTTGCAGCGGCGCGGATGGTACAGGGCAAACGGACCAGTTTTCCCCGGGGATTCAGGAGAGTGGCGCACGTCTGGGCGCGTTTTGAAGCCAGAAAGGGTGAGGGAAATTGCGGCAATGGCAGGTTGTCGCGACGCGGACGCGTGGGTGACACACTCTTTTCGGCATTCATTTGCAACATTGGAGGTAATCGCATCAGGAGGGGACTTGAGGCGTACACAAGCAAGGACGGGGCACGCATCGTTAGCCCAGTTGGAGGGATATATGCACGCGGCCGGAGGGTCGCTAGGACGTTCGGCTGTGCCACAATTACCGCTTGCCGAGCCTCAAATAGTCCAGCCAATGACGGGAATTGGAGGCGGGAACGAAATAGTTAGGATGGTGGACCTTGACCCATGGGGAATCGAACAGGCTTTCGCACCGCCGGACATTTCCGAAGCGGATTTGGACAAAGCGAGGCTGATTGAAGGCATCCGCGCGGCGGAAAAACGCACATTACGAGCCGGTTCCGAGCGTTCATTTCGCGAGTTGGCCGCGGAATGGTTGACGCGCGAGGGTGACGCAGGTATTCGAGGGAGACCAGAGGAGGTTTCAGAGGCAGAAAAACGCGCATACTGCCGGGCCTATATGGCAGCGAAAAGAGCAAAATGCACGGCTGAAGAATGCAAAAAAGCCGGTAAAAGAGCAAGAATTGCGACGGAAGCGGCTTGGCGGAGGCAGGTTACGGCGGCGATAAACGCCGCAAAAAGCCTCATTGTTGAGTCAGGAAAAACGAAGGACAATGCCGAGGAAATATGAGAGAAAAAAACAGCATCGAGAGCGAGTTGCTTGCTAAAATTGCCGACCTGGCCAGTTCAGAGGTGAAAGCATCGGATGATTTGGGCGATGCTAGATTGGCAGAAATCGAAAATTGGCGACTTGACGAAACGGAGCGGGTTCTTGGCTCGCTAGAAGTGTACGAGGCAGTTGAGAGCCAACGGGCAACGGAAGCAGGTGATAAGCCGCAATCATTGCCAGATAATTACCTAGCGTTCCTCGCGAGTGAAATCGAGATGGACGCACGCGCTCGAACGCAACGGGTTGAAGTGCCGTTGACCGAGGTGGAGGTTTTGGAGGCAGTTTTCGGCGTGTTTTCAATTTTTGCGAACTTACGAAAACATGTCGGGAAGGACCCGATGTGTTGGCGAGATGTCTCAACAACAACCAAGATGGTAATATCGTTACTAGATAACAAACAAGAAAACGAGTATTCGGCACAACTAGACGCGTTATTGCGCTCGTTATCGGGAATTTTGCGATGATTATTACAATCGAGAGATTGCCGGCAACGGTATGGTTGCGCGCCGAAGCGGATTCGGCGAAATGGGGAACACTGTTGTTGATGTATGAATCAGTGTGGCTGGTCTCCGAGCTAAATCGGCAGATTCGTACGGAAGGGAAAGCGGCGAGCCGCAAGCTAATCATTGACCAAACGATAGAGGTGGACGTCGAGACGTTACGCGGGGCGGAGTATTGTTGTCACATTGGGCTTCGAACGGACGTGGACGGAAAAACCGAGACAGAAATGCTCTCACTAAAGCGGCATACGGCGATTGAATTAATGCACGCGCTGAATAATGCACAAACCGACAGAGCAAAAACGGTTCGAAAAATAGAATGTACGGGGGAAATATCATGAACACCGATGACGAACGGATTTGCCCTATTTTTTCGTGCGACGCCGATGATTCGGCGCGGTTAAAAAAGTTACGAACAGTCAGAACAATAACAATTCGTAAAAACAAAAACGGTCAGTGGATTACGCTGGCAATACGACTGAATCCGGATGAAATCGAAAGCGAGGAACAATTGGCGCGCATTGTTGGCGCCGGATATTTCGAGGTAATTGGCCTCGATGAATCAAATAGAATTGCGGCGAAGCAACGAATTTCGTTTGAGGAAACGCCAGGAATTACGCCGGAAAACGATGACGAGACGCAGGAAGGGGAGAACAAACGAGAGAAGGCGCAGGTAGTAGCGACGTCGGTCGACATGAGTCAACCGACGTCAATTTATGCGCTTTTGTTGCAAAATCAGCAAGAAGCAACGAGACTACAGATGAACATGATGTTTCAAATGGGGAAATCACAATCGGACATGCTGGCGGCGATTATCCCGGCGATAATTGGAGCAAAGCAGGGGGATAGTGGACTGGCGCAAATCGTTTCTAAGCTAATTGAGCACAAAAACGAGGGCAATCCGCAGAACGTATTTACCGAAGGCGTGAAATTTGCGACTGATTTAGTCGCGGGAAAACGCGAAGCGGAAGCGGCAGCCGCCGCGGCATCGCAGGGGCTATCGATAGAGCAAATTTGGAACATGGTAAAGGAAGGGGCGATGATGTACCAATCGCTGGTTTCATCGGGGACGATATCTAACGAAGAGGCACTTCGTCAGGTGGCGCAAAAAACAGGGCTACCGCTGGAGGGGCAATCGTGAGCGATTGGGAAAAATGGCAATTCCTCAAAACAGCACCGGTTGAGGACTCACGCTCACCGGAGATAGTTCGGCTATCGAGCCATATTAGGATGATAGCGCAAGAAACATCATGTCTCAGGTGGTCAATAGCGGCGCTAGCTCACGCGTTGGCGGCGGATTGTATTCCGTACATGCTGGACCACCAACGCGTTGGTAGGGAGCAAATTGACGGCTACACGGACCGGCAAGGGTCGCGAATCGAGGCATTAAAGCGCGGCTGTGACGATTGTGACGCCAAGGCGCGGCTAATGGTGGCGCTGTGTCTTGCAAGCGGCGTGGATGCCCGCATGGCCCCAATACCGGATGAACTTAGCATAAAAAACGGGGAACCATTGCAACACGTCTACCCCGAAGTGTATTTGCCAGAGCGCGTAGTAACACGAGATGGCGCGCGCGAAAGCTGGAAACAAGCTCAGTGGCTACCTTGGGAGGTAATTTTAGCACGCGCGCTACCTGGCGAGCACCCGGCGAGCGTACCTAAAGAGGCAGGAGGAACGTGGAAAAACACATAAAAACCGAGGCGGAAAAGCGCGGATGCGTAGGATGGAAATGTCAAATCGTTCGAATGCGCCCAGGTTCGGCAATAGACCGTCTTGTGGATGAGTACATCAAAAACATGACAATGTACGCCCATAGAAAACGGATGAATAGAGCGGTAGCAATACGGGAGTTGCTGCAATCGTTGGTGGATAGAAAGCGAAAAAAACTAGCAGAACCGGAACAAATGCCGCTATTTAGCAACAGAAATCGCGGGAGCTAAACGCAACAAAACGCGTGGAGAATAGAGAGATAGTCGGTTTTTTCGAGTAATAACAAACGCAGTTCCGGGTATGTCGCCAGGAGAGATTTCAAGCTCAATGTCGACAGCATGGGCCAAGGACGGACCACCACGTCTTTGGCCTTTTGCATTTACTTGCGAAATCCACACAATAGTGGATGAGTGTGAGGAGGCCCAGGAATGCAGCCGCCGAGCGATGGATTTGTAGCGACGTCCTAGATACTGAACGGAATCGACCACAACGCATTCGGGCGTTGAGTTGCTAGCGAAAAACTCGTCAACGTCAGAAAAATAGCAAATATTATTCAATTCTCGTTCGGTTGGGCAGCTTTGTTGAGCCATTTCGAGCCAGACAGAATGACCCATTTCGAGCGAGATATAGGCACAGTGTCCGAGTTCGCAGCCAAGGCGCATTGATAATCTCGATTTGCCGGAGCCGGGTCCGCCGAACCACAGTTGTGGACCTGAGGGGACGCCGCGCGGAAAAACCAGCTCAAATAATGAAGATTGACGAAAAACAATCGTTGATGAGTCTTGCTTTTTAAGCATTTCGGCAGCAGTGATTCCGGATTTATCCGGAAACAGCCATAAACGTTCGGCTCCGCATCGCGGACAGTAGTCGGGCGGTTCGATTGTTTTGGGTACATGCCTACAAATCGCGCACTGCACACGCGCACGCGCACGCGTGAGGGACTCGCCGTCGTTTGTCAATATATCGTCAGTGTTGACGTTGGAATAACTTTGTGCATTATGTCTAGGCATGGCCGTCGTTACATTCGGTGAGTTGGAAGACGTGGGTTGGTTTGGCTCAAAGGCCGTAAAAAGGGCCAAGAGTGTAGCAAATGAGGCCTGGCATGTAGCCGATGCGCCGCGAAAAGCGGCGCTAAAACAGGTCAAAAAAACGAAATTGGGACGAACGGTGCTCAGAGTAGCGGGGACGCCTCTACGTGTCTACGGTCAGGTGGCGCCGCTAATGGCAACCGCCGCGTCGGTTGTGCCGATTCCGGGTGTAAGTTCGACCGTGGCGGCCGCAATAGGGGCAAGTGGCGCACTGGCACAAGGAAAGAGTTTAGCTGCCGCAGCGAAAATGGCTGCGATATCATCGGTGCCAGGTGGTGCCGTGGCATACCAGAGCGCCATGTTAGCTAAGGATGTTGCCAGTGGAAAAAACGTCCTGAAATCGGTCGCAAAGCGGGGAATATCAATCGCGATGGACCAAGCGGGAGTGCCGGCGGAGTATCGGGACGCGGTAACGGCATTGGCCTCGGGAAAAAGCGTTTCGTCTGTAATGCAAGATGAAATGAAACGCCGCATCCCGCAATTAGGCGCAGCGGTGAATGCGACGAAAACGATTTTGCAAGAGGCAAAAAAACCGTTAAGCGGCACAAGAACAGCGTCGTCAACGGTGCGGAAGCTGCACAATACAGCAACGCGGGCTTTTTTGCGTGAAACGTCGGGAATTGATGTTGGCGAGTTGTCGGCGGATGGAACGACGTGGATTGTTAGAAGCGGCGACACCGCGTCGAAAATCGCACAAATTTGCACCGGGAACCCTAACCGGTACCCAGAGTTGAAGACGGTCAACCCGAACTGGAAAAGTGGGTGGACGACCGAACAGATTAAAACCTACGGATACCCTGTACGGCTTAATCAAATCATTAAATTGCCGCAAAGTTGGCAGAGAAAAACAAACCCGACCCCGACCCCGACCCCGACCCCGACGCCTAACGATGACACGGCATCAAAAATACAGGCGCGGGTAATTTTGACAACGTGGGTTGCGACCGATGGCGCTGGTTTACCAGGTGTCGACGCGAGTTACGGCACGAGCTTGGATGATATCGTAACGGCAAGCGGTTCGGCATGGACGATGCGGGACGCGGCCGCGGCACGTTCATTTGGAACGTGGGGAAACGCCAATGGTTACATGGTCGGTAACGCGGATGGGTCATGGTCGCAGGCTCTACTGACGGCGCTGGACGCATGGGCGGCGGCCAAGGCGGCGCGGGTGATTCCGAGCCCCACGCCGAGCCCCACGCCGAGCCCCACGCCGAGCCCCACGCCGAGCCCCACGCCGAGCCCCACGCCAACAAAAGAAGAAAAACCCGGATTCGTGAAACGGCATGCGGCTCAATTGGCCTCGATGGCCATTGGTGCGGCAACCTATTACATTGCCCCGCAAATGAAATAATGTCGACATTTGCAATAAAATCACCGAAATTTTCGTACCGCGCTCAACGGGCGATAGAGCGTTTATCGCGAGGAGAAACGGCGGCTTGGTCAGATACCAACGAAGCGGCACAGGACCTGATTTGTATTGTTGGACTGACAGGAATTTTATCAGCCGAGCTAACAGACGGCGAGTTAATAACATCTACAAACGCCGAAAATTCGATAGAAATAGCGGTAACGGCCGACTTAGACCGAACGGGAGAACGAGCGGATTTGGCGCGCGTACTGTGGGCACCATTTGTGGCGTACACGGCGATGATGGCAGATGCTGGCGACCAAATAGCAGAAACGGGAGCAATCCCGCTGTTACCAATCATGGGCGCCGTCGTGCGGGTGAGCGTTGCTCTCGGAAGGTACGCGGCGGGGTCGTACGTCGTAAATCAGGCTATTCAAGCCGTGACGAACGTATTTCAGCGCCGGCAGGACTCGGCCGACTTACAGCGGACACAAGCCGCGGCACTAGAAGCGGCAGCTAAACACGTAGAAGCGGAAAAAAACGCAGGTAAGTCGCTGCCGCTCGACCCGGCAACGAAAGCCGTAATCGAGAAGTTAAACGAACAATCGGCAAAAATAGTCGAAAAAAAGTACGAACAGGACGCGGGAATACTCGGACGCGACAAAGAAAAAGAGTCAAAGCCGTGGTATTCAAACGGTTTGGCGGTGGGCGGAATTGTATTAGTCGGATGTGGCCTACTGTGGTTTACACTCAGGGGAAAACATGTCTGATTATCTAACGGAAATGAGGATAAAAACGCTCGGATTTCAGGCAACAAACGAAACGGGGGCTGTGGAAAGTCAACAACCAACGACTTCTTTTCTTGAATATGCAAGCCTGGTACAACAATCAAAGCCAATTTTGATTGCGGTAACCGTATGCGTGGTTTTTGGCGTAATGGTAGGACGCCTATCAGTATGAATACATACTGCTACAGTTGGCTGATGATGATGGGTGTGTTAACTGTAACCGTAACGCCGTCATATCCGAATGCGCCGCAAAATATCGACGAATTACCAGGAAATCCACCGAGCCCCTACGTTGCGAGACCAACCGGATGGAAGGGTTACGCCGGAGTAGTAACCGATGAGATGAGGCAAAAAACGGCCGAAACAATCAAAAACTATCCGCCGCTTGGTACGTTAATCAAAGGCGGGGATTTGCCGCAAAATCGCGAATGGGCGGTCTTTGTTGAATGGCATTGGCATCCGCGCGGCAAGGGATTTGCGGCAGAAGGGTGGCACCGTGGTGCCACCGTGATTTGGAGAAACAAACAATAATTAGGAAACAGAGAGGGCTTGCCAATTGGCGGCCCAGGAAAGGGCAAAAATGGCAAGTGGTAAGGAATTAGGGAAAAAATTGGGAGGAATCACCGGGACGGCCGCGAAAGCGGGTATTGGCGCGGTAGCATACGGCGCCTACGCGATGATGGCATCGGCGATTCCCCAGGCAAAGCCGAAGGAAAATGAAACTCCGCAAGAGACCTACAAGCGAATGCGGGACTACTCGTGGATGATTTCGGCACCAGCGGTCGTGCTAATCGCCGGCAGTTATTGGCTCGGCAAAAAGCAGGCGGCGGCGGGAGCATCGCTGGCCGGCGCAGGAGGCTACGCGCTTGCGGAAACGCTTACGCTGGGACATTCGATTAGAGGCGCAAACCCAGAGCCAAAAAAAGCGGAAACCGGGGCAATGGTCTCGTTTCCGCGGATGCTAGGCACGGTCCCGGAAACGGGTGCCATGCTAACCGCTTCGTCGATTGGTGATGTTGGTGCCGTGGTCGATGCGGCGCTCGATGAAGCGCTCGAAATGTAGTGAAATAATGAGACCAAAACGCGGGAACCCGGGCAACGCCGGGGCCCGCTTTTGGGGTGTCCGCCGACGCTGTAGTCGGCATAATAACAGCAAAAGGACAGAAAAATGGCTGAAACTCGCCCCGCGCTACAAACGTCACGATACGCTCGAAACCAAATGCTAACCGAATGGGGAGCCATGGGAACGAGCGATGCTAGGTTTTTAGTGTCGACGAAACCGGTATATGACACCAAATCGATTACCGCTTCCGTTGTGGCAACGGATGTTGCATCAAATTTGTGCTACGCGATTTTCCCCGCGGGCGCCGAAATGCCGTTTCTAACGTCCGCAATCGGGCAAGTTGGACCGATGGCGGGGAATGCAACTTACACATTTACAGAATCGCAGACAAACCTGACGCGTCCGAGAGAGACGCCGGGGTCGAACAGTGAACAGTGCATTGAGGCCCTTGGGCTGATGTGCAAGGGAATTCACGCGACATACGCGGCGGCCGATTATACGAAGTTTACCGGGTCGGCGAATCCAACCATCAACGCGGCATTGGCTGGCTCGCTGAAAATGGTTGACCCGTCGGCATTGGTGAAGCCGGTCGAGCTAGAGTCGCCGTTCATGCTAGAAAACGCGATTTTTCAGGCATTATTACCGTCGATTTCGCTCGAATTTCAGTTCGACAACTCGGACCGGGTTGAGAAACTTTGCACGCTCGACCAAATCCCACAGGCTGCCGGTGGCTCGTATCTCAGGTCTAACGGAGAGCCGTCGACCAGAAATCGGTTCGAATTTCCGGAGGGTTACCGCTGGAAAAAGACGGGCTCAACGGACTCGGTAAATCTCACCGCGCTAGCAAGGCTAAGGGATACCGTCGTGGTTCCGTTCACTCCGACGACAGCGCCGATTGGCGGGGCGCTAGTGGCGCCGACGAGCATTCACGTAATTATGCGACTTTCGTTGCATGGAATGAATATCCGCTATGCAAATTCGAACTAGTTAACGAGTTCAAGGGGCACGAAGCGAGGTGTTTCACGTGAAACAATGGCGCCGGTTGAACTCCGGCTCACGAAAGGTGTGCCATGGACGATAAGATAGCAGTTGTAGCGGCGAGGACGGAAAGAATCTGGGAGGCTCTTACGGTGCTTCCGGCATCGTCGCTAGACGGCGTAAGCGTTCGCGTAGAATTTCCGTTTGGATGTGAGATATTGGGAGTTTATCCAAGCGTTTCGAAGGCGGCCAATACGGGGAAGGCGCTACCGGCGCTAGACGATTTGTTGGTCGACTTGCAGCTAAATCAAGATACGCATTTCACGTCGAGATTTGCGACGCAGGATAGTGCGTCACAGAAAACGCAATGCACGCTAGGAGCCTGGCGAGATACCCTACTGGGGGCACGCACGACAAGTATCGTTATCGATACAAAAACGACTGGAATCGCTACAAATTCAATCGTTGTGACGTTTTCTTGGAAATCGCCAACAGTAGCCGCGGCGCTATTCGAGGATACGACAGTTGGGTTGGCGTTCAACATCCGAAAGGTGGCGCAATGACCTCAAGAGCACCACGACAATACCGCGCGATTCCGTTTAGATTTTTGCGGTTTAAAATGCGGGATATGGTTGTAACCGGTTACGAATTACCGCGACCAAACACCGCAGCTAAGGCGCCGTATTCATCGCGAGGAATTACCGACATTGTGCCAATGTGCGGCGTAAATGGTGACGGAACCTGGAAATTGGTCGCGGCGGCAACTCCGTTAGTTGGCACACGTGCGGCGTTGCTAACTATTACACTACCGGAGCAAATGGCGCCGTACGGATTGACCGAATTAAAGGTAGCGATATATCGGAGCGATGGCGTAAATTCCGATACTATCGAGCCGGAATACGCGGGCGGACCGACGACATTTTCTCAAGGAAAAACGAACATTGTCGTACTGGATACCGATACAATGTTGCAGGTTAGTGAGAAATTATTTGGGGCACTAGGTTCGATGTGTGCGTATATTACTAGCAAAATTGGTCACTTGCCAATTGAAAACTTCGTACCAAAAATGAACTCACCCCATGGATGGGCACATTATGACACGACGGCTAAGTTATTAACAATAGGCTCCCCGCGAGGATGGCCGGCCTTGGTGGCAAATTGGGGAGATTACGCCGCAAATACGACAGGTGAAATGATTCCAGCCGTGTACATTAAGGCAAAAATGCGCGGACTTGTCGCGGTGGATACAGGTGTTCCGCGGGTATTGTGTCTACCGCCGAATGCGGGAGACTATTCAAACGGGTATTATGACCCATGGCCACGATATCCGACTCAGCAAGAGCCGGAACAGCCGAACTAACACGCGCGAAGTGAGGTAACAAGATGGAACGACGAAGCGGCGAGCTAAAAAACGGCCTAAATTCAAGCGTCCGGTTCGAGCCGGCGAACTACTCGCGAGGCGCCGGGCCGATGGTATCGACCGCTTCGGTTTCCATCGAAGGCGCGGAGAGGTCATGCTGGCGATTGCGTATATACGCGGAGCTTGACGGGGAAATGGTGTGCGTTGGAGCGGTCAGGACGCTACCCGGGTCGCGCGGAAGTCGGCTTGTGGCGGTGGCACACGTCCCGGGAGCGAGGGCGTGGGATGTGCGCGGAGAGCGGGCGACACCGCCAGCGTACGCGGTTGATTTTACCACGGATGCCGCAATAAATGTCCGGATTATGGCGTCAGACGTTGGCGGATTACCAGGGGTGTCAGCTATTAGCGGACAATCGGAGCCGGCGGAAATGCCGGTAGTTACGTCTGGAGTGGACGGAACGGTGGATATAAGCGGAAGAATTACAGGCTGGTCAGCGTACGCCGGTGCAAGCGGTGGGACAGTAACTGTACTTGGCCAAACGGTGATAGTCCCACCTTACGGAATAATATCGGCTGGGGAAATAATCGCTGAACCTTGGCCGACCAGGTTTGTTTTCGCGAACACGGTAGCGTACTTGATTACGAGCGTGTCGAGCCAAGTTAGCGGGGGTGTGTAATGTCAAACCCTGTATTGGTGGGAGCATTTGGCGGAGGCGGGGGTGGTGGATTGCCGGGACCAACGGGAGCCACGGGACCAACGGGAGCCACGGGACCGACGGGAGCCACGGGGGCAACGGGAGCCACGGGAGCCACGGGAGCCAGGGGAGCAACGGGAGCCACGGGAGCAACGGGAGCCACGGGAGCCACGGGAGCCACGGGAGCCACGGGAGCCACGGGAGCCACGGGAGCCACGGGAGCCACGGGACCAACGGGAG
>Ga0116170_10005072_pt1 | contig 11894 bp, 4 predicted proteins | sample AD_JPNHW1_MetaG_FD_89797 | JGI IMG/M metagenome (GOLD analysis project Ga0116170, IMG submission 89797) | Active sludge microbial communities of municipal wastewater-treating anaerobic digesters from Japan - AD_JPNHW1_MetaG | ecosystem: Engineered > Bioreactor > Anaerobic > Digestate | place... | reverse complement strand
CCGGGCATTCGGCGGTGCCGACACATGGGCAACATCGAGCACTCTGGCTGCCGCGATCAGAAAACTTGAATGGGATCTGATCATCTGCGGGCGCCAGGCAATTGACGGCGATACGGCACAGGTCGGGCCGCAGATTGCAGAACACCTGCATATTCCTCATGTCAGCTATGTCAGCGAACTACAGGTCGGGGAAAAAGCCATCGAGGTCAAACGCAAATTCGAAGATGGCTGGCAGCGCCTGCGGGTGCAGTTTCCATGCCTGATTACGACGCTGAAAGAGATGAACCATGCCAGATACATGTCGATGGCCGGAATCTACGACGCCTACAGGCAGGAAGTTAAAGTTTGGGGCCTCGCCGATATCGACATCGACCAGGCCAATATCGGGCTGAAAGGTTCGCCCACCAGAGTCAAGGCCTCTTATACCAAAGGCACCCGCTCTGCCGGCAAAGTTTACGAAGTAGACCCGCGCGAAGGTGCACGAATCATCGTCGAAAGCCTTAAAGAAAAGTTCATCATCTGAACGGCAGGAGAAAAACAATGAATATATCTGAATATCGTGGTGTGATGGTTTTTGCCGAACAGCGACGCGGTGAGATTCAGAAGGTTGCCTTCGAGCTGCTCGGAGCCGGCCGTGGTATCGCTGACACTCTTCAGGAAAAGCTGATCGCAGTTCTTGCAGGCACGCATCTTACAGATGCCCAGGCAGCCAGCCTGATTGCCCATGGAGCCGACCGTGTCATACTCGTTGATGATAAACGCCTTGGCGTTTATATGACCGAGCCATTTACCAAAGCCATAACCGCAGTTATCGCCGCCGAAAAACCCGGAATCGTCTTCTTCGGCGCCACAACCATTGGCCGTGATCTGGCCCCAAGAGTTTCGGCACGGCTTAAAACAGGGCTGACCGCAGATTGCACAGCTCTGGCTATCGATGATGCCAGCCGCAACCTGCTGATGACACGCCCGGCTTTCGGCGGCAATATTATGGCGACGATCATCTGCCCCGAACACCGACCGCAGATGTCGACCGTGCGCCCGGGCGTCATGCGACAAATAGAAGCTGATACGACCAGAACCGGTGAAACGGTAAGGTTTGCCTGCAGAATCGAGCCGGCCGACGTCAATGTCGAAATTCTCGAAGAAGTCGTGCAGAAAGAAGAAAAGAAGAACATCGAAGACGCTTCAGTTCTTGTCGCTGGTGGCCGTGGCCTCGGAAACCCGGAAAACTTTCAGTCACTGCAGAACCTCGCCGAGATGCTCGGCGGTCAGGTTGCCGCCTCACGCGCTGTCGTCGATGCCGGCTGGACAAACCAGGACAAGCAGGTTGGTCAGACGGGCAAAACCGTGCGGCCTGATCTCTACCTTGCCTGCGGAATTTCAGGCATGATTCAGCACGTCGCCGGCATGGAAGAATCGGGTTTCATAGTGGCTGTTAACAAGAACAAAGACGCCCCGATCTTTGCTTACGCCGACATCGGCATCGTTACAGATGTGAACCTGCTGCTGCCCGCGCTGCAGGACGAACTCAACCGCGCCCGTTCCGCCTAAACTCTTAAACCAGCCGGGCCCTCGCAATCATTTCGGGGGCCCGGTTTTTTATGGTTGAACAAAAAAAGTTTTATTTCTTTGCCCAAGCGCTCTCAAGCCTCTCTATTCTGAATTTCGCAGCAATACCAACCTTAAATTTCAGATGTTCGAGGCTTAAGCTGATAAAAGGGAAGCAAACGTTTGCTATGCCGATTGGCTGGCCTGAAGCATAAAAATTGGTTGGTAGCGCTGCCGCCCTTCGTTTATAATTGAACGGGATGGCCGACAGGCGAGAAACGCAGGTAACAGTTTAGATTGTTAGAGGGTTCCCGGTTTGAAAACGATTATAACCCTTTTTCAGGGGTATTTCAGAAGATTTTTCGGTTTACTGTTTCCGGTTTTAATAACGCTGGGAGTGGTTTTTGCCGCGCTGCATTTTTCTGAAATCAGGCAAACGGCCGAGGTTACCCGCAAGCGCAATCTATGGCGCGAGAAGGCCGAAATAACTCTGGCTGCGCTGCGCTCAAATCACACTTTCGCTGGTTTGGTCACCGAATCAGGCAACCGACTGGCAGCAGAGCTTGAGACTGACTTTGACCAACAGTTCAAGGCTACCACTTTTGTTGAATTGCTCGGCAGGCATTTTGCCGACGGCTTTTTTGATGACCAGACCCTGGTGTGGTTTTTTAGAGTTGAGAATGGCCTTGTTCGCTCAGATACGGCCCCTGGTCTAACCGGCACCCGCCTTCGCATCATGCAGAAGGTGTTTGCCAATCTTCTGGAGTTTTCGAACAACAAAAATATCAGTCAGAACGAAATCAATAGCGGCGAGAAATTTGTTAAAGGCGTCTTTGGTCTTCATTCGGCGCCCCTTTCGATGGGTCAGCGGCGCGAAGGCAAGTTAACCCCGGTTACTTTCGAGGGTCGCAAGTATTATTTTTACTGGCGACAGTATCAGCAGAAAGGTCAAACGGTTGCAGGCACTGCAATGCTTTGGCCGGCGGGCAGAAGCGAAAACATTGAGGGTATTCTCAAGATTTTTGCAGACCGGGTTTTTGCCGAAACCCAACGGCACCTGGCGGTGGCTTTCATTCCCTCTGAACATCTTAAAACAAGCCTTAATAGGGTTTTTCCAACTCTTGTCTGCCGCAACGCTGATTACCTGCAGAAATTAAACGAACAGATCAGTCAGCTGCTCTGGGTATCTGACGATAAAGGCAACAGGGTTTATGAAACGAATGACCATCTGTTTCTCAGGGGCTTTTTGACCGCAGATAATCCCTTCGAGGCCGTCATTTTTGCGCCACGCCCGGCTGAGCTGCAAACCAGTCGCAAGAGCTTTATACCGGTTGCCGGCCTGGTCGCCTTATTCTGGGGCGGCATCTACCTGCTGTTGTTCGTTAAAAATGGCAGACCAGGCCTGCCGCTTGCTGTTTCGTTCAGGTTACTGTTCTTTTTTTCAGGGCTGCTGCCAATTTTTATGATGTTGTCGTCGGGTTTCTCACTCATCGATGAGTCGTATAACAATGATATTTTCGAACTGCGTCAGGAAACCAGCGCCCGTCTCTACAGCATCAACGAGAAGAGTGACGGCCTGCTGCCCCTTTTTGGGTATCACATTCAGGAGATGTTGAAAAATCCTCGAATCCAGTCTCTTTTCGCAGACAGCGATGCAAAAGATGTCAGGCGTGCTTTTTTTGCAATGCGCAACAGGCTGCAAAGCCTTGAACTCTCGCTAGATTACCTTTTCGCATATTTTCCGGGTCAGAGTTCTGAAATGGTCGTGGCTGACCAACGCCTCAGGCAAAGCGTCAAAGTTAACATGAACCTGACCGCCCCCGGGGTTTTCAGCATCAATCGGGCTTTTTCACAACTGCTGCCGCGGCCCGATATCTCACTCGACGCAGCCCAGAGCAATTTTTATAAAATCATGTCGGGCTTAACCAGCAATTTTTTAGACGATTCTTTCAACCTTTCGTATGAAAGAGAAAATTTTCTGAAAACCGGTGATCTCGGGCGCGATTATTACTACACGGTCATTCTCAGCAAACAGGCTAAGATCAGCAGCTATCTCGTTTTTGCCGCCAGTGCCGAAAACCTTTTCCGCAAATTTCTTGCACGCGAACTGAGCGCCCTTAATATAGCTGATTCTCACATTTTTCTGATGGCTGAAGAACTTGCCAATGCAGACTTTCAGCTTTTTCCCAGAACTCAAAGTCGCGTCTTAACCAGCCAGATCAACCGCAAAGCCCTAAACTTTCTCAAGAAGTGCCGCAGCTCCATATTTGAGAAACACATAACCGATCAGAACAACCTGTATCTTTTTTATCCGATGAACAAAATGCCCGGCTACGCAGGCGGCTGCATCATCTCGCTGGCTGCCGTCAACCGCAGTCGTCACGAAAAACAGCTTCTTCTTGCGGTTATAGCGATTCTTCTCGCCTGCCTGATGTATGTCGCTGCCTCTTTTGCAACCGCCCGCCTGCTGGTGCCGCTCGAAAACATTCTCGGCATATTGCAGCGGGTCAGTGCCGGGCATCTCGATCATAAAGTTACGGTTGCCCACGGCGATGAACTTGGCCTTTTGGGCAATACGATAAACATGATGCTTGAAGGCTTTAAAGAGAGGCTCAGGCTTGGAAAATTCGTATCAACAACCCTGGATCGCAGCCTTTCGGGTGGTCTAAGTCTTGAAGATCTTAAAAAGGCCAGAATTATAAGCGGTACGGTGCTGTTTTCTGATATCAGAAGCTTCACCACCATGTCTGAGGCTTATCCCCCTGCCGAAATCGCAGAAATGCTGAACGCCCATCTTGAAGCGATGTCAGAGCAGATTCAGCAACTTGGTGGGCAGATCGAGCAGTTCATCGGCGATGCCATCGTCGCATTTTTCCCCGACAAGCATGATTCTGACAGCAGATCGCTGGCACTCAAAGCCGCCATAAATGCTCACCAGGCGCATTTGCAGCTTAATGCCAACCGACAAAATCAGGGCAAGTTTACCTATGCAATTGGCATAGGGCTGCAACATGGCAGAGTAATCGCCGGTTCGCTGGTAACACCCGAGCGTTACGAGTTTTCGATCATCGGTGCGGCTCGACATGAGGCCGAAGAGTTTGAAGCTTTGAGCAAGCTTGGCTCTCACACCCGCATAATCGTTTCGCACGACTTTATCGAAGTTATCGAAGGCGAAAATCTTGTTGAATATTGCCCGTTGGCTGATACCGGCACTTTTGAGCTGCGCGAAAGGACCACCAGACCTTGAAGAAATTGCTGATTCTGATTTTTGCCACCCTTGCATTGGCACTGCCTGCCTGGATGCTTCATTTTTCGCTGGTTTCTTCTGTCAGTCAATTACAACTCGAACACGAAAAGCAGCTCGAAACAAGGCTTCGCAACGATCTTCAGGCACAGAGCCAGCTGACCGGAACGGTTTTTGAGATATATCAGCATTTCGCCATGTTCCTGGCACAGATCAATCAATCATACAGCAAGACTGACTGGGCTGAATTTTCAAAATCAGCAGAATGGGCTTTTGACGACTTCATGTCGGTCACCGCCGGACATTTTTTGCTGCCATTTGAAGCCAGCATCGCCTACCAAAGCGCCGGCGTGCCAGTGCATCTTGCTTACCACGATGGCAAAAAGGTCAATGGCAATTCTGTAGTCAGCCTTACCGACGCGATGTGCAACTTTCAAAAATTGCAGAATTCAGAAAAAGAGCCACAAGCCATCAGGCAACTCGCAAAACTGGTCGTTGAAAATTTGGGTTTTTATTATAATCTTAAGCTTTTACGTGCCGATGCCACTTCCGTCGAGACAAGCCGAACGGTTCTAAGAGAAGGCGGCACCGTGAAATTGCTGATCACAACACGCTCCCGCCGCGACTTTCTGATGAATACCATTTTCGATCTGACCGGGGCCGGCATCAGGGCCGCCGCCAGAAGAAAAGCAGCTCGCTGGAACCAGGGAAATTCAGGATTAATCTTCTTTGGCGGTGGCGCACAAATGAAAGCTGTCAGTTCAGTGAGTCTTGCCAGTCAACCGCAACTCGTCGAGAACGTTGTAAAAATAGCTACTTCTCAAGATTCGCGAGCGACAGTTAAAAAATCAGGCGATCATCTGGTTGTTTTCACACCATTTGACCCGAAGATGCCGTGGCAAACAGCCATGGTTGCCACGCTGCCGAAGCCCGAACCGCAACGGGGCATGCAGTGCCTGTTTATTCTGTTCGCGGTAACCGCTTGCTGCGCCTGGAAACTGCTGATCGACAAATTGGTTTTTGCCAGATCGATCAACCTTTCGCTGCAAAACTTCATTATCATGGTTTTCGTTCTGGTAACCCTGCTCCCTTTCACGAGCGGCATTTATCTGATGAATGAATATGTGATTGCCAACTTCAAAATTCAGAAGAATCAGGCATCAGAAGCTCTGGCAGCAGACCTCATGGACATGGATATATCAACCTTTTCAAAGTTCAGAGATTCGGTCAATCGTGCCAAAGGCCTGAGTTCAATCGAAGCCATCGCCTCGTTTACCGGAATGCCGGCTACCTCGCCGGTTGGCAGGCTGATGGAAGCAACCATGGAGCGACTGCTGAAACTTAATGGCCAGGCATTGGTTTCAGAAATTTGGCTGGCAGACGCTAACAATGAACTGGCAGAAGTAACTTATCAGTTGAATATTGCAAAGTATGTTTTCAAAAAAAACCAGGATGGCTTCACCAATGAGGTTTTTACGCCGCGTTTTCGCCAGTTCTTGCAGAAAGAGACCGGCCAGTCAGCTGTTTCTGCCGCCCAACAGGAACAAATTCAATTTGACGAAATCAAAGGCGAGGTAATCGACAGCATTCTTCTGCATTTATGCGGAGAAACCACTTATTTTAACCTGCAAAAAGACTTTGGCAGCATTATCAGATTCGATTCGCTGCTCGACAGCAATGCCATAGTAAGTATTCCAATAACCTTTCAGGGAAAGGTGAAATACGTTTTTTCTTATGTCTTCGCATCCGCAGAACTTCGCAACCATTTTCCACGGCACCGACTTGCCACCAACCCGGGCAAACCTGTCACCATAGTGCTTTATGGCAACAATAACAACATCAACACACAGCCCGAAAACCTGCAGCAGGTTTCAAAGAATCTCCCCGCCCTGACCAGCCTGGTCAGGCAATCGTTTCTCACGAGTTCGCGGTTAATGATGCATGACATTAACGCCAGCGGTGCACCTGTATTAGAAGCACTTCCGGCCAGGTATTCTGATCACATCATCGGTGGCCAGCGCAATACCAGAAGCCTTGAAAGCATCAGCAGTGAGTTAACCACCAATGCGGCCAGGTATTTCGCCATTCTTGCCGCGGCTGGCCTGCTGCTCGCGATTCTGACTGCCATGTATTTCATTATTCCCATTCGACAACTCACTGAAGCAACCCGCCTGATCATTGCTGAAGATTACAGTATCAGGCTGCACGAAAATCACCCTGATGAGTTCTCTCTTTCAGCGGCATCTTTCAACAAAATGGCTTCGGGCCTGGCTGAGGGCAAATTGTTGCGGCATTTCGTTTCTGAAAGTGTTCGCGAGATGAAGACTACACCTGATCTTCTCGCTGAAGGGCAGGCAAGAATCAGCAGCGCCACCATTCTTTTTTCGAGCATCAAAAACTTTGCAGATATTCAGAAACAGCTTGATCCCGAGCAGACCTTCGCTCTCATGCAGGCTCATCTTTCTGCAGCAGTCGAGGTTGCCCGGCAGTATGGTGGCGAAATCGACAAGATGATCGAAGACAAGGTCATGATCGTTTTTCCGGCAGAGGCAGACGGCATAAAAGCATCTGCCAATGCCGCTCTTAAAGCAGCAGAGCATATCAGGCTCGCGCTATGGCAGAATTCACATCGCCAGGCTGCCATCGGCATCAATTCAGGCGAACTGGTTACCGGCGTCATGGGAGCCGCCAACGTCAGGCTTTCAAAAACCGTGGTTGGCGACACTGTTAACCTGGCGGCCCGTCTGGCGTCACTGGCTGCAGGCCTGCCAGAGGGCGGCACTGTTGTTTCAGGCGCAACCGTACATCTTGGCGACCAAAATACAACTTTTACCAGATTACCAATCAGCAGCGTCAAAGGCAAAACCCATGCCGTCGAAGCCTTTCTCGCCGGCTGAAACCTCGCTGTCGGCTTTAATTGGCCGGGTATGACCAGGTTAGATGCAAAATTATGCAGACTGGGTTAAAATCTCAGCAGAATTACCCCGGCGGGAGGCAAAGCATGTTTTCATACGGCAGAATGCGCTCGGCATTTGCCTATGTTTTTCCGCTGCTGCTTGGGTTTATTTATCTGCTGGCCGGCGACGCGATCTATCAAAATCACCTGACCCGGCGCGAAGAATTGCAGAACACCCGACTGCTTCAAAAGGTAGAACTGCTTGCGGCACGCATTAAATCAGAATATACCAGTCGCCAGCAAATCGAAAAGTCTATGCAAAGTCTGGTTGAAAGGCTATCGGCAGCTGCTCTCCAGCCATCTTTTTCACCCGAAAAAGAACTGGTTGCCATGCTTGCACAATCGTCTGAAGCTCTGCCACTTAGTGCCTGCCAAATCTGGGCATTCACCGGGCAGGGCAGCAATTATGTTCTGGCAGTCGGCAAAGGTTTGATGGCAAGCAAGAAGCGGGCGATGGAAAAGGCTTTCTCGGCATTGCTAAGCCTTTCCGGGTATCAGAGCGACCCGGGCAGCAGAAAAAGCAGCGAAAAGTTTATAAACGGTCTCTTCGGAGAAAACTCGGCCCCCGAATACCTTGCGACTCAGCGTCAGGGCATTCTAACCCCGGTTCACTATGAAGGGAGCCCCCATTACCTTTATTGGCAAGGTTTTTCCAGTCAAAACGCATGTTTTGGCGGCCTGATTGCTCTGGTTTCTTACGAATTCGTAGAAAACACCCAGGCCAGCCTTGCGAGACTGGTTAATCAACCCGGCAACCAGGCTGACCATGAATTTAGAATTTCTTTCGTTGGCTCTCATCTTGTCGATCATTTTTTTAAACCAGTCATGGCTTCGCGGTACCTTATTAACACTCCAGACAACCGAAATTTTGTCGGCTCATGCAGACGTGCCTTTGCCGGGGCAAAAATACCGATGCGCAAACTTCACTTACAGGGCGACTGGTGGCACTACATCGATATCATCAGCCAGGACACGCATTTTTATGTAACTATCTCGGGCAAGAACAGCATGGTAACCCAACCACGCCAGCAGTTGCTTCTTCCTGGCCTGAGCGTCTACGCATTTATCTGGTCAGCACTTTTTTTTCTAAGGCTACGACACAGTCGCTTTAACCTGGGGCAGGCATTCAAAATGCTTTTTTTTATGACTGGCATGCTTCCGGTGCTGGCCTTTATGTATCTTGCCATAAATCTGATTCAGCAATCACATGCTGAAGCAATCAAAAAGCGGGTCAATGATGCCTTTTTTAGCCTGGAACAGATCGATGAACAGACAGAAGAAACGATTGCCCTGGCAGGGCTTAACATCAAAGAACTCCTTGCCATCCCTGATCTGCATCGTGGATTCGCTGCAAATGATTACCAGAAGCGAGCGCAGGCATTTAACGATTTAAAGACCCGGCTGCGACAAAGGTCGTTTTATTTAAACTACCTTCTCAACATCAGACCCGGTCATGAGCCTGAATCGCATGTTTCAGCCCAAAAATATCTGCCAACCGCCAGATACCATCTTGATTATTACACAATCTCGGCCGCCACCTTGCATAGCATATTAACTGCTGAAGAACCAGGGGTTCCCCAGATCAGTCTTAACAATACGCAACGCAGCCTGGCAAGCACTTTCGGGAGTTCACAAAATCAGTCGGCCAAAGATATTTTTCTTTCTTCGCTCGATCGAATCAACAGTTTTCAGGCGGGTAGCGACGCCAGGCATGTCTTCTTTTCTTCAATTCATGCAAACAACGGGCTGATAAGCAATTATCTGGTATTAGGTCTGAGCGTTACAGACACAACGCTAGACCAGATCAACTGGCAAATGGCCGTGCTGAACGCAGATTTTGACTGCAAATTTTTCTGCATCAACCGTGATTATTCTTCTGGGCTCAAAATCTACCCAACCGGAACCCAATACATGAGGAGTGGCGATGGCAAGCGATTTCGCGAGTTTTTCGAATCAGCCTCCAGCTCAATTTTTAAGCTTGAGCTTCATAATCCAGAAGACATCTTTATCTATGAACCGCTCAGCAAAACCAGAAAATATTATGCCGCAGCGGTCATCAGTCTCAAAGCAATGAATGGCTGGCGCGATCTTAAATATATAATAATGCTGATAATGACCACCCTGCTTGCCGGAACCATTTATCTTCTTGCCTCTGCCGTTTCGAGCCTGATGATTCAGCCAGCCACCAGATTGAACCGCGTCTTCGGCGAAATTGCCAGTGGTGATTACAACGCAGAATTTTCATACCCCTTCAACAATGAACTTGGGCAACTTGCCAGAGCCACAACCCAGATGACCAGGGGCTTAAAGGAGCGCCGCCTGCTGGGCAAATTTGTGTCAACAACGTTTGACACAAGAGTAAAGTTAAGCCACCAGCAGGCTTCAGCTCTAGAAATTGCCGGCACTGTAATGTTTTCAGATATCCGCAGCTTTACAACCATTTCAGAAAGTCATCCGCCTGAAGAGATTGCCAGGCTTCTCAACACCCACATGCGCGAGATGAGCGAAATAATCAATCGCCTTTCAGGCAGGGTTGAACAATTCATCGGTGATGCGATAGTCGCGTTTTTCCCCGGTGAAATCGGCATTTCAGGCAAAAATGCATTGCAGGCGGCAGCCATGATGATGAAAAAACATGCAATGCTGCAGCACGCCAGACAACAATCAGGGCAGACAACCTATGCCATCGGAATTGGCCTGGACTTCGGAATTGTCATGGCCGGGATTCTTCATGCCAAGGCGCGTTCTGAGTTCACGGTCATCGGCCCGGCACGCAGCAACGCCGAACAATGCGAAACCTCAAGCAAAAGAGGCCTGACCACCAGAATTATGACAACCGCTGCAATCGCCTGCCAGATTCAGGGCTTTCAACAGTTTTTTTCTCAGCATGACGAAAATCTATTCGAACTCACTTCGCTGGACAAGCTGCCATGAAAAAAGCCATTGTCAGCATTCTGGTAACCCTCATCGTATTTTTTCCACCACTCAGTATCTATTTTGCCACAAAAGAAGCAAATCAACTGCAAATAAATCAACAACAGGGCATTCTCAATGAAAGAGCAGCGGCTGACCTGCTGCAATTACGTGGCACATCAGACGATGCCAACTATCTGATCCGCTCACACACTGCCATAAGCAAAATTCTTAGACACGAAGAGTACCGATTGCTGCAAAAACCACATTCAGATGAGTTCAAGCAGTTTCTGGCGGGCAAAATTAACGGCATTATTGCCAAAGCTGGGTTTCCATGCGAATTTGAGTTTTTGATCAGAGACGCAGCCGGGCAAGTTGTTGAATCATTACATTTTGGCAAAGACCTCGGCCTGCAGGCCATTACCGCTGAATTAAAATCGCCCGCCACCCCCAAAAGCCTTGAACCATGGCAAAAATACTACCGCAATGCTCTGCCACACTTCATCGACAACAATATCACCAAAATAGTGATCCGCCAACCCGGAACCAGCATGACCATTTCAGGTGAAAACATCAACCGGGACTTGCTGGTGTTCGCTCTTGGCGATCATTCAGGCCAATCGCCGCTGCAAAATCTTAAAATCACGATCAGTCGTTTTCCTGCCAGAACTTACGGGCTGGGTGCTTACAGTTTTGCTCAACCATCAGCCACTTTCAGCGATTATTTTTCTGGCAGAACCCAGCTAAAAAAAATGGTTGTTGAGTCCTGCAAAAACGCCTCAGAAAGAGGCATCAGCCTTAAAACTGCCGATCATCTCCTGCTTGTTTCTGAGTTTGACTACCTTAAAAAATGCCGCTATTTTGCTGCTGTTCCACTAAAAACCGGCGATAAACCCTTTACTGACATACAGATGCTCATGCAGATCATCATCTGGTTGATTTCGTGCAGCGTCTTTAAGGTTCTCATAGAAAAGATTGTCCTGTCACGCGGCCCTGATATCTCGTTCATGAGCATGATTCCTGCTGTTTTTATTTTTCTGATCATTCAGCCGGGTTTTGCATCGGCCTATCTGACCGGAGAGTTTTTTCGCCTGAGTTTCGCCGGCGAGAAAGACCGGGTGACTGACAAGCTCATCAATGATCTGCAAAACATTGACCGAAAAACACTTGACGCAGGCTTCAGAACCCTTAACATAGCCCGGGGGCTGAACAGCATTGAACGAATCGCATCTT
>Ga0116170_10005071_pt1 | contig 11896 bp, 9 predicted proteins | sample AD_JPNHW1_MetaG_FD_89797 | JGI IMG/M metagenome (GOLD analysis project Ga0116170, IMG submission 89797) | Active sludge microbial communities of municipal wastewater-treating anaerobic digesters from Japan - AD_JPNHW1_MetaG | ecosystem: Engineered > Bioreactor > Anaerobic > Digestate | place... | reverse complement strand
CGTCGCTGTCGCTGTATCCGCAGTCCCGGCCGCATCCGGCGCCGCGGGCGGGATTGGCGGCGACGGCACTGTCCACGACGGCACATTCTGCTCCGCATTCCCGTACAGGCGCTGCTGCACCCGCAGCAGGGCCGTGCTCGCCGCAGTCAGCCGCACATCACAGACCAGTGCGCGCTGATATGCCCCAAAGGCCTCCTCCCAGCAGCATTGTGCTTCCCAGATCCGTCCCAGCAGATAATAGGCAGGTGCCGCCTCTGCATCTTCCGCCAGGACGGCATCACACAGTTGTTTCGCCTGGCGATAGTCACTCCCGGCCAGCGCCTGTTCCGCCCGCTGGAGCCGTGCCGTCATCCTGGCGCTTGCCGCTGCGGTGTCGGTCGCCGGGTCCGCCGCTGCCGGCGGACTGGCCGGTGGCCGGGTCCCCAACCACCAGCCAAACCCCACCAGCAGCACCGCCAGCGCCAGGTAGCGCGCCACCATGCCGCCGCCCAGCCCCGTCATCTGCCGCGCCCCCAGGCATACCCTGCCGGTTTCCGTACCGGCAGCACCGCCGCTGCCGGCGCTGTTCGCAGTTCAGCACAGGTGCCGCATGCCACCCACATTACGCTGCCGGCACGGCACACCGGCGCCAGCGTCGTTCGCTTCGAATTGCAGCGCATGGCGGCAGCCGTACACGCCCCCTGTCCCGTCTGACCGTCGTACCGGTACCACAGCACTGACACTGGTGGGGACATCGCCCGCCTTTCACCCGGCTTGTATGAATAGTACGCAATATATCACGATACGTGTTTTATGTTGTATCATTGTCTTGCATGCCAGTCAACCGCCGCCGGCGCCGCAGGAACCGCCGTTTCACTCCGCCAGGTCCCAGAAGAAATCCTTGTTGGTCAGTTCTTTTTCCGGCGGTGGCGGCGCCTGCGGGTTCAGCGCCCGGTCGATTACCGTCAGTTGCTGTTCGAGATCGCGCGTTTCCTGCTCCCAGTATTTCGCCGTGCCGAACGCAGGGAAGGCGGCGGGGAAGGCCGGGTCGGCCCAGCGCCGGGCAATCCAGGCGGCATAATGAATCCACCGCATGGCGCGCAGGATTTCCGGCAGGCGCAGCCAGGCGGGATCGTATTCGCGGAACTGCGCATAGCCCGCCAGAAAGGCCGCGCGCTGGCAGCGGCCCGCCTCCCCCGTTTCCGGCCAGAGCATCCAGAAGTCCTGGACGGCGGGGCCCATGACACAATCGTCAAAATCGAGGAAGAAAAAGCCGCTGTCGCCCCGCAGCAGGTTGCCCGGATGCGCGTCGCCGTGAATGCGCTGTTGCGGCACGCCCGCGCTTTCGGTTTCATACCGGCTGGCCACCTGCTCCGCGGCGGCACAATAGCGGGCGGCGCAACTGTCCGGCAGCAGGCCGCGTTCCTGCAGCAGCGCCAGCGGCCGGCGCACCATGCTCTCCGCGGAAAAGACCACCCGTTCCGGCGCCGGGCGCTGCGCCCCCACCAGGTGAATGCGCGCCAGCAGCGCGCCCAGCGACTCAAGCTGCGCTGCGGAAAACTCATCCACCATGCGCCCGCCCGTGCGCGGCCATACCGCATAGTAGATGCCGTCAATTTCATGCACCGTCTCGCCCGCGAACACAAGCGGGGTGCACACCGGGATATCCGCCGCCGCCAGTTCGGCCGTGAAGGCATGTTCCGCACGAAGCTGGTCCCGGGTCCAGCGCTCGGGGCGGTAGAACTTGGCGACCACAAAATTCCCGTCGGCAAGCGCCATGGCATAGACGCGGTTCTCCAGGCTGTTCAGGGCAAACCCGTGCCCGGTCGGCTGCAGCCCCAGCCGTTCGACCGCCGCCAGCATCACGTCGGGGGTCAATCGAAAAAAGAATTCCGTTTCCCGCATATCCCTCGCCCCGCTTTCCCGGCAGCATACTACATCCCGCGACCGGCGCACAATGACTGGCCGCCCGTATTCTGCTATACTGCCCGCAGCAAATACCGCTGCTGAGGTGTGGAAATGAACCGTTCTGTCCGCCTGATGCTGTTCGCTGTGGCTGCTGTCTGCCTGGTCGGCTGCACGACCGCCGGCATGTCCGGGGTCAGCGGCGACTGGCAGTTAACCCGCCTCCGCCTGGGCGGGGTCGACCAGACCGTCGTGCCCGGCACCACCTTGACCGTCAGCCCGGGCGGCGCGGCCAGCGGCAGCGGCGGCGTCAACCGCTACACCGTCAGTTTTGCCATCGCCTCCGACGGCAGCATCACCTGGTCGGACGATTTCGCCTCCACCAAGATGATGGGGTACGGCCCGCTCGGCGATCAGGAGCGGCGTTATTTCATGGCCCTGACCGCCACCGGCACCGCTGCGCTCAGCAACGGTCAGCTGGAACTGCGCAGTCGCGACGGCCAGACCATGCTCGGCTTCACCCGCCCCTGACCGCCACCTGGCCGGCATGTCGCGCATCCTGATCATCGACGACGAACCGGCGTTTGCGCTGATGCTGCGCCTGCATCTCTGCCGGCTGGGCGGCTGGCCGGACGCGGCGGTCGCCGGGGTCAGCGCGCCGGCCGCCGCACAGCCGCACTTTCCCGCGGACAACCCGGCCGCCTGGCCGGAGGCCGTGCTGGTTGACTGGCTGCTGAACAATGACGATGGCATGGCGTATCTGGAACAGCTGGCGGCCGATTACCGCCGCACCGGCCGCCGTGCATTCCTCGCCCTCATGACCGCCGCCAGCGGCGCCGAGGAGCAGCAGCTCGCCCGGCGCTGCGCAGTCATTGATGCGCAGCTGCTGGCCAAGCCGTTCACCGCGAGCCGGCTGCAGGCGCTGCTCACTGCCGCCGGCGTGACACCCTGACGGTCAGCCCAGCTGCGGCTTGAGGACAATACCCGCCAGCGGCGGCACCGTCACGGTCAGTGACTGCGGCTTGCCGTTGGCGCCGAAGCTGTTCGGCTGCAGCGTCCCGGGATTGCCCAGATTGGAGCCGTGGTAGCAGGCGGCATCGCTGTTGAAGATCTCCCGGTAGGCGACGCGCTGCGGCACCCCGATGGTATACCCGTGGCGCGGCACCGGCGTGAAATTGACGACAAACACGAGGAAGTCGTCTTCCCGCTCCCCCTTGCGCATGAAGCTGAAGACGGAATTGGCGTAGTCGTTGCAGTTGATCCATTCGAAGCCGCGGCCGCTGTGGTCGAACCGGTGCAGCGCCGGCTCCTCGCGGTAGAGGCGGTTGAGATCGCGCACGCAGAGCAGCAGCTGGTGGTGCCAGTCGTACTGCAGCAGATGCCAGTCGAGCGACTTGGTCTCGCGCCATTCGTCGAACATGCCGAACTCGCTCCCCATAAACATGAGCTTCTTGCCCGGATGCCCGAAGTAATAGGCAAAGAGCGCGCGCAGGCCGGCGAACTGCTGCCAGCGGTCGCCCGGCATCTTGTTGATCATCGACCGTTTGCCGTGCACCACCTCATCGTGCGAGAACGGCAGGATGAAATTCTCCGTATAGGCATAGAGCAGCGAGAAGGTCAGGTTGGCATGGTGGAACTTGCGGTGAATCGGCTCCTTCTCCATGTAGGCCAGGGTGTCGTTCATCCAGCCCATGTTCCACTTGAACCCGTAGCCCAGCCCGCCACCGTACGCGGGCTTGCTCACCCCCGGCCAGGCGGTCGACTCCTCGGCGATCATCATGATGCCGGGATAGTACTGGTAGGCGACGCTGTTGAGATGCTTGATGAACTCGATCGCCTCGAGGTTCTCGCGTCCGCCGTGCTTGTTCGGCACCCACTGCCCCGGCTTGCGCGAATAGTCAAGATAGAGCATCGACGCCACCGCGTCGACGCGCAGCCCGTCGAGGTGGTACTTGTCAAGCCAGAAGAGCGCGCTGGAGATGAGGAAATTCGTCACCTCGTAGCGCCCGTAATTGAAGATCTTCGTCCCCCAGTCGGGATGCTCGCCGAGGCGCGGGTCCTCATGCTCGTAGAGCGCCGTGCCGTCGAACCGCGCCAGCCCGTGCGCGTCCTTCGGGAAATGCGCGGGAACCCAGTCGGCGATGACCCCGATTCCCTCCCGGTGCAGGTAATCGACGAAGTACATGAAATCGTCCGGCGTGCCGAGCCGGCTGGTCGGCGCGAAATAGCCCGTCACCTGATAGCCCCACGACGCGTCCAGCGGATGCTCCATCACCGGCATCAGTTCGACGTGCGTGAACCCGTTTTCCCTGACATAGGCCGCGAGCTTGGGCGCGAGGTCGCGGCAGGTCAGCAGGCGGTTGTTCTCGCCGCGCATCCACGACGGCAAATGCACTTCGTAGATCGACACCGGCTGCTGGTACCAGTCGGTCGTCGCCCGCGCGTCCATCCACGCGCGGTCCTGCCAGGCGAAACCGTTCAGATCGAAGACGCGCGAGGCCGTGGCCGGACGCAGCTCCGCGTGGTAGGCGAACGGGTCCGCCTTGAGCAGGATGCGATTGCCCTTGGTCTTGATCTCGTACTTGTACAGGTCACCCGGTTTGAGGTCGGGCACAAACAGCTCCCAGATGCCGGAGCTGCCCCGCTTGGTCATCTGGAAGCGGCGGCCGTCCCACTTGTTGAACGGTCCGACGACGCTGACCCGCTTGGCGTTGGGCGCCCAGACGGCGAAATGCACGCCGGCGACCCCATCCACCGTTTTGACATGCGCCCCCAGCTTTTCATAGAGGCGGTAATGCCGCGCGGAATTGAACAGATAGCGGTCGAACTCGGTCAGTTCCTCCGACCAGAAGGCGTACACATCGTTGAGCAGATGCTCCTGCCCGAGATGGTCCGTCATCGCCAGCTGATACTTGAAGCGAGCGGCACGGTCCCAGACCAGCGCCTCGTACAGCCCGCACGGGTGCAGCTGTTCCATCGGATAGCGGGTCTTCGGGTTGGCCCGGTCGATCACCGCCACATCCTTGGCGTCGGGCAGCAGCGCGCGCACCGCCAGCATCTTCTTGCCCGCATACTCGATGCGGTGCATGCCCAGCACGCGGCCGGGGGCCTCATGCGTGGAATTGATCAGTTTCAGCGCGTCAAAAACCGGAATGGATGTGAGCATGCCTTTCGCCTCCGTTGGACCGGGTGTCATCATAGCACCGCGCGCCGGGCGCCGCAAGCAATCAGATCGGGTAATCAACCGCCAGGCAGCTGCCGGGGATATAGAGCGATTCCGGCGCCGCATGCATATCCGCCTGCGTCTGCCCGCCGACGTACAGGTCAAGCTGGGTGTCCGCCAGGCCCGAGCCGCGATCATGGACGATAAAGGTGGTGGTAAGCAGCCGCTGCCGCACCAGCGGATCGCGCGGCAACTCCTCCGGCAGCGCCAGCACACGAATCCGCGTGCCGCGCGGCAGATTATTCGCCGCCGCCGTCTGCCAGGGGATCAGCGCGCCGCCGCGATTGTCCAGCGGCGACCAATGGCAATAGAATCCGCGCGGCCGGTAGTGGCCCAGATAATTGCCGCCGTTGCCGTCGCCGTCGGCGATGCCCCACCCTTCCAGCTGCACTGCGCGGCGGAAATCAGCCCGATACCAGCCCAGCAGCGCCCCGTCGTTGGCGTAGACCGGTTCCTTGGCTTCCACGCACACGGATTCGCTGGCGGTCCAATAGGAGGTCAGCAGCATATTGTCCAGCACCGCGTCCGCGGCAAAAACCCCGCCGGCCGGTTCTGCAGCCGCGGCCATCCCCGCCAGGGCGAGCACCGCCAGCAGCGGCAGCAGTGCGCGCTTAATCGCCGCCAAAGGTGTCATAACCGCCTCCGTCATGCTTCTCCCCGCTGTTGCTCCCCCATGCCGCCACCTGCCGCCGCTTGCGCCGCGCCATCCACACCATGCCGCCCAAACCGCCCAGACCAACGAGCAGGCCGCCGCCAATCAGATACAATCGCTGGGCCCGCTGCGCCGGGGTCAGCGGCACCGGTTCCGCCGCTTGCTGCTGCCGGTTGGCCTCGCGGCCGTTGCGCTGGCGCGTGCGCCCGGCAAAACCGCGGTCGCTGTCGGCGTTCGCCGGTTCGTAATTGATTTCCGCTTCGTCTTCGCCAGCCAGCGCCGCACTGTCCGCCGCCAGCGCCTGCAGCGCTCCCGCCTGCGCTGCGTCCGAAAAGACAGTAAAATAATAGTTTGCCAGATGCCGCGCGCCGTCCTGCAGCGATTCCGTCAGCACCGGTCGCGCTTCCAGCCAGAATTTTTCGTAGTAGGTCTTGTCGTACAGTTCCGGTTCCCACATCGCCGTGCCATCAGCATCCAGGACCGCGCGCACGCGGGCATTGGCCGCTTTGACGATGGTGAAAGGATACAACGCCGGCTCGGTAATCAGCCGGGCCGCGCCGGTTGGGCCGGCAATATCGCGGATATGCCGCTGCACCAGGTCCTTCTCAAAACGCATATGCACGCCGTTGTTGCCGGTAATCTGGCCGTTATAATTGTTGGTGCAGTGCAATGGCTGGTTGAGATCGCCCACGTAATGCGACAAATCAGCCAGTCCGCGCCTGGCCGTGCGCCAGTCGCGCGCGCGCAGCGCGGCCGCCACCTGTTCCCTGGTCTGCTCGATCGCCCACGGCCCCTGCCCATATTCGCTGAAATAATGATTGCCCACCAGCTGACGCGCCTGGGCCATATCCCACGGCCAATTCTGCACCTGCAGGCCGCGGGCACGATAATCTTCAAGATCAAAAAAGTGGCGGGGTGCTTCGGTTTCGTCCCGTTCCTTGCGCAGATCCGGGGCCATCACCTGCCGGTAGATGTAGCGGAGACAGCTCTTTTTCATCTGCTCCTGCATTGCCGGCGGCAGCAGATTGACCGCCTCGCGCACGATCCAGATATGGCCATCCTTCCCCCATGCCAGGCAGGGTCGGGCCTCTCCGAGCGCCAGCGCTGCCATGAGCGCAATTGCCATAACCGCTTGCCGCAGTAACCGATATCTGTTCATCAGCGCTTTTTGCCACCCTTTTTTGCAAAAAGATTCAAGTTCCCCCGCTCCCCGCCCGATAAGTTTCTTAGTTGCGGCGGGCTTCCCTCCCAAGTGCCCGACGCAACGGGGTATAATAATCCTTTTAGGGATGCCGGGCGCTCCGAAACGCCCGGCTTTCTTTTTTGGTACGCCCGGAGGGAGTCGAACCCCCGACCTGCGGTTCCGAAGACCGCCGCTCTATCCAGCTGAGCTACGGGCGCGTCCCGTTGGCAAAGTATAGCATACCCCGGAAAAATTTGACAGAATGGCATTCCCCGCCTACAATTGCCGCATGCGCATATTGGCGATGGTGTTCAGCATAACCCTCTTGCTGCTGCCGGCCGGTTGCGGGCAGCAGCTGTCGTCGCTGCCCGAGCCGCCCCGCATCGCCCTGGTGCAGTTCGTGCGTCATCCCGCGCTCGACCGCATCCGCCACGGGATTATGGCGCAATTCGCCGACGACTCGCAGCCGGTGGCCTGGCAGCATTACGATGCACACGGCGATGCCGCCGCCGCCACCGCCGTCGCCGCGCAGCTCAGCGCCAGCCGGCCCGATCTCATTATCGCCATCGCCACCCCGGCGGCGCAGGCCTGTGCGGAACGGATCAAGGACCTCCCGATCATTTTCGCCGCCATCACCGACCCCGCCGCCGCCGGGCTCGTGCAGGCGCTCGACCGCCCGGGCGGCAATCTGACCGGCACCCGCGACCTGACCCCGGTGGAGGAGCAGCTGGCCCTCATCCTGCGCCTGCAGCCCGGCCTCACGCGGCTGGCAGTGATCAGCAACCCCGCCGAGGTCAACTCCCGGAGCATCACCCGCCGGCTCCGTACCGCCTGTGCCGCCAGCAACATCAGCTTGGTTGAGCGCACCGTCAGCAGCACCCCCGACGTTCCTGCTGCCGCCCAATCACTGCGCGGCGAAGCGGACGCGCTCTACTTTTCGATCGACAACACCGTCGCCGCGGCCTGGCCCGAGCTGCTGGCCGCATCCCGCGCCCTGCGCCTGCCGCTCTACCCCGCCGACGGCAGCTACGTCGCGCAGGGCGGCGTGGCCACCGTCGCCATCGACAACGAGGCGCTCGGCCGGCAGACCGCCAAAATGGCGCAGCGCGTCCTTGCCGGCGCGGCACCGGCCCTCATGCCGGTCGAAATCTGCGCCGGCACCCGGGTCGAAACCAACGACACCGAGCTCGTCCGCTATTTTCCCGCCGCATCCCGCTCCCCCCGCGCCAGCGGTGCGTTCACCATCCGCACCGGCCCCCGGGCCAGCGATAGCGAGATGGCGCGCGCCTTTTCCCGCCGCTGACGGGTCCCGCACCATGACCCAAAACCTCACCCTGGTTGCATACGGCCGTCCGGAATAACCCGGGGCCTCCCCTGCCGCCACTGTCCTGCATACGTTGACCGCCGGCACGGAACCGGCCCCGTCCCCGGGGCAGCCGGCAGCGGCTTTTGTCCCGACAATTTTCCCGACGCTGTTGCCCGCCGCCCGTTGCGTCGCTGCCCGCGCTGTGGTATACTGTCGCGGTTTGGGAGGAATAAATCGCAGCCGGAGGAACAGGCCATGGGCATCCCGAACACCGTCACCAAGATCATCAACAAGCACGGCGCCGTCGTCAAGTTCGAACGCGAGAAGATCGAGCATTCGATCGCCAACACCATCATCGACATCGAAAAATCGCGCCGCCGCGCACCCGAGCTGCGCGCGCGCAAATACGCGGAGCTGATCGCCGGCCGCCTCTACCGCGACTTCTACGATCCCGCCGCGCTCAAGCAGAAATTCGCCACCATGTACCTGAGCTACAAGCCCGAGGAGCGGCACCGGCGGCTGGAGAACGCGCGGGTGACCACGCGCCTCGCCTTCGCCCTGCGCGAGCTCTTCCTCGCGGGCAAGACCGCGACCACCTCGCCGGCCACAACCGCGGAATTCGTCGCCGCGGAGTTTGCCGGGTTCGCCCTGCAGCCGAGCAGCGACGAGACCCCCGCCGCCGCGCTGACCGCGGAGCAGCGGGCCGACATGATCGCCTTCCTCGCCGCCAAGACCGCGGAGATGGTCAGCCGCGAGGCGACCAACGAGCTGATGTACCCCGGGCGCGAGGACGTGCAGGACACGGTCGAGACCACCCTGCGCGAGATCGGCGAGGTTGAGATCGCCGAGGCCTACATGCTCTTCCGCGAGGGGAAGATCAAGATCCGCTCGGGCGACATCTCCCCGGCACAGTTCACCAACGACGGCATCCACCGCGAGCGGCTGGGCCAGACCATCGCCTGGAACATCGAACACGAATGCGACAGCGTCTTCGCGCTCAACGACTGGGTCTACGGGCGCAACGGCAAGCACCTGCCCGACCTCGTCGCCGCCAGCGAGCAGCGCTACCGCGACGCGGTCGTCGGCGCCGCGCGGCAGATCATCGCGCGCAAGCACGAGCTGCGGGTGATCATCATCGCCGGGCCGTCCTGCTCCAACAAGACCACGACCACGGTGATCATCGGCGAGGAGCTGAAAAAGGAGGGGTTCAAGCTCAACACCCTCAACATCGACAACTACTTCAAGAACCTCGACCAGCAGCCCAAGGACGAGTTCGGCGACTACGACTTCGAGATGCCCGAGGCGATCGACATCCCGCTCCTCAACGAGCACCTCGACCTGCTCATGCAGGGGAAGCCGATCGACATGCCGCACTACAACTTCAAGCTCGGCTACCGCGACAAGACCATCCCCTTCGCGCTGAAGAGCGACGAGATCCTGCTCATCGACTGCCTGCACGGCCTCTTTTCCAAACTGACCGCGGCGGTGCCGATGAAGAAAAAATTCCGCATCTACATCGAGTCGATGAACGTCATCCGCGGCATCACCGGCGAGCCGACCCGCTGGTCGGATATCCGCATGCTCAAGCGCATGATTCGCGACTTCTCGCATCGCGGCTACCAGCCGGAAAGCACGCTGCCGCACTGGCCCTACGTGCGCAAGGGTGAACTCAAGCATATCATTCCCTACATCTACACCGCCGATGCGGTGATCAATTCGGGGCTCCCGTACGAACTGGCCGCGCTCAAGACCGCGCTGGCGGAGATCATCCCGTCGCGCGCCTTCATCGAGGGGCTGCGCCAGCAGGGGCGCCTCGACCCGTACATCCGCGGCATCCGCGTGCACACCCTGCTGGAGACCGTTGCGGGCTTTCCGACGCTCGAGGTCATTCCGCCGACCTCGCCCATCCGCGAGTTCATCGGCGGCAGCGTCTACGAGATTCCGCACAACGAATGACCTGACGCGCGGGGCGGCGGACTGACCGCCGTCCCGCCCTTCGCCCATGCTCTTCACCCGCTCCTTCCCGCTCATGATGCGCCCCGCCTACTGGTGGGACACGCGCGCCGCACTCTTCTACGGCCTGTATAACGGCCTGACCCTGTCGTACCTCGCGGTTGTTGCCGTCCGGCTCAATATGCCGGCGGCGGTCATCGGCTTTGTCGCCGCCGCGCCCTACCTCGGCTACCTCGGCACCTCGTGGTTCGCCGCGCATCCGCTCGACCGCCGCTGCATCCCCGCCTGCACCCGCGCCTGGTTTCTCGGCCGCACGCTCACCGGGGTCATGCTCCTCACCGCCGGCCGGCCCTGGCTCTTCCTCGCGGTATCGCTCCTGCTCTGGGCGGGCGAGGCCTGGGGCATGCCGGGCTACAGCGTCATTGTCCAGCGCGTCTATCCCGTCGCCGAACGCGGCCGCGCGATGGGCAATGTCCGCGTGTTCTCGACCCTGTCGCTGGTGCTTGGCGCCGCGCTCGGCGGCGTGCTGCTCGACCGCCTCGGCACCGGCAGCTATCTCCTCCTCTTCCCCGCCGGCGGCCTCGCCGGGGTTATCGCCGCGCACTATTTCACCCGCATTCGCGTTCCCCACGACGGCGGCCGGCTGCGCCCGATGCCCGTTCTGCGCTCGTGGCGCTATCTCCGGCGGCGCCCGACCCTCATGCGGTTCACCGCGGTGCAGTTCATCAGCGGCGCCGGCAATCTCGTCGCCGTGGCCCTCTTCCCGCTCTTCCAGGTGCGCGAGCTGGGCCTGTCGAATTTTGCCATCGGCATGCTCATCGCCCTCACCGGGCTCTGCAATGCCCTCTCGTTCAGCTTCTGGGGTAGGATGATCGACCGGCACGGGCCGCTCGTCGTGCTCAAACGCATTCTCCTGCTCGTCCCGCTGGTGCCGCTCGGCTATGCCTGCGCCTTCAGCATCGGCCCGGTTATCGCCGCGTCCGTCGTCGCTGGTCTTACCCTGCTGGCCTGGGATCTCGCCTGGCAGAACTACCTTTTCGTCAGCGTCGGCCGGCAGCTGCAGGGCGTTATCGGCCTGCAGTACACGCTGCTTGGCATTCGCGGACTCGTCTTCCCGATCCTTGGCGTGTGGTTGGCCGGCCATTTCGGGATGCGACCGGTGCTTCTGGTTGCGGCTTTGCTCATCGCCATCGGCGCACTTGCGTTGCCATCTCATTCACAACCTGCTGATTTGTAATAAATAACACGCCTCACCCTCTTCTAATTCTGTTCTGGTAGAATACTGGCGTACACGGGCATAAGCCTGGACAAATCTCAGGAGGTGGGCAATGGTAACCAACAAAGGTATCATCATTGCCGCGATCATCCTCGGCGCATGCATTCTGGTGGCCGGATTGATGGTTACGGTATCCTCGTGCGGCGGTCCGCACGGGCGGGGAGACATGAGTTTCCGCGGCCAGCATGCCGGCCAGCAGGACGGCAATTTTGAACGCGGCAATCGGCGCGGCGGCGGCGGCGGCGCACCCCAGTTCGGCTGCGAGCGCGGTGAATGCAGCTTTGGCGAGTTCGGCCGCAACAACCGCGGCGATCAGCGTGATGGCCGCCAGCAGTTCGGCCGCGAGCGCGGCGAGCGCAACTTCGGCGGGTTCGGCCGCAGCAACCGCGGCGACCGGCGCGACGGCCGGCAGCAGTTCG
>Ga0116170_10005070_pt1 | contig 11897 bp, 7 predicted proteins | sample AD_JPNHW1_MetaG_FD_89797 | JGI IMG/M metagenome (GOLD analysis project Ga0116170, IMG submission 89797) | Active sludge microbial communities of municipal wastewater-treating anaerobic digesters from Japan - AD_JPNHW1_MetaG | ecosystem: Engineered > Bioreactor > Anaerobic > Digestate | place... | reverse complement strand
GCTTGAACCCTATCGTGTGCGCGTAGCGCACCAGGTCCGGCAGGCCGGCGTCCAGCGTGGGTTCCCAGAGGCCTATGCGCAGCGTGTCGGTGCCGCTGACCAGCAGCTTTTTCAGCTGGTCCCGGCTCGCGCCCCTTACTTCCGGGAGGTTGCAGCAGAAAACACATTTCTGATTGCAGCGCGTGACCTGGTCCGCTATGGGATACACTGCGTCCATTGTCCTTCGCTTTTTCTGTTTCATGAAAAATCTCCAGGGCCGCTCAAGGCCGAAGTTCTGCCGCGCCGTACAGCTTGAAATACTTTTTCGGTATGCCGCAGCATTGTTCCTTCCTGCTGCAGGTCCGGCATATTTCCGGGAACATGAATTCGGTCATCAGCGAGGTGCAGACATCTGTGCGCTGTTCCTGCCGTACGCTGAGGTTGAATGTGTCTTTTTTTCCCCGCTGCTGTATAACGTTGAGCCCGCCGGCCAGGCAGACGGGTAAATATTGAAAGCTTACCCGCCGGGAGGCCGGGATCGTTCTGAAAACCTCGACGGCATCGCTGTAGCGCGGCACCAGGCCGCGCAGCTGCCGGCTGCCGAGGTCCCACATCGGCGGACGGACACAGTTCACCACCATCCCGCTGATAAAGCCGTAGCCTGAGACCATCTCCGCCAAGCGCGGCAGTTCCCGGAAATTATAGCCGGTGGCTACAAAGTTAACGCTGACCGCCAGCTTGTGCCGGCCGGCGTTCTCCAGCCCCCGCATCGCCTGCGCCCAGGAGCCTTTAACCCTGGTGAGCCGGTCGTGGGTGGCGGCTTTTGCGCCGTGGATGGAGAAAGCCGCGTGCGTGAGCCCGGCTTTGACCATCCGCGCGGTAAAGTCCCTGTCCGAGAACATCCTGCCGTTGGTCTCGATGGCTATTTCCTGGTAACCGCATTTGCGGCACAAGGCAACCAGGGCGGCGGCGTCTTTCCTGATGGTGAATTCCCCGCCTATCAGCACTATTTTTCTGAGGCGCGCGCTGTTGGCGACAATATCCTCCTGCAGCTCCGCCGTGGTCCTGTTGATCAGGCGGTTGCTGTTGCTGTCGGCGCTGCAAAAAATGCAGTTGTTGTTGCAGTTGTAGCCTGCGATCACCAGTAGTCTTCCGCTCATAGTTGGTATGGGACATCGGGCCGCCGGTGCGGGCCCGCCGCCGGGAACAGTACTCCCGCTTTCCGGGCGGACAGGGAAGCCCCGGAACGCCGCTGGCTCATTTCGCGCGTCCGGCGCCGCAAATATTATATTAAATAACCGTAAACGGCGGCGGCCCTGAACGCGGGGGCGGCTTCAAACAGGCCGGTCTGGAACTTGCCGCAGCCGGGATGCGCGCCGGAGACTGCTGGCGCGCCGCCGGACTTTTGGCGTACCGGACTGAGGGTTTGATACAATACCTGAGCAGGCATTATCCCGGCATCCTTAAGGAGCTGAAACGTGAAATCCCTATTGTTCATATTTTCCCTGGTAACATATTCCTACGCCGCGAACGCGCAGGCGCCGCAGCCGGCCGAAAACCCGTTCTTCCAGCCCAGCTCGCTGCCCTACCAACTGCCGCCTTTCGACAAGATCAGGGACGCCGATTTCCTGCCGGCTTATGAAGCCGGGATGGCCGGGCAGCGCAAAGAAGTGGACGCGATCCTGCAGGCCGGCGAGCCGACCTTCGAGAATACGATCGTGGCGCTGGAACGCTCCGGGAGGCTGTTGAACCGCGTGTCCAGGGCGTTCTACAACCTCAACGCTTCGAATACCAACGACGAGAGGCAGAAGATAGATACCGAGATGGCGCCGAAGCTGACGGCCCACCAGGACGAGATCAGCCTCGACGCGGTCCTGTTCGCGCGGATAGACGCGCTGTACCGGCAGCGCGAGAAGCTCGGTCTGGACGCCGAGTCGGCCCAGCTGCTCAGCCGCTACTACCAACAGTTCGTGCGCTCGGGCGCGCGGCTGCCGGAAGCCGACAAGGCGGCGCTGAAGGAGATAAACAAGACGCTGGCCTCGCTGACAACGAAATTCAGCCAGAACCTGCTGAAGGAAGTTAAGGAGAAGGCCGTGGTCGTGGACGCGCTTTCGGACCTCGACGGGCTGTCGCCCGAACAGATCGGCGCCGCGGCGGAAGCGGCGAAAGAGCGCGGGCTCGCCGGCAAATGGCTGATCACCCTGCAGAACACCACCATACAGCCGCCGCTGGAGCAGCTGAAGAACCGCGCTCTGCGCGAGCGCATCTACCGCGCTTCCATAGCGCGCAATATCGGCGGCGAATTCGACACCACGGAACTCGTTTCACAGATCGCGGAGCTGCGGGCCAGGCAGGCCAAGCTGCTGGGCTACCCGGATTACGCCGCGTATTCGCTGGCGGATGAGAGCGCCGGCACGCCGGCCGCGGTCAACAAGATCCTCGGCCAGCTGGGGCCCGCGGCCCTGCTGAAGGCCAGGAGCGAAGCCGCCGACATCCAGAAGCTGATCGACGACCAGGCCAAAGCCGGGAACACCGAGCCGTTCCGGCTGCAGCCCTGGGACTGGGCGTTCTACGCCCAGCAGGCGCGCAAGGCGCGCTTCGACTTCGACGAAGCCCAGGTAAAGCCCTATTTCGAGCTCAACCGCGTGCTGCAGGACGGCGTCTTCTACGCCGCGCGCGAGCTCTACGGCCTCACTTTCAAGGAGCGCAAGGACCTGCCGGTGTATCATCCCGACGTGCGCGTGTTCGAGGTTTTTAACGAGGACGGCTCGCAGCTGGGGCTGCTGCTGCGCGACGATTTCAAGCGCGACAACAAGGAAGGCGGGGCCTGGATGGAGTTCTTCGTGGACCAGGCGGGGCTGTTCGGGCAGAAGCCGGTGGTCACCAATAACCTCAATATCCCCAAGCCGCCGGAGGGCCAGCCCGTGCTGATGACCTTCGACGAGGTGGAAACTATGTTCCACGAGTTCGGCCACGCCCTGCACGGCCTGCTGTCTAACGTGAAGTACCCGCTGCTGGCCGGCACCAACGTGCCCTCGGACTTTGTCGAATACCCGTCGCAGATAAACGAGATGTTCCTGCGCGAGCCGGCGGCGCTGGCGAACTTCGCCAAACATTACCGGACCGGCGAAGCTATGCCGAAAGCGCTGCTGGAGAAAGTGCTGGCGGCGCAGACCTACGGCCAGGGCTATGCCACCTCCGAGTACGTGGCCGCCGCGATGGTAGACCAGGCCTGGCACCAGATCCCGGCGGCGGAAGTGCCGCCGGCCTCCGGGGTAATGGCTTTCGAAGAGGCTGCGCTCAGGAAGAACGGCATGGATTACGCCCCGGTGCCGCCGCGCTATCACACCCCGTATTTCGCCCATTCATTCGGCGGCTATGCGGCCGCTTACTACGCCTATATCTGGGCCGAAGTGCTGGCGCGCGATACCGGCGAATGGTTCCACAAGAACGGGGGCATCACCCGTGCCAACGGCGACCGCTTCCGGGCCCTGGTGCTTTCGCGCGGGCGCACGGCGGAGCCGGGCGCTATGTTCGAGGAATTCTACGGCCAGGCGCCGGACATACGGCCGCTGCTGGAGTACCGGGGGCTGACCCTGCCCGCGGCCAGCGCGAAATAGGCGCGCCGCCGCCGGCCGGACAGCCGGCCCGGACTTGTTGACAGGCGGCCAATTTAAGGGGTCAGGATGCGTCTAATGAACAAAAAAGCCTTTACCTTTACCCGGGTCCCGGGAAGCTTGTTTCTCGGGTTCTGCCTCCTGCTGATCCCGGCAGGCGGCTACGCCCAACAGTCCTCCCTGAGCGAAGACGAGGCGGTTTTTCAGAACCTTTCCCAGCGCTATCGGGCCGCGGCGGACCGGGCGTCGGTAATAGAGGCTTTTGAAAAATTCATCCAGACCTATTCCAAAAGCCCGCGCGCCGCGGACGCGCAGTTCATGCTCGGCGAAGCCTATATGGCGCAGGGGCTGGAGCTGAAGCAGGCGGAGAAAGCCGTAAAGGTATCGACCGGCGCCCGCCCTGCCGCCGGAGAGGGGGCTCCCGCCGCGGCGGCGCTGAACAGCGCCGTCAAAGCCTACCAGGAAATGCTGGGCGATTATAAGCAGTCCGGGCTCGAGTCCAGCGCCCAGTACCGCATCGGGGAAGCGTTCTACAACCTGGGCAACTGGGCGCGCGCCGTAAAAGAGTTCGCCCGGGTCGAGGAAAAGTATCCCAAAAGCTACATAATCCCGAAAAGCCTGCTCGGCATAGTTTACGCCGATATCGCCCTGGGCGATTATCCCGCCGCCCGCGCCGTGCTTGCCCGCCTGGAAGCGGGTTATCCGCCTTACTCGCAGGCTCCGGCTTTTATGTTCGCCAAGGGCGTGCTGGAGCTGAACAATAAGAAATACGCGGACAGCCAGAAGCTGTTCTCCAGGCTCGACACGCCCGAGGCCAAGTTCTTCCTGGGTAAGGCCTATATCTACGAGGGAAAAACCTACATAGCGGCCGGCGTCTTCGAGGGGCTGCTTAAGGACCATCCGGCCACCGGCCTTAAAGAGGAGGTGGAGTTCCTCAGCGCCGATTCTTTCTTCACAGCCAGGGATTACAACGGGGCCATTTCGAAATACCAGGACTTCATTAAAAAATTCCCGGATTCGAAGCTTAAGACCGCCGCGTTCTTCCGCATCGGCGCGGCGCTGTTCAATAACAAGGATTATCCAGGCGCCCAGGCAAATTTTCAGAACATTATAGAGAAAAGCCCGAAGGACCCTTTCGCAGCGCTGGCGCAGTATTTCATAGCCGAAGCTTATCTCGAGAACAAGCAGACGCAGAACGCGCTTTTCGCCTATACGAAGCTGACGGAGACTTACCCGGGGTCTTCCGTCGTTCCGGCGGCCCGGTACAAGCTGGCCTGGTGCCAGTACCTGCTGAAGGACCAGCTGCAGGCCGCGCGCGCGCTGGAGAAGTTCCCTGAGCTCTATCCCGGCCACGCCCTTGCGCAGAACGCGCTGTATCTCGCCGGCAACGCCTGGCTGGCGCTCAAGAAACCGGAGGAAGCCGTCAGGGCGTTCCAGGGCGCTATGGATCTCTCCCGGGCCAGCGAGCTGTCCGACGCTTCGCTGTTCATGATCCTGAAGACCGAATATGAACGGGGCAACTATAATAATATCCTGACGTCGTACCAGTTCGTGTTCAAGTCCATGCCGCCGGCGGGTTCGAAGTGGCGGGCCTTAAGCCTTTTATACGTGGCTGAAGCCTATATGGCCCTTAACTTTATCGACGAGGCGCGCAATATCTACGATAATGTCGCCCGGGTTTACGCCAACGATGCCGCCTCGGTTTACGCCGAGGAGGGGCTGGTGTGGTGCTATGCGCTGGCGGGCGATCCCGCGGCCGCCGTGAAAGCGGCGGAGAAGCTGAAAACCCTGGAGGCGAACTTCCCCGGCCTGAAGCCGCCCGAAGGCGTGAACGCCCTGGCTATCGCGGACAGCTATTTCAACCGCAAGGATTTCGAGCCGGCCTATCAGCGTTATGAAAGCTTCGCCGCCGGCAACGCCCAAAGCGCCTACGCCGCCGCCGCGCTTTACCGGGCCGGACTGGCGCTTTACCGGCTGCGCTATTACAGCCAGGCCGTAGAAATGTGGACAAAGCTTACCGCTAATTATCCCTCGGCGCCCGAGTGCGAACTGGCTTATTTCCAGAGCGCGGATACCTGGTTCAGGGCGCAGAAATACGCGGACGCCCTCGGCGTCTATAACGCCATCATCGCCAAATACCCGGGCAATGAAAAACTCTCGCTGGTGCACCTGCGGGTGGCGCAGATACAGTACAACCTCAACGCCGACGCCCCGGCTCTGGAGCAGGTGAAGGCTGTGGTCAAGGAGTTCCCGGCGTCTACGGAGGCTTTAGACGCTTTGGACCTGGCCGAAGCGGTATTCGACCGGAATCCCGGCCTGGACTTCAAAGCCTTTCTGCTCGGCCTGGCGAACGCGGAGCCCCGGAACAAAGCTTCCGGCGAGGCGCTGTTCCGCCTGGGGCGCAGGTTCTTCGGGCGCAAGGATTATGCCGCCGCCGCCGAGAACCTGGAGAACTTCAGCATAGGCTATATAGACCACGCTTCCATCAAGGACGCGCAGTTCTACCTGGGCGAAGCCAGTTTCAAGAACGGAGACATGCGCAACGCCGCCAGGGTCTTCAGCCGCTTCGCGGCCAATTACCCGGACGCCAAGGAACACCCGATGGCGCTGTTCCGGCTGGGCAACGCGTCCTTCAACCTGAAGCGCTACAAGGCGGCGGTTACGGCCTACGCGAAACTGACGGAACTTTACCCGGACAACGAATACCTGAAGCCGGCGCTGTTCAACCTGGCGCTGGCCTATAAGGAGACCGGCGATTCCGTGAAAGCGGAAGAAACTTATCTGAAGTATTATGGGCTGTCGGCCAGAACCCCGGACGGGCTGAACGCCCTCTGGGAGGTCTACGCGCTGCGCAAGAACAAAGCCGACCTCGCCGGCGCCCTGGAGGCGCTGACCAAAATATATGGCGACGCCCAGGGACAGGAGGACTCGCTGGAAGCCCTCTGCAAGATGGGCATTGTCGCCCTGGAAAATAAACAGACCGAGGCGGCCCGGGGTTACTGGGAAAAGCTGGCCCTGCAGAAGCCCCTTAATAATGTGTGGCGGCTCCAGGGCCTGGTCAAGCTGGGCGACCTGTACGAGGGAGAGAAAAATTACAGCGAAGCGGCCAGGGTCTATGAAGATATCGCCGCCAACGCGGCGCCGGAAGTGGGAAAAGCCGCGGGCGAGCGGGCGAAGAATTTCAGGCTGCTGCCCGCCCCGGCCGCGGCCCCGGAGAAGAACTAGATGAGGTGTCCTATGCGGAAAGCACTGGCGGTCATATTTGCGGTTTTCGCCTGCGGCGCGGGGCTTAACGCCCAGGAGCAGCTTGCCGCCCCTTCAACTTCCTACAATGAGGTTCCCGAGGAGGTCGTCATAAAAGGTGAAAGCGAAGACCGGATACGTACGGCCAGGCCGGAGATGGCTATTAAAGCCGACAGTCTTGAGATCCTCCGGCGGTCCCTCGGGCCGGAGAAGGACCTGTTCCTTTTTGAATCCGGTGATTTCCTGAGCCTGTCCCGCAGCTACCCCGACAAGCTTTTCTCCGCGGAAGTAGTGCAGCCCTGGCGCGCGGGTTTCAGCGACAAGACCGTGATAGCCTTTTATCCGTTCAGTAAATTCGAGGGCGCCTTCGGCAAGGATTACGACGCGAAGCTCGGCAAGGACGCCCAGTGGACCCTCTCCATAACCGATGAGGCGGGAAAACTGTTCCATAAGTATTCGGGTGCCGGCGCGCCGCCCGAAACCATAAACTGGACAGGGGAGAACGACCGGAAAGAATGGATAAGGGCGGGGCGCAGCTATGCCCCGGTCTACAAGTTCACGGACGGCAGAGGCGTATCCAAGACGGTGATGGGCGAGTTGATAAAATACAATGCCCTGGTCTACCAGAAGGACAATAACCTCGTCATCAGCCTGGATTCCATCCTGCTTTTCGGCCCGGCCAAGTCTTTAAAGACCATAGAAAAACCGGGCGGCGAAGGCATGCTGGCCGCCACGGCGGACCTTATCAAGAGAAGGTATTATAACCTGCCGGTGAAGGTTAATGTTTACGCCGGGACCAGGGAGCTGGCCGGCCTGCAGGCCGGCCTTATCAAGAATTTCCTTAAAGGCGAACTGATGGCCGTAGACAGCGCTATCTCCGGCGAGGGCTTTGACGAAAGTTTCGCCCAGCAGCGCATAGATATCGTTCTTTTGACTAAATAGGCGGCCGGCTTTGTGCCTGCTTGGCCTTCCTGGCCGGGCAAAGGCCCCGGCTCTGCCGTTAAAACTGAAGTGCCGGCTGTTCCCGGGAACAGGCCGGCACTTTTTCATTGGCGTCGGGCTGGCCCGGCTTTTTTAGAATTCAGTTTTGCTGACGAAGTTGAATTCCTTGACCGTTATCGGTGGGATGGAGGTAAAGACCATACCTTTTTCCCTGCCGATCTCCGTAGTGTTCAGCAGCATGTCGAAAACGCTCTGGTTGAAGCGGAAATTGTTCACGCTGCCGGTCAGTTTGCCGTCCTGTATCCTGAAGAGGCCGTCGCGGGTCATGCCGGTAAAGATCCCGTCCATCAGGTCCACCAGGCGGATATACCAGAAACTGTTCACATACAGACCGTTCTCCACGCCCGCGATGAGCTTTTCCACGGGCTTGTCCGTCCCTTTGAAAATTACGCTGCCAGGGAAACGGCCGGTAGGGCGCACGCCTTTCTTCGCGGCGTAGTACCTCGAGTGCCAGGGGGAGGCGAGCCTGCCGTTGCGGATCATATCGAAGCCGATATAGGGCATACCGTCCTCGGGGCAGAAAGGGGTAAGGCTGACCGGATGGTCAGGTTTGGAGTATATGTGTATCTTTTCGTGCGCGATGCGGCGGCCGCGCCTTGCCGACAGGGCGGACCTGCCCTCGTCGATGGCTTTCGCGTCCATGTTGTACCAGAGCAGCATCAGCAGCAGCTCTTCCACGGCCGACGGCCCCAGCACCACGGTGTACTTGCCGGCGTCCAGGGGGGCAGGGTCCTTCGACAGCCTCGTATGGTCGATTATCTTCGAAATGAAGGCTTTGCCGTCGTACCCGGAAAAGTCCTTCGAGATAAAGGAATCCCTGAACGAGGAATTCTCGGTCATGGCGGTCAGGGTGAACGACGAGGTGCAGCCGCTGTGCGAGGCGCGCACGCCGCTGCTGTTGTAAACCTCCGTCGTATACGGGCTGGTGGAAAGGCTGCCGGCGGAGTTCAGCCCGGCCTTCTTAAGCTGTTTGAAAGCGTCGCGCAAGATCGCGTATTTACTGCCATCCGGCACTTTTTCGAACGCGGGCTTGAAATTTTTAACGGCGGCCGCCTCTTTCCGTGTGACCGGGGGCATATACTCGGGGTCTTTGGGCAGCAGCTTGGCGGCCTCGTAAGCCTGGTTCACCGCGTGCTTGATGCCGGCTTCCGAGAGCTCGTTGGTCCTGTAGCTGCCGGTCCTGCCTTCGTAGCCCACTTCCACCTTAACTTCTTCCTCGAGCTTGAACAGGTTCTCCCGGTTGACCGAATTGTTGGAGAACCGGATATGCTGCGTCTCGTTCCTGCCGTAACAGATGGTCACATGGTCCGTAACAGGAGTTTTCAGGATCTTTTCAATTATGGTTTTAACCTTGTTCATTATTTAGCCCTCCTGACCATGATGTTCCTGAACCGCGCCGGGCTGGCCCCGTGCGTCATCTGCGCCGCCTGCATGGGGTCGCCCTTGCCGCAGGTGATGAACCCCGACCGCCTGAAAGCGGTCTTGTCGGCGATGGCGTCGCAGCTGCGCCAGAATTCGTAGGAGATGGCGTTGTAAATGACGTTCTTGAGCATGCCCCTGATCCTGCCGTTCTTTATCTCCCAGAAAGCGTCGCCGCCGAACTGCATATTGAGCCGCATCTGGTCGATGCTGAAAGAGCCCATGCCCTCGATGTAAATGCCGCTGTCGGTATCGGCTATCAGCTGCTCTTTGGACAGCGGTTTCTTGCCCGGGGCCAGGTACAGGTTGGGCATCCGGGTTATGGGCACGTCGGAGTACTTGGTGGCCCGGGTGGTGCCGTTGGCCCGCTTCATTTTCATTTTATGCGCCAGTTCCCGGTTCACGCCGTAACCGGAGAGTATCCCGTCCTTTACGATATGCCATTTCTGGCATTCAACGCCTTCGTCGTCGTAGCCGCAGCTGGCCAGCCCGCCCTCGAGGGTGTTGTCCGCTACCAGGTTCACTATCTTCGAGCCGTACCGGAACTTACCGAGCTTGTCCAGGGTGGCGAAGCTGCGGCCGGCGCAGGATTCCTCGTAGCCCAGCACGCGGTCCAGCTCCGTAGGATGCCCCACCGATTCGTGCATGGTCAGCGACAGGTGCTCGGGGTCCAGTATCAGCGTCGCCGGGCCCGTCTCGCAGGATTTAGCGAAGCAGTGCTCCCGGGCCTGCGCGGCTATCCGCTCGGCGTTGGCCTGGAAGTCTATGCTCCTGAGATACTCATAGCCGGCGTTCATGGGGGAGGGCCAGTAATGCCGCGATTTAACTTCGCCGTTGGCCCTGGCGGTGGCTTCTATCTGGGGCAGCACGGTGAAGACGTCGGTCTCAATGAGGGAGCCTTCCGTATTGGCGTACTTTTTCTTCATGTTCCGCAGCACCAGCTGGGAGCTGGCCTTGATGATATCCTTGCCTTTCAGTATGGTTTCGCCGGACCGCAGGAGTATGCCGACGGCGTCGTCGACGCTTACCCCGAAAGGATCTTCTTTTATCTTTGTCGCGAACCTGGCAATATGTTTCGGTTCGGCGGCCAGCTCCACTTTCGCGGCCGCGGACTTGTCGGCGTGCCTGGCCAGCGCCAGCGCCTTGTCCGCGGTCTTCCTCAGCGAGGCGGCGTCGGTGCGGCTGGTGGAGGCGTAGCCCCAGCCGTTGCGCCACAGCACCTTTACGCCCACCCCTGAAACGTTCTCTTCGGTTATGGCTTCCACACGGGTATCTTCCGTGCAGATCGACCGCTCGCGGAAAAGATGTTCGCGCGCGTCGGCAAAGCGGACCTTCTTCGCTTCCAGGTGTTTGATGATCTCGCGGAGTTTATTCATATTTTCCCCTTTTGACCGAAAGAAACCTGCGTTCCCGGGCTGCAGGAAAGCTGCTAACGCGGCAGGTACAGGACTTTCTCCGTCAGGCCGGAGTGGGCTGCCGCCGCAATTTCTCCGAGCTTAACCCTGTAACCGTCCTCGAAAATTATTTCTTTGTCGCCCAGGCCGTAAACGTATGACCACTTAGTGGCGACAGTTCCGGCCGGGACTTTCAAAGAAGCGAGAGCCGAGAAAACCGGGCCGAGGTCCGCGGAACCGCCGGCGGCGATGTAGTACGCGGCGCGGGCGAAACGGGCCGTCGGCGACGAACCGCCCATGTCCCTGTCCCCGCCGAAGCCCTGGAAAGAGGGCAGCGAGTCCACGCCTTTTTTATAGGGGATATTGGTCAGGACCGGATACCGCAGGTCTCCGGCGGTATACACGGCCAGTTTGCCGCCGAGGTACTCCAGCGCGAAACACTCCCGCGCGTCGCAGCCCATATAGTGGAGCGGCTCCGCATTTTTGCTGATCTTTATCGAGGCCGCATTCGCCACCACTTCGCGCACGGAACCATAACGGTCGAGATTGTAGGTTATCCATTCCGTTTCGTTGAGCCCGGAATCCTGCGCCGGCCCGTAATCGGTTTCGCGCAGCCAAACCGCTTCTATGGCGAGCCCGCCGGTATTTATGCCGCCGATGGAATAATTGTCATTGCCCTGGCTGCCGAGATGCCAGGTCAGGCTGCCCAGCTTCGACCGCCAGGCAAAGCCGCTGTCGGCCGTACGGGCCTGCCCCGGCGCGGAATAAAGCAGGTAGCCGCTGCCGTCAGTCCAGTCGAAATTCCTGGCCATCACCCGCGTGCCGCCCGAGGCGGCCGAGAACACGCTGCAGGCCCGGGCAGGGCAGGAAAAAGTCGCTGAGAAGATAAGGACAGGCAGGAAAAACCGGGACAACTTTGTCATTGATAATAATATACAAGCCACGCCCCGGACTATTAAGGGGCAAAAGACCTAATAGTAATGTTATTGTGCCCAGCGGAGCATAGGCCTGCCCGCTATGCGGCCGCGCCGGTTCTCAGCCACTCGCCCAGGCGCCGCATGCCTTGTTCTATGGTCATCGCGGGAGCATAACCGAGGTCGCGCCGGGCGGCGGCGATATTGAACCAGTGGGCGGTGGTAAGCTGCTGCACTACGAACCTGGTGAGAGGCGGCTCGGTCTTTATGCCCGCCAGGCGCCAGGCGGTTTCCAGGACGGCCGCCGCGGCGTAAGCCGGGCCGTACGG
>Ga0116170_10005067_pt1 | contig 11899 bp, 11 predicted proteins | sample AD_JPNHW1_MetaG_FD_89797 | JGI IMG/M metagenome (GOLD analysis project Ga0116170, IMG submission 89797) | Active sludge microbial communities of municipal wastewater-treating anaerobic digesters from Japan - AD_JPNHW1_MetaG | ecosystem: Engineered > Bioreactor > Anaerobic > Digestate | place... | reverse complement strand
TCCATCCCCCAAGGTGGCAACGTATGATTTACAGCCGGAAATGAGTGCTTATCTTGTTGCCGACGAAGTTGTCGAAAGAATTAATTCCGAAAAATATGACGTTATTATTTTAAACTACGCAAACTGTGACATGGTAGGACATACCGGAGTATTTGACGCAGCAGTCAAGGCAGTTGAAGCTGTTGACAAATGTGTTGGAAAAACCGTTGATGCTATTCTTTCAAAGGGCGGATGCGCTCTCATTACCGCGGACCACGGGAATGCGGATAAAATGTATGAGGAAGACGGCTCACCTTTCACGGCGCATACGACTAACATCGTACCTCTTATCGTTGTCGGTAAGGAATGCGAGCTTCGCGAGGGCGGAGTTTTAGCAGACCTTTCTCCAACAATGCTGAAAATTCTCGGACTTCCACAGCCTGAGGAAATGACAGGAACATCAATTATTAAATAATTTCTAAGAAATCCGCTTGATTATTTTCAGGCGGATTTTCATGTTATTTAGTTAAACTCACTCAAGAAAATTATAATTTTATATTTTTATTAAAAATATACATAATTCTTATAATTGTGTATATTTTTTATTGCAGATTGACTTTATTAATTACATAATCTTACTTTTTGTATTTGTATAAATGAATGCTTAAGTTTTGGAAATTTCGTTTTTTAAAGTTTTTTAAGCTAAAACTTTAAAAAAATGCAAGATTTATATATTTTTCTTTCAAAAATTATTGACAATCTCAAAAAATCATGTTATAAATATATTTGTAACTATATTAATAAAATATCAGATAAATTAAAGATATGATTTGAAAGGGTTGAAGAAAATATGCTTCTCAAAGAAGGTCAAACAAGAATTCCTTCAGGCTGTGCTATTTCAGGGTTCATCAGCCGTGACGGTAAAAGCTTAAACGGACATGATATTGTAAAGTCAATTTCATATATGCATGACCGTTCAAACGGACTTGGAGGAGGTTTTGCGGGGTACGGAATTTATCCGGAATACAAGGACCTTTATGCTTTCCATGTATTTTATGATTCAAACACTGCGCGAGAGGAAACAGAAAGGTTTCTTGACAAACATTTTGATGTCGTAAATCTCAGCAGAATTCCTACCAGAAAGCATCCTAACATTAAGAATGAACCTTTAATATGGAGATATTTTGTCACTCCTCTCAAAACAAAGCTGGAAGCCTCTCAGATTGACGAAAAAGAATTTGTTGCAAAAAGTGTTATAAAAATCAATAACACAATTGACGGCTCATATGTTTTTTCCAGCGGAAAAAACATGGGAGTTTTCAAAGCGGTAGGATATCCTGAGGACGTCGGTGAATTTTACAGACTCGAAGAATATGAGGGCTACTGCTGGACCGCTCACGGACGTTATCCGACAAATACACCAGGCTGGTGGGGCGGCGCACATCCTTTCTCGCTTCTTGACTATACAATCGTGCATAACGGTGAAATTTCTTCCTATGACGCAAACAGGCGCTTTATTGAAATGTTTGAATATAAGTGCAATCTCCTCACTGATACTGAGGTTATCACCTACATTTTTGATTATCTTAACAGAAAACAGAAGCTTAGCTTAGAAGATATTGCAAGCATTATCGCCGCGCCGTTCTGGAGCGAGATTGACAAAATGCCTAGCGATAAGAAGGAAAAGCTCAGATATTTAAGAAACGTATTTTCAAGCCTTCTGATAACCGGTCCGTTCTCAATCATTCTGGGATATGACGGCGGAATTATGGCTCTTAATGACAGACTAAAGCTTCGTTCAATGGTTGTTGCCGAAAAGGACGATATGACTTATATCGCAAGTGAAGAATGTGCAATCAGAGCAATCTGTCCCGATGTCGACAAAATATGGTCGCCGCGCGGAGGAGAACCAGTTATTGTTACTCTTAACGAAAAAGGAAAAGCAAAGTGCTTATAATAACCGACCGAAAGGATGAATATAGATGCCGATAAATTATTTCTCACAGGAATTTGACGTAGTCAGAGATCCTAACAGATGTATCAAGTGCAGAGCGTGTGAACGCCAGTGTGCTAACGAAGTACACTTTTATGACCCCGAAACAGATTCAATGCGTGCAGACAGCTTAACCTGCGTTGACTGTCAGAGATGTGTTTCAATCTGTCCGACAAGGGCGTTAAAAATAGTTAAAACAGACAACACTTTCAGAGAAAATCACAACTGGTCACAGCAGATAATGACAGAGGTTTACCGTCAGGCGGAAAGCGGAGGAGTTCTTCTTTCCTCAATGGGCAACCCGAAGGATTATCCTGTTTACTGGGATAAAATCCTCATAAACGCTTCACAGGTAACAAACCCATCTATCGACCCTCTCCGTGAGCCTATGGAAACCAAAGTATTTCTCGGTCAGAAGCCTGAAGAAATCAAATTCAATGTTGACGGCTCGATAAATACAAAAATCACTCCTCAGGTTGAGCTTAATATGCCGATTATGTTTTCGGCTATGTCATACGGCTCAATTTCGAAAAACGCACACGAATCCCTTGCAAGAGCTGCAACCGAGCTCGGAACCTGCTATAATACCGGTGAGGGCGGACTTCACAAAGACTTTTATCAGTATGGTGCGAATACTATTGTTCAGGTTGCTTCAGGACGTTTCGGAATATTCAAGGATTATCTTGAAGCAGGAGCCGCAATCGAAATAAAAATGGGTCAGGGTGCAAAGCCCGGAATCGGCGGACATCTCCCCGGAATTAAAATTCGTGAGGATGTTTCAAAAACAAGAATGATTCCTATGGGAACAGACGCTATCTCCCCTGCTCCCCATCACGATATTTATTCAATTGAAGACCTTCGTCAGCTTGTTTTCTCATTAAAGGAAGCAACAAACTACGAAAAGCCGATCATCGTAAAAATTGCCGCTGTGCATAACGTTGCCGCTATCGCTTCGGGAATTGCACGTTCAGGTGCGGATATTATCGCTATTGACGGATACAGAGGCGGAACAGGTGCCGCTCCCACACGAATCCGCGATAATGTCGGTATTCCGATAGAGCTTGCTCTTGCAAGCGTTGATCAGAGATTACGTGATGAGGGCATAAGAAACAACGTTTCCGTTGTCGTTGCCGGTTCAATACGTTCTGCCGCTGACTGTGTAAAGGCAATTGCTCTTGGGGCTGACGCCGTTTATATCGGAACAGCCGCACTCCTTGCACTCGGCTGTCACCTTTGCAGAAGCTGTCATTCAGGAAAATGCAACTGGGGTATTGCAACACAGCGTCCCGACCTTGTTAAGCGTTTAAATCCCGAAATCGGCTATAAGCGCCTTGTTAATCTCGTTAAAGCGTGGAACCATGAAATCATGGAAATGATGGGCGGTATGGGTATCAACTCGGTTGAAGCACTGAGAGGAAACCGCCTCATGTTAAGAGGAATAGGTCTTAATGAAAAAGAATTAAGCATCCTCGGAATTTCACACGCCGGAGAATAACGATATTTAAAACTAAAGGAGGATTTACGTTGAAAAAGGTTTATGTAAACGAGGACTGGTGTTTAGGCTGTCACCTCTGTGAATATTACTGCGCATTTGCAAACAGCGGTGAAACCGATATGATAAACGCCTTTAAAAATAATAAAGCGGCAACTCCCAGAATAACCATTGAAGAGGGAGAAAAATCTGCTGACGGGAGCAATGTCAACTTTGCGGTTTCCTGCCGTCACTGTGACGACCCGGCTTGTGTAAAGGGCTGTATTACAGGAGCGCTTTCCATAAAGGACGGAGTTATCTGTATAGACGAAACACGTTGTGTAGGCTGCTACACCTGTGTTTTAACCTGCCCTTACGGCTGTATCGTTGTCGATAAGTCGAGCGGCGGAAAAACAATTACAAAATGTGAGCTTTGTACCAAAAACTCAAGCGGAGAGCCTGCCTGTGTAAAGGGCTGTCCCAATAAGGCAATCGTATTTGAGGAAAGGGGTGCAAAGTAATATGAAATATGTTATAATAGGAAATAGTGCGGCGGCAATCGGTGCTGTTCAGGGTATCCGCGAATATGACAAAGACGGACAAATTGTCATTATTTCTAACGAAAGCTATCACACGTATTCCCGCCCCCTTATTTCATACTGGCTTGAGGGAAAGGTAACCGAAGAAAAAATGCGTTACCGCAATGCGGATTTTTATGAAAAGAATAATATTGATACTTTGTTTGATACTACCGTGACTTCAATAGATTCTGACAAAAAGGAAATTGTAATTCAAAACGGCAACAGGATTTCATATGACAAGCTTCTTGTTGCAACAGGCTCAAGACCTTTTGTTCCCCCTATGGACGGACTTGATTCTGTCGAAAAGAAATTTACGTTTATGTCCTATGATGATGCTAAGGCTCTTAAAGCAGCTTTGTTTGACGGAGCAAAGGTTCTCATAATCGGTGCCGGACTTATCGGTTTAAAGGCTGCTGAGGCTATGCAGCACATGAACGTAAAAATGACTGTTATCGATCTTGCTGACAGAATTCTTCCGAGTATTCTTGACGCTGATGCTTCCGCAATTATGCAGTCATACATTGAAAACAAGGGCGTAAAGTTCATTCTCAACACAAGCGTATCAAAATTCAGTAAAAACAACGCCGTTTTAAAAACAGGCGAAAGCGTTGATTTTGATGTTCTTATTCTTGCAGTCGGCGTAAGACCGAATACGTCACTTATATCCGAAGCGGGCGGAAATGTCAACAGAGGAATTATCACCGACCTCACACAGATGACAACGTTAAGAAATGTTTATGCCGCCGGTGACTGTACGGAAAGTCACGACATTTCATCCGACACTGATAAAATCCTTGCTCTTTTGCCTAATGCGTTTATGCAGGGCGAGGTTGCGGGAAAAAACATGGCTGGGAAGTCATTCTATTACTTGAACGCAATCCCAATGAACGCTATCGGTTTTTTCGGACTTCACATAATTACCGCAGGCTCTTATGAGGGCGAGGCTTATGTTGAAAAAGACGGCGAGAATTATAAAAAGCTTGTAATTAAAGATAATAAGCTTACAGGATATATTTTGATGGGCGACGTTTAGAGAGCGGGAATTTATACTTCACTTATTAAAGAGCGTATAGAACTCGGCAATGTGGATTTTGAAATGCTTAAAAAGCGCCCTCAGATGATGGCGTTCAATAAAGTCAGACGTCTTGAAAAGCTCGGAGGTGTTTATGTTGAAGATTAATGCGGAAAATATGCACTATAAGGATCTTAACGATGCCGTAAAGGCTTCGGCAGATAAGGATATTGTCATAGAAAATTCTCTCGGTCACCGCTATATAGGCTGCGGAACAAGCGGAAAGAACATTTCAATATACGGTGTTCCGGGTAATGCTTTGGGCGCATACTTAAATAACAGTATTATAACTGTATATGCGAATGCACAGGACGCAACGGGCGATACTATGAATGCGGGAGAGATAATCATTCACGGGAACTGCGGTGATGCAGCAGGATACGGAATGAGAAACGGAAAAATTCTTATCAAGGGGAAAGCCGGCTACCGTGTGGGTATTCATATGAAGGCTTATCAGGACTTACAGCCGATTATGGTAATAGGCGAAAGTACAGGCGACTTCCTCGGCGAATATCAGGCTGGCGGAAAAATCATAGTTCTTGGTATTGGCTCTGAAAACAAATGCCCTGTCGGGAATTTCTGCGGAACAGGTATGCACGGCGGAGAAATATATATCAGAAGCAATATTGAACCTCAAAGTCTTCCCACGCAGGTGCTTTTAAAAGACGCTGTTCCCGCTGACATTGAAGAAATCAAGCCTTATGTTGAGGAATTCTGCAAGAATTTCGGCTTCAACTCATCAGAAATATTAAAAGACCATTTTTATAAGCTTACACCTAATACCGCTAATCCATATAAACAGCTTTACGTAAATAACTAAGCTTTTTTGTATTTGAGCATTGAGGGGAGATGTAAATAATGTTGAACGCAATTGTTTCTGCAAAAAATCAGGACACCTGTGACGCTATTACTCTTCTTCTTTCCGAATGCGGATTTAATAACATTAAAACTGTTTTAACCGGTGCTGAAGTCAGAAAACAGTATGAAATTACTGACTTTGATCTCGCAGTTATTTGCACCCCTCTTGAAGATGAATTTGGACTTGACCTTGTTTCTCACATTTATAAAAACAGTGAAAGCGCAGTTGTTGTTCTGGCAAACAGCGATGTTGCCGATGAAATTCAGAAAAAAGTCGCTTTCGCAAATGCCTTTGTTTTATCCCGTCCGCTTAATAAGCTTGTATTCCTCCAGTGTATAAAATATGTTATGCTGTCGAGGGAAGAAATTCTTCGGCTAAAATCCGAAAATACCGAGCTTCAGCAGAAAATGAGAGATTTAAAGCTTATTGACAGAGCAAAATGTATGCTTATTCAATATTTGAGAATATCGGAAACACAGGCACACCGCCATATACAAAAACAGGCTATGGACCAACGTATTACTCAGACGGCTGTCGCAATGGATATTCTTAAAACCTATGAAAACTGACTGAACTTAGTGTTCAGAAAGGATTTTGAGTATGTTAAATTTTACAAAAATGCACGGCATCGGCAACGATTATGTATATGTAAACTGTTTTAAGGAAAAAATAGAAAATCCCGAGAAAATCAGCATTTTTATAAGCGACAGGCATTTCGGAATAGGCTCCGACGGACTTGTTCTTATAATGCCGAGCGAAGTCGCGGACTTCAGAATGAGAATGTTCAATGCGGACGGCTCAGAGGGAATGATGTGCGGCAATGCGACACGCTGTATCGGGAAATATGTTTATGAAAATAAAATGACCGATAAAACCGATATAACCCTTGAAACCAAAAGCGGAATTAAAAAATTAAAGCTAACTACTCAGGACGGAAAAGTTTCATTTGTAGAAGTCGATATGGGTAAAGCGGTTTTAAAGCCTCGTGATATTCCCGTTAATTTTGACGGAGAAAGCTTTGTTTCAAAGCCTGTCGATGTAAACGGAATGGAATATAAGCTCACCTGCGTTTCTATGGGGAACCCCCACGCCGTACTTTTCACCGAAAATATCGACAGTCTTGACCTCGAAAAAATCGGACCATCTTTTGAAAATCATAGTCTTTTCCCCGAAAGAATCAACACCGAATTTGTTGAGGTAATTGATGATAAGACCTTAAAAATGCGTGTATGGGAGCGTGGTTCGGGAGAAACCTTTGCCTGTGGTACGGGAGCCTGTGCAACTGCTGTTGCGGCAGTTTTAAACGGCTTCTGCAAAAACGATGAGGAAATAACGGTAAAGCTCCGCGGCGGAGATTTAAAAATTACATATAAATCAGACGGAACGGTTCTAATGTGCGGAACGGCGACCAAAGTTTTTGACGGAATTATTGATATTTAAGGAGTGCATATGATTAGAATAAATGAAAATTTCCTTTCCCTTAAAGAAAGTTATTTGTTTATAGAAATTGCCAAAAGAATAAGAGCATATAAAGAGCAACATCCCGATAAACAGCTTATAAGAATGGGTATCGGCGATGTTACGCTTCCGCTTGCTCCTGTCGTTGTCGAAGCTATGAAAAAAGGCTGCGACGAAATGGCGGATAAGGAAACATTCAAGGGCTATGAGGACAGCGGAAGAGGCTATGAATTTTTAAGAAAATCAATATCAGGCTATTATAAAAGCTTCGGCGTTGAAGTGGATTTTGATGAAATTCTTATCAGCGACGGCGCAAAGAGCGACTGCGGAAATATTGTTGATATTTTCGGAATAGATAATACCGTTTTGATCACAGATCCCGCTTATCCCGTATATGTCGATTCAAATACAATGAGCGGACGTAAAATTATTTATGCCAATTCAAACGAAGAAAATGGATTCGCGGCTATGCCGGACGACAGCATATGCTCCGACCTTATATATCTTTGTTCTCCGAATAACCCGACAGGCTCGGTTTATACAAAGGAACAGCTTAAAATATGGGTTGATTATGCGCTTAAACACAAGGCTGTTATTATTTTTGACGCGGCTTATGAAGCATTCATCACCGACAAATCTCTCCCCAGAAGTATTTTTGAAATTGACGGTGCAAAGGACTGCGCGATTGAAATCTGTTCGCTTTCAAAAACGGCAGGATTTACGGGAACACGCTGCGGATATACCGTTATCCCGAAAGGACTTAACGCATATACCAGAAACGGAGATGCCGTAAATATATTTAAAATCTGGTGCAGACGTCAGGGAAGTAAATTCAACGGAGTTTCCTACCCCGTTCAGTGCGGTGCTGCTGCAGTTTTCACAGAAGAGGGACAAAAACAGACTAAAGAGGGCATAAACTATTACATGAATAATGCAAAGCTTATTGCAAAAACCTGTGACGAGCTGAATATAAAATACACGGGCGGAATTAATTCACCGTACATCTGGCTTAAATGCCCGAATAATATGGGCTCGTGGGAATTTTTCGATTATCTTCTCAATGAGATTCAGGTTGTCGGAACTCCGGGAGAGGGCTTTGGTCCTAACGGGGCAGGCTGGTTCAGGCTTACCGCATTCGGCAGTAAGGAAAATACCGAAGAAGCTATGAAGCGCTTAAAAAAGCTTTTAAAAAAGGATTGAGTTAAAAACTCAATCCTTTTTGGTTTCTTATTCATCGGCAAGCTGAAAAATTTTATAAATATCTTCCCATAATAGTTTTTTAAATCCGCCTATTGGATGTTCGGTTCCCCTGTTAAAGCCTGTCGCTTTTTTAGCCATAATCTCAAAGTCCTTTTTATCAATTCCAAGTTCCTTCATAGTAATGGGAAGTCCCATTGATACAAAAAACTGTGTGAGCTTTTCTATTCCGTCGAGAGCAAGCTTTTCGGGTTCGCGGAATGAACCTTCAACGCCCATGACATTAACCGCGAACTGAACAAACATCGGGATATTGTCTTTGTATACATATTTCATCCACGCTGGTGTCATTACCGCAAGTCCTGCTCCGTGCGGGACATCATAAATTGCACTCAGCTCATGCTCCATCCCGTGACATGACCAGTCCTGTTCACGTCCCATTCCGAGAAAACCGTTGTGGGCAAATGACCCCGAAAGAGCAATCTCCGCCCATGCTTCATAATTTTTCATATCATTTTTTGCAATTAGCGCATTTTTGATAATTGTCTTTAGCGTACTTTCGGAAAGTCCGTCAATCAAATCGGTATTGATGGTGTTTGTAAAGTACCTCTCCATAATGTGACTCATCATATCGCAGACGCCGTAAGCGAGCTGATTTTTTGGAAGCGTAAAGAAAAGCTCCGGATTAACAATGCTGAAAACGGGGCGCAGCTTTTCACAGGTATATCCGATTTTAAGCTCGGTTTCTTCATTGGTTATTACCGTATCGGGGCTTGATTCGCTCCCTGCTGCCGGAATAGTAAGAATTGTCGATACTTTTAGGACCTTGTTTTCAGGCTGAGTACCTTTATAATAAAAATCCCATACATCATTTTCATAATGAACGCCGAGTGCAATAGCCTTTGCAGAGTCAATTACGCTTCCGCCGCCGACCGCAAGAATGTATTCTATATTATTTTTTCTGCAAATCTCAATGCCCTCGTGTACGAGAGAGAGCCTAGGATTAGGCACTACACCCGCTAATTCAAAAACCTCTATCCCCGCGTCTTTAAGTGAAGTAATTACTTCGTCATAAAGACCGGATTTTTTTATGCTCCCCGATCCGTAATGAAGAAGAATTCTGTCTGCGTCAGGCTTTATTAATCGTCCGGCTTCTTTTTGAGAATCTTTTCCGAAAACCATTTTTGTGGGGTTGCAATAGCTGAAATTATTCATTTTATCATTCCTCTTTAATTTAAATATTTTCCGTAAAGCTCAAAGGCGTCATAGACAGGCTTATATTTTCCGTGTCCCATAACGGTTACGGCAATATACTCTTTTCCGTTTTTTTCAGCAAAGCTTGCAAGGCAATGCTGTGATTCATATATATACCCTGTTTTCCCACCTAATATTTTTACATTTTCTACCTCATTCCCGTACATTCTGCTGAACATTGTGCTGGTTAAAAGTATACCGTCGGGATGCTGAGGAGTAGGCGAAGTAGTATACTGATAGGTTGAAAGGACTTTTCTGCACAAATCATTTTTAATTGCATATTCAAGAATTAAAGCAATATCCGTTACCGTCGAATAATGATTATCGTCATAAAGTCCGCTTGTGTTTGTAAAATGAGTATTTTTTAGTCCTAATTCATTAGCTTTTTCATTCATAAGCTTTACGAATTCTTCCTCGGAGCCGCTCACATATCGGGCAAGTCCGACAGTTGCATCCGCACCTGACGGGAGAACGGCACCGTAAAGCATATCAGTTATTTTAACCTGCTCCCCTTCTGAAAAGCCCGCGCGACTTGCATCCTCATCAACAAGCGGAGCAATGATGTCGCCAGTCATAGTAAAGGTATCTTCAAAATTGTCGATATTTTCGACCGCAACCACAAAAGTCATAAGCTTTGTCAGTGAGGCGGGAGAAATTTTCTGTGTACCGTTTTTATCTGCAATAACCTTGTTGTTTTCAAGGTCAATCAATATTGCATAATCGCTGTCAACAGAAGTAATTGTCTTTGTAGCTATATTATACTCAGGATACTGCAATTTTATTTCGGTAACGGGAAGTGCCGCAGGAAGCTCGGAAATATTTGAAGTATTGACGGAAGTTGATTCCTCCAAAGCATTTATATCATTATCATGATTAATATTTAAAGACAACGCCAGCATAGTAATCAGCAAAGCAACTATTATAATAGCCGCCGAAAACAGCATACGCCGACGTCTGTATATTCTTGATTTTTTAGCCATTAATAAAAATCACCGCCTGCTATCATTTTAATTCAATTTTAGCATACAAAAATCATATTCTCAATAATAAATTTTAAATTTTTATCTATTGGTACAACTTTTCATTTTGCCGCTTATGAATATTATGTATGGATAGAGGTGATTGTATGAAATTAATTCTTTCCATTTCAGGCGGCGGAATACGCGGGCTGATACCTGCAATAATACTAAAAGAAATAGAACGCCGTACAGGCAAAAGCATTTCAGATATGTTCGACTTGATTTCCGGCAACAGCACGGGCGGAATAATTGCATGCCTTTTGTCTGTTCCCAATGAAAATCAAAAGCCGAAATATTCCGCTGAAAGCGTAGTAAAAATGTATGAGGAATTCGGAAAAGAAATTTTCAGCAGAACTTTTTTCAGAAAAGTTCTCAGTCTTGACGGACTGATCAGTCCGAAGTATTCAGAAAAGCCTTTAGAAAAATTATTAAAGCAGTACTTTGAAAATATTAGGTTTGAAAATTCCTGCACCGATTTATTGATACCGGCATATAAAATATCCCCTGTTCCTTATCCTTTCTTTTTTAAGACACATCATGCAAAAAATAATAAAAAAGATAAGGAAAATCCTTATCTTTGGGAATGTGCAAGAGCTACCTCTGCGGCAAGCTCTTATTTCAAGCCGTATTATTTTGACAGAACAAATACTTTTATAGACGGAGGAATATTCGCTAACAATCCTTCTCTTTGCGCATATGCACAGGCGAAAAAGCAATGGAAAAATGAAAAGATAATCCTGATTTCATTAGGGACAGGGAAAAATACTAAGGGATTTTCTTATGAAAAAATAAAAAATTGGGGGCTTATACAATGGGCAATACCCTATTTCCAGCAGACTTCATTAAGTTCTGACGATACTGTCGATAATATATTAAAAACAATGACGTCGGCAAATAATCTGAACCCCAAAAATTAGACAAAGATAATCAAAGGAAATTATGCAAAGCGACTAGATGAAAATTTAGTCGCTTTTTTATGCAGACAAAAGTCTGTATTTCACTGGCGACATACCAAG
>Ga0116170_10005065_pt1 | contig 11903 bp, 10 predicted proteins | sample AD_JPNHW1_MetaG_FD_89797 | JGI IMG/M metagenome (GOLD analysis project Ga0116170, IMG submission 89797) | Active sludge microbial communities of municipal wastewater-treating anaerobic digesters from Japan - AD_JPNHW1_MetaG | ecosystem: Engineered > Bioreactor > Anaerobic > Digestate | place... | reverse complement strand
AGCGATCTGGGCGCTGGGCGAATGGGATGGTGCGGTTCTGGGCGAACCCTCGACCGATACCCTGAAGCGCGTGGATGAAACGGGGCGCATCGTTGCTACGGAACCTCGGGAGTTCATTTTCCGGGCCCAGACCCCCCAGGTTTCCCGGCTCTCGATCTGGCGTCGCGCCTTCGAACAGGCTGCCCAGTCGGGCTATATCGGTACGGACGATGTCTCCCTGCTGGAGCATGCTGGACTTCGCGTCAAGCTGGTGCCCGCTCCATCCACCAACCTGAAATTGACGACGCCGAAGGACTGGGAGCTGTCCGCGCCACAGGGTGTGGTTGGCGAGGCCACAGATCGCTAGGGTGATTTCGATTTAATTGTTGTTTTTACGTGAGTTTGTCGTTTGGCCCGAATCTGGCTTGTTCTCTATCGAGGAAGTCATGTCTCGTAGCCACTCCCCCCAGACCCTGCGCCGCCCCGTCATCGTGGAGGGCCATGGGCTTCACAGCAACCAGCCCAGCCGGGTGGTCATTCATCCCGTTCATCGACCTGAAGGGATTCGGTTCAAGCATCTGCCCAGCGGGACCGTCATTCCCGTGTCAGCCGCGTTCGTGGGGGATCTTAGCCTGGCAACGACGCTGACGCGCGATGGCGTGAAGTTGGGAACGGTGGAGCATCTGTTGTCCGCCCTGGCGGGCTTGGGCATCGAACATGCCCTGGTGGAGGTGGATGCCGAGGAACTGCCCATTCTGGATGGCAGTGCGGGCCCCTGGGTCCAGGCCATTCTCGAGGCGGGCGTGAGGGATCTGCCCGGTGCCCGTCGCTTCATCAAGATCCTGCGCCCCGTGGAGGTCCAGGTGCAGGGCAAGTGGATGCGGGTTTCCCCCCACCCCGGCCTTCGCCTGCGCTACACCATCGATTTCAGCCATCCGGCCATCGGACGCCAGGTGCGCGAGCTGACCCTTACGCCCGAGAAATACCAGCGCGAGGTGGCGTTGGCCCGGACCTTCTGCATGGAGCGCGATATCGAGTTCATGCGCTCGAAGGGACTTGCGCTGGGCGGAAGCTTGGACAACGCCGTGGTTTTCGGTGCGGAAGGTCCCTTGAACGATGGCTTGCGTTTTGACGACGAAGCCGTGCGCCACAAGATGCTGGATCTGGTCGGCGATCTCGCGCTTCTGGGCGCCCCCCTCATGGGCTTTGTCGAAGCCAACGCCGCCGGACACGCCATGCATGTCGCCCTGGTGAAAGCGATCCTGGATCAGCCGAACGCCTGGACGTGGGCCGAACTCTCTGAGACGCCGACCCGGCGCGAGGCTTTCCCTCGCATTCATGCCGCGGCGCGAGCGCTGCCCGCCTGACCTTGGCGAGGGCCTTGCCCGCCTGATCTTTTGGATATGTCTGGAAATGAAAACGGCTGCCCGAAGGCAGCCGTTTTCGCGTTGCGTGGGGAGCTTAGGCCTGGCCAGCGCTGCCCAGAACGTTCTTGTTCTTGTGGGCGTAGAGCTTCTTCAGCTCGTCGCGGGCGGGGCCCAGGTACTTGCGGGGATCGAACTCGCCGGGCTTCTCGGTGAGGACCTTGCGGATCACCGCGCTCATGGCCAGACGACCATCGGAGTCGATGTTGATCTTGCACACGGCGCTCTTGGCGGCGGTGCGCAGCTGCTCTTCGGGGATGCCCACAGCGTCGGACAGCTTGCCACCGTACTGCTCGATCATCTTCACGTATTCCGTGGCAACGGAGGAGGAGCCGTGGAGCACGATGGGGAAGCCGGGGATGCGGCGCTCGATCTCTTCGAGGATGTCGAAGCGGAGCGGGGGAGGCACGAGTACGCCCTCGGCGTTGCGGGTGCACTGCTCGGGCTTGAACTTGTTGGCGCCGTGGCTGGTGCCGATGGAAATCGCCAAGCTGTCCACGCCGGTGCGCTTCACGAAGTCCTCGACTTCCTCGGGCTGCGTGTAGTTGCTGTGCTCGTGGGAGACTTCGTCCTCCACGCCAGCCAGCACGCCCAGCTCGCCCTCGACGGAGACGTAGTGCTCCTGGGAGTGGGCGAAGTCGCAGACCTTCTTGGTCAGGGCGACGTTCTCTTCGTAGGGCAGGTGGCTGCCGTCGATCATGACGGAAGAGAAGCCGGCTTCGATGCACTCCTTGCAGAGCTCGAAGCTGTCGCCGTGGTCGAGGTGCAGCACCACGGGAACGTCACAGCCCAGCTCGTGCGCGTATTCCACCGCACCCTTGGCCATGTTCTTCAGCAGCGTGGCGTTGGCGTACTTGCGGGCGCCGCTGGAAACCTGGAGGATCACGGGAGATTTGGTCTCCACGCTGGCGCCGATGATGGCCTGCAGCTGTTCCAGGTTGTTGAAGTTGTAGGCGGGGATGGCGTAGCCGCCCTTGACGGCCTTCTTAAAAAGCTCGACGGTGTTGACGAGCCCGAGTTCCTTGTAGCTGGTCATGGATCTCCTTCCAGATGACAGGCGCAACGGCCCCAGAACCATTCGATTCTGATTATCTCCGATGAACGGCGGCCTGTCAGCCGTAGAATTCGGGTCATGGACATGTGCGCACTCAACGCTGGCAAGCGATTCCATGTCGCCTTGCTCGTCGAAACAAGCCTCGCCTCGGGAAGGGACATCCTGCGCGGCGTCGCATCCTATGTGCGCACCCACGAGCCCTGGGCGCTCTACCACGAGGCCCATGGCCTGGATGATGCCCTGCCGCGCTGGTTCCACGAATGGAAAGGGGACGGCATCATCGCCCGCCTTCAGGACCCGGCCATTCTTGACGGGGTCGCTCGCATGGGGATCCCCACCGTGGATGTGCTGGGTCTCGTCCCCGATTCGCCCTTCCCCTTGGTTCACGTGGATGACATCGCCATCGCGCGCCTGGCCGCCGAACATCTGCTCGAGCGGGGATTCCGGCGCTTCGGCTATTTCGGCATCCAGGGCGAGAACTGGTCGGAGCGCCGCCGCGAGGCTTTTGCCGGGCGCGTGGGGGAAGCGGGCTGCGAACTTTCGGTCTGCGAGCTGCCCCGGATGCGCCGATCGGGATCCTCGTGGGAGGACATCGAAACGACCCTGACGGCGTGGGTGCGCTCCCTGGCCAAACCCTGCGGCATCATGGTGTGTAGCGACCAGCGCGGTGCGCGATTGCTGGAAGCCTGCCGCAACGCGGGTGTCCTGGTGCCTGATGAGGTCGCCGTTATCGGGGCGGATGACGATGAGCCCCTGTGCGATGTCTGCAATCCGCCGCTGTCCAGCGTGCGCCCCGACCACGTGCAGGTCGGCTTTGAGGCCGCGACCCTTCTGGGGCGCATGATGCGCGGCGAGACGCCCGCCACCCTGTCCACCCTGGTGACACCCAGGGGCGTCTCGACGCGCCTTTCGTCCGATGTCCTGGCCATCGAGGACCGGAAGATCGCCTCCGTCCTACGCGTGCTGCGGGAAAACGAGCGGGGGGAAATCCGGGTCGATGATCTTGCCCGGATGGTCGGGCTCTCGCGCAGCGTGTTGCAGCGCCGCTTCCGTGTGGCCATGGGGAGGTCCATCCACCAGGAGGTGCTTCGCCTGCGCATCCTGCACGCGCAAACGCTGCTGTTGGAGACGGAACTGCCGTTGGTCGAGGTGGCCGAGCGCACGGGGTTCAGGCACCAGGAATACATGGGTTCCGTCTTCAAGAGCCGCACGGGCAAGACCCCTGGATCCTTTCGCCGAGAGGCCTTGGCGAAACCGCACAAGACGCTGGCATGAAGATCTGGACGACAGCGCGCGGCACCCGCGTGGCGCGAGTGCTCCTGGGGCGGAGCAATGTCTACTGCGTATCGAAGGGAGGGGGTGTCTTGCTGGTCGACACCGGCTGGCGCCGGGCGTGGCCCCGCCTGTCCCGCGCCCTGGCGTCGGTGGAGCGGGAATTTGGAAGACCCGAACTGCTCTTCCTCACGCATTCGCACGCGGATCATGTGGAGAACACGGCGCGGCTGGTTCAGCGCTACGGTTTGCGCGTCCTGGTGCATCAGGCCGAGGCCGCGCGGCTGGAGGCCGGCGATAGTCCGATTCCCAGGGGGGCGATCCCCGCGACCCGCTGGCTGCTGAAGTGGTTCGGTCGCTTCAGCAAGCGCTTCCGGCATTTTGAACGGGCTACTCCAAACCTCGTGTTCTGCGAACCTTTTCCCGTGAACCGCCTCTGGAGCGGAGGGGAAGGCTCCTGGGAAGTGCTGCCGACGCCCGGGCACTCGCCGGGTTCAAGCTGTCTGATTGTGGATAGCGAGATCGCCCTGGTGGGAGACACGCTCTTTGGCGTGTTCCCCCATGCGGTCTTCCCGCCCTATGCGGATGATCCCGAGGAGATGGTGAAGAGCTGGCGGCTGCTGCTGGAGACCGGCGCGCAGTGGTTCCTTCCGGGTCATGGACGGCCCATTCCGCGTGCGAGGCTCGAGGCGCAATATCTTCAGTGCCGGGTTCAGTGCTTGGGCAGGTTCACCAGATAATCCTGGATGCCGGTCATCACCATGTGGACGGCCATGACGGCCAGCAGCAGGCCGGTCAGGCGTTCCAGGGCGGCCAGCAGCCGTTGGGGGATGAACGCTTCGGCCAGCACGCCCAGGAAGAGAAGTGTCGCCGTGGCCAACCAGGCCATGAGGATCATGCCCAGGCCCGCGAAGGGATGCGCGGCGGATTGCGCGGACATGATCATCACCGTGGCGAGCGCCGAGGGGCCGACCATGAGCGGGATGGCCAGGGGCACGATGAAGGGTTCGCTCTCCGAATCCCGCATGGAGGCGGTGCGCTCATCCGGGAAGACCAGACGCAGGGCGATGATGCCCAGCACCACGCCGCCGCAGATGCGCAGATCCGCAGGCCCCAACTCCAGCAGCCCCAGGAACCAAGGCCCGGCGGCATAGGCCGCCACCAGGGCGCCCAGCGCGAAGAACAGTTCGCGCAGCACCACGCGCTTTCGACGATTCGCTTCCACCTTCGAGAGCAGGCTCAGCACCACTGGCAGGTTGCCGAAGGGATCCAGGACGAAGAAGAGCGTGATGGCGAGCGAAACGGTTTTCATGACGAAGGGCATTGTGCCGCTTTTGCCCCATGTTCGGCGTCACGAAGCAGATGGCTCATGACCCAGCGGGCCACCCCGATGTTCAGCCCGTTGCCCAACAGCTTGTAGCGCGCTTCCATTGGCAGGCCCTGGGGAAATCGGAACTGTTCGGGCAGGCCCATGATCCGCGCGATCTCGCTGGGAGCGAAACGCCGAATGCCTCGCGGCGTTTCCAGGAACGAGCCGCTGCCCACGAACCGCTGGCCGTAGCCGCCGATGAAGCAGGTGCTGCGCCGATCCTCGGGTCTCACGAAATCCATTCCGCCGCCATGCCGGGCCAGGGTTGCTTCATCCAGGTAGAGCGAAGGATCCGCGTCGGCATCCAGATAATCCGCCAGGGGGCTGGGGCTGATGTTTTCGACAGCGACTGTCGATAGGCCGTCCCGGCTGGCGGCCATGAAATATCTGGCCCGCTGATTGGGAATACCGAAGGCGGTCGGGCACAGCTGCCATTCCTGGATTTCGAAACCCAGGCGATTCAGCACATCGCACAGGCGGTCGCGGGCGTCTGAATCTCGGAATCCCGGCACGTTCTCCAGCACCAAGGCACGGGGCGGCGCTTCGGGCAGGATCTCCAGCAGGCGAAGAAACGCCCGGCTGCGCCTGTCTTCCAGTCCGTGGCGATTGCCCATGCGGCAGAAGGGCTGGCAGGGCGGGCTCATGGCCCAGAGATCGGCTTCATGCGCCGCCAGTGTCTTGGCGGGAATGCTGGCCAGTTCCCGCGCGTGGGGACGCTCCCCATGATTGAGTTCATAGGTGTCGCAGGCCAGGGGGCTGATGTCGTAGGCGACCACCTGGGTTTCATCCCGGGAGATCAGGCCGCCGAGCGCGTAGCGCCAGCCGCCGATGCCGCTGAAGAGTTCGAGCATGCGCATGGTCGGAAGCATATCCCGATTCCCGGGGCCGCTCCGGCTGTGCCCAAAGTCACGGGCTCTGGCATCATCAAGGGATGGATCTCAAAGGCCGACGTTACATCCTGACCATCGCCTGTCCCGACCGGGTGGGCCTCGTGGCCGCCGTGAGCGGTTTCCTGGCGGAGCATGGCGGCTGGATCATGGAGGCCAACCAGCACTCGGATCACGGCAGCTCGTCCTTCTTCATGCGCGACGAGATTCTGGCGGAATCCCTGCCCTTCGATCTCGCCGAATTCAAGGAGCGCTTCAAGCCCATCGCCCAGCGATTCGACATGCGCTGGCGCATCGAGGATTCTTCCGTGAAGAAGCGCCTGGTGGTGCTGGTCAGCCGCCAGGACCACTGCCTGAGCGATCTGCTGCACCGCTGGCGCAACCAGGATTTCGCCTTTGATATCCCCGCCGTCATCAGCAACCATGAGGATTTCCGATCCTTTGTCGAATGGCACGGCATTCCGTTCATCCATGTGCCCGTCTCCGCCGGCAACAAGGACGAGGCCTTCCGGCGCATCCTCGACATCTACCGGGAAAGCAAGGGCGACGCGATGATCCTCGCGCGCTACATGCAGGTGCTGCCCGGCTGGTTGTGCGAAGAACTGCCTGGCCAGATCCTCAATATCCACCACAGTTTCCTGCCCTCCTTCGCAGGCGCGAAGCCCTACCATCAGGCCTACGAGCGCGGCGTGAAGCTGATCGGAGCGACCTGTCACTACGTGACGGCTCAGTTGGATGAAGGTCCCATCATCGAGCAGGACGTGATCCGCATCGACCACGGCGATTCCCCCGAGGATCTGGTGCGCCACGGCCGTGACATCGAGAAATCCGTCCTCGCCCGCGGTGTGCGCTGGCACGTGGAGAACCGCATCCTGCTGAACGGCCACCGGACGGTCGTGTTCAAGTAGCACCTGCGCCGGATTCTCCCGGACGAGAACAGGCGATTCACCACTGGATGCGGGCGGAGGTGCCACCGGAATCGCGGCGCTGGATGGACAGATCGGCGCTCTGGGCGTTGAGCCATTTGAGCGCGAGGGGCAATCCCAGGCCCGTGCCATCGGTGCGGCCGCTTTCAAAGGGACGGGGCCCCATCCGCGATCGAGCGAAGCGAGGAGCGGGAGCATCCTGCGGGGCAGGATGCGATCTGGGGGTAGTCGAGGCCCGGTGGGGGCGATTCACCACTGGATGCGGGCGGAGGTGCCACCGGAATCGCGGCGCTGGATGGACAGATCGGCGCCCTGGGCGTTGAGCCATTTGAGCGCGAGGGGCAATCCCAGGCCCGTGCCATCGGTGCGGCCGCTTTCAAAGGGCCTCAACATGCGGATCAGGGTGTCTTCGCCCAATCCGGGGCCTTCGTCCAGGATTTCCAGCGATCGATCCTGGATGCGGACGAGGACGCAGCTCCCGACAGGGCTCGCCTGGCAGGCGTTTTCCAGCAGGTTGACCAGGGCTTGGTGGAGCAGCAGGGGATCGGCATTGGTGGCGCCGCGCCCTTCCATCCGCAAGGTGTGGCCCTGGCAGACCGGGCGCTTCTGCAGCTCCGCGATGGCCTGGTCGGCGGCGTCCTCCAGGCGAAGGCGGACGCATTCCGGGTTCAAGGGCTTGGCCCACTGGAGGAAGCGCTGCACCAGCCGTTCCAGATCCTCGGTTTCCTCTAGCACCCCTTGCGCCGCCTCGGTGTGTCCGGCCCGGTTCAGCAGTTGGCCCTGGGCCTTCAGCACCGCGAGGCCATTCTTCAGCTGATGCGCGATGCCCGCGGTCATCTCGCCCAGCTCGGCGAATCGTTCGCGCAGCTGAATGCGGCGCTGCTCCTGCTCCAGTTCGGTGATGTCCTCGAATTGCAGCAGGGCGCCCACCTTGTCCGGGGCCTCGATGCGCCGCAGGCGCCAGATGCGTCCCTCCGCTTCGCATCGCCAGGGGTTGCCCGGGGGCTGCGCCAGGCCCTCCAGCAGCCAGGGGAATGGCTCCAGAACGAAAGCCGCGGGCAGCCCGATCACTCCCTGGCGCACGCCGAGCAGGCGCTGGCCCGGGGCGTTCAGGGCGGAAAGGGCGTGATGGTGATCCACCCAGAGCAGGCCGAAGGGCAGGGCGTCGAGAATCCGTTCGTGGACCGTGCGCAGCTCGCCGAGTGACGCGGCCAGTTCGCCGCGCTCCCTCAGGCTCTGGGACACCGCGCCCAGCAGCACATCACCGGGTTCCCGATGGCCCCCGCGGTTCAGGCGCTGCCAGCGGGCGATGAAGAGGCCCAGGCCCAGCACGGCGAACGCGATCGGCGTTCCGATTACGATCCAGACCACGGGTTGGGAGGGAGGCATGAGCAACATGGGCTGGCTGCAGTCTATTCGAGGAACTCGCCAGCTTCACGCTTTCGTCTTCGATCCTCGAAGTCCACGGGCACGACCACTTCGACCACGCGCGTGCGAAGGGGCATGGCCAGGGGGATCAGGCCCCACAGCCTGAAGGGCCGATGCGCGTGGATGCGCGCGCCCAGGCGCTCCAGGCCGTCGGTATGATCTGGATCGCGCACGGATTCCAGCTCGATCATCTGGCCATTCATCTGTGGGCTGGAGGCATCGGCCCTGAATCCATGCCTGCGCAGCGCCTGCTGCAGAAGCCCTTTCTCGTCCGCGTAAGACTTGCCCGAAGCGTGTGACAGTTGATGTCGAATCTCGTAGACGCAGGCGAAGCGGTGATAGACCAGGGGCAGGATCTGGATGGCGGCGGAGATGCCAAGCGCCAGCGTCCCAAGGCCGAGCAGGGTGCGAAGGGGCCGGGACCGCCATCCGTTGGCGATCAGGCGGCCCAGGAACCGCAGTGCCAGGACGATGGACCAGAGCGCCCAGACAGCGATCACGAACGTGTTCCGGACCCAGAACCGCAGGGACGCGACAACGGGGCTGGGCGCGGGGGCCTGGTCTGGATCCATCGCTCACCCCTGGGCGGCGGGCATCAGTACGTCCACGTCAGGGCGCAGCCCGCATCCCTGGCGATCCGGTCCGCCAGATCCGGGTCGAACCGCAGATCCAGTTCGGCGGGGGCCTTCACGCGGGCGACAATGCCATCGCGGCTGCGGTATTCGAAGGAGAGCGGCAGGCTGCCATGGTGGAGCCTCAGCATCGGCAAGAGCTGGCGGGGGTATTCGCCGACGGGCAGGCGCACCAAGGCTCCCGTGAAGCCCCGCCCCTGGAAATCCTCCAGGCCCTGGATGGAGATGACCGAGAGCTTGAGCACGGTCTGTTCGTCCTCGCCATCTTCTTCGCTTCCACCATTGAGGGTGATCGTCTCGATGCGCAGCTCGCCCGTCACCCTCAACAGCGCGTCGGGCATCAGCCTGTCGCGATACAGCTCGAAGACGGGTGATCGCTTGCGCGTGGCGGGATCAAAGCGGTTGGAATAGACCAGGGCTTCGATCTTGTCCGTCAGATCCTCCAGCACGAGGATGGCCCAGGGCTCGCCCTTCTGGTTCGTCTTGAAGGCCACGTTGCTGACCATGGCGCCGATGGAGATCTCCTGCTTGTCCTTGATGCGTCCCGCGGCCACGCCTTCGCGGATGGCGGCGATGGAGCCATCCGTGTGGACCTTCACGGCGTCGACGAATTCCTCCATGGGATGTCCCGAGACATAGAGGCCCAGGGCCTCGCGCTCGCAGTTCAGGCGCTCCTTGCGGCTCATGGGTTCGACATCTTCTGGCACGGACCAGCCGTCGGCCAGGCTGGCGATCTCGGCTTCATCGAACAGGCTGACCAAGCCCAGATCCGCGCTGCCGCCCCGCGAGGCGTTCTCGATGGCGGAGGGCAGGCCCGCGATCAGCGCCGCGCGATTGACCTCCAGGCTATCGAAGGCCCCGGCCTTGATGAGGCATTCCCACACCTTCCGGTTGGCCTTCTGCAGATCGGTGCTCTTCAGCGCATGGAAGAAGTCCTTGAAGCCGCCCTCGTTCTTTCGGGCCTCCAGGATGGCTTCCAGCGCGGCGTCCCCCAGGCCCTTGATGGCGGCGAGCCCGAAGCGGATCTGGTTCTCGCCGGTGATGGTGAAATCGAGCTGGCTTTCGTTGATATCGGGGCCCAGCACATCGATGCCGATCTCGCGGCAGTTCTGGATGTACTTCACCACGTCGTCCGTGCGCTGGCTCTTGGTGGACAGCAGGCCCGCCATGAATTCCGTGCGGTAGTGCGCCTTCATGTAGCCCGTGTGGTAGGCCACCATCGCGTAGGCCGCGGAGTGGGACTTGTTGAAGCCGTAGCCCGCGAAATACTCGATCAGGTCGAACAGCTCGCTGACTTTTTCGCCATTGAAGCCCCGCGCCTTGCCCTTCTCGATGAAGCCGGCCTTCTCCTTCTTCATTTTTTCGATATCCTTCTTGCCCATGGCGCGGCGCAGCATATCCGCCTCGCCCAGGGAGAAGCCCGCGATGGCCTGCGCGATCTGCATGACCTGTTCCTGGTAGAGGATCACGCCGTAGGTGGGGCTGAGGATGGGTTCCAGCTCGGGGAACATGTAGACCACCGGCTCGCGTCCGTGGCGGCGGTTCACGTACGTGTCGCCCATGCCCGCGCCCAGGGGCCCTGGCCGGAACAGGGCGTTGAGCGCGATGAGATCGTCGAACCGGTCCGGCTGAAGCTTGCGCAGCAGGCCCTTCATGCCGCCGGATTCGAACTGGAAGACGCCATCCGTATCGCCGTTGGAGAATAGCTCGTAGGTCTTCTTGTCGTCGAAGCCGCCGATGCTTTGGAGATCCAGCGGCTTGCCGTGAGTCTGCGCGACGTAGCCCTGAGTCTTCTCGATCTGCGTCAGGGTTTCCAGGCCCAGGAAGTCCATCTTCAGCAGGCCCGCGCGCTCGGCCTCGGTCATGGTGTACTGCACCATCACCTTGCCGTCCTTGTCCTTGCACAGCGGTGCGAACTTGGTCAGCTCGTCGGGCGCGATGATGACGCCCGCGGCGTGCACGCCGGTGTTGCGGGCCAGGCCTTCGAGCCGGGCCGCGATATCCAGGATTTCCTTGGTCTCCGGTTCGTTCTCGTAGCGCTCCCGCAGCTTGTCGGATTCCTGGAGTGCCTGGGGGATGCTCATGGGCTGGCCGGGCACCGCGGGCACCAGCTTGGTGATCTCATTGGACCAGTTGAAGTCCTTCTCGAAGACCCGCGCCACGTCCTTGATAACGGCCTTGGTCTTGAGCTGGTTGAGCGTGACGATGTTGCTCACGCGGTCGCTGCCGTACTTCTCGGTCACGTAGTCGATGACGCGCTGGCGGCCGTCGCGGCAGAAGTCGATGTCCACGTCGGGCATGGACACGCGCTCGGGGTTGAGGAAGCGCTCGAACAGCAGGTCGTACTGCATGGGGTCGATATCGGTGATCTTCATCGACCACGCCACGATGCTGCCCGCGGCGGACCCGCGGCCTGGCCCCACGGGTACGCCCATGCGGCGCGACTGGGCGATGAAGTCCCAGACCAGCAGGAAGTAGCCGGGATAGCCCATCTTCAGGATCGTATCGATCTCGAATTCCAGGCGTTTTCGGTAGACCTCCTCGGAGTGCTTCAACCGGCCTTGCCCCCAGAGGCTGCGGTTTTCTTCGATGCGCTTCTCGAACCATTCCTTCGCGACTTCCACAAAATAGCTCTCCAGCGTGTGGCCGGAAGGCACCGGGAACTGAGGCGTGGCGGGCTTGCGCGTGATGGGGAAGAGATCGACTTTCGCGGCGATCTCCAGGCTGCGCTCCAGCAGTTCCGGGTTCTGGGGGAAGACACGGGCCATTTCCTCCGGGGTCTTTACGTAGAACTGGTCGGTGGAGAAGCGCATCCGGCGCTCGGCGTTCTTGGTGGACTTGGTGCCGATGCACAGCAGGGTGTCGTGCAGATCCGCGTCGTCATGGTTCAGGTAGTGCGCGTCGTTCGTGCCCACCAGGGGGATGCCCGTCT
>Ga0116170_10005063_pt1 | contig 11904 bp, 23 predicted proteins | sample AD_JPNHW1_MetaG_FD_89797 | JGI IMG/M metagenome (GOLD analysis project Ga0116170, IMG submission 89797) | Active sludge microbial communities of municipal wastewater-treating anaerobic digesters from Japan - AD_JPNHW1_MetaG | ecosystem: Engineered > Bioreactor > Anaerobic > Digestate | place... | reverse complement strand
CAAGGCTCGATGTCGCAAATTTTACAAAGACATTTTCGACAAGTCCCATCCCAAAGAAGGAACCGCAAAGCAATCGGATGTTGACTTCTTCAACTTTTTTAACCTTTTTGCCGCCGAGACTTGGCGCATCTATGAAATGCTCATCAAGCATCAGCCTGAAGGGCGTCAGCGTCAATCAATTTTTGATGGCATTAAGCTCTATCAGGATGCCAATCTCCTCAACAAAAAGACCAAAAATCCCGCTTATCGTGAGGTTGTGCTCGGATATGCTCTTCCTGTGCTCTACAGTATGAGAGAATACATCGAGTCCAACAAAAACAAGAAGGGAGATATTACGATCAAGATCGACACCGAGTCATTTCTTTACCCTAAGTCAAAAAAGGGCAGAGCCAAGGCGCGAGATTATATCAACCGTTTCCGTGATCTTGCGGCCGAACAACTCAATGATCCTGACGAGTTTGCCAAGAAAAATGGAAACTGGTCTGGGCTTGGGGAAATCAGCCTTAAACTCCTCAGCGCCGAGAGGTCCGAGCCCGCGAGCGACGATGACGAGGATGCCGCCTAATCTGACGGTTTAACCTCAAGGGCTGGCATTTGCCAGCCCTTTTTTTATCCATTTAAGCATATTTTATCTCAGGGGAATAATGATAGAGCTAATCATAGGACCAATGTTTTCAGGTAAGACGACAGAACTTCTGCGGAGACTGACAAGGTTTCAAATTGGCGGTCATAGCGTCCTTCTGTTGCGTCCGAATATAGATAACCGAGGAATACTGACCCATGACTGTCTTCATCACGACATTAAGGAAATATTCATAGATCGAGTCGGAAATTGTGAATTTGCGAATATAGATGTTATTGGTGTCGATGAAGGACAGTTCTTTCCAAATCTTGCCGAGGATGCCACCGTGCTCGCTAATATGGGCAAGATCGTTATAATTTCCGGGCTCCATGCAACCAGCGAAGCTGAACCGTTCCCTGAAATCCAATCCTGCATTCCCATTTCGGAATCCATAACCAAACTGAATGCAGTATGCACTCAATGTGGATCACAGGATGCCTCATTTACCTATTATAAAAAGGGGAATAAAACCGAAAAGGTTCTTGTCGGAGAGCATGAATATACGGCGCTCTGTCGAAAGTGCTATTATGATCTCAAGAGCCGAGCTACCGAACCTTCTTTTCAAACATCATAATGGTGCCCTTAGTCGGATTGAGTTTGGTGAAGATATACGATACCATGAGTCTATAAGCCTGTTCCTTGGTTATCCGTTCAATAAAATCTTCGGATTTTCTGATATTTGTCGAACGAATGCTATCGGTTGTTTCTATCGTCATATGGGAAACAATGAGAAAATAAGGCGAAGGTCTTTCAGGCTCATTACAATCAAAATAGGTAAATACATTTGAAAGTGTTGATCCATTTTCTGTTACGGGTTCACCTATCACCTCGAATATACAAAAGGATCGCGAATCTGGGTTTTTTTTGTTCCAGACGAGATGATAGATAGCACCTTTTTCAAGTTTTTCACGCATATTTATTATCTTTTGGCTAAAAAAAGCATAGTTAAATATGTACTTGAAAATAGGATAAAATCTGATATACTACTCATAGCAGGGTAGAGCAGTGGTAGCTTAACGGGCTCATATCCCGGAGGTCGATGGTTCGAATCCATCCCCTGCTAAATTCAACAATTTCCTTTTTACTGTCAAGATATATATAATACAAAAAGTTCACTCTATTATCATGGAGAGAACGATGAATAAAACATTACTCCTCGTCGAAGATGAATCTATCATTGCCATGAGTTGCAAATCATCTCTTGAGCGATACGGTTATACTGTTTTTGCAGTACATCACGGATCAGATGCTCTTGTACTGCTAAAAGAGAACCCAATTGATCTAATCCTTATGGATATCAATCTTGGACGCGAAGACGGCACAGAAGTCGCCGAAGAAATCCAAAAAAATTACGATACTCCCATCATCTTTTTGTCATCATATACAGAAGCGCTTGTCGTTGAAAAAACCGAAAAAATAACCTCATATGGCTATGTTGTGAAGCATTCAGGAACCAATGTTCTTGATACATCAATCAAGATGGCTTTGAAGTTATATGAAGCCAACAAGAAACTCCAAGATGCTTCTATCAAGGATTTTCTGACAGGAATCTACAACCGCCGCCATCTCTTTACCAGACTCGAAGAATGCCTCGCCGACTATATGCGGAACAAGAATCCATTTTCTGTTGCCATTATTGATATCGACCATTTCAAGAATATCAACGATAACTACGGACATCAAATGGGTGACAAGACCCTCATAGATTTCTGCGAAACGATAAAGAAAAATCTAAGGACTTACGATATCTTCGGGCGCTACGGCGGCGAGGAATTCATGATCGTTTTTGTCAATGCAAAAAAATCCGAAATCAAACCCAAGATGGAATCCATTCTTAGCATAATAAGAAAAGAAAAACTGGCATGCTATAAAAAAAATGACAAGGAAACCTGCATCACTTTTAGCTGTGGCATTGCTGATTCTACAGAAATATCCAGCCAGTCACTTTCAGTTGACGAACTCGTCGAGCTTGCTGATCGACGGCTTTACATGTCGAAGGAATTAGGAAGAAACAATATCAATACAGATGGAGATTAAAAAATGAATGAGTTTGTTACCATGGCACTTCGGTGCTGTCAAAATGTTGATCGCATTACTTCGTTAGTTGAAATATCAAAACCACGGCTATTTACGAATGTGGCTTGGGATACCGAAGGATTCATAGGAATGTACGATGAGAAGGTGATCTTGACTTTCAAGGGTTCCGATTCCGATATAGATTGGTGGAAGGTAAATTTCAGATTTTGGAAAAAGATTATTCCTTATGATAATGTGAATCCGCAAATACTTGTTCACGCCGGATTCATAAATGCGTATAAATCAGTAAGAGACGAACTTCTAAAATATGTAAGAGAATCCGGTGCAAAGGAGATATGGTGTTTTGGACATTCACTCGGAGGAGCAATGGCAACTCTCGCATCTGTAGACTTCCAATACAATTTCCCCGGAGTGCAAGTAAAGGTTGTCACCTTCGGAAGTCCGAGAGTAGGAAATTCCCAATTCGAAAAATCATTCCGTCATCGCGTTCCAGACTACATCCGCATTGTAAACAGCAACGATCTGGTGCCAAGACTTCCACCGCAACTATTCAATTACAGTCATGTTGGCGAATATCTACATGTTGGATCGACTTATAGGTGGTGGAAATTCTGGGGAGTGTCGGATCATGATCTTGGAAAATATAAAGCAAATATTTTGAATTAGTCATAAGGTAATAAAAAGGAGAAAAACATGTCTGTAATGGAAATATTGATGCTTATTTTTGGAATAGCCGCAGGTGGTGGCGTTATGTATCTCATCATGCTGTTCAAGTCAAAGGCTGATACCGCACTTATCCAAAAGGATTTGGTTACGGCTCAAGGTCGGGTTGTTGAACTCGCGAAGCAAAACGCTGAACTTCAACAGAAATATACCGATTCCCAGACCGTGCTCGCCAATACCTTGTCAGCCCTTGAGCTTATCAAGGCATATCAGATGATTGATGCGGAAACGAAGAAAAAGGTTGAAGAGATCAAGGGAACTTTCGTTGATGGGAAAGCCACCGATGACACAATGGCAAAATACAAGGAAATGCTCAAGTCAATGAATGACCAGTTCTCGAACTATAACAAGGGACAGAAAGCTACAACGACACCTGCAACCAAAACTTCGGCGAGGAAAAGCAAATGAACAAGAAAATAATATTCCTTATATTTGCCGTAGTTTTCATGGTTGGTGGATGTAAGTCAGTTCCGACTCCTGTTGAACCAGAAATCATCTATGTCAAACCTGAATTGAAAGACCCTCTTCCCCATCCTTCCATGCCAACACTTGAAATACCCGATGGACCGATAACGGTAGAACAGACCATGGAACATGTATTATTGCTCAATGGAGCAATTGAGAAACTTCAGCTTCTCATAGAAATATATGAACGCGAGGATCGAAAACTCCCCGAAGGCTATGGAAACAAGAAATATGAAGGCATGACATTGGAACAACTGAAGGCAGAATATCTCAAACTCCTTGGAATAACCGCGACAGGTCAGGTTCAAGGAGCAACTAAATGAAAAAACTGCTTGCATGGAATCCTGAATTCGAAATTGGAATACCAGTCTTAGATATTCAACATCACAAGTTCATAGACATGGTATCAGAAGTTCAGAGCGCCATATTGACCGCAAGCAAGGATCAACTTGTCAGATTTTTCAGCTTTATCTATGATTACATAATCAATCATTTTAAGATCGAAGAACTCCTCATGATCGAATGCCGCTATCCTGAAATAGACGAGCATATTGAAGAGCATCAAGAATTTAGGGAAAAAATTGATTATTTTTATGAAAATTTCAAGAAAAACAATACCCAGTTCATCATTGTAAATATCGTTGATTATATGAAGGACTGGATAATCGGGCACCTCCTTTCAAGTGACAAGGCGTTGGGAGAATGGTATAAGGCGAACCCACTGACTCCAAATCCCAAACTTCCAAGCCAAAAGTGATTTAGAATCAGTTTGAGTTAAAAAGGTTCATGGGGAGCGATAGGCTGTCGCTCCCCTTCTTTTCATAGTTTCATGAATTCTTCTATCTCACTCTCTTCCCGCCCTTCGGGATAGGAGCAATACTTGTGTGCATCATATGGCATGTTGGAGATATGCTGTTTTTCAACATTGCTCAACAACAACATGATGGGCTCATTTTCAGAGTCGTATACGGTATTTCCGATCTTTACTCTCATACAATAAACTATGCTAAAAAATGAACTGTTCAGAAAATAAAATTGATCCGTTCATAAAATGAACAGCCAAAACCGTAATTTCGCAAATCTGTTCCAGAAAATGAACATATACATATATTACAACAGTAAACAGATAGAGTATATACATAGATTACAACAACAGCGATTTCGGCAGTTTCATAGATCAGAAAAAGCATACTTTATGGAAATATCAAAGAAAAAGTTGCGACCGCCGCATACATACATAAAGGAGATCAATATGAAAATTATAGAGCCATATTATGAGATCATGACGCCAATTGATTCAAAGGCAATCATGCAACATCTCGAATCAATTGCCCGTGTCTGTTACAAGTCAGAAGACAAGATCACTGATGAGTCTGCTGGACCATTTATTCGTGGAATTATCAAGCATGGTCATGAGGCAATGATCGAGCACTATAGTTTTTCGGTCAAGTTCGTTGTTGGTCGCAATTTTTCGCATGAGCTTGTACGGCATAGGATTGCCAGCTTTGCGCAGGAGTCTCAGCGATACTGTAGCTATGACAAGGATAAGTTTGGCAATGAGATCACCTTTATCCGCCCTTTACAGCATGAAGACAAGAAGTTCATGCGAACATGGACAAAGGCAATGAAGGAATCTGAAAAAAATTATTTTTCTCTCATCAAGGCAGGATACAAGCCACAAGAAGCCAGACTCGTCCTTCCCAACTCAACCAAGACTGAAATTGTCATCACAGCCAATTTGCGGGAATGGCGATCTATTTTCAAGCTCCGGGCTGATAAACCGGCAGATAGCCCAATGCGGGAAATGATGGTTCCGCTTCTCAAGGAAATGAGGGATAGGCTCCCAGATATTTTCTTCGATATTGATTTTGAATTGTGAGGAAAAATGAAAAAGGTATTCCTTGGCGGCACCTGTGCCGAATCCACATGGCGAGACGAACTTATTCCTTTATTGAAGATTGATTATTTTAACCCAGTAGTTCCTGACTGGACAGAAGAATGCATGAAAGAAGAACGGCACCAGCGCGAAATCTGTGATTATTGCCTCTATGTCATCACAAGGGAAATGCAAGGAGTATATTCAATCGCCGAAGTCATTGATGATTCCAATAAAAGACCAGATCGTACTGTTTTTGTATTTCTTGAAGAGGGATTTACCATAGGACAAATAAAGTCACTTGATCAGGTCGGGAATATGGTATCGCGAAATGGAGGCAAATATTTTAGATCACTTGAAGAAATCGCTGATTATCTGAATGAATGACAAAGATAATGCCATGACGAGAAAAGAAGCATTCTATTCATTGTTCTCAAAGCATAAAAGGATCATATTTACCTTCAATCATGACACTCTTGGACTTGAGGAATTCTTCCAAGAGTGTCTTGATAATGACTCTGTAAGTGACAATGGCGATAACGATATTATCATATATCCGTATGGAACCGTATTTGATACTACTGCTCTTGAAGAGATATCGAAATCTCTTGAAAAAGAGGTATTCACGGCTAACAAGACCCTTGCCGCGCATTCATTCAATAGATCATCAAGACAAGATGTTGAAATGAGATTCACTGTAAACAATGCTGAAATGGAACTTGAAAACCTGTATGTTACGGTTGCCCAACAATCAAAATGGGCAAAGTTTTATTATGATTATGATGACTATGATTCAAAAAACAGATGGAAAACCTTTTATATTAGATATGATCTGACATTCAATCTTGACAAGGATTTCAATCTGGAAGATGCCTATATAACATTTATCGATCTTAATGAGGCACAATATTCCGTTTATCCAGAAAATGAAATAGATGTTGAGGACATGAAGTCTAAGATTGAAGACATGTATAAGTTAAAAAAGATAAGTGATACTTATAAAGGGAATTGGGGAATATACTAAAAAACAGAAAATTCCGTAGCCTTATCAGATTTCAGTAAATGAGACAACAGATTTTTGTAGGTATCAGACTTCATTCCCCATATGGTTCTATCCCTCTCAAAATTGAATAGTGTCAATGTCTTTTTGAGGTCGCAATAGAAATTGTTGTTATCATCCTCGAAAGTAAATATGAATGCCTGACATGAATCTGATGATTTGTTTACAATATAGCAGAAATATATTTTAGCAAGCATTTTTTCTGTAGCACCAAGGTCTTTTGTATACCTGAATGAATAGACCATACCGCTCTGTGCATCTTCAATTTTCATAGATTGACCCAATAGACAGTCGGTTTTATTCCCATGGCTTTCATACACATGAGCCAGATTTCTCCATCAAGCAAATATGGCTGGTCATTTTCAACCTGTAATACGGTAGGAGATTCAATGGGATTATTGTATTTTATTGCTTTCTGAAGTGTATTGAATTCTCGGGTAAAATCAATGTTTTGTTTTTTGATGTCGTCGAGTGATTTGATAGACCAGCTATTCGAATTTTTCAGGCTTTGCCATTCACGATCATTGATGCTGACAAAATGCCCATGTTCAAAGGCATCCTTCATTTTTTCTTTGGGGTGATGGTTCTCCTCTCCAAATTTGTAAATGGAGGAAGGCATTCGTGGCTTTTCAAATTTTATTGTGTCATGAAGTGCATCTTCGAACAACATATTTTCCTCTTTCTTATCTTGTGCGAAAGATAAGTATATGCACAAATTGATCAAGCTGATATTGAATGATGTGATTTTTTGCCGCAATTTCAAAACATTCTTGGATGGTTCCAGTTTTACATTTTTTGATGCCTATAGCCTTTTGGTTACAAATTGTTCTGTTCCTCATCCAGCGAACATTGGTCCATTTTTCCCGTTTCGTGTGATACAATATATAACATCAGCTAAGAAAGAATACATATTCTCTGATCCATCAATAAAAAGCCCTAAAAAAGTATTTCAGTTCCAACAATTGAATCAGGATAGAGAAGACGAAGAAATGATTATGGAATTTTTCAAGGCATTAAATATTCCAATCAAGATCACTAATGGCTTGACTGAAAAATCTGGAATTAAATGGTTCCAAAGAAATGAGGGATATAGAACAGCCTTGGAAACAGCAAAACATAATGTGTGGGATAATAAAGGAATAATTATTTCACAATCTGATAGCAAATGGTGGGGAATGTTATACTTTAATATCGAATATAGATCACAGATCGAATCCGAACTTACCCGTCTTGGAATCAAATACGAAATGGTGGTATACAATGAGCTTTAATACAGAAGAATATTATCTCTATAAATTTTCAGGCGATGATTGCTATGACGAAAATGGAGTCTGGTTTGATGAAGGATATACGCTTGCTCTTTGCGAAAAATTCACAAGAGATCGGGTGCATTTTCAGGTGTTGACTTGGGAGTTTGGCAATCTTGGTTGGATGGAAATGTCATTTCTCGAATATTCTCCCGAAGCCGAGAATTTTCAGGAAATGAATGACGCGAACAAGTCTATTCTATTCAATACAGTATTTGCTGGAAACTACCTCGGCGATGGTGGTCCGCAGTTCGGATTCATATTCAATCGTTCGGAGGAAAATTGATGACATTTTTCCAAAGGACTATACGAATGCTGTTTTCGAATAAGATGGATGTGGAAATTGAGCTTGTTATAAACAAACAACTTGAATCTATTTCCAACAATGAGTTTATTGCTGATACTGCCATTCAAGTTTTAGTCATGCCTCCACGGTTTGGCGGCGCGAGGTTTTATGGATCATATGGTCAGGAAGGCGAAACCTATGGATATTTTGATCTTGAGTTTGATGAAGAAAAATCCCTTCTCCATTCACGACTCAATATAGATTCTGAAGAAGCAATAGAAACGATAAAGCCATATTATCCAGAAGAATGCACAGGATGGTAAAATGTCAAGTAAATGGATTGTTGAAACTCCCAATCTGGGAAATCAAGACGAGCTTTGTATCGGTAAAATTGGATCAATGCAGAGTTCTGATGATCCAGATTAAAAATATGTTTCACTAAAATATACAATTATCTGGAAAGCCAATTCGGACGATGCACATAAAATTGGCGATACAGTCCAGATATGTACCTATGAAAAACTGCCGTTGGATCGGGATTATGAATATTTCAATGATCTATATATTGAGAATGTTGATGATGAAAAATCACTTGAATATCTGGCGATTAAATCAGTGTTCCTTTTTAATCATTGGAAAATTTGACTTTTGATATAGATGTGTGATATACTGTCTTCAGATGGAGGCTGGTGATGAGGAAAGAATACTCCGACTTCGACGACAACTTCATTGAGGGAAAGGAAATAGAAGTCGGAGATACGGTATTTGTCAAACACATGGCGAATACTGTCAATCGCATTATTGGTTATCCCATCTGGCGTTCCAGCCATCCGAATGAATCTTTGTACGCCAAGATCGTTGAGATCGGCAAGAAGTCCTTCAAGGTAGAAATCCTTGAGGTTGTAGACATAAACCTGCTATCAAAAACCTTTGAACCCAGTCTTATCGGTCGAATCGTTACTGCTCCAAAGGTCAAGTGCCTTCAGTGGGGCAAGGGGTCAAAAGATCAGTGTCCGCGTTGTCATTGGGTAGAAGAATGAAAATCAAGAATATCGTCTATAAGAACGGTCACACAAAAGATGGGCATCTTGCCCCGCATCAGGGGAGAATTGTCATCTACAGTGATTTCGTTGAAATCTCTTACGGCAATACGCCCGACCACATGACGCTCCTTTATGGTCTTGCCTCACGATATCACCTGAAACGCGATGAAGTGGTGTCGAATGCGATCCGTCTTTATTACGCGATTGAAGATGGGGTCATGATCGTATCGCAGAATAGGCAGATAGATGAAGATGCTTTGCTGAAAGACCCTGTTCATTATGGGAACTTGATAAAAAACCGTATAAGATAATCTCATGATACATAGAGATTTGATTTATAATGTACTCAATGGCAATTTAGATTTTTATTCTAAAAGACTTAACGCCATACTCATCAAAGATGCTATATTATCAGATCAGTCAAAAAAAGAGTTTTTGTCCGATTATGCTAAATCCATCGGTGAAGAATATAATGATTTCAATTTTTCTATAATTATAATAGAATATAACTTTAATAGCAGGATAATGGAAATTCAATTTGTGCTTGGATCAAATACACTTGACCATACCATGATGATTTGAATTTATCCCCAGTTCGAGAAAAATCCAGATTGAGAGGGTGCCGGTTTTGCGGGAATGGCGGGTCGTGGTCGAGGCTTGATGATGTCGGATTTCTTCATGGTCATGATCTGGCTATCGGCACTTGAAACCTGAGCCGCACCAACGGCTGGAAGTTTATATTCCTTCGGCGGCGCACCGATCTTGGAACAGATGGCGACGATGATCGATCCAAGGTTCTTTGCCAATCTGGCTGTGTTGTCTTCACCTCTGACCCTGCCAGCAAGATAAAGGGTATTCTCTGGATACTTGATACCCCAATAGAATCCATTTTCAATATAATTCGGGTGACCTGTCGCTGATCCTTGCGGACCACCATCCATCCAAATCTTTCCAGAAGTTTTTTCAAATCCACCCCGTCCGTAATGGTCGTATCCGGGCGGAAGGCCGTGGACATCGGGAACATTGCCTTCATCGATCTTGATGAGCTTTACCCCGCGAGCCCATATCTTCTGGAACGGTGTAGTGACGCCATTCGCTTGTGGCGTTGGGTTGACTCGTATTTGATCCTCATTGAGTGCTTGTTCGAATTTCATGTCCAATCTCCTTGTTCAAATGTAAATACGGCGATAATCAACTTGTGTCCCGATTCCGGGGCTTCTTCCATCTGGTTCCACGATCCAAACCAGTCATCTGACACCATCCAGTAATCACGATATAGAATCCTCATGCGATAGTCGGCATATATTCCATCAATGCGGTTGATATCACGGTCTTTTTTCTGGACATAAATGACCATTCTATATTGCGGAGTAGAATAAGCATGTCCTGCCCGCAGTTCATTAAATTCCATCTATTGTTGCCTCGAATGCTCCGATAATCATATTCCTATAAAAATATGACATCGGAAATGGCAATTGATTTTCATCTTCAACTGGATTTTGCGAGTAATGCTTTATACGGCTCATTTCATCGCTTGGGCCGTAACAAAACCTCTCAATAAAAAACTCACGATCTTTTTCATCATTGGTATAATATGCAGATTCCACAATCCTGTGAAACATGACTCCAATAATAGGATTCCGCCAGTATGGAAAATAGAAATAAACACAATCACAGTTGTAGCTTGCATATATCTGCATCATGATTCCTTGAATATCCTTTGTATCAATCCGTACTCGTCAAAGAAATATTTGTCTATTCCGCTTGCCGATACACCTTGGAAGTCAGTGGCTCCTGCTGTGTCTCCGCTTTTCATATTTGATGCGTTTCCGAAATTCTCTTTGATGATTATGTCAACGATCTTGAAGCTGTCCAATAATCCATAGCGGGAATCAGGATTTATTTTGTTGAGGATCACTTTCGCGCATCCTGCCGTGTTGGTGTCAGGATAATAGACATAGTAGTAGTAGGTTTTTCCCTCTTCCATGTATTTATCTTGATTTTTTTTTATATTCCGTCAACTTTTCCGATTTCCCTGATAAGATATATTATCATGACGACCGTATGTATGCTTATACATAATCAACCCACCTCATTGTGGTCCCTCGATCCAGAAAATATGTCAAGCAATGACATGCTTACATTTGGAGGCGAGGCATAGTCGTATAGTGGAGAAACTGGGATATACTGCCCGACTCCACGCGAGTCGGGCTTTTTTTTGACTTGAAAGCAGGGAAGTTCCTGATATACTACTTCCCGAGTGACAAAAACCAGCTTGCCTGAATACCCTTCAGAAAAAGCATGAATCAGTCTGAAATGACTCTGAAAAGAGCATAACTTTCGTGAAGTTGCTCTGAAAAGAGCATAGTTAATGATGCCGCGAAAGCCTTGGGTGGCAAGTAACGAGCAGGTGCTATTTGACAAATAAGTCGTGTCCACGGATACGCAACATACAAGCCATCTTAGCTCCAACGGCAGAGCAAGT
>Ga0116170_10005061_pt1 | contig 11907 bp, 10 predicted proteins | sample AD_JPNHW1_MetaG_FD_89797 | JGI IMG/M metagenome (GOLD analysis project Ga0116170, IMG submission 89797) | Active sludge microbial communities of municipal wastewater-treating anaerobic digesters from Japan - AD_JPNHW1_MetaG | ecosystem: Engineered > Bioreactor > Anaerobic > Digestate | place... | reverse complement strand
CTGGGAGCTTTCTTCGGTCCTTTTCTCGGGGTATCCTTCTCGCTGATCTCCATAAAATATGCCGATACCGGGATTGCCGCAACCATAATGGCGCTGGTACCGGTACTGATCATTCCGCCCTCCATGCTCATTTACAAAGAGAAAGTGACCTTGAAGGAAGCCGCCGGCGCATTTATTGCAGTTACCGGCGTGGCTTTGTTTTTCCTGTGACCTCTGTGGGTTCTCCGTGACTCTCTTTTCTATATTTAATACAGAGAGCCCTTTCAACTTCTCCCTCCCCTTCATGGGCTACTCTTTATAAAGTCTATAGGACCTCACCCCGGCCCTCTCCTTCAAGGAGAGGGAGACCCTCTACCTGTAAGAAAAAAGGGATCATTACAAAAACCTCAGTATCATAATACCAAAACCTTTCATCACTCCATCTCGTTGTTCTTCATGTTGTTTCCGGTCAGGTCTGTCATGTACCGGACCATCAACTTCGATTACAAGTCTTGTTTCATGACAATAGAGATCAGAAGGCAGAAAAAATACGTGAATGTTGAAAACTTATCATATTTTCTGGTAAAGTCATATCAAATTCCGAATACAGAATTCGCTGAACTGCGGTAATATCAACAATATAAATGTTTTTGTTTTGGTTCAGAGTTTCCCTCTCCTTGAAGGAGAGGGCCGGGGTGAGGTCATATGGGCTTTTGGAGAATGTGTATAAAGAGTAACCCTTCAAGGGGAGGGAGGGAAGGGGTCATAAACCCGCCCCGAAAACATCAACTTGCTTAAAGGGGATAAGCAGTTTTAAGCATTTCTCAGGCTATAACCGCAGTCGCAGGCTTACGAAAAACTCCCGGCCGGGAGCAGCCTGGTAACTGTTGTAATCGGGGCCGTTGTTGGGTTCGGTAAACCCGAAATACTGCTCATCGAACAGGTTTTTGCAGAACAGGCTGATATCACCGCTCAGGTCACCCAACCGCCAGGCATATTTCAGGTTCGCATTGGCGACGGTAAAACCGGTACGTTCACAGGAACTGCGCCTGATCCCGTTTTCAGTGTAATAATTGTAGATGGAATCATCAACCTGGATGTACCATTTCGATTCATAACCAGATTCTCAGTACCCGGGCGCCTGTTTTCGGATGATCAGCTTCCGGGTGATCGGTGTTCCCGATGTTGTTACAGTTAGCAAATATACACCATCGGGAGCAGTATTCAGATTGATTTTTTTGATCCAGGTTGCCGGATGGCGGTGGATTATTTCGTGAAACACGACCGACCCGTTTGCATCGTGGATGGTCAGGGTGACGGGTTCATCCGCCAGGGTGTGCATCCCGATCAGGAACCTGCCATCTCCCGGGTTGGGCCATACCCGGATGGTTTCCAGTTGCGGCTCCTCAATACCCGTACAGTTTTTAAAGGTGATCACGACGGAATCCTTTGCGGAACAGGAGAAACGGTTCGTGACGGTAAGGCGGTACCAGTAACTTCCCATCCCGCCGGTTGCTGCCGTATCGACCGTGATCTCCGGCGTGGTCATCCCCCCGGGGATCCACCGGTAGGTTGCAATCCCGGCGGTATCGGCCGCGAGGAGGATTGCGTTGCCGGCACATACGGTATCGTAAGGCGAAACCGTGATGAATGCGTGTGGCAACGGGCGGATGGTGATCACCTTGTTCTTCGCCATGCTGCCATACTTCCCGTAGCCTGTAAGCCGGAGTGTGGCGGTTCCTTCAATGATGTCGAGGGTGCCGGGCGTGTAAACGGTATTCAGCGCGGTATCATTGGCAAATACACCGTCGCCGAGGGTGGTCCACCGGATGGAATCGTACTGCGATGCCGTGGCTTGAAGCGGTACCAGCTTACCGGCACAAAGCGTGTCGGCCGGCCCCGGATCGACAACTGGGAGTACCGGTGGCGGGAAGGCGATAAAATCGACCCAGGCTTTGTCGAGCCCATAAGAAAATGCCAGATCCTTCCGGTAGATCCATTTGTACTGGTGCGACCCGGCCGCAACAGGAAAGGCAGCCCGCGTCCAGGGGGTCTCTCCCGACCATTGACCCTGCGTCACGTTATCGATCTGAAAGATCAGGAAGTCGTACCCCTGTTCGCTCGAGGTCCTCAAAAAGAAGGAGATCGAATCATCGGCAGCCGATTCATAGGTGACGAACATCTGGGAGCTCTGGTAGTCGGAAATGGCCCCCGACTGCGCGCAATACGTCCCTTCCCAGGGATTCACATCCGTGATGGTCCAGGGGAGCGTGCCCATCTGCTGCCAGGGGAACCGGGTAAAGGAATTGCTTTCCCAGTCTTCGGCCACCACGCCGATGATCTCACGGAATGTACCATGCGCGTTATACCCTCCCGAGATCAACCGGTAATACAGGTCCACGGCGCTGCCCAGGGGTGCATCTGCATCAACCACTGCCGTGAATGCTGCCGGTTTCACAGCACCCGGGAGGAGGGTGCCGAGGAAGGTACTGTCGGAAAGAAGCGTCAGGTAAGGAGAAAGGATGGTTAATCGTCCCGATGTCAGCAGGCAGGAGAAATCACCGCTGTTTTCATTGGTGAAGATGAGCTCGACGGTCTCGCCCGGGTCCAACCGGCCATTTGAGTTTCCGCCGGCGCTGTCGTTCACCGATAATCCCGTGATCCGGGGCGCCGGCGCCCTTGATTCTACGGCAAAATGGCTGTACCACACCGAGTCGGGCGTCGAGGCCCTGACGTCGAAGCGCACCGGTACCCCGTCGGGGATGGTATCGGAGACTTTCAGGGTGAATCCGTTCACCACCGTTCCGACTGCTCCGGCCGCAATGGCGCCATAAAACGCGGTGCTGTCGGTGATCTCCACAAGGAGAGAAGGGGAGGAGAGTGTTGCAGCAACTTCCTGGGCCGGCTGGTCGCCGATGTTCTTCAAACCGAGCGTCAGATAGAGGGAATCGCCAAAGGTCAGCCCCCCGGATTCACGGTTCCTGAACCTTGCGGATGTTGTAAGTTCCCCGGTTACCGCTGTTCCTGTGACGGGTGACTTCAGGAGGGGCACAGGGGCAAGCGAGTCGGAATACCAGACTACCCAGGGCTGGTTGGGATTCGGGCCCAGGTCGAAAGGTGAGACATACGACATGGCTCTTCCCTGGTGGTTGCTGGTAAAGATGGGATAGACCTTCATATTCCGCGACTGGATGCCGATATAATCGCCGAAGTAGTTGTAGGGCAGTCCGGGAATCGGCGCCGGAGTGAACTGGTAGTCACTTACCTGAAAGTCAGTCCAGGTAAGGCCGCCGTCCCACGAACAGGATACGAAGACGGCGACTTCGCCCGGGCCCGCGTTGCGGTCGTCGTAATAAACCACGCACAGTCCGCCGGTAACCGGATCGCAGGTGATCCAGGGGAAGAAGTGTTGTTTGCCCAACCCGGGTGGATCCTGGTTTACCCGGACAGGCGCCGACCAGGTATCGCCCCCGTCGGCGCTGCGGATCAGGTAAATATCGATATCGGAACCGGTGTTTATGCCCGGGAATCCCACGTTGGAAAAGACCACGTAGAGGGTACCCCGGTGCGGACCGGTACTGTTGTCAACCGCCATGGACGGAAAGGCGTTGACGCGCATCTGCTTTGCAGTGAGCGAGGCGCGGATTCCTTTGATGTTGTTGATGATCCTGACGGCCGGGGTAAATATACCGCCGCCATCGAGCGATTTGGAAAAACCGATGGCTATTTCATCGGCAGGCCAGGCATCGTAGATGCTCCACACTGCGTAAACCTCACCCGACGGACCGGTATGCAGGTTGACCCCGTGATTCAGGTTCAGGGCGCCGGCCCCCTGACTGATTCCCACCGGCGAGGACCAGGAGAGTCCGTGGTTGGCCGACCGGGAAACCTGGATCTGCAGGCTGTCGGGCGACCCGGGCATAAAGTTGGTCCAGGCATCATAGAGATAGCCTTCATAAGGACTTCCCGGGGTGTTGTCGATCCACAAATGGTTCTTGTCGAGCAATCCGTCGCCCGCGACCGGACCATTGGCAGCCACGACACGGGTCCACGTTTGCCCCTTGTTTTTGCTGTATGATACCGACTGCCCCGAGCCCGCATCGATTTTACCGACATACCACCAGCCGTTGTTGCCGATGGCGGTTGCCGGATCGCCCTGGTTGGTACCCCCGGCGCCACGCGTGGTCCCCTGCCAGCTCATCCCCCAGTCGGAGGTGTGCAGCGCATCCGCGCCATATAGATCCTCGGCAAAGCCAACGATCCAACTGCTTGAGTTGTTGCTGTTGAGCGCTACCGACTCATCCTGCGGATCGATGAATACCGAATTCTCACTCTGGGTCACCTCTGTTTCGCCGGTCACCGGAATGTCGGGGGAAAAAAGACTGATTGACTGAATGACTGATTGACTGAATGACTGATTTGAATTTTTTTCCCTGATTCCTAATTCCCAATGCCCAATGCCCGATGCCTGATTTTGCATTTTGCATTTTGCATTTTGCATTTTTACCGGTTCATAAACCCTGATCTCCGTCCCGGTAAAAGTTCCGGGGGGTACCTCCGTTTTTGGACTGGGCAAAACATACCCTTTCTTCATCATCCGCCGCCAGTATCCCATGTTGTCGATCCGGGTATCAACTTTTCCTTTACCGTCCATGGTTACTTCGACAACCGCACGGATGGTATCGTTTCCTGCCCTTTTTAACAGTAAACCCTTTGCTGTGTCCGGTTCCGTATTTTTGCCATAATCCTTTATCGTATCGGAAGTTTCACCTGTGACCGGCAACCAACCGGCTACCCGGCTGAAAACCGGGAATCCCATGAATTCTAAACCGGCTGGAAAGGTCATTGCGGGAACCATTGCACCGGCCGATGGGGAAGGAACAAGATAAATCCCAATGAATAACAGGATGGCTGTAAATTGGATTCCGCGTTGGCTCATGGTATGCGTATAAAAGGTTTTCGGGTTTTACCGGATATATCAGGATTTCGTTGCCGGCTTACCTGTTCGGTCCGGTTTGGCAGAATTTAACGGATGATCCGTTGATCCCGGCCATCCCATCACAAAGTTACTGAATATACTGCTGTAACAACACTTCTTTTTCACCGGTCACGATTTCCTTGTATATTTGCTGAAATACAACGATCATGATATCAGCCATTGTCGTTCTGTTAATCCTCTTCCTGGTCAACGGGTTCTTTGTCATGGCCGAGATCAGCCTGGTTTCGGCACGAAAGTCGAAGCTCGACCTTGATGCCCAGAAGGGCGACCGCGCTTCACGGCTGGCCCTCGAAAACGCCAATGCCCCCACGCGCATCCTGTCGACCATCCAGATCGCCATCACCCTCATCGGAATCCTGACCGGGGTCTTTTCGAGCGATGAGATCACGGCATCGATGTCGGCTGCACTCAGCAAAGCCGGCCTCTCCGCACCCTGGAGCGAAAACCTCGCCCTCGCCCTCGTCGTACTTATCGTGACCTTCGTTTCGATGGTGGTCGGCGAACTTGTACCCAAACGCATCGGACTCATGAATGCCGAACGCATTGCCCGGATGATGGTACGCCCCATGATCTTCGTATCGACCGTTACCTGGCCCTTCACCTGGCTTCTGACCCATACCACCGACCTCATTCTGCGCATCCTGCCGGTAAAACCGTCGTCCGAATCAAAGGTCACCGAAGAGGAGATCAAGGCGATGGTGCAGGAGGGGGCCGACGATGGCGAGGTCCAGGAGATCGAACAGGATATCGTCGAACGCGTCTTCCACCTGGGCGACCGCAAGATCTCATCACTCATGACCCACCACAGCGACCTGGTCTGGATCGATGTGCACGATTCGCCCGCGGAGATCCGGAATAAGATCGGCGACCAGCTTCACTCCGTGTATCCGGTATGTGAAGACGACCTCGACAACGTGAAGGGAGTGCTCTTCATCAAAGACCTGATCCTGAAAAACCTTTGCGATGAAGCCCTCAGCCTGACCGGGATGATCCGGCCGGCCCAGTTCATCCTCGAGACCATCACCGCCTATGAAGCCCTCGAACTCTTCAAGGTGCAGAAGATCCACTACGGACTGGTGGTCGATGAGTACGGGTCGACCGTAGGGATGGTCACCCTGAACGACATCCTCGAGGCGCTGGTAGGCGACTTCAACGAACCGAGCCCCGACGAGCCCCGGCTTACTCCCCGCGACGACGGGTCGTGGCTGGCCGACGGACAAATGTCGTTCTACGAATTTGCCTATGAACTCAACATCCAGGGCTTTGATAAGTCGAAGGTCAAGTTCGACACCCTTGCCGGACTGGCCATGAGCATCCTGCGTCACATCCCGGAACCCGGAGAAAAATTTACCTGGAAAAACTTTGAATTTGAAGTCGTTGACCTCGACGGCAACCGGATCGATAAACTGATCATAAAGAGAAATGAATAGAGGATTAAAATTGCCGCATTAGGAATTAGATTGTAGAGAGCCGCATCAGGAATAAGATTGTTAAGTGCCGCATTAGGAAATTCACGTTTTGAAAATCGAGGAATGAGCGTTAAAAACTGCGGAGTGTTTGAGGAGCGAAGCGACGAGTTTCCGCAGTTTAGCGAATGACGATGATTTTTAGTGAATTTCCGGAAGCGGTGAGTTTTCTTTGCTTCTTTCTTTTGATGGGAGCAAAAGAAAGAAGGAATAACAGCAAAAGAAAGAAGAGATAACAGCAAAAGAAAGAAGGATTAGCATAAGTTTCAAATGAAACTCTCGTGATCCATCAAAAAAAGATCGTCGTAGTCTTGCCGGCCTACAATGCCGAGAAAACGCTGGAACAGACCATCGGGGAGATACCCGCGGGGCTGGTCGATGAGCTCATCCTGGTCGATGATGCCAGCCGGGATGCGACGGTCGACACGGCCCGCCGTCTTCCCATCCACCATGTGATCCGGCATGAACGGAACAGGGGATATGGCGCCAACCAGAAGACCTGTTATGATACCGCGTTGAAACTGGGCGCCGATATCGTGGTCATGCTCCATCCCGATTACCAGTATACGCCGAAGCTGATCGCGGCGATGGTCCACCTCATTGCCGACGGGGTCTATCCTGTGGTCATCGGGTCGCGCATTCTGGGGAAAGGCGCCCTCCGCGGCGGAATGCCCTACTACAAGTACTTCTTCAACCGTATCCTGACCCTGATCCAGAACCTGCTGATGAATGAAAAGCTATCGGAGTACCATACCGGCTACCGGGCCTTTTCGCGCGAGGTGCTCGAAACCATAAACTACCCGGCCAACTCCGACGATTTCGTCTTCGACAACCAGATGCTTGCCCAAATCCTTTGTCATGGCTTTCAGATCGGCGAGATCTCCTGCCCGACCCGCTACTTCCCCGAAGCCTCTTCCATCAGCTTCGGCCGCAGCCTCCGCTATGGCCGGGGCGTGCTGATCACTACCCTGATGTACATGATTCATAAAACGCGGATCATTTCGTTTCCGATTTTCAGGAAAAGAAAATGAAACTAGTGACAATGGACAATGGAAAATTGACAATGAAAAACGGAAAATGGAAAACGGAAAAAGATCAGAGAAATTCAATCAATCAATCAGTCAATCAATCATTCAGTCATTCACTCATTCACTCATTCACTCATTTCATAAATGAAACGGGTTAGGTGATTTGTTACCGGCAAACGGCTTTCATAAATTCTGTTGCCTCTTCGTTGCCTGCTTTCACGGCTTTCTGGAGATCCTTACAGCCGGTTTCCTGCATTCCCGATTCCACTTCGACTGCCCCAATGAGGTACCACAACTTTGCATCAGAGGGTTGCATCTCCAGTGCCTTTGAGAAGTCGCCGAGCGCTCCGGCAAGATCCTTCAGACGGTACCGGGCCAGTCCGCGGTTCATACAGAGGGTGTACAACGGAGGAGAGAATTCCTTTGCCATGTTGTAGTCGCTCAGGGCTCCGATGAAATCGCCGAGTTCATATTTCGCATTTCCGCGATAAAACCAGGCGGCCCCGAAAACGGGGTTCAGCGTGATGGCCTGGTCGAATTCAATAACGGCCCCGGCGAAATCGCGCAGGTCCGATTTGGCATTGCCCCGGTTGAAGGAGGGGAGCGCCTCCCAGGGATGGTCGTTCGACGTTGTGAGCGTGGGATTCAAACGCACTGCCTCCCGGTAATCGGATACCGCGCCGGCAAAATCCTTCGCGCCATAACGGGCCAGCGCCCGGTTGTAATAAACAGAGGGAGCCGTCGCATTCAAAGCGGCAGCTTGGGTGAAATCTTCCACGGCGCCCTTGAAATCCTGCAGAATATACCGGGCAATACCCCGGTCGTACCAGGCCGAAAACAGCTCCGGCCTCACAGTCAGTGCCTTCGTGCGATCCGCGACGATGCGCTTATAATCATCCGCCCCGTACCGGGCAATGGCAGTGTTGAGAACCGGCAGACTCTTTTGTCCGTAACCCATGATCCCAATCAGTAATAGTGCTGATAACCCTAACAATCTATTCATGAGGATATTTGTCGGTTTGTAAAAAGCCTGTAAAAATAATAAAAATCAGGCTTGTTAGGGAAAAAACCTAATTATTTGTAAGGGTCTTAAGATCAGGGATATATCCATTAGCCGGGTAGCGGGATACCGGGTTTTAAACTGGAAAGAATGCCATGAAAGGTTCCTAAAAAGACACTCCGCTGTGGGATAGCGGTCAGAAGCAGTGTTCGCCGTTGGATTTCATTTGATCCCGGTTGAATTTCCAACTTAACGGGTAAAAAGCAGTGTCGTGGGATATGTCCCGGGGCAATACCGGTTTATTTTGATAACAGAGCCGTCATCGGGTTTTGCAGTCCCCGGGCTTCTTTAAGGTAGATCTTCACGGTACCCACCTTGAGTTCGGCCTCCACGTAAACCGGAAGTTTGTTTTTATCGGCGGTCATCCACACCACCACATCCGACCCCTCTTTAAAATAGCTCACCGTGGCGTTCATCTTCACGATGAACTTGCTGCAATGGTACATCTTCCCGTCGCGGTCCTTGATGATGCCCTTCCCGCCGGCCACCATCCGCAGGGAGGTAGGCTGATCGTTGTACAGGATCGACAGGGGGAAAACCGTTCCCGGGCGCTGATTTTCGAGTTCGAGGGTGCGCGGGAAGAAGACCGACGACACCATGTCGTTCATACACTTGCCGATGCTCCCCTTGCCGTTCGACACCGGCTCGTTATTCAGCTTGTAGTTGTAAGTGAAAAACGATTGTGCCGGGTACATAAACAGGGTCATCAGCACCGTGTTCTGGTTGTGCATGGTATAACGCTGGAACTTTACCGGCGCCCAGGTCGCTTCATTTACCCACGATTCGTAAGAGTCGCGAACCTTGAAGAGGTGGTCGTACATCGGATAGGTACGAACATTCAGCTTCAAATGCAATACCCCGCTGCCACCCGCCGTTTCCCGGACCGTCGACATGGTAAACGACGCAACATTCGACCACACCGGCCCCACCTGGTACGAAACATCGTAGGCGAGGTATTCCCCCGGACCGACGGCCGTATTCCCGCGGAAACACTGCGCCGGTGCGCAAAACGGCGCCATCATCAGTACGGCGACACCTAAAAACTGCAACATGATCCTGATAAACATGGTATTGTTATTTTGAGGTTATCTTTGAAAAATTTTTGTAAAGGTACGAGAGATTTTCTACTTTCAAATTCCGACCCTTCTGAAATTCAAAAAACCCCCCGCCGGAAATATTATTGTAAAAAACTTCCTATCTTAGCACAAAAAAACCAAACCCACCCCCATTACCCACACCCACACCCCAATTCACTCAATCACTCAATCACTCATTCATTAAATCAGTCAGTCATTCAATCATTCAGTCAATCAGTCAATCAATCCCCATGCTCCTCTCCTCCACCCTCATCCCTGTCGATCTCCGCTTCCTGGTGATCATCACCCTCTTTCTTTCGGTGGCGGCCTTTGTCATGAGCGCCTTCTCGGTGTTCCTGTTCTACAAGTTCTACCGCGACACCATCAAGCCCCTGCCCGCGCTGATCCCCTCGGTGACCGAAAACAACATCTCCCTGCGACTTTTCAACAACGGAAACAGCCCGTTTTTCATCTCGGGATTCCGGGTCTCGAAAAATGATAAAAGTTCCGGATCCATTTCCGACTTCCTCCCGCTGATCGATGAAAACACCGGTTACATCTCGGTTACCATCATCCGCGAGGGATTGAAGGTGATGCCTGAACAGTCGCTCAAGATCTTTGAATTCGACCTCACAGGCTTCGACACAGGCATCGACCCCGCGATGGTACGCGAAATTCTCCGCCACCTCGACGGACTTTCATTTGAAGTTCAATGCCGCGACATCGGCAAACGCTATAAGACCGTTATGCGTAAAACCATGACACTCGGGGAGAAGACCGGATAGGAAACAAATTCGAAATAGGGATTAGGGATTAGCGAATAGGGATTAGGGAAAAACAGTATGCGAATAGGGATTAGGGAAAAAAATAATTCTAAATTAAAATCAATCATTCAATCATTCATTCAATCAGTCAATCAATCAATCAGTCAATCAATCATTCGTAAATTTTGTCAATCGTAAATCGATTTTTCCGCTTGCTCACCCGTCCGCTTGTCGATGGCCTGATCGTAGTGGCTTCGGTATTCCTGGCCTACCTGTTACGGTTCAACTTTGACATTCCTGCCGGTGAGATGGTTGAAATTCCGATCGTGCTTGCCATCATGGTAATCATTCGCGTCGCGCTCTTCCTTTCATTCAGCACCTTTACCGAAACCGATCGCCATCCCGGACTTGCCGGAGGTTTCCGGCTGGTCTTCATCCTCATTTCCGGCAGTTTTCTCTTTATCCTCACCGACTTTATCACCTATTATTTTATCAACCAGCGCCTCTTCATCCCGCTTACCATCATCATCCTTGAGTTTCTGATCACCACGGCGCTGATCTTCCTCTTCCGCTCTTTGGTCCACGGCGGTTTCGACACCCTGCTCCGCAGTGTGAAACCGGCATCTGTGGCTGAAGAATCCGTATCTGCAACCAAAAATGCGGAACCGGGAACTGTTGAATGCACCTTTTCCCCGGAACGGAGAGAAGGAATCGAACACGCGATCCGGGGTAAACGGGTGCTCATCGCCGGCGCGGGCGGAATGACCGGCGCCGAACTGGCCCGTCAGATCCTCGACTTCAGACCTGCATCGCTGGTCCTTGCCGACCGTTCCGAAAAGGCGCTGATGCAACTCCGAACCCTCATTCAAAACGTGCAACAAATCCCGGTAATCCTGAGTCTCACCGATATTACCGATGAACCGGGATTGGCTGAACTTTTCGAACGCCACCGCCCCGAATTGGTTATCCATTCCGCCTTTTTTCACGATGTCCCCCTGCTCGAATCGAATCCCCATGAAGCATACCGGGTCCACGAAGAAGGAACCCGATTCCTCACACGATATGCCGCCCGACATGGAGCTACCCGGTTCCTCCTCGTTTCATCGTACCGCGACCCTGTCGGGGGCGGGGTGAAGCAGCTTTCGATGCAGAAAGCCGAAATTGCCGTGCGCGGGGATGCAAACCAGCTCCCCGGATGGAGGGCAGAACTTCTGATGGATGCCACCCCGGGATCTTCACCGATGGCCGCGATGATCCTGCGCCGTCCCGATACCACCACCGTCCCGGTTTCGCTGCCCGCCTTCTGCACCCTCGTGCTCGAAGCGCTTGCCACCGGTACGAACAGCGACATTTTCACCGCCTCCCTCCGCGAACCCACCCGCAAACTCGACCAGGCCCGGCAAATGATCCTCCAATCCGGGCTACAACTTTCAGGTGATAACGAAAATTCCGATACCCCATCCAGGCACCCCGCTGCAGCAAAGTTGATGGAAGCGGTTCTTAAGAGAATTTGAGAATGTGCTAATGTGCTAATG
>Ga0116170_10005060_pt1 | contig 11907 bp, 11 predicted proteins | sample AD_JPNHW1_MetaG_FD_89797 | JGI IMG/M metagenome (GOLD analysis project Ga0116170, IMG submission 89797) | Active sludge microbial communities of municipal wastewater-treating anaerobic digesters from Japan - AD_JPNHW1_MetaG | ecosystem: Engineered > Bioreactor > Anaerobic > Digestate | place... | reverse complement strand
ATTTCGGTTTTGTTTTTGATGATCGAAACTGGCTTGATTACCTGTTCTGTGCCTGGCCGGCGGCGAAGGTCTCCGGCTTTGCGCCAGTGGTAAACCGCCTGTTCGCATTGCCCCTTCACGTCGTAGATTTCGCCCAGCACATCATGGGCACGACTCAATTTCTGGTCAAGAAACAGGCTGCGCTTGAGCTCACCGGTGGCTTCATCAAGCATGCCCCGGTCTTTGTATGCCAGGCCCAGATTGAAGTGCAGTTCAGCATCGTTTGGATTCAGGTTGTTCTCGAGCCTGAACATCTCAATGGCTTTTTGAACTTCACCCTTCTTGCGCATAACTATGCCGATATACAGGCGCAATTTCGGGTATTTCGGGTCGATCTTCAGCGCCTTGCGGAATTCTGCCAGCGCCGCGTCGTCCATACCCTGCTTGAGAAAGGCCTGCCCAAGGTAAACATTCGCTTCGATAAGCATCGGGTTGATCGAAAGAACCCGTTTGAATGATTCGACCGCTTCGTCATAAGACTGGGCGAAAAAATGACCCATGCCCAGATTTAAAAAGGCAAAGGCATTGTCAGGGTTGATCTTGATTGATTCACGCAGGTATCTGGTGGCTTCTTCGTAATTTTCCATGGCTACGAAACTGCGGCCAAGTTGACAAAGAGCGTAGGCGTCCTGTGGGTTCAGCAATACGGCTTTTTTGAACTCAACAATTGCTTTGCGGGGTTTGCCGATTTCAAGATAAACGGCACCGAGCGAAAAATGCGCGTACGCGTAGTCGCGGTTCAGATCAATAGCGTTTTTAAGCCTGACAATCGATTCGTCATAAAGCTTTTTAAGCTTATAAATCAGACCCAGTTGCAAGTGGGCAAAAGCAAAATCTGGCTTCAGCGAAATCGCCTTTTTAAAACGTATTATCGCTTCATCATACATGCCCTTGAGTTTGTAGATAACCCCAAGATTCGCGTAAGGAAAGGCATAACTGGTGTTGAACATGATCGCCTTTTTGAATTCGGTGATCGCTTCATTCAACATACCCTTGTTGCGATATGCAAGCCCAATAAAGTTATGGGCGTAGGCATCTTTGGGATTGATGGTTATCGCGTCTTTGAAGACATTGATGGCGCGGTCGGTTTCGCCTGACATTTCCAGCGCCCGGGCCAGCTGATAATAGGCAAAGAAGTCGCGTGGATTGGCGGCTATCCGCTTTTTGCAATCCTTGATTATCTGTTCATATTTCTTTTCTATCATTGCCAGCCTCCATCAATCATGGAATCCATTCCAGGGCCTTGAACATTTCAATTGTCTGGCCTCTGGCGAAACGAATAATGTCTTCTTTCATCGCCGGAAAAATTTCCCGGCCTGCAATTTCATCAGGCCCGAAAAAGTCATAGCCCTCAACACGCTCATCTTCACCAGTGGCGATGCTCGAAAAGTCAGGTTGCAGACCTTCGAACACCAGAAACTGTATGTGCCGGCCGGCCGCCGGGTTCATCGATTCACGAACAAACAGCAGTCTGAAACTGCCGACCCGCATGCGCAGTTCTTCATACAACTCGCGCCCAGCTGCGCTTTCAGCTGTCTCGAAAATGTCCTGGCCGCCCCCTGGAAGCAACCAGTATCGCCGGCCATTTTTAAGATGTCTGACAAAGCAAATCTTGCCGTCTTCCCTCTTAACGAGAACGGTTACGCGAATGCGAATCTGATTATTGACTGTTTCGGGCTGTTGCACACCTATTTAATCGGCAACTTGCCCCAAGGGTATGAACAAAAATTTCAGCGGTTCAGCGTTTCACAACTCGAAATCTTGATCGAGCTGAGGCGAAAAAGTTCTGTGGCTCTCTCTGAATCCTGTTTGCTGATAAAAATTGACCGCGTTGGTGCAAGCTCGTGTTCGGGGTTGAGCTTCTCAAGGTGGTAGTCAAAACCGTGGTTCTTGAGAATGTTCAAAGCTCTCAAAAGGTCGGCCGGGGTCACAAAATTGAAAACCTGGTATTCTTTCCGGGCGCCAGATTTCTGGTAGATGATCTCGTTCTCAAGAAACAGGCGGCGAATGCCTGGTATCTTTTCATGTTCGATCATTTCGTTGGCGCTGGTGAGAAAATAGCCGTTGGTGTGCAGCACATTCGCAAACCTTTCGGTCAACCGCGCCTTGTTTTCACTGTCAAAATAAATCATGGTGTTGCGGCAGAAGATTAAATCAAAAGTGCGGGCCGGCCAGCTATTTAACAGGTTGATGACTTCAAATTCAACGTATTTGCGATACTCTGACTTAACCTGCCACCGGTCACGCCCCAGTTCGTTAAAAAAACGGTGCAGGGTAGTATGATTGATCAGTCGAAGCTGATGCCCCTCGTAAACCCCTTCGCGTGCCGTTTTGACCGCTTCTGATGCGATGTCGCTGCCCAGCAGAAGCAAATTGAATTTTTCGGGGTCAGGCAAGACTTCGAGAAGCGTGAACAGAATCGAATAAAGCTCCGCACCCAACGAACAGCCGGCTGACCAGATGTTGAGGCGATTATCCTTGAATTTTGCTTTTTGTTGCAACAGATCTGGAAAAACATGATTTTTCAGAATAGAAAAATGCTCAGGGTGCCTGAAAAACCAGGTTTCGTTGGTGGTCAGATTGTTCAGCAGATCCATGCGTAGTTTCATGTCGCGCCTGGCCCGCAGAATGATATCTGAAAGGGTTCGACAGCTGAAGTCGGCAAGCAGCGGTTCCACCCGGTTTTCGACAAACGAATAACGCGCAGGCGGAAAGCTCAGGCCGTATTCGTGCGACAAAAATGAGCAGAAATCCTCGATTTCTTTGCCGCTGAACTTGTGTGCTGCCATCTTTTGTTTTTCGTTCCGTTAATTGTTTCGCATGCTGCGAGGAAAAACCCGCCCTGCTATAATCTGCCAGGTCGGGCGCATTTGACCGCGGATCTCATCGGCGCATTCCTGGCACACCAGACGTTCGCTGTTCTGATATTTCAGGTAGCTGACTTCAGGGATCCTGTATTCTTTGAATTTAAGGCAAAGGGGGCATCGATCTTCCATGACGTCTCCAGTGCGGGTATTCTAGCACAACAGGAACGCCTGTTCAAGCCCGTTCAGAATGATTCAAACTCCTCAGCGGTCGCCATGGTGTCTTTCCATGAAATGATGATGAACCCTGCCAGTTCGAATTTGCTCTCGGCCAGACCCAGCATTGGAAGCGTTTCATCATAAATCTTGCGGCGCGTCGGTGGCGTGTAGTCATGGTTGATAATTCTGTGCACCTTGAACAGGCGCAAATTCATTTCAGAGCCAAAGACCCGGTGGACAAAATGAGTTGTTTTTGAATGGTTGATGCCATAATCGTTTGTTCCGTTCAGGCCGATTTTGTTATAATATTTCTTCACGTCAGGCCCGGCATAAAAAACATTGTTCTGTTTGCCACATGATATAAACATGGCATTGCAGGTCATCTCAGGAAAATACAGGTAATCGCCGGCTGTGTCGGTCACCGAATCGGGGTCGACATCCAGACTCGGGTGATTGATATTGAATTTTTTGCGCAACCCGATCAGCAGCTGGTAGACGCCGTAAGTGCCAACCCCTGTCGCGTTAGTTTTTTTCGCGTCGGCACTCAGGGCGCCGCGTTCCCCTGAAGTGCCGCTTTCATAGTTGTCAGCGTAAGATTTCCAGACTTTCAGGCAGGCTTCGTCGAATTTTTTAAAATCGAATTTGCCAGAATTATCTTCGTGAGCTTGTTTAAGCTCAGTCTTCAAACTGGTGTGCGCCGCATCGTTGATCGGAAATTCTGTGAAAAATGAATCAAGATCAGCTTCGAATTCTTCGACGGTGGCCTTCGCTTCAATAACACCACTCTGATTGCGGGCCAGACAATTGCTCGCTGCCGTAGGTTCATCAGCTATCTTTTCGGCCAGCTTATACTTCATAAACGGAAAAATCTCATTTTCGAAACAGTCTACCGGGCTGCGATAATCATAGACTACCCGTTCACGGGCCACAACCGTTGCTGCAACATGGTTTTTGAATGCCGTTTTGTTGACGTCGTCTTTGAACATGGCCTTGATCGGGTCTGCGTAATCATCGGCGGTCAAGGCATTTTTGCCCGAAGGGTAATCCTGGGGGAACCCATAGAACCCCTCGACTGAGTTGCGGTCGCCGCGCTGGTTAAAATCGCCAGCGACAAAGATGTTTTTCGTGCTGACGATACTGACATCCTTGGGTGGGTTCCCTTTGATGACAATATCTTTATCAGCAAAAATAACCCCGTTTTCAGGCACATTTACCTTGCTTTCGCGTATATTGCTGCCGAAATCAAGGTAGGCAGCGTTGAGAAAATTGGCGCCATTTTCGGTCCATCCGCTGGGCATGCGGTATTTGACGCTGACCGAACTGTCGTTCGCTGCGATGTAGAGGCCTTTGCCAGATTTCGCTTCGGCCTTATAGTCGTCAAAACGCGGTTCACGAGGTGGAAGAGACATGCCGGATTCTTTATCCTTTATCCAGGGCTTCAAATTTTCGGGAAAGGCTGGAGTAGCTCCTTCAAGCTCTTTTGGATAGGCGCCATAGGGCTTGTCGGCGGGATTATCGTAGGTGCCATTTGTCGGAAAAGTTGTATTGGTGGGTATTGTTGTGTCGAGAGCCGGAACGCCTCGTCTCTCTCTGAAGTTGGCTTTGATCGGGCTGTAGATAAAAACACCGCCGCCACCGCTGATGATTGCGTTCATGTCATTGAGCGCCTGAGTGGTTCCAGGCGTCACATTAGTATGCTTGGACATGAGAATACGCCCTATTTCGATGCCCTTGTGCCCATAAAGATGCCCGGTCGAAAAGACGTTCGTATTGTCTTTGCCGGTCTGCCCGAACACCATCGACAAAAAGCCTCCGTCATACATGAGAAATTCGCGGGCGGGAAACCGTCGATTGATAACCGTATCAACGCGTCTGACCGTGGTGTCATAAATACCAAGCGATTCAATTCTTATGTAGCTCAGGCTCTCGTCGGTATTTTTAGTTTTCGGGTCATCTTTGTAAGGAATCACCCCGACCTTAACCCTGAATTTGCCATCGCCAAGCGAACCGCAAAAAGTGCCGGCAGTGGCTGCGTCAATTTTAAAGCCGTGAGCGGCTATCTCTTTTAATGTGGTTTTGCGAGGTTGTTCCCCTAGCCATTTAAAATCGTTCGACAATTTATGGGTGACAAAACTTGAATTATTGAAAAGTTCGCCTATAGCCAGCTCCAGGCCGGCTTCAGCGATGGCGAGTGCTTTGACCCGGCGGCTTTCCTGTATGGTCGTCTGCATGCGGTATGAAGAAAACGTGTGAACCGCAGCGATGATAATCATCAGAACGATGCCCATACCGACGGCAGTTATGATTGCAGAACCTTGACGGCAGCGGGTTAAGTTTTTCATTCCGGGCTTGCCCCCCTTTCTTTGACCGTAATTACAATTTCATTGGTGTATTTTCCGGCGTCTTGCCCTTCTTCTTTGCGGGCCAGCTTCAGCTTTATATAGACATTGCCGCTTCTCGAGGCATCAGGGTCTTTTACGCGATAAAAAATGCACTCTTTGATGCCCTTCAAAACAGGATAAACCGTCATTTCGGAATCAACCTTGTTCTTTTTATTGTCGTAGGGAGTCATTTCACGGCAGAGCACCCATGGGCTGCCGGGATCTTCGTCGTCGTCTTTTTCGATGTAGTATCTGACCTCATGTTGCACGTAGTTGACTTCGCCGGCGGGAAGATCCATGGGGTCTTTTGAAAAGTCATAGAGCACCTTGGTGAACTTCAGCTGATTCACCGCATCTTCGGTCTTCAGCCCGGCGACTGCCGTCTGCAAAACAGCGGGAGGGAAATTGTCATAAATAAAATTGGATTCACGAACATCGTCGGTAATTTTCAGCAGAGTGCGGTCGAGGTCATCATTGATGGTGTGATTGGCAAGAATCTCACGGGCCTGACGCTGACTGCCTGAATAGACCTGCCAGAGGGCGGTTAGGATGAGCGTCAGAATCACCAGGCCCATCATGAGCTCGACAATGGTCGTTCCTCTTTTTATACCTCTCTGCATACTTATTCCCTTTGGGCGATAGCGGTAGAGATGTCGAGGCGGTGGTCACGGGTGTCTTTGCCAAGATAAGTGATCGAAAATTTGAAAAGATAGACAGTCGGTGCAGGGTTACCGGTGGCGAATTGGTTTGGAACCGGGTCTATAAACGTCTTGTCCGGGTCGATTTTGTATTCGATGCCGTTTATTACTTGTTTTCGCAGCTCGTCATCATTTTGAGCCGCCATTCAAAGGTTTTTTTCTGCTCGGCGGGTTTTGAGGCATATTGATCGGCTTCGATCATGTCAAAGCGGTATGAGCGGCAGGTTTCTTGAATTTTCTGGGCGACGAAAGCCGCCTGTGAGTGGTCGCGGGTTGCCGTGACTGTTTTTGTCTGGCTGATGATGACATTTAATGATGGTACCACAATCAGGGCCAGAAGAATGACCCCGATCATAATTTCTATCATCGACATGCCGTTCCGTGGGTTGTGCATATTACTCCGGATAAATCAGAAACTCTTTTCGCTTGTTGATAAAATCTTTGAGACTGGCCTGAATTGAAGTATGAACCTGCATCAGCGTCTGGCCACCCAGAATGCCGTTGCGCACGCGACTGCTGCCAAGCAACGTATCGAGAGCCTCGGCGGCGGCCGGGTTGGTGAGCGGAATGCGGTCGGGATAAATTTCGTAAAGAGACCTGAGAATGGCCGTACCCGCTATAAAAGGATCGAACGTCAGCGGGTCGGTAATTACGATTTCAATGCCCTGGCATTTTTTCTGGGCAAAAAGGCCATAATAAGGCTTCTCTGAAGCGCTTATAAACCTGACCCCGGCCAGTTTATGCCGCTCAAGCTTTTGAGCAAGAACCTCGCCGTCAAGCCATGGGGCAAGAATGTAATGAAATGGCCGGTTGGTGCCAACTCCGGTCGAAAAAACCCCCATTTCACCAAGAAATCCAGTTACCGCGTAATACATTGGCGAATCAGCCTCGGGGATATGATCTGAGGGTGGAACCCAGTGCAGCCCTGTGTCACGGTATGACATGCCGCGAGAATAACCTTCCATGCCAACTACGGTCAGATTGGCGCCCAGACCGAAGACCTTGTTAAAATAGAGTGCCAGTTCGCCGATGGTGAGGCCATAAATGAGCGGCACCGGATAAACACCAAACCGGCTGCGCAAAGCAACCTCGAGAACCGGGCCCGACATGGTATTTGCATTGATCGGATTCGGCCGGTCGAGAACCAGAACCGGTATGGAAGCCTCGCGAGCCAGGTCAAGCAACTGGGCCATGATGGTTACATACTTGAAATATCGGATGCCGATATCCTGAAAGTCAATCACCAGAAGATCTACCCCGGCCATATCATTTAACGACGGGCGGTGCAATGGGTCAGTTATTTCAATGACCCGCGCATTGGTCAACGCATCGAATCGGGTTTCTGGGTTGCTGCCGGGGATGGTTTCACGAAAATAACTGTCACCAGTGATAATCAATTTGATACTAGCAGCTTTCGCCAGCCGGTCAATGCTGTGGGTCATGGTGAGATCGACCGCCGTCTTCGCCGTCAATAAAGCCAGTTGCTTGCCTCTCACCATTTCGGGGTGCTGACGTGCCACAACCTCAATACCGGTCTTAACCCTGGCGGCTTCAATGGCTACAGGGCATAACAAAATCATGGGGAGCAAGAATGCAATCCCCACTGATAGAAGGCGATTTGATAACTTCATAATTTTATCTTACTGCAATACCTGCGCTCTATCAACCAGAATACTGAGAGTGTCTCAGCTGCCGATTGAATTCATCTACATTACCTCTTGATTATACCCTATCACCTCAAATACGAACACTGGCAATGTTTTGTTGCGAAAATGCACTGCACACAAGAATCCTTAAGCCGAAATTTTGCAATTGAACCAGCTCAGTCTGATTTCCACAGCTCGAAACAAGAACAGTTTTTAACTGCTGAACAGGTAAAAAATCTGAACGACCAAACAAGAATAGTTGCTCAATTTTGTTGACGCTGCATTCAATAAAAAATAAAAAAATTGCATTTCTGATGTATAATTGTTCCGAAAACGTGATGCGCAGGAGTCTATATGATTAGGGAGCCGATCGTTGCCGGCCGGTTTTATGAAGTCGATCCGGCCTGCCTAAAACAGCAGATTGAAAGCTGCATAAAACACCCTCTCGGCCCTGGAATCACAAGCCCATCTGTTCATGGTCGTCTGCTGGCCATGGTTGTACCCCATGCCGGTTTCGTCTTCAGTGGCCCGGTGGCCGCGCATGGGTTTGCCCGTCTGGCACTCGAAACGCCAGTTCCAGACACAATTATTCTGCTGGGGCCAAAGCATACCCGCTATGGCGAAAGTTTTTCGGTCAGCGCAGCCTCAGCCTGGAATACCCCCCTCGGCGCTCTTGAAGTCGATTCTGAGCTGCGCGACCGTGTTCTTGCCAGCGTCAGTATGCTTCGCCCTGATAACGAAGCCCACGCCATGGAACATTCACTTGAGGTTGAGCTGCCTTTTATTCAGTATCATCTCAAAAACAAACCGCGTATTCTGCCCATAGCCCTGCATTACGCACCATACAAAACCATCGCAGCTTTTGCCGACGAACTCAGACTGGTCATCGAAGCCGAAACGAAACGCAACATTCTGCTGCTTGCCAGTTCTGATTTTTCACACGATACGCCTCGCTCCGATGCCTACAAACTTGATCGCCAGGTTATAGACCGCATTCTCGCACTCGATGCCGAAGGTTTTTATGATCTCATCGTCGAAGAAGACCGATCTGTATGCGGGGTAATGCCAATAACCGCTCTGTTGAATATTCTTTCCGGGCAAAAAATTCATGCAAGTCTTCTAAAATACGCTACTTCCATGGATGTAATGCGCCATGACCGCGGAGTTGGTTATGCTTCCCTGATTTTTGAAAAGGCGTAACCAGCAATGAGTCCATTTGAAATCGGTATTCTGGCCGGAATGATCTGGGCCTTCGCCCTCATCGTCTGGACCTTGACCGAGATAACCAGCGGCGAGCCAAGCCCCTGGCTGATGCTGGTTGCCTATATTTACGAAGGGTTTAATTTTACCCCGCTCGGCATCCTCAAAGGCGCGGCCTGGGCTTTTGCCGATGGCTTTATTTCCGGCTATGTCATTAGTTTCATAGCCCAGTGGTTCATTGGCTAAAAAGAGATGCTCCCCGCAACTTCCAGACGCCGTTCACGGTAGTATTCATATAGGCGGTCGCCGAATGACGCAAAAATATTGCCCTCCGGAAACCGGTAATTGACATAAACCGTGGCCCCCGCACCAGTTTCGTCAGTGGTCGGCCCCTGGCCCATCTTGTAACGACTGCTTATATAGCTGGTATCGACTCCCCACCACCATTTTGGCCCCACTGACCGTTCCCAGGCCAGCGCGAATTCGCCACCTTTGTGGTCAGACGGCGACCAGTAGTTCAGAAGATTGCCTGACTGGTCGCTCTGATTAGCGAAACTGGTCTGATAAAAACGCAGCGTCGCGGTCAACAACGGGCTGTTCCGGTAAAATACCGCATGAATCAGTTCACTGTCGTAACGACGCCGTGAATTGCCATCGGAAAGCTCACCCATTGTTACCGTCTGCACGGCCCTTGTGCGTTGATGCAGGTCGCCATAAAAACTTATGCCCGTGGTATCTTCGTGATAGCGGTTCTGGATGGTGAACAAATTGTCTTTGTAGGCGCTTCGGGTGCTTCTGAGTGCTAATTTCAGGTTGTCTGTGCCACTGATTCCCTGAATAGAATAAGCACCGATACTCTCACCCCCCGGAAAAATCTCGGGTGCAAATGACAGCTGAAAGCTCGTCAGATCGTCTGCCTTGTAATTAAGAGTGCTGCTGAAGACCCGCGTGTTGACGCTCTGGTTGTTTTCTTCGTGTGACCAGTTCTCAAAGCGGTAGCGGCCGCTCAACTTCGGGTAAGTGTCAGATGGAAAATACCCGTCAATCGAAGTGACAATCTCAAGCAGGTCTTTGTTGTCCTCTCTGATGCTCAACCCGATCGAGCCCTCTCGTTGCAGTTCGCGACGATAAACATCGAGCTGCGCTCTTGTGTAATCCGAAAGAGGGTGTGATTTGTGAATCGCATCCATGCGATCACGTGCCAGATTGAATTCCCCAAGATGGTAATGAACCATGACCATGCCATTGGTAGCCTTTAGATTGCCAGGCGACATCTCAAGGGCCATTTCATAAAATCGCTGTGCTTCCTGAAGCTTGCCTTGCGAAAGCCTCAGATCACCGAGTTCCAGGTAGGCCTCAAGGCGAGAAGGCTCCCGGGTAAGCTTTTCAATCGCCAGGTCACGTTCAACTTCCTGAATGTTTCGCAGTTCGCGGGTCAGCGCGTCCGGGCTGTCGGTTCCGGGGATGAGCGTATCAAATGGTTGCGCAGACAAACCGACCGCAACCATAAAGAGGCCAGACAGCATAATAATTCGTAGAATTTTAAACATTCTTCAGAATTATCGGCATACTGGCCAATCTTTTCAAATAAAAAAGGCTGCTCCGTGGAGCAGCCTTCTTATGAGCGGAAAATTATTCGCGTTCTGGTTCGGCTTCGGGAGCGTTATCTTTGGCCGGTTCTTCGGTGCCGCTGGCGGCTGGTTCTTCAACTGCTGCCGGGGCTGCTTCGTCAACGCCGCCCTTTTCTTTCATTTCTTTGACTCTCTGTTCCATTTTGGCCTTGATTTCTTCAAGCTTGGCTTTTGGAACATTGAGGTTGATCTGAACGGTGGTTTCATTGGCGGTCAGCTTGATCATGTTCATGACTTCAGCTGCTTCGGGAGCCTGAGCGGCAAACATCTTGAGCATGGCAAGGAAACCGTTGAGAGCGGTCATAACGCCTTCGACATTTTCTTTCTTGTCGACTTCGCTGTTGAAATTGAAAACGATGTTTTCGCCATGGGTAAAACCGAAGAAGAAATAATTCAGGGCGGCCAGTGGGGCTGCCTGAGGATTCTGTTTTACTTTTTCCTTGAGGTCGGCGGGAATAAGGCCAGCGCCGCTGATAGTGGCCTGGGCATCAAGTTTCTGAAGGATTGCGAAGAAATCTTTTCTTTCGGTTACTGCTTTGCCTTTGCCAAGTTTGATGTTTTTAACGGCAGTAACACCAGGTTCGGCGCCTACAACGGCAGTGCCGGCATCAAGAAACAGGCCAATGCCGTCTTTTTTGTTCTTCGGAACAATTGCGTCAAAACCATCGATTTTGCTGATTTCAACATCTTTAGCGGCTTCTTTGTCGCCTTTGATGGCTTCAAGGATTTTGGCGGGGTCAAATTTGCCTTCGATGATGGCGCCGGCCATCTGAGCGGCGTTGGTCGGGTCAACCTTGCCAGAAGTGAAAACTACAAACTGGGTGAGGCCTTCCATCGGGTTGAAACCGGTTTTGCCCATGAATTCTTCATAAGCTTTTTTCTGGTCGGGGTTCTTGGCAAGGTTTTCTTCAAAAGCCTTTTTGATTTCGGGTGTAGAGAGAAATTTCGCAACATTTACCTGGAATACAAAATCTGCTTCCTGGGGGATAAGCTGCATCAGATCAGCGGAAAAAACCGCTGAACCGGTGAAGGAAATCAACAGGACAGCTACAAGTAACAGCTTTTTAAACATATCTAACTCCTCATTTTTTCTGTTTGAAACAAAATTCTATAAAACCATGTCGCATAATATCCCCGCCTCAAAATATTGTCAAGCGCCGTACTCTCCCCGAAAAATAGCGTTGCTATTTTTTGAGGAACGGGTTTTGGAGTTTTCGGCCTGTTGAACGTCCCGAAAAATCTGAAAATTGGATTTTTTTGGACCAGATCGAAAGAAATGACGTTCATTT
>Ga0116170_10005059_pt1 | contig 11907 bp, 6 predicted proteins | sample AD_JPNHW1_MetaG_FD_89797 | JGI IMG/M metagenome (GOLD analysis project Ga0116170, IMG submission 89797) | Active sludge microbial communities of municipal wastewater-treating anaerobic digesters from Japan - AD_JPNHW1_MetaG | ecosystem: Engineered > Bioreactor > Anaerobic > Digestate | place... | reverse complement strand
CAGGCCCAGGTAAACCTTGTTTCCGTCGATATCAATCTGCTTGATCTGAAGCTCATATCCCTCTTCCAGGGTGAGGACGGAGCCGGTGGTGATGGTGCTCTCATCATCGGTATCGATCAGCACCTTTCTGAGCTGGCCTTCATTGAGCAGGCTGACGTTCTGGTCAAAGAGGCTTTCCTCATCCTCGGCCTCAATGTAACCGGCGAAGTACTTGTCGGCCATGAAGCCTATGACCTGATACCATCCCCAATCTTCAAATTCATACTCTATCGGCTCGGAACTTGTGGTATACAACAGGTCTCCTTCGGCGACCGACCTGCTGTTGCCGTCCAGGTCTATGGTCAGCCTTTCCGTGCCCACATTATTTTCCATATCATAGAAGAAGCCGGAGAAGATCCTGTAGTCCCAGGTGTATGGGTCCGGGTCTCCCTCGGTCCATATGCGGTTTATGGCTGCTGGTTGTTCTTCTTCTGCCGCCGTTTCCTCAGCAGGCGGTTCCTCCTGCTCTGCGGCGACTTCTGTGGTATTCTCGGTGGCTGCCGTCTCTGTGCCTGTTTCATTGGCGGAGACGGCTGTGCCCAAAGCAGCATCTTCCGGAGGAGTCACGACGCTCTCTTCCTGGGCTGTCGCCGTGCTCTCGCCGGCAGCGACAGCTTCCACGTTTTGGTCTGCTGTCGGGGTGGTCGTCTCCTCCGTCTGGATCGTATCCGGTGTCACTGTGGTTTCCTGCGCGGCAGCGTCCTCTGTTGTCGCAGCGCTCTCCGTCTCAGCGTTCTTTGTATCAGTGCTCACTGTCGCTGGGCTTTCGGCTGCGTTCTCTGTTGTTGCGCTCTCTGTTGCCGTGCTTTCCGTGGTGGCGGCAGACGCCTGGGGGGATGCTGTCTGGGCCGTCTGCTCGCTGGCGCTGGATGCCGGCTGGCTTGAAGATCCGAGAGGCTTTAGCCCGGCATTCCTCTTGGAGAGGCTTTCGGCTGAAATCCTGTCCGACTTTATGCTTTCAGAAACCACACTCTTGCTGATGGTTGGTGCTGCCCCCTGGGCCGTCGCGTCACTGCCGGAAGCTGAACCGGCATCGGCCTGTTGGCTTTGCGCCAATACGCTAATGGGCAGAGCTGCAGCTATCACCAAGAGAAGCAGACAGACTCCACCGACCCTGATATGATCCATAGATCTCCTCCAATATATGATTTGAGCAGTTCTCGCTCAATTGCATGATGCACTTTTCGTTTATAAATGTGATCCGACAAAATATGACCGAATCCATAACCTTTAAGACCCTTGCGGTTTATAACCTTTATGGGATTTTCAGTATGGGTAAAGTTGTTGTGAATCCGGCTGTGCTGCTGGCGGCATTATCGTCTGCGTTTCTCCTGGCAGTGCTCTTTGTGGGACCCTGCGCATCGCAGGGCATGGGCGCCTCCAAAGCCTACGACCAGAATGGGTATGACTACATGGGCACTCCCGTCTACAGCGCCGGGACAGGCGAGGATCAGGCGGATCTGGCTGCGTCCGGCTATCTGACGGGCTATCTCAATCCTTATTCCTCAGAGGCGGTGGGTATTTCTTCTTCTGCCCGCCCATCTGCTCTGGGCCTGCAGATGGATGAGTCTGATCCGGCAGCATCAGGCCTCTCGACATCGAGCAGTGGAGCTGGATCCGCCAATCAGCTTTACCTGCAAAGCGGCAGTTCGCTGACGGAATCGGGCACGGTCTCTATGGGCGACAGCTATGTGCTCTGGGCGCGGGCCGGCGGGAAAGGCAGCTTCATACTCTACGATTACGGCCAGCAGATTTTGAGCCGGGCCGTCACTCCGGGCTGGTACAGGATCCAGGGAGCCTATGGCAGTTTTGCCGGCCAGCATCTCTATCGGTTCTTCCTGGTCGGCCAGGCCAGCAACAATGTGACCGTCATGGTCAGCTCCGCCGGCTATCCCACATCCTACAGCCTGACGGGCAGAGTGCTGGACGGGAGCGGCCAGGGACTGGCCGGTGTGGCTGTGACGGCAACCAACAGCGACGGCGGCAGATTCTCAACGACGACCGGCCAGTCGGGATATTATGCTATTGACGTGGCTTCCGGAGTCTATGTGATCAGCGGCCAGCTTGCCGGTTATGTCTTCACCCAGACCACAGCCCAGGCGGTATCGGGTCTGGTATCCGCGGCAAGGCCTATCGTGGGGACGCCGGCCGGCGGCCCAGTCGCTGCTCCTGCGTTTCCTGAATCTGGAGTATAATTTCGCCTGCTGAGCAGCAAAGAGCCTAAAAAAAGAGATTTCCGGTTCCGGTTTACTTGGGAGCAATCACGTAATTCCAGCGCCAGACCTTAAAGCTGGCCGCCAGTATGCCCAGGAAGATTGCCAGTACCAATAGACTCTGTAGCCATTCTATGATAGTAATTGCGTCCATGTCCTACACCAGTCACAAGCATTATCTTTTATCTGATAAAGGTTTTGGTTTTTAGATCTTCGGGCATCGATGCAAAAAGATGATATGGGGTGAGAGCAACCGTCCCGGAGATATGTGGCGAGGCCAAAGATGCTGAATGTGACATTCCTGGGGACAGCCGGATCGCTGCCCACTCCCGATAGAAATCCCTCGGCCGTGCTGGTGAGCCGCGAGGGAGAAATGATGCTCTTCGACTGCGGAGAGGGCACGCAGCGGCAGATGATGAGGGCCAAGACGGGCATGATGCGGCTGAATTATATCTTTCTCACTCACCTTCATGCCGATCACATCCTGGGAATCCCGGGGCTATTGGAGACGCTGGCCTTCCAGGGGCGCGAAGAGCCGATTACCATTGCCGGTCCCGTTCATACCGCCCGCCTGGTGGAGTGCTTCAAGTCAGTCTGCTATTTCTCCAGGAACTTCGAAGTGCGAGCGGTTGAGATGCAGCCGCTGGACGTGCTGTCGATGAAAGGCTACAGGGTTACAGCCATCTCCACCCATCACAGCGTGCCCAGCATAGGCTTTGTCCTGGAGGAGGATATCCGTCCGGGCAGGTTCAACCGCGAAGCGGCTATTTCGCTGGGCGTGCCTGCTGGCCCTTTATTCGGCAGGCTGCAGCGCGGCCAGGCGATTGAGGTGGAAGGAAAAAGGGTGGAGCCCGATCAGGTCATGGGCCCGCCCCGGCCGGGAAGGAAGATCGTCTACACCGGAGACACCAGGCCCTGCAAATCGGTGCAGGTGGCTGCCGAGGGCGCGGATCTGCTCATTCACGACTGCGCGTTAGCTTCCGATATGGCAGAGTGGGCCAGGGAGACCAGGCACAGCACAGCGGCTGAGGCTGCGGAGATTGCGCGGTGCGCGAATGTGGGCAGGCTGGCATTGACCCACATAAGCTCCCGCTACTCCGAGGATACCTCAGTTCTCCTAAAGGAGGCCCGGTCCATATTCGAAAGGACCCTGGTGGCAGAGGATATGATGACTCTGGATATCCGGCTCAGGGACGAGTAGAACAATCACTCTATCTTTTTTCAGAGCACTTTCTCTCTTCTATCTTGCAGGGCTTTCATGAGCTGTCTGGAAAGCTCATCGTCTCTGCCGATCAGGGAGATGTCCAGAGACTGCATGGCACAGTCAAGCATCTCTCTGGTGTGATTTAGGTCGATGCCCCTGCTCTCCACCTCAATTCCCCGGCTGTAGAGGCAATCGATTTCATCCGGGGCAAGTCCCAGGGCGGTGGCAGCGGAGATGGCTCTGCCGAACATCTCCATTTCAACATAATAATTCAGGCCGTCTCGGTAGATCTTCTCGGATAGCTCCGGCCTGCCGGCGTTTCTGGCAATCAATGCCGCCCAGAGGTAGTCTCCAGCCTCTATCAGAATGGATATGGCTCTGTCTGTCATCCCCCGGTCTCTGGCTAAAACCACAGCATATTCGGTCTCGCCTGATTTGGCCAGCAGCTCTATTCCCTCTTCCACAATGTCGCTGGGAAGCTCTTTCAAATTATCCACGAGATAGGATACTTTTTGTTCGGAGGTCATCCTCTGGAATTCTTCTATCAAATTCGGATCCCCTCGGAAGTGAAGATCATCATCCAGATAAGCTTTTGGGATACGCGGAAAGGGGTTAAGTCGCGGTGAAGTCCGCGCGGGCGGGCCATCGGGCAAAAGTAACTCTGTGGCGGGAATTAATAATAAAACCCTAAAACTTAAAATTAATAATATTCTGTAATCATTGTCAATTAATTTTAATATTAATATTGCTAAATTCATACAATATTATCATGATAGAGCAGGACATCTCGATGCATCATTTTATTCTCTCCAGAGTAAGCGCAATCATCTCTCCAAAAAGATATATAGTATTACTAGCTTATTTTAGACTGAATAGCCCATTTCAAGCTGATAGTTTGGGCAGAAGTGATTATGATGTGGAAATCTGCGGCATGGTTGGCGGCACTGCAAAGAGGTGGCCGATCATCTGTCCTGAAAGGTGCAGGCAGCATAAACTTAACCGTCGCCATCATTGCATCCATTTCCATTTATGTCCTGTACCTGCTCATCAGTTTTCTTTTAAGGGATAATACGGAGTCTCTCATCGATTTTACCGATTGGTATTCTGTGGGCGTCAACAGCCTGGCATCCATTTTTATGCTTTACGCTTCCCAGGTTTCCCGCAAGGTCGATAGAAGACTATCCCTGGCCTGGCTGCTGATTGCCTTCGGCCAGGTCTGCTTTGTATTGGGAGACACCGTATGGGCTTACCTGGAGAGCATTCAGGGCATAGATCCATTTCCCTCTCTGGCGGATCTATTTAATCTGCTGACGTATCCCCTTTTCGTCTCAGGAATTTTCCTTCTTCCGTCGCCCTCGATCTCCTGGCGGGAGAGGATCACCATGGCCCTGGATACGAGCATAGTGATCATAACATCGCTTCTCGTCTTCTGGTCTCTGATCATCGAGCCGACCATAAATCTGAGCATAACCGAAGATCCCCTCACCATGGCCCTATCCATAGGCTATCCGGTTTTAGACCTGATACTCCTCTTTTTTGTCGTGGAACTCCTCTTCAGAAAGACGGACCTTCCCGGTCGCAATGCTCTGCTGCTTCTCATCCTTGGGGCGGGATCCTGGATCGTTACAGATGCCATTTTCATGTATCAGAGCCTGCAGGAAACTTATGCAGCCGGAGGAATCGTGGATAGCGGCTGGATTGCCGGATACCTTCTCATGGGCCTGGCCGGCCTGGCCCAGGTCAATGCTGTGAATGGAGGTGAATTTTCTCTGATTTCCTCGCTAAAGTCCCGGCGCGTCAGATCGATCTGGCCTCTCTATCTGCCCTATGTCTGTGCAGCCGGATCTTTTATGATGCTCGTCTGGAGCCGCGATCATGAAATGGCGCTCAGTTTTAGCACCCTCTCCCTGGCGGTGGGAGCCATCATCGGCCTGGTCATCATCCGCCAGGTTCTGGCTTTGAATGAGAATGTCAGCCTTTACGGAAAGGCCCAGCAGGAGCTGTCTGAACGGATCAGGGCTGAGGAGGAGATCATTCGCCTCAATGAGCAGCTTGAGGAGAGGGTAAAGGTCAGAACCGCCCAGCTTGAGGTCGCCAATGCCGATCTTCTCGCGGCGATTGAGAAGTCGGAGTCGGCAACCCGTGCCAAGTCAAAATTCCTGGCCAATATGAGCCATGAGATCAGAACGCCCATGAATGCCGTAATCGGCATGACCGGGCTATTATTGGAGACGGACCTGCGGCCTGAGCAGCGCGACTTTCTGGAGACCATCAAGAGCTCCGGCAATTCCCTGCTGACCATCATAAACGACATCCTGGACTACTCCAAAATCGACGGAGATCGGCTGGAAATTGAGCACCAGTTCTTTGATGTTCAAAGCTGCATAGAGGATTCACTGGACCTGGTCGGATCCAGAGCTTCCGAGAAGGGAATAAACATAGCCTATCTTTTGGAGGACGGATTTCCCCGGGGAGTGGTAGGGGATGTTACCAGGCTGCGCCAGGTGCTGGTCAATCTCCTGGGCAATGCCGTCAAGTTCACGGAGAAGGGAGAAGTGACATTGACTGCCGGCGTGGAAAATGACGGCGAAGGATTTCTGCTGCATTTTGCCGTCAAGGATACCGGTATTGGCATATCGGCAAAGAACCTCGGAAAGCTATTTCAGTACTTTACCCAGGTTGATTCCTCCACCACCAGAAATTATGGCGGAACGGGCCTGGGCCTGGCCATCAGCCGGGGGCTGGTGGAGCTGATGGGAGGCAGGATCTGGGCAGAGAGCACCCCTGGCCAGGGCAGCGTCTTTCACTTTACCATGAAGGCCTGCTCTCCGGTTTTTGATAGCTGCCCATCAATGCGGCCTGAGCTATCCGGAAGGAGGGCTCTGGTGGTTTTGAAGAGCGATTCGGTCTCTCTAATGTTGATCCAGTCACTGGGCCGTTTGGGCATGGGTGCCTGCCGGGCGTCCAGCATTCAGGAAGCCAGGGAAGCTTTGCCGAGAGAGCCATGCGATCTGGTGATTATCGATCCCGCAGGCCTAGGCGTTCAGGGGCGCGATTTTTGTCAGGATGTCATGGCAGGGAGATACGGAAATATACGCCTGCTTCTGACGGCACCTGTGGGAATGGGCAGCCAGTTGGAGGCGGACGGAGACGGCATTCTCATCAGGCCGTTTCGTACAGCTCAATTCAGCATAAAGCTGTCAGATATCTTCTCCAGTGGCACAAGGCCGGCCTCCGGCCTAGTGCCACCGGAGAAGGGAATGGCGAATAAAGACCTTACTGATGTCCGGCCCCTTCGCATCCTCATGGCGGAGGACAATCCCATCAATATGAAGGTGGCACTCTCCATGCTCAAGCGCCTGGGGTACAAAGCCGACGTGGCCAGGAACGGACTTGAAGCACTGGCTGCCCTGAAGAAAGAGCCCTATGATGTGGTTCTCATGGATGTGCAGATGCCGGAGATGGACGGGCTGGAAGCTACCAGGCGCATTCGTGGCGAGAGAATGACAACCCAGATTGTGGCCATGACCGCCCATGCCCTGGAGGGCGATCGAGAAGAATGCCTGCAGGCGGGCATGAATGAATACATCAGCAAGCCCATCAGCATAGAGGAACTGCAAAAGGCGCTGGACAGGTGCGTATTGTGCCGGGATAGCGTCTGAGAATCTGGAAGTTCTTCTGGCAATAGATTGATCTACATAAAGATATATAGTAATTATGTGGGAATCTTAACTGAATTCCTAATCGGCAGTAGTGTGGGTATGAGGTGGAAAAAAATTTCGAAGACCATTGGATATTGTAAGGCACGCTGGTATACTGATGTCGAAGCCAATAATCGGGCCGCGTAAGACGAGGATGGACCTGCTGACTGAGATAATATAGTGCTGAATCCCGCATCTATATCTCAAAAAAAAAGTGATACAATGTCTGAAGCCGATCTGGAAAATGGCGGTGGGTCAACATCAAGAAATAATTCGGCCAATTCGGGAGTACCCAGGGGATCAATCTCTCCAGCAGGCAGGATGAAGTCGCTCTTTAAATCCATTGGTGAGAACCTATCTCTTCGCAATTCAATGCTCCTCGCGGCATCGGTTCTAATTCTGTACATGGGCATTTGGCTCTTCCTGAGAAGCGATCCCACAGGCCTTGCCGTATTCGGCGATATAGGTGCGGTGGTGGTAAACAGCCTGGCAGTACTGTGTCTGTTCTATGCTGCCTGGCGTTCTCGGAGTGTCAATAGAAAGCTCTATCTGAGCTGGATGATTCTGGCCGTAGCCCAGCTCTCTTATGCACTTGGAGATGCCATCTGGGCCTATTATGAGATTGTGCTAAATGAGAGCCCCTTTCCGTCCATTGCTGATGTGCCTTATCTTCTGAGATATTTATTATTTTTAGCAGGCATGCTCATTCTGCCGGCGGCAACAATCTCCTCCAGGGAACGGCTCAAATTGGCTCTTGATTCCGGGATAGTGATGATAGCTTCGATTCTCCTATTCTGGACTCTGATCATAGCTCCCACCATAGAGCAGAGTGCTGATGCGGATAAATTGACCCTATTCCTCTCCGTCGCCTATCCGGTTATGGATTTGATGCTTCTATTTGCTTTGATAGATCTGCTTTTGAGAAGGCTCAGCTTTCCCGGCCAGAGGGCAATATTCTTCCTGGCAATTGGAACAACTTTATTGATCTTCACAGATTCAGTTTTCAATCGCCAGTCTCTGGATGGAACTTATATTTCAGGCGGGATGCTGGATAACGGATGGATTTTGGCATACATAATGATCGGGCTGGCGGGATTATCCCAGGCTGAATTTTTAAAGGGGAGAAACGGCCATGAATTGTGTATCGAAGGGAGGTATGGCCAGATCAAGTGGCCGCTTTATATTCCTTATCTTGCCGCCGCGATTGCGTTTGTATTGCTTGTATGGAGCTATGATCATCCTCTTGCTGTATCCTTCAGCAGCCTTGCGATTTCCGTGGGTGCGATTGTCGGTCTGGTGATCATCCGCCAGATAATTGTATTGAATGAAAATGCCCAATTTTATATTGAGGCTCAACAGGAAATAGCTGAACGAATGCATGCCGAGATGGAGGTCAAGAAGCTGAATGAGGAGCTGGAGAGGAGAGTCGTTGAGAGGACATCGCAGCTTGAGGAGGCTAATGTTGATCTGCAAAGCCAGATCCATGAACGCGAGCTGGCCGAGTATGCCCTCCGGGATTCGGAAAGGAGGCTTGCTGATATCATCAACTTTCTCCCCGATGCCACCTTCGTCATAAATAAGGACGGAGTGGTCATTGCCTGGAACCGGGCCATCGAGAAGATGACTGGAATTGGGGCTTCAGATATCCTTGGCAAGGGCAGCTACGAATATTCTCTTCCTTTCTCCAGGAAAAGAGCGCCCATGCTCATAGATCTGGTTTTGAATCCCGGCCTGGACATGCGGGATCGGTATGAGAGCATCAAGAGTCAGGAGGATGGAATCCTGATCGCCGACTCTTTCATTCCGGAGGCTTTGGGTGAGCCGAAGTATCTGCTGGGATCCGCTGCGGTTCTTTATGATTCGGAGGGCACTGTCTATGGCGCTATAGAGTCCATCCGGGATATCACCGCCAGAAAGATGGCGGAGGAGGATCTGAAGAGCGCCAGAGACCGGGCGGAGTCTGCCACCCAGGCCAAGTCCAAGTTCCTGGCCAATATGAGCCATGAGATTAGAACGCCGATGAATGCGGTGATCGGTATGACCGATCTTCTATTGCAGATGGATCTGCTGATAGAGCAGAGGGACTATCTTGAGACCATAAAGAATAGCGGCAACGCACTGCTGGCCATCATCAACGACATTCTCGATTATTCCAAGATCGATGGAAACAAGCTGGAACTGGATATTCATCCCTTTGATCTCACAGAGTGCATCGAGACCTCCATGGACCTGGTGGCAGCCAAAGCGGCTGAAAAGGGGCTTGACCTCACCTATTTCCAGGATGAAGATGTGCCGGCCATGATCGTGAGCGACGAGATCAGGCTGCGCCAGGTCCTCATCAACCTCCTGGGAAATGCCGTGAAATTCACGGAAAAAGGAGAGGTGACACTTTCGGTCGGGTCGTCGAAGGCAGCAGCAGGAAAATGCGCTCTCACCTTTGCTATCAAGGATACCGGCATAGGCATCTCTGAAGAGAATTTGAGCAAGCTCTTTCAGAGCTTTACTCAGGTCCACTCCTCCACCAACAGGTACTACGGGGGGACGGGCCTGGGCCTGGCCATAAGCCGCAGGCTGGTGGAGATGATGGGCGGAAATATAACTGTAGAGAGCGAGCCTGGAAAGGGCAGCACTTTTTCCTTTACTATTCTATGCGATGTCAGCCTGCAGAGTCCCACGGCATGGAAAGGCGAAACAGATCTCTATGGCAAGAGCTTGCTGATCGTCGAGGGCAATAAATCGGTGCAGAGGATGCTCGCCATTGCCGCCAAATCCTGGAATATGAGTGTGTTGACCGCGTCCGGGGGAGCTGAGGCTGAGGCGCTCCTGGAGACGGAAAGATGCGATTTTGTGATCATAGATTCCATCCTTCCCGATATGGAAGGAAGGGTCCTTTTCAGCCATGTCAGGTCTCGGCCTGTCCGTCCCTTCGTCGTCATGATCAGCCACATCGGATGCAGGATCGCCCGAGATCCTTCCATAGACGGCTGGCTGAGCAAGCCCGTCAAGCCCCGCCAGCTCAGTCGTCTCATGATCAGCCTGCTCTCCAGGCAGGTGGGCGGGGTTGAGGCGTTGGACGGAGCGGTGCAGGGGGAGGGGTTGAGCAATAAAAGAATGGGCGGTTTGCAGAAAGATGGCAACCATGACGGCAGCAATTCCGGCGGCCAAAATGGCGATGGGAGCCATGACGGCTGCCCTGCGGTGAGAAACCGTCTCTCCATACTCCTGGCTGAGGACAATCCCATAAATCAAAAGGTGGCTCTCTCCATGCTCAGGCGCCTGGAATACGGGGCTGATGTCGCAGGCACTGGTCTTGCTGTTCTCTCTGCTCTGGAGAAAAAGGCGTATGATGTGATTCTCATGGACATTCAGATGCCGGATATGGACGGCCTGGATGCCACGCGCCGCATCCGCGAGATAAAGTTCGACCCTCAGCCTTACATCATAGCCATGACCGCCTATGCTCTGGAAGGGGATCGGGAGGAATTCCTCAAATCGGGAATGAACGACTATCTCAGCAAACCCATTCATATAGAAGAGCTGAAGCTGGCTATAGAGAGAGGGCAGGCGATTTTGGGCTTAAACTCTTAAATCATTTTGTCTTCATCCCGCTCTTCCATGTAGGACTGCGGCAATGAGTTCATGTACTCTTTAATCATTATGGGAAATGATCTTGATTCCATGAAGCGCAGGCCGAGCTGCTCCGCCCATCGCTGGATGCCCAGGTCCTGGGAGACCACGGCGGCGTCCAGCTCCTTGGCCAGCAGCAGCACATCGATGTCCGGGGCGCTGTCCAGGATGCCGTAGCGCAGAGCCGCCCTGTACTTCTCTCTGAATTTGCGGATTATGCTGCCCACGATCTCCCTTTCGATCTCGTCCTTCATGTCCCGCAGGCCTTTGCCCTCATCGCTCAGGGCGATGCAGCGGGAGACCGACTCCCAGACGGCCTCCTCGGAGATGTTCATCCCTTTGTTGATGCGGCTACGCATGTAATCGACATATTCGTAGAAGATCTTGGATGGGACTTTGACCTTGTAGCGGTCGGGGGCTTTCTTCACCAGCCAGGTATCGACCTTGCCCAGGACGCGGCCGTCGCAGTTATTGTGTCTGGCGAAGTCCTTGATCTCATTGTAGACGGATGGATAGGGGATGTAGCAACTGATCCCCAGGTGGAGCCTGCCCTCCGCCACGCGATCCAAAATGGCATTCATGCCCTCGCAGATGCCGTCGGCACCCTCGCTCTCCCAGGCTAATGAGTCCGTGAGGGCGGTCGTATCCAGCACGAACCTCTGGCGCAACATTAGCAAATAGTATGAAGCAGGTGATATAAGATACCTTCTGAGTGGAAGGCTAACAAGTGAAGTCTAACAAGTGAAAGGCTAATAAATCACCACTCAGAATATAGGGTGTGAAATCCTTGCAGCCTCTGGTCTTTACACTGTCCCGCATAGAGAACCTGATGCATCAGGTGACATTTGATCCGGTGCAGATGAAGGGGAAGATCATCACCAATACCTCTCTGGTGGAGAGGGGCCGACTGCCTGAGGCCCTGGCAATCTTCTATGATACCATCCAGAGCGGCCTGGCGGTCTCGCCCCTCATGCTGGTATCGGAGGAGAAGAGGATGGTCAGGATCAAGACGGCTTGCAGCCTGACCATCAGCGGCGTCCTGCTCAAGCAGGGCATTCCCGTGCGTCCCAAGGGGGGAGGACTGATTGAGGTGGTGGAGCGCGAGCCGGTCAGGTTTACTGAT
>Ga0116170_10005058_pt1 | contig 11909 bp, 10 predicted proteins | sample AD_JPNHW1_MetaG_FD_89797 | JGI IMG/M metagenome (GOLD analysis project Ga0116170, IMG submission 89797) | Active sludge microbial communities of municipal wastewater-treating anaerobic digesters from Japan - AD_JPNHW1_MetaG | ecosystem: Engineered > Bioreactor > Anaerobic > Digestate | place... | reverse complement strand
GTTTTCTTCATTTTCTGAAGAACCATTGCAGAAATTTCCTGTGGGGAATACTGGCGATCGTCAATTTTTACACGAGGGGTATTGTTATCGCCTTTCACAACATCATAAGCAACCCGGGCAATTTCTTTTCCCAATTTATCGTATGACTCACCCATCAACCGCTTAATCGAGTAAATGGTTTTGTGAGGATTGGTAATCGCTTGCCTTTTTGCAGGATCGCCTACTTTACGCTCCCCGTTCTCAACAAAAGCAACTACAGAAGGTGTAGTACGTTTGCCTTCACTGTTTGGTATAACCACAGGCTCGCTACCTTCCATCACTGAAACACACGAGTTGGTTGTCCCTAAATCTATTCCTATAATTTTTCCCATGATATTGTAATGTTTTTTAATTATTCTTCAATTACGGGAGGCAAATTATCAATCTTTATGCCATGGCTTCTACCAATGTTTTTTATGCAAAATTGACACACCAAAATAATGAAACCAGTTAATCGTGTCAGATTTTAGGTTCCCACTTCTGACAAATAGACTGAAAATGGCCAGACCCCTTCACCCAAACCAATTGACAGATAACAGAAAGGCCTTTTGACTGATGCCAAACCAGCCAAAAGCCTTTCAGTACATCAGATCCTCATCGGAGTTGATGGAAAAATTTGGCAGAAGCATACGAAACAATGATCATTGCTCCGCCAACTACCAGGTTCACGCCAATGAAGGTTAACAGATCGATTTGAAACAGATAACCAACCATTGCCAAAAAACAGGAAGTGGCATTCAACAGGAAGCCTGTTCGAATCCACTTACCCTGACGGGATTTCACTTCCAATGACAAGGCGATGAAAAAAGTGGAAAGTCCAAAAAAGAAAGTCCACCCCAGCATGTCAATTGAAGTCATCACCGAAAGAGGATTGGCTTGAAGGAAGTATTCCATTCCACTGGTTACAGCTCTGTTTAGATTAATCCTGACAGAACTCAACTGCACAAAATAATGGGCACACGACAACATGGCAAAAGCCAGTCCGAAAAGAAGCCCCAGCCGGCTCAGCGTTCTTCTCTCACTGGTTGAATTCAAATCGTGGAAACTATTTATCAATAGCAGATATATCGGACCAAAAATGAACATGGCCGATTTTGCCAGATTCTGAAAAAATTGGTTGTTCGACCGGTAATACTCCAGGTAATGGTCAAGATCGGTCCAAAAGAACAAGGGAGACGTAGCTGAAATACCTACAAAACTAACAATCCAGATCATAAAGGTAACCAACATGGCCAAGGCAGACCAAAAACCTATTTTGGCTGAAATTCTATTCATGACATTTAATTTTAAAATTGATTATGAAATAACTAACACAACGTTGTTATGCCATCATCAACTCTTCCATATCATGTTTTAAGCTAAATTGAATGATTGACCAAAAAGAGGAAAGCTTTTCTTTGAAAACGAGAAAGCTTTTACATTGATTTTCAAAAAGGATGTTATTCTTTTCTCCAAAAAGGCTGGATCGATCTTTATATGACTTTTTATTTTTCAGACAATCAACAATTTGCTGCCTGCATTTCAGAAAATGATATCCAATAAAAGATTTCCGCTTTACGGTAGAAACACGCTCAATCTTTAATCTGCCCGAGTAATCGCCAGGACGAAGCAACAGGAAAGATGCAGGCAACAGCAACAGAAGCACCAGGATCAAACGAACAATCCCGATCGAACGCATAAGCAATATGAAACTTCTATTTTTCATTCTCAACAATCAATTCTTCCGGCACAAGCTGCATCGCACTTTTCTTTTTCCACTCAATCCGAATCATCAGAGCCAATAATAAACCGGTGCAAACAATAGCCCGTATCGCATAAATGGCTGCCAGTTCGCCTTTACTGGTCAAAAGGGAAACAATAGGTGCAAGCATCAGGGCAATCCAGACCAAAAAGGGTTCTGTATTTTCCTTGCTTTTCAGCATCCTTTTCACCACCGGAAAATAAGAAATAACCATTATTACCTGAACCGCAATATTTGTCATCCAGTGATCCTGAAAAATCGCCCAGGAAAATACAATCAACAACACCGCAATCAGGCATCCTACATCAAATTTATTAAACCATGTACTTTTGTCACCCAGCACCAAAATGGCAATGGTAACAAAAACCGTCAAAAACAGGTCCAGAAAATTGAGCACATTGTCAAAAAAATGATAATCCCCTTCCTTTAGATAGGTTACCAAGCTAATACCCACAGCGATGGAAAAGAAAAACCACATTGCCAACGCGGGTTTTGATTTCTTTTTAACCATCATAACACAATAGGTAACCGCAATGAAAAGATTTAAAACGGCAACAGCCACCACGACAAAAGTATTCATTTCAAAAAGCGTTTTGCTTCTTCCAGAATGGCTGCTGTAGCCGTAGCACCAACCCGTGTCACACCCAGTTTTCTTACCCGCATAACATCATCAAACGTACGAATTCCTCCCGCCGCCTTAATCTGAACCTCCGGGGAACAATGTTCGCGCATAAGCTCCAGATCATGATCGGTTGCTCCGTCGTAAAAGTAGGTTCCTGCTTCGTTTTTCTTAAATCCATAACCAGTTGAAGTTTTCACAAAAGCCACCTTAACCCGGTTGCAAATCTCACAAAGTTTTATCTTTAATTCATCTTCGGGAAGAAAATCAGTTTCAAAAATCACTTTCAGGATAGCTCCATTGAAGACACAAACTTGGTTTACTTCCGAAATTTCTCTCTCCACATAAGCCCAATCCTTTTGCAACACTTTTCCAATATTGACAACCATATCAATTTCTGAAGCGCCCAAAAACAGAGCTTCCTGAGCCTCTTTCAACTTGATGTCGATGGTACTGTTCCCATGAGGAAAACCGACAACCGTACAGACCTCCACATCAGAAGTCCACAACGCAACCGAAGCCAACTTTGTATGGCAAGGCTTCACACAGACGGTTGCAACTTTATATTTTTTTGCCAGCTTACATTCCCTTTCCAAATCGATATCAGAATAGGTGGGATGCAGAATCGAATGATCGATCATCCTGGCTATTGTTGAAACACGAATTTTCTCATTCATCGCATTAAATTTTATTGGAACATTTCGTGATATTTCTTCACCAATTCAGTCTTGACCAGCAATCCAGAAGGTTTAATTTCGGAATCGAGCCATCCGCCTTTGGCCGATGCACCATTCTGCAATACCGATGAAGATTCTATTTTGTCGGCAACCGACCAGTTACAATGACCGATGTGGTATTTATCCATCCAATCGTACCATCTCCTGGTTTCATCGGCATAAACCTTGCCGTCACCGTTGGCATCAGTTGTGCCGTATTCAGAAACAAACAGGCAACATCCATTTTTCATGGCAAGTTCGGCTTTATCCCTCAGCCACTGCGTATGGGTCCCTGAGTAGAAATGAAGGGCATAAGCAATATTGGCAACCTTAATAGGATCGAGCGAAGCTTCATCCACATCCTGCGACCAGGTTGGAGTACCACAAATAATAATGTTATCCGGATCGTATTGCCTGATTGTTTTTATTACCTCTTCGCAATAAGGTTTGACAACCTTCGACCAGGAAACCTTCAGCGGCTCATTATAAATCTCGTAAATCACATTAGGCTGATTTCCATATTTTTTTGCCATATCCCCAAAAAAAGTCTTGGCTTCATTCAAAAATTTCTCAGCATTGTGTTCATGAAAATCAATGATAACATAAATTCCATCCCGGATTGCCGCATCAACAACCGTTTCAATTTTTTTCTGTTCCTTTCGTGGATGTGTTGCATAACCCTTGTGCCCAACGGCCATAGTAGCCCGCAACACCGAACATTTCCAGTCAGAAACTAGCCAGTCAACACACTTGTCATTATAATATTTCCCAATCCATTGGCTCCAGAAAAAAGACATTCCGGTCAATTGTGCCGGTTCCCCATTTTGCCCAACAATGGTTGTACCTTCAATTTTCAATTGGCCATATTTTTCAACCGGAGTTTGAGGATTTGATCCGTAAGAAAAGTATCCAAAAAGCAATAGGATGATAGTAAAAAACTTACGAAAGAAAATTTGATTCATGACTGCTAAGTTTAATTTTTTAAAAGATATGATAATAACAGCGACTAAAATAGAAAATTAATTGTTTGAATAAACAGCATAGGAAAGGCAAATGGAAGAAGCACGTCCTTATAAAAGAGCCATTTCTCCTGGAAAATCATTCAATGATCCATTTTTCAGCAGCTTCAACGGTAGAAAAAGACCTTGACTGATAATTTAGATCATATTCGTGTAAAAGCATCGGTATCACGATTTGTTCGGGTGTTGATGCAATAAAGGCAATCTTTTTGCTCCCAAAAAGTGAAAGATGAGAATGAAAAAATTCAGCAATTTTGTTCACCTCATTAGTCAAAGTCGTCATATCGGCCCTTCTGTAATCCAACAAAAAGCCCCTCGCCTCAAAATGAGCATTGCTTTGACGTATTACTTCCATCCAGGAAGACTCAAAATCGGTATAGGTAATTTCTCCGGAATAGCGCTTGTACAAGATTTTATGAACCTTGTCAAAATTAAATGTAATTTCCATCTCAATTTTTCTAATCAAAAACCACTGTAAAGAAAAATAAAATCTACGTTCCAAAACACTAAATAACAAGGTGTTTGATCAATATCAAAAAAATGGTGTCGAACAGGTATTTCGGGAATGTTTTTTCAAGTTTTTTGTTAAACAAACACAACACAAACCTCTTAAATTATATTAATCAGACAACTTGTTTTCCATTCATTTTTCCTTCTTTTCGCCAATTTTTCTGTCGTTGATGAGTTGTTGATGTAGTAAATGATTCCTTTTTTTGCGGGTTGAAGTTCTATCTTTACTTCAAACTAAAAAGAATACTATGAGAAAAAACCTTTTTCAATCCATGTTAATGGTGAGCCTTATCTTTTTAATTTCCTGCTCATCAACATCTGACAAAAAAACGAATGTCGACAAACTAATCCAACAAATGACCCTTCAGGAAAAAGTTGATTTCATTGGAGGCACCAAAAGCTTCTACATCAGAGGTATTGAAAGGCTTGGAATACCTGAAATACGCATGGCCGACGGCCCTGTTGGCGTAAGAAACCCGGGACCATCAACCGCTTACCCTGCCAGTATTACATTGGCTGCATCATTCGACAAAAATTTAGCCAAAAGAGTTGGTGATGCCATAGGTTGCGAAGCCCGTTCAAAAAACGTCCATATCATGCTAGGCCCGGCCATGAACATTCACCGAGCCCCCTTCTGTGGCAGAAATTTTGAATACCTTGGAGAAGATCCTTTTCTGGCAGGGAAAATTGCAGCAAGTTATACTCTTGGAATGCAAAGCGAAGGGGTAATGGCCACCGCAAAACATTATGCCGCAAACTATCAGGATTTTGAACGAAACAAAGTTTCATCCAATATGGACGAGCGAACCCTTCAGGAAATTTATCTGCCCGCTTTCAAAACAACGGTTCAGGAAGGGAAAGTGGCCTCCGTCATGACCTCCTACAACCTTGTTAACGGCATTCATGCTTCACAAAACGATTACCTGATCAATCAGGTTTTGAAAAAGGAGTGGGGATTCGATGGCTTCGTAATGTCTGACTGGGTTTCAACCTACGATGGAATTGCCTGCGCCAAAGCCGGTCTCGATATCGAAATGCCTTCCGGTAAACTGATGAACCCCGACACGTTGATTACGGCAATCAAAAGCGGAAAGCTGGATGAAAAAGTAATTGATGAGAAAATCAGAAGAATTCTAAACGCTTATGTACGTTTTGGTTTTCTCGAAAAGCCCAATATTGCAGAAGGTTTCAACGTTGACTCTGCCAAAATTCATTCAACCGCCCTCGACGCAGCCCGCGGCGGTATGGTTCTTTTGAAAAATGAAAACAAATTCCTTCCGCTCGACCCACAGAAAATTAAAACAATTGCAGTGATTGGCCCCAATGGCTATCCGGCGGTCACCGGTGGCGGCGGAAGTTCCTATGTCGATCCGGTTCATCCTGTTTCCGTGTATGAAGCCGTTCAAAAAATTGCCGGAAATAATGTTTCGGTGACCTTTTCCAAAGGAGTTTATACCGGAGAACGCCTGCCCAAAGGCTTTTTCGACAATTACGATTTCTACATTAAAAAGAATGGGGTAAAAGAAAAAGGCGTTGTTGCCGAATTTTACAAAGGCACCAAGCTTCAGGGGAATATTATTGAAACCAAAACCTTCGACAAGCTAAACCTTGAGTTGAACCGGATGAAATCGGATGCAATTCCTGCAGAAGATTTTTCGACCCGTTTTACCTGCTACTTCTCACCCGAGGTCAGCGGTTCATACTGGCTTGGGCTGGCTGGAGACGATGGGTACAAACTCTATGTCGACGACAAACTGGTGATTGAACAATGGCAAAACCAGGGAGAAACCATTCGCAAATACGAAGGCGATTTTCTAAAAGGAAAAGAGTATAAGATTGTTGTAGAATATTACCAGGCCGGCGGCGATGCCATTATCCGTCTGGCAGATCAGAAACGACAGGGAAAAGAAGCCGGTCCGGAGACTTATATGGCTACAGCGCTTGAGGCTGCCAAAAAAGCCGATGTGGCCATTGTTTGTGTAGGTTTCAGCAACGAAAACGAAAGCGAAGGATCAGACCGTAGCTTCGAAATGCCGTTCAAACAGAATGAATTAATTCAGAATATTGAAAGTGTAAACCCCAATACCATAGTGGTACTGAATGCCGGTGGAAATGTCGATATGAATCCGTGGATTGATAAAACCAAAGCACTGATCCATGCATGGTACCCAGGCTCGGAAGGTTCAACAGCTGTTGCTGAAATTATTTTCGGACTCACCAATCCTTCAGGGAAACTGCCGGTCTCATTCGAAACGAAACTGGAAGATAACCCAACCTACAAAAGTTATTGGGACGACGATAAAGATCTGAACGTTGAATTTACCGAAGGTATTTTTGTTGGATATCGTGGTTATGACAAAAGTGGCGTAAAACCCCGTTTCCCGTTTGGATACGGTCTATCGTACACCTCGTTTGAATATGAGAAAGCCGTACCGCAAGCCACTGAAATCAACGGGCAGGATCTGAAATTTTCGATCGACATTACCAATACCGGAAATATGGATGGCGCTGAAGCCGTACAGGTTTATGTCTCGGATGTACAAAGTTCATTGCCCCGTCCGGTGAAAGAGTTAAAAGCTTTTGAAAAAGTATTTTTGAAGAAAGGTGAAACCAAAACCGTTCCGTTTGATCTGAGCCGCGATGCATTTACCTATTACGACCCGGCTAAACACCAGTGGGTTCTCGAACCCGGTGAATTCAAAATCCTGATCGGAAGTTCATCGGCAGACATACGACAAGAGTTTTCGATAAATGCAAAATAAGATTTGAAGGGCGCTGAAAAGGCGCTCTTCTTTTTTGAGTACCTCCATCCCAACTTAGCAGAATTTAAAATTTAAAAAAACATTTTTGAAAAAATTGTAACTTTGAAATAAAAAATGGGAAACGAAGCCTTAAAACTGGAACTAATCGAATGGCTCACAAAACTTGATGACCAAGATATTATAGAATATCTTAAAGTCGTGAAAGACTCAAAATCGAATGATCACGACTGGTGGGATGACCTTACTGATATACAGAAAAAAGGAATTGAAAGAGGGTTACTCGACATTGACCAGGGAAGAACAATTTCACACGATGAAGTGAAAAGAAAATATGGAATATAAAATCTTTTGGTCAGAAGAAGCAATCCGAAACCTTGAAGAAATCCTCGACTACCTTAATCATCAGTGGACACAAAAAGGAGAGGTTGCCAATTTTAAAAAGAAATTAGGCAAGTACCTTGATTTGATTGTCCAAAATCCATTCCTGTTTCCAATTTCAAATTACAACCAAAGACTTAGGAAAGCGGTAATGAGCCAGCAAACAACCATCTTTTATGAAATAAAAGAGAATTTGGTTTATGTGGCATACCTATTCGTGAATCGAAAAAATATCGAAAGAATTAAATAAAAATTACTGGAATTACTATTGGATATTGTCTCCTATCTCAATCGCTGACAAATCCAATCAAAAAAGCACCAGTTTTCCATACTCTTTGTGTTGCCCAACTTTAAGTGTGTATGTATAGATTCCCGAACGAAGTTCTCCCCTGCTCCAGCGAATGATCGTTTCACCCGAATTCAATTCCCTGTTAATGATTGTTGTAACTTTTTTTCCGCTGATATCGAATAGCTCCATCTGAACAAGACCTGGCCTTTCAAGTTTGCAGCGAATCGTTGTTTCGGTCCGAACCGGATTGGGAAAAATACGGAACCTGCTAATTTCTGCTTTATCCATTTTTTTAACATCCGTATACCCATCATTCACAAACTCTCTCAGCCACAGATACATATTTTCGACATTGGGTGTCAGCTTTTCATGTCCTCCGTTGAATGTTACGAAAGCCGTATTCGTATTTCCTGCCTGAACAAGCAAATTGTAAGCTTGCAGATTGATATCATAAAGTCCGTCGCTAGTCCCGACAACAAAGTAGGTCGGTACTGTGCTCAGACGTTGAATCTTGTCGGCAGTGAGCATATTGTTACCATACCAAAGTGCTCCGGCTTCAATTCCAATGGCGGCCCACACCTCTGGAGACTTTGAGGCAATTGACCATGTTCCATATCCACCCATTGAATGACCCACCAAGTATTTTCGGGTTTGATCGATATTTACCAGACTTTCAATTACATCGATGGCCTCCCAAATGTCGGTTTCGGATATTCCCTGATACCAAAGATTTCCTCGTGCCAATGGGGCAATTTGATAGCCATCTTCAAAAGCGATGGTTTGATCGGGGAGAAAACGATAGTTATAGGTGAGAAAATCGATGGGATTATTGGCTTTTGATGTCAGCCCATGCAAGTCGACATAAAGCGGATATGTTTCCTTTTTATTCCAATCTTTGGGCAAACGCAGGTTAAAAAAAGAAACTTCCCCATCGGTTGGAGATATCCAGGCAATAACCAGATACCGGCTTCGGTCAAGGTACGATGTAATATCACTGGCATTGGCAACAGCTCCATAGGTAAAAGCCGAGAGCATCCCTTTTATTAAAATTGAATCGGCACTGGAAAGGGTTCCTTTGGCATCAATCACATCGATTATTGATTGAAAGTGAAGCGCAAAAACATCATCGGTGGAATTACTTTTCAAATCCTTCAAAAGGGTTTTTAACGTTTGAACATCGTCGGTCAAAACTTCGCAATTCCCTTCCGACGGGAACAGGATAAATAAAAGCAAAAGGATTACGAACAGGTATTTCATAGCTTTCTGTGCATTTAATTATTAACTAACAATTTAATGACATATCAGCAGCATATTTCCCCTAGCATTTTTTAAGAAAAAAAGATACAGTCGTCATTCAATGACCTGGAAATGATGCTATCGAATTAATCAAGTCTTTTTGCTATAATGCGATGGACTAACGCCAAACCGCTCTTTAAAGCACTTGCTGAAATAGCCAGCATCGGTAAAGCCCGAAAGATAGGACGCTTCGGTAACATTATAGCAGCCTGCTTGCAATAGAGTTACCGCTTTGTTGAGACGATATTCCCGTACAAAATCGATGGGAGACTGCCCGGTCAATCCTTTTAGTTTGTCGAAGAATTTACTGCGCCCCATGCCGATCTGTTTATAAATATCTTCAACTTTGAAATCGGGATTGGCAAGATCCTCTTCAATAATCGACCTCACTTTATTCAAAAATTCGGCATCTTTATCTGTAACCGTAAAATGAACACGACTCCCGGCTTCACCGATCCGTTTTGTATAGTGTTCTCTTAACAAGACCCGTTGATGTAAAAGGTTTTCTAATTGTGCCTTTAGTTGATTACTGTTGAATGGCTTGGTCATGTAAGCATCGGCCCCATATTTCAACCCCTCAACTTTGCTCTCGACCGACGATTTGGCGGTGAGCAACACGACCGGAATATGGCTGGTTTCAAAATTGTTTTTGATTTTATCGAGCAGTTGAATACCATCCATTTCCGGCATTAACACATCCGAAAGAATGAGATCGGGTTGAAGCTGCAACGCCTTTTCCAAACCGATTGCTCCATTTTCAGCTTCGTCAACAAGGTATTCTTCATCGAGTTGCAAACGCAGAAAGTTTCGCAATTCGGAGTTGTCCTCAACAACCAAAACCCGAGGCAAAGCATGTTTCCCCACACTCTCAGCCACAACCGACCTCTTCATGATTGCTTCAGAAGTTGTGACAAGCTCCGTTTCAGAACGGTTGCCGTTTTCAGGTTCGGTTGTAACGATTGGATCTTTTGAGGTTTTCAACGTTACACGAAAAGTAGCGCCCCCACCGGGAGTTGGCCGATAACTCAATTCACCTCCATGTAGTTGTACCAGTTCTTTCGATAACGACAACCCAATTCCGGTACCCGACAATTTGGTTTGATGAGAATCGTAATGGCTTGCAAACACCTTGAAAAGAGAAACTTCGTTTTCATTTGATATACCAATACCCGAATCGATGATATCGATGGTCACCATTCCTTCAGAAGAATGGTTGTGAATTGAAACTTCGATTGAGCCGTTTTCGGGTGTGAACTTAAATGCATTCGACAGCAGGTTGAAGATCACACTATCCATCTTCTCTTCATCTATTTGGCAATAAATTGAAGGAGTTGTACTTTGAACGGAAAACCGGATATTCTTTTCGATTGCCAGTTCTTCGAAATTGTGACAACTCACTTTGGTAAATTCAACCATATCGACCTCGCTCAACGTTAACTCCATTTTTCCGTTCTGAACTTTCCGAAAATCAAGCAACCGGTTTACCAGTCGTAATAACCGTTGGGCATTTTGCTCAATCTGCATGGCATAGGTTTTCCCTTTGTCGCTCAATGTTTCTTTCTCCTTAATTTCATTAACCGGGCCAAGAATCAGAGTTAGCGGGGTACGCAACTCATGCGAAATATTGGTAAAAAAATTGAGTTTAATATCGGTTAACTCCTTTTCAATAACTACTTTGTTCCGTAACCTGATCATTGTGGTCGCTATTTTTCGGGAAGTTTCAACCAGCGTAATAGCCAACAAAAGATAAACGATATAAGCCCAGGTGGTTTTCCACCACGGAGGCAGAATCTCAATTTTCAGTGATTTCGTTCCGTTTAGTTTTTGAAGGTCCGGATTATCAAACTTTACCCGAAAGGTATATTTCCCAGGAGGAAGCTTGCTGTAACCAGCACTTCCATGATACTGAACCGTGTGCCAGTCGCTGTCATATCCCTCTAGTTGACAGGCATACCGAATTTTATTATTCATACTGAAATCGAGCCCGGCCCAGAAAATTGTAATGTTATTCTGGTTGTATTTCAACCGGATATTCCCGGTTTCAGAAATTGTATTCTCCAGCACAGAACCCTTTCCTGGAACCATTTCTTTATTGAAAAGCTGAAATCCGGTAAATTCAAGAGGAACAATCTTTTGATCCTCTTTGAAAAACAAAGGATTAAAACGATACAAACCATTATTGGCTCCAAAGCAGATAGTTCCATCTTTGCGAACCGCACAGGCTGCTTCGGAAAAACCGGAATTGATAATTCCATCGTGCCTGTTGTAGTTACGAAAAACCTGCTGTATGGTATTATAGGATGAAATTCCGTTTTCAGTCGACATCCAGAGATTTCCTTTTTCATCGCCGACAATGGTCAAGATTACATCACTGGGTAGCCCATCAGCTTTGGTAAAAGTCGAAAATTGAAGAGGCTGTCCGTCTTCAAAATCTTTTTTCAATTGAGCAAGCCCTCCACCCAGAGTAGCCACCCAAACCGTGTCGTGCTTATCACAATAAATCCAGTAAACATCTGTACCGGTCAATCCGGTTACATTTC